>Ga0209101_1002937_pt1 | contig 10683 bp, 9 predicted proteins | sample ConPoolayeCmetaG_FD_185481 | JGI IMG/M metagenome (GOLD analysis project Ga0209101, IMG submission 185481) | Hot spring microbial mat communities from California, USA to study Microbial Dark Matter (Phase II) - Cone Pool mat layer C metaG... ... | reverse complement strand
CCTGATCAGCTCGGCGTTCGCCGGCGCGGGCTTCATCAGCCGCGACATGTACCGCGCCTTCGTGCTGCCGGCCGAAACCCGGATCGTCGACGCCGTCCACCGCCGCGGGCTGCCCGCGTACGTCCATACCTGCGGGGCGATCGGCGACCGGATGGGCCTGATGGCCGAGAGCGGCGTGGACGGCATCGATACGCTGGACCCCCCGCCGCTGGGCACCGTGGACCTGGCCTGGGCCAAGGAGCGGTTCGGGCGGCGGTTCTTCTTCAAGGGCAACCTCGACGCGGTCAACGAGATGCTGCGGGCCGACGACGAGGCCTTCGAGCAGGCGGTGATCCGGCGGCTGGAGATCGGCAAGCCCGGCGGAGGCTACATCCTGTCGTCGGCCTGTTCGGTCGCTCCGCGGGTCGATCCGGCCAGGCTGCGGCGGATGACGGAACTGGCCGCCGAGTACGGCCGGTATGAGTAGCCGGCGGTTCCGGCGGTCCGAGGCGCGGCCGGAGGCGCCTCGCCCGCCCGCCGGGCCGGCGACGCAGAGGGAGTGCATATGTCCGAGCTGGTGCGGGTGAGCATTTCCATCGAGAAGCCGCTGTACGAGCGGCTCGAGAAGCTGGTCCGACAGAGCGGCTACACCAACCGGTCGGAGTTCGTCCGCGACCTGGTGCGCCGCCAGATCGTCCAGCGCGAGTGGGACAGCGACCGCGAGGTGGCCGGCACGGTCACGCTGGTGTACGACCACCACGTGCGCGGACTGACCGACCGGCTGACCGCCCTCCAGCACGGCCACCGCGGCGTGGTCCTGGCGGCTACGCACGTGCATCTGAGCCACCACATGTGCATGGAGGTGATCATCCTGCGCTCGCGGGCCAGCGAGATCCGCCGCCTGGCCGACGAGATGCGCAAGCTCCGGGGCGTGCTGTACGCCGAGCTGGCTACGGCCAGCACCGGCGAGGAACTGCACTGATCGGGCCGGCGCGGCGGGTTGTCCCCCGCCGGCGGCACGCGGAGGACAGGGTATGAAGGGCTGGTTCGTCACCGGCACCGACACCGGCGTCGGCAAGACCGTGGTGGCCGGCATCCTGGCCCGGCTGCTGCGCGAACAGGGGCGGCGCGTGGGAGTGTTCAAGCCGGTGGCCACCGGCTGCCGGCGCGACCCCCGGCTGGGACTGGTCTGCGGGGATGCCGAGTTCCTGGCCCACTGCGCGGAGGCCGGCGAGAACCTCGAGACGATCAACCCGGTCCGCTATGCCCAGGAGGCCGCCCCGCTGGTCGCGGCCGAGAAGAGCCGCCGTCCCATCGACTGGGGACGGATCGACGAATGCTGGAACCGCATCACCGCAGCCGCCGACCACGTGATCGTCGAGGGCGCCGGCGGCCTGCTGGTGCCCCTGGACGACAGCCGGACGATGGCCGACCTGGCGGGGCGGTTCGGGCTGCCGCTGGTGGTCGTCGCCCGGGCGTCGCTGGGGACGCTCAACCACACCCTGCTGACGCTGGAGGCCGCCCGCGGCCGGAACCTGCCCGTCGCCGCGGTGGTGGTCAACCACTATCGCCCCTCGGCCGCCACCCTGGCCGAGGAAACCGCCCCGGAGGTCATCCGCCGGCTGGGCAGGGTGCCGATGCCGCCGGTGGTGCCGTTCGACTCCGGCATCGACCTGGAAAAAGGCACGCTGACCGAGGACGTGCTCTACCCGCTGCGGGCGTTTGTCGGCCAGGCGCTGTCGGCCCCCTGATCTGCCGCCCGCTCACCGACGAACAGCGGTCTGCCGGCGGAATGGAGCCCATTTTTCGCCCCGGCGGAGCCGGTTGCGCCCTATCGGGCCTCCTGGATGGCGATCCCGTAGCAGGGCAGCTCGATCGACGGCCGCAGGGGATGGTCGGTCTCGATGATGATCTTCCCCTTGTACGGACCGACCGACTCCGGCGTCCACCGGCATGTGAGTTCCATGTCGTTCCCGCGCTGGTCCTCCGGCAGTCGTGCGACCAGGCTCGGGTCGGAGCCGTGCACGCCGAGGATGCGCGTGGAGCTCGCATGGATCCTGACTCCGGCCGTGTGCATGCTTTCCCGGCCACATGCCACACGTCCCAGCCACAACCGCCTGGGGTTCACGACGACCGGCTCCACGATCTCCGCCGTCGCCTCGATGGTGAGGCCGGTCGGTTCGCCGTCGCCGGCATCCAGCCGCAGCAGGCCTCTCCACGGGCCGGAAGTCGTGATCAGCGAGGTGTCCAGCATGGCCGCCAGGCTCATGTCGCCCTGCCCGGAGGCCTCGGCGGGGGGATCCATCCGCACGGTCAGGGCCGGGTGGCTGCTGGTCACCGCCCGGACACGGATGCCCTCCTGCGGCCGGACCACGAAGGTCCGCGTCTCGAGCTCTCCACGCACGACCGATCCGAAATCGATTCCGCCCGGGGCCTGGATGCGGGGGACCGCTGAGTGTCTGCCGGCCTGAACGAGCCCGGCCGGCTGCGCCGAGGCCACCGCAGGCAGGGCTGACCCGGCCGGGGAAGTCCCGGGCGGCGGAACCTGAGGCCGCCTCGTCACGGCCTCGCAGCCGGGCACGACCTTCAGCCTGGTGCGCGACAGAACCAGCATGCGACCCGTCCACATCTCTGCCATGGCGGACAACGGCATCCACCGGACGGCGGATCGCCGTGGCGACAACGGGTCCACGACCAGCACATGCCCATCCCGCACACCTGCGATGACGACGTAATGGCTGGAACGCGACCGGCTGAGCGTGTGGGCGATGCCGACACCCCGGAAAAGCGCCAGGTCCTCCACGGACATCTCCAGCCCGCAGGCGAAAAGCCCCAGGCGCTCGGCACACGTCTTCAACCCGAGCATCGAGCAGCTGCCATCATCCCGGAGGTCGAGGTGTTGCTGCACATGGCGGGGGTCGACCTGCACCTCCAGCAGGCCGCAGGCGACCTGGAGTGCCGCGGCGCCGCAGGAAAGCCGGGCCGATGCCGCGGAAGTCGGGTCGGTCCCGTCCTTCACGCCTGGGGCCAGGCCCACCAGCAGGCATCCGATGCGCATTGAGATGCCCGGAGACATCGCCGACCTCGCACGGCCTGCCGGGCCGCCCGCCGGACCGCAGCGGCCCTGCGGATCATGGTTTCTTTGTGCGCGGCACAGATGCCGACCGGCCCCGGGAGCGGACAAGGGTGAAGACCAGCCCGACGATCCCCAATGCGGTCACGAGACCGCCAAGCACCCAACGCACGGTGCGCCCGTCCCCGCGGAGGCCCCTGGCTTCCGGGCCGGCCCGGTCGGCGGCTCTGACCTGCCGAACCAGATCCTGCATGCCGCGATCGATGCTCCCGTCGGCGCCGATCCGGTACTCCTCATACTCGTCGCTGCCGGGCCGCGGAAAGTCCTGGACATACGTGCCCGGCGGAAACTTCACCTTCAGGTCTTCGTCCCGCAAGCCGCTGTTCACCGCCACCCGGGTTACCCTCCAGTGGTTGACCCCCAGGCTCTGCCATTGGCCGTCCTTGAGTTCCAGGCCCTCCTCACGCATCGCCACAGGCAGCCATATCCCCGGCGCGACCTCGGAAAGCCGGTAGTCGCCGGCAATAATCCTGGCGACCAGCGTCTCGGCCTCGTCGTATCGGTAGTCCTCCATACGGCGCGGCATGAATCCGCACTTCGGATCGAGCCAGTACCTGCAGTACACCCGATCCGGCAAGCCCTCCATGCCGCCTTCCACCACCCAGCATTCGTGCCCGTCGACCTGTTCCGGCTCGGGCCGGACACGGGCGGTTCCCCGCTCCAGAGCATCCAGGAGGGTTCCATCGATCGATGTCCGGCCCATCACATGAAGAACGCTGGCCGCGTTGGTCAGGAAGGTCGGCTGCTCGCGACGGATGTTCCCCTCCGGCCAGGGGACAGCTCCCTTTCTGAGCGTGCGCGCCTCCCGGCCGTCGTAGCTGTGTTCCCAGCTCATGACGTCGGAGTCATCGCCCGGGGCGTCAAGGAAATACCGCAGGTCGCCTTTGTGCTTCCAGGTGCGGGCGCGGATGCGCGGGCGATCGCTCGAGGGGCCCTCGGTCCGAAGTTCGTAGTCCAGATCGAGATCCTTCACCCGGGAATCATGGTCCAGGATTCCCGTGATCAGGCGATCGTTGCTGATCTCCGTCTGCCCCCACAGCGGGCCGCTGAAGACCGATAAGACCGCGACACCCACGAGAACCGTTCCGGGCGGACCCGGCTTCCACGGACGGCGCACAATCCTTCGCACATGCCTGCATGACGCGATCAGGCGTGACATGATGCCTTCCCTCTCTGAGCCTTTTTCAGCCGCCGGATGGAACCTGCGCGGCTGTCGGCCACGAGTTGCATCGGCGTTTTCCGACATCAGGTTGGACTCCCGTACAGACCTGCCCATCCGTCGCATGGTTTTCAGAACCCCGGCCACAGCGGGAGACGTGCTGCCGTCTCTCAGGCCGCCTTGCCGCAGACCTGCCTCGACCGGTGTGCCGCGATCGGGTGGTGGCAGAACCGGAGGTCAGCACCCGGTTCGCGGGCAGCCTTGGCCCGAGTTCCAGCCGCCGTTGCATTGTTTGTTCGCGCCGCAGCGCCCGCTGAACTGCCAGGTACCACACCCGCCAGGGGTCGTTGTGTTCTGGCAGGGACTGTCATCCATGCAGACGCACATCATGTCCTGCCCGCTTCCGGAACAATAGCTGCAGGGTAGATTCACTACGTCACAGGGCAGTCGGCTGCAGTTGCCGACCCGCACACACGGCCCCGAGGTTCTGGCCCCGGTGACCTGCTCCAGTTCCGCCGGCTGCAGCACCCGCCCGGTCACGACGGCGCCGCCGTCAGTCAGGGGAATGCCCCGGGCCAGGATGGCCGTCCCCGTCACGATCAGCGCCATCGAACCGATCCTCAGCATGTTCATCGTTGGTTCTCCTTTCCGCGTGGCTGCCCGTCTATTCCTTCTGCAGGAAGCTGCCACCCTTTTCGATCTGTGCGTCGAGAACAGACCAGAGGGCCGCGCCGGTGCTGTACCGGCCATGGGAGACCAGCTGGCTCTGTCGCAGCATGTTGACGTGGCCGTCGGCAAAGGCAAAATGGGCCTGACCCGTCGGGGCTTCCATCGCACCGGCCGCCGGATCATGCCGGTAGAAGGTGATCTGAGAATCGCGGGCTCTGAAACGGCCGGGGGTTCCGTCCGGCGGGGTGGTCCAGTTCACGCCCGGGGCCCCTCCGAAGCGGGCGCCGGGAAGGCCCACCAGACCTGCGAACGCCTGGGCGACGAATCGCTCGCCTCTGGAGGTTTGCACTGGCAGTTCGGGCCAGCTCTCCACCAGCAGCATCAGCCTCGAGAGCGGCGCCCGACCGTCCCGACGGAAGAGACGTCCCGGTGGATTCGGGCCCTCCAGCTTCTTGCGGACGAAGTCGCTCACGTCTCCGCTGGCGTAGAGGTTCATCGAATAGGAGCGGACCGAGTCGGGCAGGTCCGCAGGGCAGACGAACACGCCGCCGGCCAGACTGGTCGGGGGATCATCGCCGGGAAAGGGCCTCCCCGCCCGCCCGACTCTCTCCGGCGAGGTGATATATCGTCCCAGAACGGAATCCAGATACCAGAACAACCCCGCCTGAGCCGAGTTGACCGGGAAGCACCCGCGATTCGCATCGGCATAAGCGATCAGCGCAACGGCCAGCTGCCGCATGTTGCCGGCACACCGCACGTCGCGGGCTTTCCACCTTGCCGACCGCACCGCCGGCGAGACCAGAGCAAGCAGCAGGCCGATGATGCCCACCACGACGAGCATCTCGATCAGCGTGAATGCCCGGGGCCTTCGCCCGCTCATGGTGCTATCCCCAGAAGAACGGATACACGAGCCGCGACCACCAGGAACGATGGAGCCTCGCCACCACCACGGATCCGCGCTCAATGCTGCTGACGGTAGGCCAGGCATCGGCGAAAAAAGCCGTGCCGTCCCCGACGCCCCTGCCTCCCGAGCTCCGAAATCGCACGCCCACCACCCGGCCTTCGCGGTCGCGGAGCCAGTCCAGAAAGATCACCGAATGCCCTGCCCCCCTCCCCACGCACCACAGTTGCATGAAGTCCCCGGGGCGGGCGTCTTCCAGATCCACGGAATACCCGACCCCGAGTTCTTCTACGGCCATCGCGCACTGCCGAATCTCGGAACCCGGCAGCGCGCCGTACCAGATCTTCTGGAATCGACGCACGTCCTCAACGGATTTGTCGTCCAGCAGTCCCCGCAATCGGGCCACCCGCATGGCCACCTGGAAAGTGAAGCCGCAGCAGTACGTGCCGCCGGCACTGGCTGGAAGGATCACCGATCCTTTGTGTTCGATGGTTTCGCTGACGCCGCTGTCCTGAAGGCTGCAGCGGCCGCCTCCGTCCGGGAATGAATAGGCCACCGTCAGAACGTCGTTGCCCGGCAGCCCAGAGATCCAGAAGCCAGCGGACACAAGGGCGAGACTGAACCAGAGTGCAGCGGGTTGACTGCCCAACCTGCCCAACAGGCTTTCTGATGTGCTGGTCCGGTGCAAGGCGCGGCTCCTGCCTCGGGACCACGATCAGCCTGCGCCGGGCCATCGCCGGGGCTGCCGGAACCCTAAGCAGGGAGGGGCACGCTTCAGGCGACGGCCCTGCTCTGCCGTTGCATCCCCCCGAAAAACCGCCTATGCGGCATATCAAGTGTACATCAGGTCGCCGCCGCCGTCAAAAAAAGACCGAAGAAATCGGTGCTTCGTGTCCGCAGCAGGCATGGTCCCAACGGTGAACCCGGGTGCCCCGGCACTCTGGAGAAATGAACAAGACGCCAGAATCTCTCACAAGTGATTGACTTATGAAGGCTTAAGAGCTCTCGTGGTGATACCCGGCAGAATCGCGCGACGAAAAAGCGTCCGAATGCCGCGTCTTTTGGACCCTGCCAGGCCGGGGCGCTGCCATGGGATCATCTGGAACGCAGCCGGCCCAGGACCGGGCTGCCGAGTGCCGGCCGAGGGCCTCGACCAGGACGGGACATCAGCCCGGAGCGGTCATGTGCCAGGCCCGGATCAGTTCGGCCACGCTCCAGGCCTGGGCGATGCAGCCCCGGGGCGTATGCGGCGGGTCGCCGTCGAACATCTCGCTGACCTGGCCGATGCCGGCGGTCTCCAGATGCAGGATCAGCGGCTCCAGCAGCTCGCGCATGCGGCGGCGGGCCTCGGGCGCAAAGCCGTGAACCCGCAGGTAGGCCTCGACATAAGGCCCGATCAGCCACGCCCAGACGGTGCCCTGGTGGCAGGCCCGGTCGCGCTCGAACGGGTTGCCCTCGTAGCGGCCCTGGTAGGACGGGTGCTCCGGCGCCAGCGTGCGCAGCCCGTAGGGCGTCAGCAGCGAGCGGGTCACGGCCTCCAGCACGCTGCGCTGCTGTCCGGCGTCCAGCGGCGAATGCTCCAGGCTGACTGCCAGGATCTGGTTGGGCCGCATGGCCATGTCCTTCCAGCCGCAGCGGTCCACGTCGTACAGGCAGCCGGCCTGGCCGTTCCAGAAGACCGCCAGAAACGAGCCGCGGACCTGTGAGGCCAGCAGGCGCAGGCGGGCGGCACGCTGGCCGTCGGTGGCGTCGGCCCGGCGGGCCAGCAGGCACAGCACATGGTACCACAGGGCGTTGATCTCCACCGCCTTGCCGTGGCGCGGCGTGAAGACCACGTCGCCGGACTTGGCGTCCATCCAGGTCACCTGGTTGTAGTGGTCGCCGCAGGTCACCAGCCCGTCGTCCTCGACGCGGATGCCGAAGCGGGTGCCATTCAGAAAAGCCTCGACGATACGCATGCAGACCGGTTCGAAACGCTCGGCCCAGACGTCGGGTCGGCCGGCGGCCGAGCAGCAGGCATCCGCGGCGTGAATGAACCAGAGGCTGGCGTCCACGCTGTTGTAGTCGCGCCCCTCGCCGTAGTCGCTGCAGCGGTTGGGAATCAGGCCGTCCTGCTCGGCCGAGGCGAACACCTCCAGGATCTGCATGGCCTCGGCCGTGCGCCCGGTCTCCAGCAGCAGGCCGGGCAGCGAGATGAACGTGTCCCGCCCCCAGTCGCCGAACCAGTGGTAGCCGGCCAGGATGGTGGGCAGCTCCGTCTGCCGCGGCGTCCGCCGCCGGACGACGAAGGCCCCGGCCGCCTCCCGCAGCCGGCTGTCCACACTTCGGGTCGCAGTCGTCGGGGCGTCCGACAGCGGGGGGGGCGCATCCGGCAGGTCGTCCATCGCCGCCCCGAACGCCGCCACCGCCCGCAGGGTGATGTCGATCGTGCCGCGACCGCAGGCCCGGAACCAGCCGGGCACGAACAGGTCCTCCCGCGCCTCCAGCCCCCGGGCCGCCTCCTGGCGGTACAGCAGGCCGTACCACCAGTCGCTGTGGCCGTCGAACTGGGCAGGCTCGCCGCCGTCGTTGCGGACCGTCGCCAGCCACAGCCGCGGGCCGTCGGCGTAGGCGTCCAGCGCGATCCAGCCGCCGATCTCCCTCATGCCGTAGGTGCCGGGGAACGCCCGGGTCAGGGCATGGTAGTCGCGCAGCGGCGTGAACGGGCCGACGTGGAGCATGACCTCCTCGTCCGGTCCGGCACCGAGCATGTAGCGCACCAGCACCTCGTTCCGCCCGTGCGGCAGGAACACCTGCTTGACCAGCCGGACGCCGTCGGCCTGGTAGACGAACCGGGCCCACGGCAGCGGAGGGCGGTTGCAGGTCGCGAAGGCCTGCAGATGGCGGAATCCCTGCGGGTCGAAGGCATGGGGAAACTCGAACGCCCCGAACGCGTGGAATCGACCGCCGATGATGGCCCGCTCCAGCGTGGCCGAGAGCATCACCCACCGCTCCAGCGGCGGGCGGGCGGGGGCCACCAGCAGCCCGTGGTATCGGCGCGTGGGCACGCCCAGGGCCGTACCGGACGCATACCCGCCCCGGCCGTTGGTCAGGAGCCACTCGCGGCGGATCTCCAGGTCCGCGTCCAGAACCGGCCCGTCGGTCCGTTGCTGCTGATCGTCGGGGTCAGCGGCCATCTTGTGCGTCCGGCTCCGTCGAGCCTGCACCGGTCCCGCGCCCGGCACCGCACCGGGCCGGTCCGCCGGCCTGTCCTCGATGCCCGCTTTCCCCCCGAAACCGCCCCGCGCCGCTGCGGGCGGGGCCCGCGGTCAGCGCGTCTCCAGCGTCCGAAGGCTCTGCAGCCGCTCCCGCAGCACCGATCCGATGCGCAGCCGCAGGTGATCCAGCACGTTCATGAAGTTGATGTAGGAGTCGTAGGGCGACTCGTACGGGTTGAAGTACCGGTGGACCACGCCGTCGCCGTAGTGCTTGGTGGACATGTAATAGAAGTGGTCGGAGCTCTGCAGCAGCCGCCAGTCGTGCAGGATCTTCGGATCGCCGGCCGTCTTGACCTCGCGCTCCAGGCGATACAGCTCGTGCAGGGCGTTGGACTGCATGGCGTTGCCCAGCCAAGCCGACAGGTCCCGCTCGGTGTCCGCCCAGCTGATCATGTGCGGCACGTCGTACACCCCGCCCGTCGGGCAGGACGCGGCCACCTCCGACGGCGTCTTGAAGTCGTTGTCCCGGCGGGCCAGGACCTCACCGGGGAAGCTCCTGAGGAACTCGAAGATGCCGGTGTCGGCCCACTGGTGCTCGCCGAAGGTCTCGTAATCCATGAAGAGATTGATCACCGTGCCGCTGCCGTTGACCCGGGTGATCCAGTCGGCGTATTTGGCCGCGGTCAGCGGGTACTCCGGCCAGTCCCGGCACGAGAAGCGGAAGGCGACGTCGTCGGTCAGCCGGTAGTTCCGCAGCAGGAGCACGGCCTTGCTGGAATCGCTGCACCGGTAGGGCACGTTGGGCGTGCGACCGCCCAGGGCCTGATCGACCCCCTCGCAGAGGATCACCTTGTAGCCCATCCGCTCGACGAAGTGGGCCAGGTCGTTGTTGTAGATCAGCTCGGTGTTGCGGAACACCCGCGGCCGGACGTCGAACAGCCGCTCCATGCAGTCGACGTGCTTGCGGACCTGCTCGACGAACTCGTCGCGGGAGTACAGGAAGCTCAGCGAGTGATAGTAGGTCTCGGCCAGGAACTCCACGCAGCCGGTCTCGGCCAGCCGGCGGAAGAGATCCAGCACCTCCGGGGCGTGACGCTCGAACTGCTCGATGATCGACCCGGTCAGGCTGTAAGCCAGCCGAAACCGGCCCTCGTGCCGCCGGATCAGATCCAGAACCAGCTGCGTGGCCGGCAGGTAGCACTTGTGGGCCACCTTGCGGCAGATCTCGCCGTTGCGGTAGTCATCGAAATAGCGGCTGTCGCGATCGAAGATGCTGTAACGGCGCAGACGGTGAGGCTGATGAAGCTGGAAATACAGGCATACCGTCGGCACGGGACGCGCCCTCCGAACCGCTGGCCGCGGGGAAACCCGCCGGACCGCCGCGAACGTGCAACGCGTGTCATTATAGCGCGTCGCGATCGGCCTTCAACCCGCCGCGTGGCCTCCCCGCGCGACGCCGCAGGCCGCGCCGGGCGGGAACCGCCCATTCCTCCGCGCAGAACGCGGGCCCGCCCCGGGATGGGACGGGCCCTTCGAATGGATCGCTGTCGCCGACGCGCAACATTTGCGCGGCCGGCGGGCAATTGCCCCTCGCCTAACCGGTCATGCGCCGCCGCATGCCCGCCAGCAGCAGAAGGTTCATGGC
>Ga0209101_1002936_pt1 | contig 10687 bp, 8 predicted proteins | sample ConPoolayeCmetaG_FD_185481 | JGI IMG/M metagenome (GOLD analysis project Ga0209101, IMG submission 185481) | Hot spring microbial mat communities from California, USA to study Microbial Dark Matter (Phase II) - Cone Pool mat layer C metaG... ... | reverse complement strand
GCCCCCTGCTCTCCCCGCTTGGGGAGAGCAGGGGGCAGGGGGATGAGAGGGGTTGTCCCCAAGTAGAGACAAGGCATTACCAACTTCTTAAAATCCATTCATTCGGGAGCAGGAAATTATCTTAAATTGTCTGGTCTTTGGGAGCAGGGCGTGTGCAAAGTCAGGCACGAGTGGTTGAAACCGCCGCAACAACCACGCAAAGCCGACCTGCGTCGGCTGTACGCGTCGCCGCAGGGCGACTGGGCAGCATGCTTGTTGCTGCGACTTGAGTCGCCCGACGATTTGTCAAGCGACTTTGCACACCCCTTGTCCCTGGCAGAGTCCACCTGATTTGCCTAAACACCCAATCTATATTATAATGTTGCGCAGACGGTCTAGTGCGTGGTGATTAGCGCACGGATTTGGAGCACATCACTCACGCGCGATGTCTAGAGCGCGACGAACGGAGAAGAAGATGACGGCGTCCTCCCCAATGGCTCGTTCTCCTATCCTTAAGGTTGAGAACCTCCACCTGTTCTTTGGTGGTCTGGCAGCGCTCGTAGATGTCAGTTTCGATATCTACGCCGGTGAAATCCTTGCCCTGATTGGTCCCAACGGTGCAGGTAAGACCAGTGTGCTCAATTGCATCAACGGTTTTTACCGACCCCAACAGGGCAAAATTCTTTTCAACGGCCATGACCTCGTTCGTACCCCCACCCACGAAATTCCCCGACTCGGTATTGCACGTACCTTTCAGAACATTGCCCTCTACACAGGAATGACCGCGCTCGATAACTTGATGGCAGCGCGCCATATCCATATGAAGCAAAATATGCTTGCCAGCGCGCTCTATTTTGGTATGGCGCACCGCGAAGAAATCGAGCATCGCCGGGTCGTCGAAGAAATCATTGACTTTCTCGAAATCGAACACATTCGCAAAGCGACCGTCGGCGCGCTACCCTATGGCCTCCGCAAACGTGTCGAACTGGGACGCGCACTGGCGCTGGAACCCAAAGTATTATTGCTCGACGAACCAATGGCAGGAATGAATGTCGAGGAAAAAGAAGATATGGCGCGCTTTATCCTTGACATTCACGAACGACGTGGAATGACCATCGTCCTGGTGGAGCACGATATGGGCTTGGTGATGGATATCGCCCAGCGCGTCGTTGTCCTCGATTTTGGTGCCAAGATCGCCGAAGGTCCGCCAGACGAAATCAAGACCAACCCCGCTGTAATCAAGGCATATCTCGGTGCGGCGAAGTAAAAAAAATGCCTCGCTCACCGAGCGGTTTGTTCTACAACCGTTGCTTTCTTCCTCCTCAAACCGTTACACTATTTCTACGTGATGCAACTTGGCAAGGATTCGTCACGTGGAACACGCGTGAGATGGATTGGGTATGACTGATGAAGGTCAACCCGTTCAGAGAAATGTTGTACTTATGAACACACCCCAAACTCTCCCTCAGTATTTGCAACAAGCCGCGCGCAAGTATGGCAGCCGGCGCGTGGCAATGCGCAAGAAGCAATTTGGTATCTGGCGCGAGTTTACCTGGCTCGACTCGTACACGCGAGTTAAACACCTAGCGCTGGGGCTAAGACAGTTAGGCCTAACTCATGGCAACAAGGTGTGCATTATCGGTGATAATGACCCGGAATATTTCTGGGCGCAACTGGCGATCCAGTCGTGCGGCGGAGTGGCAGTGGGCATTTTCACCGATAGTATCCCCAACGAGATTCAGTACATCGTCCAGCATTCCGACGCGGTCATTGTCTTTGCCAAAGATCAAGAGCAATGCGACAAGATGTTGGAAATTCGCGCGCAGGTTCCAGCCGTTCGTCGCGTCATCTATTGGGAAGAACGTGGACTGTGGAACTATCGCGATGAATGGCTGATGAGTTTTGACGCGCTCGTGGCGCTGGGACGTGAACTGGATCAGCGCGAGCCGACCTTGTTCGATGAGATGGTCGCGCGCGGCAGCGGCGACGATCTCGCCATCTTTTGTTACACCTCGGGCACGACCGGGTTGCCCAAAGGGGCGATGATTGCCCACAAGAATTTGATTAGCGGCGCGTCGCACTCGTCCACCGTGGATCGGCGTCTGGATACCGACGAGTATCTTTCGTTCCTGCCACCCGCCTGGATTACCGAAAATGTGCTGGGTCTCACCATTCACGTGATGAACGGGATGATCGTCAACTTTCCCGAAGAGCCTGAGACCGTTCAGGAAAACCTGCGCGAGATTTCACCGCACGCGCTCTTGTTCAGCGCGCGCTTGTGGGAATCGCTCGTCTCGATGGTGCACGCGCGCATTACCGATACCTCGTGGATCAATCGGGTGCTGTACAAGACCTTTATGCCGATTGGCTATCGGGTCGCGGATTTGCGTTTTGACAAGGGACACGTTCCTATCGGCTGGCGTCTCTTGTACGCGCTGGGCGAGATCTCGGTCTTTAGCGCGTTGCGCGATAAACTGGGCTTGAGTCGCGTCAAATCGGCGTACAGTTCCGGTGCGGCGCTCAGCCCGGATGTGGTGCGCTTTTTCCGCGCTATCGGTGTGAACATTCGCAATCTCTTTGGTTCGACCGAGGCGATTATCCACACGGTTCACATCGGCGATGATGTCAAGTTCGAAACGGTAGGTGTGCCACCCCCCGGCGTACAAGTGCGTATCACGGAGGAAGGCGAAATCGCGGTCAAGAGTGCCTCGGTGTTTCAGGGCTATTACAAAGATCCCGAAGCGACTGCCAGAGCGTTGAAGGATGGATGGTTCCACACGGGCGATGCCGGCTATTTGCGCGACGATGGGCATCTGGTGTACCTCGATCGAATGAAAGATTTGATCGAACTGGGGAGCGGCAACAAATTCTCGCCGCAATACATCGAGGGGCGGCTCAAGTTCAGCCCCTACATCAAGGATGTGATGGTGATTGGCGGGCGCGAGCGAATGTTCGTCACCGCCATCATCAATATTGATTTTGCGAACGTGGGGCACTGGGCAGAGAAACGGCGCATCCCATACACCACCTTTGTTGATCTCTCACAAAAGCCCGAAGTGTACGACCTCATCAAACAGGACGTTCTGCGCGTCAATGAAAATCTACCACCGCCGGCGCGCGTCAAAAGTTTTGTGTTACTCCACAAGGAATTTGACCCTGACGAAGGCGATCTGACGCGCACGCGCAAGTTGCGTCGAAATGTAATGGAAGAGCGTTACCGTGATTTGATTGAAGCAATGTATAGCGATAAAGACGAGGTGCGCGTCAGCGCGCCGGTCAAATATCGCGATGGGCGCACGGGTGTAATCGAAACGTCGGTGCGGGTGTGCCGGTTGTGATCTTCAGGAGAGATGATCAATGAACTGGGATTTGTTTCCACAATTTCTTGCTACAGGTTTGTTGACCGGCGGAGTCTATTCGCTCATCGCGCTTGGCCTGGTGTTGATTTACAAAGCGTCGCGCGTCTTTAATTTCGCGCACGGACATATCTTGATGGTGGGCGCGTTTACCACCTGGTGGTTCACCGAGAATTTAGGCTGGGATGTGTGGGTGGCGTATGCGGCAGCGATTGTTATCTCAGCGCTACTCGGTTTGCTTATCGAGCGAACCGCGCTGCGTCCCTTGATCGGTCAGCCCATTCTGGCAACGGTGATGATGACACTAGCGATCTCGCAGGTGTTACAGGGAGTCACGATTATCGCCTTTGGGGCGTATCAGCGCGCGCTGCCCTACCTCTTTCCGATTCAACCCATCGTGCTGGGCGACATTCGCCTGAAATTGAATCTGGTGCTGGCGTTTGTACTGGCGATGGTGGGCTTTGTAGTGTTTGTGCTCTTTTTCCAGTTCACGCGCGCCGGACTAGCGATGCGCGCCGCAGCGGAAGATCATCAACTGGCGCGTAGCGTCGGCTTGCGCGTGCCGCGCATTTTTGGGATGGCCTGGGCGATTGCCAGCGTGGTCGCAACGGTATGCGGCGTCCTGCTGGCGAACATCAGTGGCGTCGAACTGACCTTGTCCCTCATCGCGCTCAAAGCGTTTCCTGCTGTACTCTTCGGCGGGTTAGAGTCCATCCCCGGGGCAATCGTGGGCGGTTTGACCGTTGGCATCATCGAGAGTCTCGTGGGCGGCTTGCCCAAAGACCCGGCTTTGCGCGCGCTCCATCTGGGCGACATTGCCCCCTACGTCTTTATGCTGCTCGTCCTGATGTTTCGCCCCGAGGGATTGTTTGGTTTGAAACGCATCGAACGAATCTGAGTGCCAGTGTTCAGTAGACTACTCTGAAGACTGAATACTGACCACTAACCACTAACCACCGGAGGACTATGGCAATTCGACTGGCTGGCGATTTCGATACCACCTATGCGCACGATATGGCGATCATTCGCAATCGCGGGCAATGGGCGCTGACGATTGCGTTTCTGGTTGGACTCTTTGCGCTACCCTTTTTCGCGGACGGGCGTACGCTGGGGATTTTGAACATCATCGGCATCAGCATTATCGCCGCGCACGGCTTGAACATTTTGCTGGGCTACACCGGGCAAATTTCGCTGGGGCAAGCCGCGTTTATGGCGGTTGGTTCGTACACGACGGCGGTGCTGATGAAAAACGGTATTTCGTTTTGGGTGGCTTTGCCCATTTCGGGGTTTGTGGGCGGCTTTGTCGGTTTACTGTTTGGCTTGCCCTCGCTCCGCATCAAAGGGTTTTATCTGGCGATGGCAACACTGTCCGCCCAGATCATCATCCCCTGGTTCTTTCGCAACGTGCGCGTAGATATTTTTGGCGGAATGCCGGGCTTGACGATCGAGCCGCCGCGTCTGGGCGACCTGGTGTTCAACACACAAGAGACGATGTACTTTCCGATTATGATTACGGTGGTCATCTGCACCATCGTTGCCAAGAACATTGCGCGCACGCGCCTGGGCCGCGCCCTTGTGGCTATCCGTGATAATGATCTCGCGGCAGAAGTGTTGGGCATTGAGCAATTTTCGTACAAACTGCGCGCGTTTTTCCTTTCGGCATTCTACGCGGGATTAGCCGGTTCACTGTGGGCGGTCTATGCGCGCTCGATCAACCCCGAACAGTTTTCGCTCTTGAGTTCGGTCTGGTATCTGGGAATGGTCATCGTTGGCGGAATGGGGAGCGCGCTGGGGCCCATTTTGGGTGCATCGTTTATCCGGCTGTTGGAAGAGGCGACGGTGCAGCTGGCACCCGCGTTGAGCAAAATGTTTCCCCAAGCCGCCGCCGGCATGTTAGCGGCATTAGGTCCCATCACCTTTGGCGTTGTCCTCGCCTTGTTCTTGATTTTCGAACCACGCGGTTTGGCGCACCGGTGGGAAATCTTAAAAGCCGCGTGGCGCCTGCGCCCCTTTGCGCACTAGTGACGAAGGACAAAGGACGAAAGACAAAGGACCAACGAGGAATCACCCAATCACCCAATCTCCCAATTCAACAAAGGAGGTGATGCAACTATCGAGCCATTGAAGTCTACAATCGAAAATCGGCAATCTAGAATCTGCAACTAAGGAGGAGAGGATGAAAAGGATCATTCTTACGCTCACACTGGTGGCAATGGCTGTACTCGTTGTAGCCGCGTGTGCTGCACCCACCCCGACACCGACTCCGGTACCGCCCTCCCCTACGCCGGTACCACCGACCAAACCACCCGAAGCCACCAAGCCACCTGAACCCACCAAACCACCAGCCGCGACGCCGGTGCCACCGACACCCACGCGCCCCGCTCTGCGCACCAAAGCGAATCCGGGCGAAAAGATTACCCTCTATCACCTGGGCGATGTCACCGGACCGCTGGCGGCGATTACCACACCACTGGTCAGCGGCTTTGACGATGGTGTGAAATACCTCAACAAAACCGGCGGTATTCGCGGCGCCGAGGTGTTGGTCGAAATGTCCGACACCAAGAGCCAGGTGGACCTCGCGATTCTGGGGTACAACCGCTTTCGCGAAAAGAAACCTCTCGTGATTCAAATGTACGGTTCGCCCGAAACCGAAGCCGTCAAGGCACGTCTTGCCGAAGACAAGATTCCGGTGTTGACAGCTGGTGTGAGTTCCAAAGGTTCGTACCCGCCAGGCTATGTCTTTGCGGTCGTTCCGATTTACACCGATCAGTTCGGCTTGTTCCTCGACTGGCTGGTGCCGAATTGGAGCAAGGTCAGACCGGCCAAGGGCCAGGCGTTGGATTCACCCAAGATCGCCTTCATCACCTGGGATACGGCTTTCGGTCGTGACGTGTTGACGCCAGAGGCACTCGCGTATGCCGAGCGGAAAGGCGTCAAGATCGTGGCGCAAGAACTCTTTACCCCAGGCGCACCGGATGTGACGACGCAAATTCTCAACGCCAAAAAAGCCGGCGCGAATGTGATTTACACCAACACGCTTGCCCACGGTCCGGCGCAAATCCTCAAGGATGCGGTAGCCCTGGGCGTGCGCGACGAGTTTCTGATCGCCGGTTGTAACTGGGGTCTGGACCTTTCGATGCTCGCTTTGGCGCGCGAAGCCGCAGAAGGATTCTACGGCGTCTTTCCGAACTTTTGGTGGGATGATGCCGATCATCCCGGCGTGAAGATCGTTCAAGCCGAGTTCACCGCGAACAATCGCAAACCCGCTGAGCGCGCGGTCGGCTATCTCCTCGCGTTCTCCTTCGTCGAAGCGATGAAGCAGTACATTGAAAAGACGATTGATCGCGTGGGCTTTGAAGGTTTGAGCGGCGCGGCAGTGTACGAAACCATCATCACCACCGGACGACTCGACGCGATGCAGGGTGTCGTCTCGCTGGACTATGGTCCCGATAAACGTGCGCCCAGTCGCGCGCGCATCGTCCAGGTGCAGAAAGGCAAGTTCGTCTATCTGACCGATTGGATGATCGCGCCCGACCTGCGACCCAAATAGTCGCCTCGTCAACTAGTCCAGTAGTCGAATAGTCGCTGACTAGGAGACTACTGGACTATTCGACTATCGGACTAACCATGCTCAAGTTAAACAACATCGAAGTCGTTTACAGCGACGTTATTCTGGTCTTGCGCGGTGTCTCGCTCGAAGTGGGCAAGGGACAAATCGTCGCGCTGTTAGGTGCGAATGGCGCCGGCAAAACGACCACCCTCAAAGCGATTTCCGGTTTGCTGTGGACCGAACTGGGCCAGGTCACGCGCGGTTCAATTGACTTTCAGGGAGAGCGCATTGATCGCCTCGGACCGGAAGAGATCGTCGAGCGGGGTATCGTCCAGGTGATGGAAGGGCGGCGTTTGTTTGCGCACCTCACCGTGGAAGAGAATCTCATCGCGGGAGCACTCGTGCGTGGCAACGGAAGAACCAAAGCCGATCTGGAAATGGTGTACACCTATTTTCCCCGTCTGCGCGATTTGCGCCGACGCGTGAGCGGCTATCTCTCCGGGGGCGAGCAGCAAATGCTGGTCATCGGTCGTGCCCTTATGGCGCATCCCAAATTGATGCTCCTCGATGAACCCTCGTTAGGACTTGCCCCGCTGATTGTTCAAGAGATTTTCGAGGTCATTCGGAAAATCAATCAGCAGGAGAAGACCTCCATTCTGCTGGTCGAGCAAATCGCGCAAGCCGCGCTCGAAATCGCGCACTATGGCTATGTGATGGAAACCGGGCGCGTTGTCCTCGATGGTCCAGCCGAAAAATTGCGCGAGAACGAAGACATTAAGGAATTTTATCTGGGGCTGACCCAACTCGGCGAACGCAAAAGTTATCGCGAAGTGAAACACTACAAGCGACGCAAACGCTGGCTGGGATAGTAGCCAATGAGCCAATTGCCCAATGAGCCAATGAGCCAAAATCAATGTGCCAATTGCCCAATGTGCCAATGAGCCAAATATACCAGACCATTTGTTCATTTGTCCTTCGTCCTTCGTCCTTCGTCCCTTTGGCTCATTGGTTCATTGGCTCATTGGCTCATTAGATTATTATGATGAACGCCCACATTGTCGGTTGGGGCAAATACTTGCCCGGCAAAGTGCTGACGAATGCCGAACTCGCGCAATCCACCGGCATTGATGCCGAATGGGTCAGGACGCGCACCGGTATCGAACAGCGGCACATCGCCGAACCGACGCAAGCCAGCGCGGATATGGCGACGCGCGCCGCGCGCGCCGCATTACAAGTCGCCGATATCGCCCCAGCGGAACTGGACCTGATTATTGTTGCTACCAACACCCCCGATTACTGGTTCCCCGCCACCGCGTGCCTGGTGCAAGACGCGCTGGGTGCAGATCGCGCCGGCGCATTCGATCTCGCGGCAGGTTGCTCGGCGTTTGTCTATGCCCTTGTCGTGGCTGACCGCTTTATTCGTAGCGGCGCGTATCGTAACGTGCTCGTTGCCGGCGTCGAGACGGTTTCGCGCATTCTCGATTGGCACAATCCCGTGTGCGCGTACTTTGGCGATGGCGCGGGCGCGGTCGTGCTGACCGCGAGCGAACAACCCGGCGGACTTTTGGGATTTGCCTTGAGTTCCGATGGCTCGGGCGGCGATTTGCTGATTCTTCCGGGCGGTGGCACGCGTCACGGCATCACCCAACAAGTTCTGGATGCGGGAATGCAGTACGGACGAATGGATGGGCGCGCGGTCTATCGCTATGGTCTGCGCGCGATGGTGTGGATGGGGCAGCGCGCGCTGCGCCACGCCCGGCTCAAGGTCAAGGACATTGACCTGTTCATCCCGCATCAGACCAATGCACAACTTGTGCAACAGGTTGCCCAGCGCTTGCGGATTCCCCTCGAAAAGACACTGGTCAATATGGCGCGCTATGCGAACATTTCCTCCGCGGCAATTCCGGTCTCACTGTGCGATGCGATCGAAGCCGGGCGCATCAAGCCGGGGCAACGCTTGCTCATCACGACGTTTGGGGCAGGGTTAGCGGCGGCAGCGGTAGTGTGGCAATGGGCGCCCGTGTTGCCCACCAAACCAATGTCACTCACCCGGCGATTCTTTCACGCGCTCTGGGACGCGCAAGCCGCGTTCCGTTCCCGCTTTTTCCGTTTGGAACATCGTCTCAATACGCTTGCACCACTCGAAGAGCCGGACGTGAGCACACGAGATAGTTAGCCCACTTTCATTTTCCGTTCCGCATCATAATCTTCACGAATTCCCTATGAACGTGCGTTCATCAACGTTCGGATGAAAACAGGGAGGACGCAGGACAAATTTGAAATTTGTCCTACATTTTCAGGAGGGAGTCCAACTATGCCAAAAGCCCAATCCACTTTACTCGATCGTGAACTGGCGCGCTTTATCAAGTCGGTGTACGCGACCACACCGGCAGTCAAAAAAATTTTTGACGAGGCGGGGCTCAAGCCCACTGACATTAAAAGTGTGGCGGATCTGGAACGTGTGCCGGTGACCAGCAAAGATCGCCTCGTCGAATTGCAAAAAGCCGCGCCACCCTTCGGCGGATTTCGCAACACCAAAGTAAAATCGCTCAAACACATTTTCCTTTCGCCGGGTCCGCTGTACGAACCACACGGCACAGAAAAAGCACTGCTCAAGACAGCCGCGCGCGTGCTGCGCGCCGCGGGGTTCAAACGCGGCGATATTGTGTTGAACACGCTATCGTATCACCTTGTCCCCGCTGGACTGTTGCTCGACGCAGGCTTGCAAGCGGTTGGCGCAACCGTCGTGCCGAGTGGGGTCGGCAACACAGAATTGCAAATCAAGATGATGCTCGATCTCCAGGTGACCGGCTATGTCGGCACGCCCAGTTTCTTGATGACCATCATCAAAAAAGCCGAAGAGATGGGTTTGAACTTTAAGGAACGCTTTGCCTTGCGCCGTACGCTCTTTACCGCCGAGCCGTATCCGCTCTCACTGCGCGCCCAGTTCGAAGACACCTATGGCTTGGAAACGCTGAACGCGTACGCCACCGCCGAGTTGGGCTTTTTGGCGTACGACGACGAAACCAAGTTCTCGCTGCGTCTGGTGGACGATGCCATCATCGAGATTGTGGATCCTGCCACCGGCAAACGTCTCGGCGCGCGCGAGCCGGGTGAAGTGGTCGTCACCACGTTCAACGAAACCTATCCGCTCATCCGACTCGGTACCGGCGATATGGCGGTGTACGCCGATGAATCGCTCCGCAGCATCATTCTGGTTGGACGCGTGGGCGAAGCGGTCAAAGTGCGCGGGATGTTTGTGCATCCCAATCAGTTGCGCTTTGCGTTGAATCAATTTTCGGAGATTGCGCGTGCCCAGGCTGTGGTAACGCGCCCCGATCAAGTGCGCGATCGGTTGACCCTCAAAATCGAACTTGCCCAGGAGGTTGCCGCGCGCGACCAGTGGGCAAAAGAGGTGTCCGAAGCGGTGCAAGGACTCATTCGTGTCAGTGTAGATGAGGTGGAATTTGTGCCGGCGGGGACGATTGCTGCAGAGGCAAAACTGATTGTGGACGAAAGAAAGTGGGAGTAGGCAATAGAAAAGTTTTTGAACTGCTTGAGCGCAACACGCGCTCAGCCTGTGTTCTCCTGAACTGTTGGAGCGAAAATCCTTTGCCACAACGGCAATAAATCAAAAGAGGTAACTGCTCAGCCCCGGGTTCGCTCGCTATCGGTTAGAAACCGACGACTAACGCAAGCCGATGACTGAGCCTGAATTTCGCCGTTGTGCCCCGGAACAACCTCACTCATCCCCCTGCCCCCTCCCCACGCCGTTCTGCGGCGTGGGGAGGGGGCAGGGGGA
>Ga0209101_1002935_pt1 | contig 10691 bp, 7 predicted proteins | sample ConPoolayeCmetaG_FD_185481 | JGI IMG/M metagenome (GOLD analysis project Ga0209101, IMG submission 185481) | Hot spring microbial mat communities from California, USA to study Microbial Dark Matter (Phase II) - Cone Pool mat layer C metaG... ... | reverse complement strand
CACCAGGCGCAGCACCCTCCCGCCAAGCCGGGTGAAACCACGCCGCTGCCGCTTCGAAGATAGACGCTCTCCGTCACCGCGTTTACGACGTTTTAAGTACTAAAGGAATCGATAAGGACTCGCCTGCCCGAGGGCGGGAAGCCGCGCTGGTTTTTTTTAGCCAGCTGCGGCCCGCACCGCGCCGGACCCCAGCGGGCGCGTCCCTGGCCCTCCCCACGGCTGGCCGGTGCCCTGCCAAGTCGAGCCGCGGGGGAAAGGGTGCGGAGACTTTTGCTACAGGAGAGCGCATATGAAGAGAGGAATCGTGTTGGCTCTTACCCTCGCCCTGGCCGCTGCCGCCGGCGCCTTCGAGGGGCAGGTGCTGGGCCCCGATGGGGCGCCGCTGGCGGGGGCGCGGGTTTCGGTACTGGGCAGTTCAGGAACGGTGGTGGCGGATCGACAAGGTCGATTTCGGATAGAACCCGACCCGCGCCCCCCCTTCTCGTTGATGGTCACGCGACCCGACGGGGTTACCTTTCGCCCGTCGTACTTCGAAGCGCTACCGGCCAAAGGGGAGGTGCTGGTAGTGCGGTTGGAGACCCTCGCCGAGAGCGTGACCGTGGTCTCGGGCGGGGTGCCCGATCTGCACCTCCCTCCGGCGGCTGCCGGCACCGTGATGGGCAAGCAGGACCTGGCGCGGCGCATGCCGGTGAACCTCCAGCAGGCCATGGAGAACATCCCCGCCGCCAGCCGCGGCGAGGACGGGTACGACGCAGTACCCGGCCTGCGCGGCTTGCCCCAACACCGCACCTTAATTCTGCTGGATGACGGCCGCGTCACGGCGGAGCGGCGGGCCGGCGCCTCGGCTACCTACCTCGACCCCAGCACGGTGGACGAGATCGAGGTGGTGCGGGGGCCGGGTTCGGTGGCCTACGGCTCCGACGCCTTCGGCGGCGTGATTCGCGCCCGCTCCCGCATGCCCGCACCGGGACAGCCGTGGACGGCTCGCTACTCGATCTTTGGTGCCCAAGGCCTGGACGGCAAAGGGGCGTCCGTCGATGTCTCGGGGTCGCTGGGAGCCGGGGCAATTCTGGCCGGGGCGCACATCCGCGACTTCGGCGACTACGACAGCCCCCGCGGGCGTGTGCCCAACTCGGGGGCCGAGCATCGGGGGTTCCGCCTGGCCTACCAGGTGCCGGTGGCCGGCGGAGTGCTGGGGGTGGGGTGGCGCACTGATTTGGGGCGGGACATCGCCAAACCCGAGCCCCAGTTCGCCGTGCGCCGCACGTATTACCCCGAAGAAAACTCCCACCGCGCCAACGTCAGCTTCGAACACCCGGGCTGGGGGGGGTGGTCGCGCTTTGGGGTCTCCCTGGCCTGGGACCGCTACCAGTTGGTATTGGACCGCGACGTCTTTGCCACGGCGACGGCACCGCGAACTCTCTCCCGCGCCGACGTGACCGCCAACGACTACGCCGTGCGGGTGGAGGCAGAGCGCTCCCTGGCCAGCTGGGGGCGGCTGGTGGTGGGGTTCGACGGCTCCGGGAGGTTCAATCTTAAAGCGACCAACTTTACCTATCGCTTCGACTCCTGCGCGGCGTGCCCACCCACTCCGGCTTCGCAGGAGGTCTCGATCGAAGAGGCTCGGCGAGACGACCTGGCAATCTTCGCCGGCGTTAGCAGCCGCGTCGGTCCCCTTGAACTGGCCGTGGGGGTGCGCGGCGATTCGGTCACCAGCGAGAACTCGGGTGGGTATTTCGGAAACAAAAAGGTCACGAATTCCAAGGGTTCGGGCTTTGTAGCGGCTACCGTGCCGCTGGGTGGGGCGGCAGCGGTGACGCTTCAGGCGGCGCGGGGGTTTCGCTCGCCGCTGCTGTCCGATCGTTTCTACCGGGGCATCTCCGGGCGCGGTTTCATCACTGGCAACCCCGACCTGAAACCGGAAACTTCGACCCAGTACGACCTGGCGCTGCGCTGGCGCGGTGGTCCGTTCACCCTCGGGGCCTACGGGTATATCTACCGCATTGACGACCTCATCGAACGGTACCGCTCGGGTCAGAACTTCTTCTTCCGCAACCGCGGTGAGGCGGAGATCAAGGGTGCGGAGCTGGAGATGGCCGCCGCTCTCGGCGGCCGGCACGAACTGGCGGCCGGGGCGCAGCTCCTGCGCGGGGAGGTGCGCGGGGCCGGCACCCCCACCGACGGCATACCCCCCCGCGGCGTGTTCCTCGTCTACCGGCACGAACCTGACGCTGGCTGGGCGTGGATGGTGCGCGCCGCGGCGAACGCCCGCGATGAACGCCCGGGTCCCACGGAGAAAGTGGTGCCAGGCTATGCGGTGCTGGACGCGGCGCTGGGGTACCGCTTCTCACCCGCCTTGGAGCTCCAGCTTCTGGGCCGCAACCTCACCGACCGCACTTACCCCGGTTCCGCCGACGAGGCCGCTGCATTGGCTCCCGGCCGCAACGTGCAACTGGTGCTGCGGGGGCGGGTGTAGCTCTGCGGTCAAGCGCGCTTTCTTCGGGCCGGGAGTGGCGGGGCTTTTCCCTACCACTCCCGGCCCCCATCTCCAGCACGGGAGCTCCTGGCCGATCCGCGAGTGGTTTCGGGCGTGGGAGCGGTTACACTTGCTCAGAATGCTCACCTCTGTCCCTGCTAACCCTCTCTACCTGACCGTATCCCGGCGCTTTCCCTTCGCCGCGTCGCTGCGGCGGCGTCCTGTGGGTTGGTCGCTGGAGCAGTGTCTGCACTGGTACGGCGAGACCGCCCACGCCGCCCACAGCACGGGCGGCAACTTCGTGGCGACTCTGGGGTTTACCGGTGCCATCGACGAGGTAACCGGGATGGTGGTGAACGTGGCGGTGATCAAGGAGCGGGTCCTCGAGCTTTTGGCCCGGCGGTGGGATCACCGCTTCTTGAACGCGGATCACCCCCACTTTGCCAGCGCGGTCCCCACCCCGGAAAACATGGCCAGCCGGTTGCTGGCGGAGTGCCAGCCGCTGTTTGCCGATGTGGGGGCGCGGCCGGTGGTGTGCCACATAGCCGAGACGCCGTTTGGCGGCGCCGTGGCCTACGCCGACGGTCGGGTAGAGCGTTGGGCGGCGGTGGAGTTTTGCGCCGCCCGGCGCACCGGCTCGCCGCACCTTGACCACGAGCAAAACCAGCGGCGCTTCGGAGTGGCCACGAGACGGCACGGGCACTCGTACCACCTGCGGGTGGTCCTGGGGGGTGAGGTGGATGCCAGGACCGGCGTGATCGTGCCCGAGGCCGAAGTGCAGGGGGCGCTCGCCGCCCTTCACGATGAGCTGGATCATCGCGACTTAAACGAGGATGTGCCCGCCCTGCGCGGGCAGCCGATGACCACCGAGTGGCTGGCGCGCTACGCCTACCTGCGGCTTGCAGCGACGCTACCGGTGGCGCGCACCCGGCTGTGGGAGCTTCCCTGGCTGTCGGCGGAGTTTCTGGGCGGCGAGCAGGGCGCCCTGGTGGTGGAGAGTTCGCTGCGCGCCGCTCACCGCCTCCACGCGCCAGCCCTGGACGACGGCGCCAACCGGGCGCTGTACGGCAAGTGCAACAACCCCGCCGGCCACGGCCACCGCTACGTGGTGGAGGCGGCCTGCGCCGGCGTGCTGGACGCGGCCAGCGGCACCGCGGCCGAGTTGGAGGAGGTGCGGCGAGCCCTGGAGGGCGCGTTGGCGCCTTGGCAGATGCGCCATCTGGATGAGGAGACGCCCGACTTTCGGGAGCGTCCCTCCACCAGCGAGAACATCGTGTCGATCCTGTGGCCGCGGCTGGATGAGCTCCTGCACGGCCGGCTGCACCGCCTGCGCCTGTGGGAAACCGAAAACAACCGGTTTACCCTGCGCCGCCGCGGCGCCACCGCGGGGTGAGCCGTGGAGAGGATCCTTCTCACCGGCGCCAGCCGCGGCATTGGCCGCGCCGTGGCGCTGCGGCTGGCCAAGGCGGGGCGCGAGCTGCTGCTCCACGGCCGCGACCACCCCTCCCTGGAGGAGAGTGCTCGCCTCGTCCAGCAGCGCGGCGGCCAGGCCCGCGTCTACGTCGCCGATCTGGCCAATGCGGCGGAGGTAGAAGCGCTGGCCGCCGCGGCGGGCGGCGAGCCGCTCGCCGCCCTGGTCCACAACGCCGGCCTCGCGGTGGTCAAACCCGCCCTGGAGCTGACCCTGGAGGAGTGGCAGCGAAGCCTGGCGGTGAACGTGACGGCGCCGTTTTTACTCTCGCGCCGACTGGCACCGGCCATGCCGCCGGGCGGGGTCATCGTGCATGTGCTCTCCGTGGCCGCCCGCCAGGGGTTTCCCGGGTGGGCCGCCTACTGCACTGCCAAGTTTGCCCTGGAGGGCTTTTCCCAGTGCCTGCGCGAGGAGTTGCGGCCGGTGGGGGTGCGCGTGGTGAACGTCTACCCCTCGGCCACCGCCACCGAGCTGTGGGACGGGGTGGCCGGCAGCTGGCCCCGGGAGCGCATGCTGGCACCGGAGGAGGTGGCGGAAGCGGTGGCGTTTGCTCTGGAGCGCCCGGGCGAGGTACTGGTGCCCGAGATCTTCATCGGGCATGTGGCCGGCACGCTCTAGGCTAACGCCGCACCGGTCAGCCCCTCAAGACCCTGCTCAATCAAGCGCTGGAGATCGGGGTGCGTCCGGGCCAAGCCGCCGAGATGCGCCCGTGCCTGGGCGGCGACCTCCTCCAGGCCGGCCTTTGCCGAGGCCACCTCAAAGATTTCCAGGGGCGCCAGCCAGTCGCTGGGAAAGTGCTGCCCTACCTCGCGCAAAAGCCCAGCCAAGGCCTCCTTGGGTTCTGTCCCCTCGCGCACCGCCCGGATCTGGCCGTACAGCTGCGCCAACTGGCGGCGGGGCTCGTCCAGGGCCACCTTGATGGTTCGCTCGCGGGGCACCAGCGACGGCTGTTCGTAGGCGTCTTTGTCGGCGGCCCCGGAGTAGACAGAGACCACCCGCTCCCCCACCGCCATGTCGAAAACACCCCAATCGGGGTGAAACAGCTGCCGATCACCCCTCCTCACGCTGCACTCCCGGAAGGTGACAAGCAGCAACTGGCCGTTCTGCCTGTGCAGCGTTTCCACCGCGCCGGTGACCTTCACACCGGACGCAAACTGCAGAGACGTCCGCCGGCCCGGTTCCAAGCCGAGGCGCTCCAGATCGTCCGGCCCCATGCCTTCCAACGGAACACTCTCGCCCTCAAGGCGGCCCACCGGAGTGCCAAAGCCGTCGTGGTGGTACTCCTTCCCGTGGCCCGAAATTTGTCGCCCCCGGAAGGCGAGGGCGGTGGGGCCGGTGAAGCGGAGGTAGCAGGGTAAACCGTCGTCGGTGAGCACCTCGTCCACGACTCCCGAGATTTCAAGGCCCGAGCTCAGCTGAGCGGTGGCCACAGCGCCCGACTCCTGGGCGCGGGCAAGCCCCTCCAGGCCGCCCCGGCGAAACGCCATGGTGCTGGCGAACTCCTCCAGCACCTCCAAGAGGTGCTGGAAGTCGGGAGTGACGAAAAGCTGCGGCTGCATGGTGGTGATGTCAAACGCCACATCCGCCGCCGCCAGCGAATAGGGCAATTTGGCCACCGCCGGGGTCAAGCAGTGCTGCGCCTCGCCGATGGAGGACAGCAAACCGGCGCCGTAAATCTTGGGGTTGTCCAAGGTGCCGATGAGACCGTACTCCACCGTCCACCAGTGCAGGCGCGACAGGCGCGCCATCTCCGAGGGCTCGCCCAGGTTGGCCTGGCGCTCCTCCACCAGGCGCTGCGCCGCATCGATCTCCGCCTGGGGAACCCCCGGCGCCTCTTTCAGGATGGACAGGTGCCGGATCGCCTCGTACAGCTCGTAGTCGGCGCGGGAGGAGATGGCTTTCGCCCCCACTTCGCCGAAGCGGCGCAGGTACTCGGCGTAAGCGGGATCGGCGATGATCGGGGCGTGCCCCGCCGCCTCGTGGACGATGTCGGGGGCGGGGGTGTACTCGATGTGCTCCAGCTGGCGAATATCGGCGGCAATCACCAGCACCCGGTGGGCCTGGAACTCCATGAAGGCGGCGGGGGGGATGAACCCGTCCACGGTCACCGCCCCCCAACCGATGCGCCCCAGTGCCTGGTTCATCTCCTCGAGACTGGGGATTCTGTCGATGGAAATCCCAGTTTTCTCCAGCCCCTCCAGGTATGAGGGGTGGGCATGGTGGCGCAAGAAGCGCACATTTTGCCGCATGATGTAGCGCCATACCGCGTGGTCGATGGGGGTGTAGCGGTGCCACCCCTGGTCCACCACGAACTGCCGCAAATGACGCGGCAAGTTGTCAATGACGCGAGAAGTTTCCGTGCTCGTCCCGTCGATCCCTTGCACCATGGCCGACCCTCCGCGACAACCTGTTGCACTGCTACCAACGTTCCCACTACCCGGCTCATTTCTCGACCCCCGGGCCAGGGCGTTCACGCCCAGCCGGCTTTTCGCCCACGGAAAGAAACGGCGAGGGCGCGGGTTTGCCGAGAGGGTGAGCTGTTACCTTCTCTCCTCGTCGATGGTGTGCGCGGCGTCGCTGGAAGAGACGTTCGCGTTCTTCGCCGATGCCGGCAACCTGGAAGAGATCACACCGCCGTGGCTGCACTTCGAGATCCTCACCCCCCGACCCATTGTGATGGGGGTGGGAACGCTCATCGAGTACCGCCTGCGGTTGCACGGCGTCCCGTTCTCCTGGCGCACCGAGATCGCCGCCTGGCAGCCCCCGGTCCGCTTCGTCGACCGCCAGCTGGCCGGGCCCTACCATCACTGGCACCACGAACATCTCTTCCGGGCGGTGCCCGGTGGCACCGAGGTACGCGACCGGGTGCATTACTGCCCCCGGGGAGGGGCGTTGATCCACGCTCTCTTCGTCGGGCGGGATGTGCGCCGCATCTTCGCCTACCGCCAAGCCCGCTTGCTGCAGTTGTTTGGAGGCCATCCGGGGGAGCTGAAGATCGTACCCTCGCCGCTTTGACCGTTCCCCCCGGGGCGCCGTCCCGCGCTTCAGGCGGCGGCGTTACGGCCTTGCCGCTTCCCTCCGGTGCCCCTGCCGGCGCAAATAGACCCCCAGCGCTTCCATGGCGGCATGGCGGTAGAGGTCGGAGAGGGTGGGGTAGTTGTACAGGGTTTCGGCGATCTCGTGGGCGGTGGCCTGGGCTTTGAGAAACGCCTGCCCAACGTGGATGAGCTCCGAGGCGTGGGCACCGACGATATGCACGCCGCGCAGGGTGAGGTCGGGGGTGGTGAAGAGGAGCTTGAGCTTGCCACCTTCGGCACCGATGATCTGGCCGCGGGGGTTGAGGTCGTAACGCCCGTAGCCCACCACGTACTCGCCGCCTTCGGCGGCCAGCGCTTCCTCGCTTTGACCGATGTAGCTGACCTCGGGGATGGCGTAAATGGCGAAGGGCAGCTCCTGGGTGCGCCCGCGCGGCCCGGGGATACCAAAGGCGTGGCGGATGGCCTGCCGCCCCTGCTCCATGGCAGTGGAAGCCAAGGCCGGATAACCGATGACGTCACCCACGGCGTAAATGTGAGGGATGGCGGTTTGGAAGTGCTCGTTGACGTCCAGCAAACCGTAAGAGTTGGGGGCGATGCCGAGGGTGTCCAAACCCAAATCGTCGGTGTTCCCGTCCCGCCCTACGCAGTAAAGGAGCACATCCGCCTCAAACCGCTCGCCACGCCGGGTGGTAAGCCGTACCCCAACGAGTGGGGCAGGTAACCGTTCGATGGTGGCGTAGTGATCGTCGTGGATGAGGATGATCCCGGCGCGGCGCAGCTCCCGCTCGAGCAGCACGGCCATCTCGCGATCCAGATAGGGGAGGAGTTCTGGCCGCGTGTCGATGAGCGTCACCTCCAGCCCCAGCGCCGCAAAGATCGAGGCGTATTCAACGCCAATCACTCCCGCCCCGAGGACGATCATGGAGCGGGGCATGCGGGGCAAGGCGAGGATAGTGTCGGAGTCGAACACCCTCTCGCCGTCGAAGGGGACGTCTTGCGGGCGGTTGGGGCGGGTGCCGGTGGCAATGATCATGATTTCACCGTGCAGCCGCAGGCGCGCCAGACCGTCTTTGCTGTGTACCACCAGGGTGTGGGGGTCCTCAAAGCGGCCGTGGCCGTGGATGACTTCCACGGCGTAGCGGGCCAGGGACGCGTTGACCAACTCCAGCTCCCGCTGCACCACCAGCTGCTCGCGGTACATGAGCTCTCCCACCGTGAGCTCGTCGGCAATGGAGCAGCGAATGCCGTGCAGCTTGTGGCGGGTCAGGGAAGCCACGAAGAGGGCGCTTTCCCGCAGCGTCTTGGAGGGGATCGTGCCCCAGTTGATGCGCGTGCCCCCCACCACGTGCTGGCGCTCCACCAGCGCCACGCGCTTGCCGGCGCGGGCGGCCTGGATGGCGGCGCGCTCGCCGGCCGGCCCACCACCCACGATGACCACGTCGAAGGTCGGCACCGTAACCTCGAGGCGAGAATTGTACGACGTCTTCCGTGCCGGGCCGTGGCAGTGGCTCGTGAAGCGAGGGTACAATAGCTGAGGAGGAGCTCTCATGGCCTTTCTTGACGAGCTTTTAGGGCGCGCGCGGGCGGTGGCGGGGCACGTCGTCTTGGTGGAGGGGGATGACCCCAGGATTATTGAGGCGGCGGAGAGCCTGCGGCGGGACGAGATCTGCCGCGTGACCGTGCTTTGCCCCGAGAGCCGGCGCACCGAGGCCCACGCGCGCCTGGCCGAGTTGGGCGTAGAGGTGACCGATCCGGCCACCGATCCACGCCGGGGTCAAGCGGTGGACCTGCTGTTCGCGCGTCGCGGCCCCAAGGGGTGGACGCGGGAGCAGGCCGAGGTGGCGGTGAACGATCCCTTGTATTTCGGGTCGCTGCTGGTGGCGCTGGGGGAGTGCCACTGCTCGGTGGGAGGGGCCGTGCGTACCACCGCCGACACGGTGCGGGCGGCGCTCCATGCCATTGGCCCGGCGCCGGGGATCAAGACCGTGTCGTCCTCGTTTATCATGGTTCACCCTGAGCCCTGCTGGGGGCACAACGGCCTGCTCGGTTTTGCCGACTGCGCAGTGCTGCCCAACCCTGACCCCGACCAGCTGGCCGATATCGCCATCGGCGCTGCCGCCACGTTCCGGGCGGTGGTGGGCGCCGCTCCGCGGGTGGCTCTGCTCTCGTTCTCTACCAAGGGGTCGGCGGAGCATCCGGATGTGGACAAAGTGCGACGGGCAGGTGCCATCCTTGCGCAGCGGGGCGTTGACTTCCAGTTCGATTTCGAGCTGCAGCTGGATGCTGCACTGGTGGAGTCGATCGGGGCGCGCAAGGCGCCCGGCTCATCCGTGGCGGGCAAGGCCAACGTGTTGGTGTTTCCCGATCTCGATGCCGGCAACATCGGTTACAAGCTCACCGAGCGGCTGGGAGGAGCGCGGGCGCTGGGACCGCTGTTGCAGGGTCTGGCCAAACCAGCCAACGATCTCTCCCGGGGGTGCTCGGCCCGTGACGTGGTAGAAACCTCGTGCCTGTCGCTGCTACAGGCGGCGCTGGCGAAGGAACGCAGAACGTGAGAGTGCTGATCGTCGGCGCGGGAGCGCGAGAGCACGCCCTGGCGTGGAAGCTGTCGCGCTCACCTTTGGCGGAGGAGTTGTACGCCGCGCCGGGTAACCCTGGTATTGCGGCGCTCGCCTCCTGCGTGCCGATTCGGCCGGACGCGGTGGTGGAACTGGCGGAATTTGCGCAGTCGCTGAAGATCGATCTCACCGTGGTTGGTCCCGAACTGCCCCTGGTGTTGGGTCTGGCCGACGAGTTTGCCCGCCGCGGCCTGGTGGTTTGCGGACCCTCCCGGGTCGCCGCCGAAGTGGAGGGGAGCAAGGTTTTTACCAAGGAGCTGTGCCAGCGCTACGGTATCCCCACGGCCGAGGCGCGGGTGGTGCACGACCGGGAAGGCGCGGCGGCAGCCATCACGCAGATGGGTCTGCCCGTCGTCCTCAAGGCCGACGGGCTGGCGGCCGGGAAAGGGGTCATGCCCTGCCGCACCTGGGCCGAGGCGGAGGAGGCGCTGGTGCGCTTCTTCGAGGAAAAAGTATTCGGCGCCGCCGCCGAGCGGGTGGTGGTGGAGCGCTACCTGGAGGGCGAGGAAGTCTCCTTCATGGTGCTCACCGACGGGACGACCATCCTGCCGCTGGCCTCGGCCCGCGACTACAAGCGCTTGGCCGACGGCGATCAGGGTCCCAACACCGGCGGCATGGGCGCGGTATCCCCCTCGCCGGTGGCGCCCGCGCTGGCCGGGTCGATCCTCCAGGACATCGTCCGGCCGGCCCTGTCCGGGCTGGCCAGGGAGGGGCGGGAGTTTCGCGGGGTGCTGTACGCCGGCGTGATGGTCACCGCTGAGGGGCCGAAGCTTTTAGAGTTCAACTGCCGGCTGGGAGACCCGGAGACGCAAGTGATCGTGCCCCGGCTCGACGACGATTTGCTGCCGCTGCTGTACAGTGCGGCCACCGGGGAGCTGGCGGGGTTGCGGGCGCAGTGGCGGCACGAGGCGGCGGTGTGCGTGGTGTGCGCGGCGGCCGGGTACCCCGAGTCGGTGCGCACCGGCGACGTCATCACCGGCATCGCCGAGGCCCTGGCGGTTTCCGGAGTGGTGGTGTTTCAGGCTGGTACGGTGCTGGACGAGGGGCGGTTGGTCACCGGTGGGGGGCGGGTTTTGTCGGTGGTGGGG
>Ga0209101_1002934_pt1 | contig 10692 bp, 9 predicted proteins | sample ConPoolayeCmetaG_FD_185481 | JGI IMG/M metagenome (GOLD analysis project Ga0209101, IMG submission 185481) | Hot spring microbial mat communities from California, USA to study Microbial Dark Matter (Phase II) - Cone Pool mat layer C metaG... ... | reverse complement strand
TCGCCACCGCGCAGGCGTCGCACCACCCCTTTCAACAGTTCGCCAGAAAAGGAGCCCGCCCCTCCCGGCGCCTCAGATGCGCCGAGAACGGCGGCGGCGCGCGCCTGCAAGGCAACGCCACCGGCGCGACTTAAGCGCACCACTGCCTGCAGCACCAGATCATCGTCCACAAGCAGCCGCGCCACCAGCTGGGGGAACAGCCGCGGCTGGGTCAGCGCGGCCAGCACCGCCGCCTCAATCTCACCCTCCGGCGTTACCGCGGCGGCCTGGCGGCGCACAACCAGATGCTCGGGCGGTGCGGGCAACTCCGGCCGCAACTGGGCGAGGGCCGCGGCCCGCGCCTGCGCCCGCATCGCCAGCGCCGCAAAGCTGGGAAGCTGCAGGCGAAACTCGGACTCGTCGTCGCCCGTGTACCGTTCCAGCTCAAAACTGCCCGCCCGCCACGCCAGCGCCTCAAGCAGCCGGGCCCGCGCCTGGAAGTCGAAGAACCGCTGCAACTCCTCGTCGCCCAGGCCGGTCCGTTGGCGCAGAAGACGCTCCAAGGGACCCCGCGCCACCGCTCGGGACTGCAGCAGCTCCGTCAGCACCGTGCGGTCGATCACCCCCGCATCCAGCAGGAGCTCCCCCAGGGAGCGACCGTCGCCGGGCGAGAACACCATGGTCGGCCGTCCCTCGCGAAACAGGACGATGAGCAGGTTGCCGCCGCTGGGATCCCTCATGGTCAACCGGCAGTCCTGGCCGTTGCGCTCCGCCGCCTCCAGAAGCGGCAACGGCGGCAGCAGGGCAAGCGAACCGGTCACCCGCTGCTCCTTGGGGGCACCGAGGGGATGGGGCCAGGCGCCGCTCGCGTCCATGACGATACCATTGTGTCACCACGTGCCGTGGCTGACAAGTAGCGTCGCCACTTTAGGCCACCCGGGGGCCAGCGGTAGGCCGATCGAGACCGTCCACCGCAGACGGATTAGAATTTTTCTATGGCCGCTGGCTCCAGGCGCAACGTCACCTCACCCGCCGGCTCCGGGGGCCCATGACTTCTCCCCCGCCACCACGCGTTCCACTGCTGGGTACGCGAAGCCCGCGCCTGGCTGAGGTGCGCCACATCGTCCGGCGTGGCCGTCCGGGTACCGCCATCGCCGATGGCGCCAAGCTGGTTCTCGACGTGATTGGCGCCGGAGTGCCGGCAGAACTCGTTCTGCTGACCCAAGCTCGCGTGCCACTCCTGGCGGAGTGCGCGCCGCTGGCGGCGCTGGCCTCGGCCGGCCGAGTCTTCGCGGTGCGCGATGATGCCATGGAACGGATTGCCCCCTCCCGCCACCCCCAGGGAGTGCTGGCGGTCTTCCCGGTCCCAACCCGGCCCATCCCGCTCCACCAAGGGATCGTGCTGTACCTCGATCGCGTCCAGGACCCCACCAACGTGGGGGCGATCGTACGCTGCGCGGCGGCCCTGGGCGCCGCCGGGGTGGCCTGCTCGCCTGGGTGCGCCGACCCGTTCTCGCCCCGCGCAATCCGCGCATCAGCCGGGCAGACGCTCCTGTTCCCGGTGGCCAGCGAGGCGGACTTCGCCGCGTTGGCCGCGTTCACCCGCGCCGGTCGCGGGCAGATCGCGGCGCTGGTGGGCCGCGGCGGCACGCCCCTGGCGTCGTGGCGCGCCTCTCGGCCGCTGCTTTTGGCAGTAGGCAACGAAGGGTCGGGGCTTCATGAGGCGATTGCCGACGCGTGCGACGCAACGTTGACCATTCCGCTGCAACGGGGAGTCGAATCGCTGAACGTCTCGGTCGCCGCCGGGATCGCCCTGGCGGCGCTGGCGGGGCTTGCTCCGTCCCCTATACTGGAGTAGGACCCGGAGGTGGTTGATGATCCGTCATCGCGACATCGAGCAACTGCAGCAGCTCTCCCAGGCGCCCGGCAAAACCCTCACCGTATATCTGGATATCGACCAGACGAACCCTGCCAACCGCAAACGCCAGTTCGAGACTCGCCTGAAGGACCTCCTGCGGCAGCTGCGCGCCGAGCACCCCGGCGACCAGGAGCTGGCCGCCACCTGCGCCGATGTGGAGGAGAGCGTCAAGCGTATCGAACCCAGCGGCCGGACCCTGGTCATGGCGCGCCACCGCAACCTCGGCGTGACGTTCCGCCACATTCTGCGCATCCCTCTGCCCACCGGCGTCTTCTGGCGGGACGGGGCTTTCCTGCGGCCACTTTTGGAGGCGCTGGACGAACACGAGCGTTTTGGAGTGGTGCTCGTCGATGCCAAGCGAGCCCGCTTGCTGACCATCGCCTTGGGCGAGATCGAGGAGCACAAAGACCTGATTGCGACGACCCCCCCGGCGGCCCCCGCGCCGGCCTCAGACAAGATTCTCTCAAAGCCGCGCGCCGAGCGCCGGCAGACCGAGGGCCTGGCCACCCACGCGCGCACTGTCGCCACTGAGATGTCGCGGCTGCTCGATCAGCTCGAAGTGGACCGCCTGATCATCGGCGGCGCGGTGGAGGCGGCGGCGGAGCTGTCCCGCGCCCTGCCCAAGCGCCTGCGCGGCCGCCTTGTGGAAGTGCTCCCCATTCCCCTCACTGCCTCTCCCGAGGAGATTCTCGCCCGTACCACCGAGGTGCAGGCAAGGCTCGAGCGCGCCGCCGAATTGGAGACCGTGCGCGACCTCTTGAAAGAGGTTCGCAAGGGAGGACGGGGCGTGGCTGGGCTTCCCGCCACCCTCGCCGCCATCAACCAGGGCCGGGTGTGGAAGCTGGTCTACCGGCAGGGGCTCACCCTCAGCGGCGGGTACTGTCCCTCATGCAACGCCTTAGCACCGGCCACCGACGCCCAGTGCCCGCTGTGCGGCGGCCCCTTAGAGCCAGAACAGCGAATGGTAGACCGCATGTCGAACCTGGTGCTGGAGCATGGTGGCCACGTGGAGGCCATCGACGGCCCGGCGGCCGAAGCGCTGGCGCAAATCTCCGACGTCGCCGCCATCCTGCACGCGTGACCGAGTCCAGGTCTGCTCAAGTCACCACGGAATTGCCGGTAGAGACTACACTATGGACGAGGGCGCCGGAGTGGCGGAACGGTAGACGCCGAGGACTTAAAATCCTCTGCCCCTAGGCGGGCGTAAGGGTTCGAATCCCTTCTCCGGCAAAAACTTCTACGACAGGCAAAATTCCTCACAAAGCTTGGGGGTAACACCGGGGTGCCCACCGATGCTCCTGGGGTGGGCACGGCACCCCATCCCCTCGCGCACCCGCCGGGCGGCCGTGGCTCCCAGTTACGGCCCCGCTACGGCAGGCGGGCCCTGCCTCCAGGTGAGGCCGAGGTGGACCCCCACATCCGGGCTGTTGTCGTAAATGAGCAGGTTTTCAATGATGCCAAACTCCACGAACCAGGTGTGCCAGAGGCGGCGTTTGAAGCCGAACGCCGCCTCCAAGCTCCACCGCCCGAAGTCACCGAAGCCATCGGCGGTGGGCGAGGTCCCGAGAAGTTGTAAGAGGATCGAGGTCCGCGGCGAGAGGCTGTACTCTAAGCCGGCAAAGGCGGAGTATTGCCAACGGTTAAGCGCCAGAGGGATTTCCGACGTCTCGCCGTAACGCATGGCCGCCGCCATACCGTAAAAGGTCATGCGGCCGATTCCCTTGGCGGCGCTCAGGCTCCCTCCGACGTCCAGCCCACCGGTGGTGTAGAGGGTACGGGTCCTCACCGAGGGCAGTTTGATGAGCGCCGCCGCCACCAGCGACCTCCTTGACCCGCACTCCTCCAAGAGGCAGAAGCGGGCGCTGGCGATGAGGTCCTCGGCGCCCCACCCGGCGTCTTTGTGCCGAAGCTCGAAATCCGGCCGTCCGTTGCTCCCCTTGATCCACACCCGGTACTGATTGCGCGGCTGGGTCTCGCGCTGCCCGTTGGAGAGGCTGAAGGCCCGGTGGAAGCGCTCGATGGTGGCGTCCAGCACGCCCCCGCCCCGGTGTGAGAAAGGTAGCTCCAGCCCCAATTCCAGGCGAGGGCCCACCCCAAAGGCGATGCGGGTGGCAAACCGCACCGCCTCGGCGTCCACGATGTAGCGCTCGGGGTCGTAGTCGAAGTAGTTGGTCCAGCTCACCAACTCGGCGACTCGCCAACTCCCCGGCGCCGCCAGGCACGGCGCCTCAGGGGTGGGGGACAGGCGCAGAATGGTGGCCGGCGAGTGGGCTCGCAGCGTCAGGGGGCCCAAAGCGCCGTCCATCCCTCCTGGCGAGCTGAAAGCGCGGCCGGCGAAGCCGAAGCACAGCACGAACCAGGACGCCACCGTCACCGTGCTCGAAACCCTGGCAGATCTTGGGCGCTGTCTTAACGTCGCCATCCTGCTTGCGAACTACGAGCCTTCTTCACCCTCTTCTTCAGGCACCGGAGGCAGGGCGTAGAGCAACAGCTCGCCCTGGAAGGGTACGACGGCCACGCGAGCGTGCTCGGCGAGAACGGCATCGTCCGGCCAAGCCTCGCCGTCCCTGGTGTACGAGCGGAACGACCACGGCAGCTCGAGCTCCTCCACCGGCGCGAGCCACTCAGGGATGATGATCTGCGGCCGCTCGTCGTCCACATTGACGGCGCGGAACTCAATCTCCCCGGCCGGCCGACGCGCCAGCAGCAGCGCCCCAGCGACGTCCTCCCGAGCCGCCTCGATGAGCTCGTCCACCACGTCCTCCACCGCTTCGGCGGCGGCCTCCAGGTACTCCTGGGGGCCTTCGAGATCAGCGTACACCGCGAGGCGGAACGTGCCATCCTCCAGGGCGTCGGCGGTGCCCAGCCACACCTCCACCGCGTTGGCCTCGCCCTCCTCCGGCTCCAGGGTGATGCTCTGGCCGAAGACGCGATCGCGGGCCGCCAGCGCCATCAAGATCTCATCGGGAGAGGTGGCCGGCAACTCGATCTCCCACTCATGCTCCATGGTCGTGTTCATGTCCCCTCCAGCGCCCGCCGCGACCGGACAGGAGCTCGAGCTGCCCCCCGCCGCGAAAAACGCCCGGCATGCTAGCGCGTCGCCGCCCATTCCTGCAACGACCGCGGCGCGGCGACTCTCGCTGCCGCAGGGCGATTTCCTTAAAAGGCGGCGGAAAAGCTCCGGCCACCATGGCGAGGGAGGGGATGCGATACTCCCGGGTGGCGCGCCGCCTCCCCTCCCGCTTCGCCCTGGACCAAGCCATACAGCTTTCAAACAGAGTGACATCTGCCGCGGCGAGGATCGCCGGCAACGGCCGGCCACCGGCGCGGGCATCACTTCTAGCGCTCATCGGGCGCCGGGCGCACCCCATCCATGGCCAGGCGCCAAAGCCATCCGTCTTGCCCTGCCTGACGTCGCGTAGTAGCCTCCGGCCGTGTCCGGAGGCCCCCCATGTTGACCACCAAGACCCTCCCCGAGCCCTCCCGCGCCCTGCAGCGGGAGATGCGCCAGCTGGCCGCCTGGGTGCCGCGCCAGCTGTTGCTGGACATGGACGCCGAAAAGGCCCCCTTCCCCCGGGGGTTTCTCGCCGAGGCGGGAGCGCGCCGCCTGCTGGGCCTGCGCTTTGACCCCCGTTGGGGGGGGCGGGGGTTGCCGTGGACCGACGAGATGGTCGCCCTGGAGGAGATTGGCGTGCTGGGCACGGCGCTGCCGTGCCTGTGGTCGCTGGTGTCCATCGTCGGCGAGGCCATTCACGTCTTCGGCACGGAGGAGCAGAAGGAACGCTTCTTAAAGCCGATGCTGGCCGGTACCCTGCCGGTGGCCGAGGGGCTCACCGAACCCCGCGGCGGCTCCGACTTCTTCGGCGCCACCACGGTGGCGCGCCGCAACGGCGACACCTTTTATCTGTCGGGCCAAAAGCGCTTCGTGGTGGGCGCCGAGGGGGCCGATCTCATCCTGGTCTACGGCCGCGTCGAGGGGCTGGGCGACGCCAAGCGCAGCATGACCGCCTTCCTGGTGGAGCGTGGACCCGGCGTGGAGGTGCACCACGTGTATGGGCTCATGGGTAACCGCGGCTCGGGCACCGGGCGGCTGGTCTTCCGCAACGCCCCCGTGCCGCTGGCCAACGTCCTGGGCGGCGAAGCGGGGCTCGGGCGCGGCACCGAGGTGTTTCACCAGATGATGATCCCCGAGCGCCTCACCTCCGCCGGAGGCGCCCTCGGGATGGCCCGCGCCGCCCTGGAGGTGGCCGCCCGCTACGCCGATCGCCGCCACGCCTTTGGGGAAAAGATCCGCCGCTTTCAGGGCGTCAGCTTCAAGATTGCCGAGAGCTTGACGCTTTTGGACGCCGCCCGCGCCCTCAACTTCGGCGCGGCCCAGGCGGTGGACGCCGGCGAGGAGCCCGGCACGGTGCGCCGGCTGGTTTCCGAGGCGAAGAAGTTTGCCACCGAGGCGGCGTGGACGATCATCAACCACGCCATGCAAATCCTCGGCGGCATCGGGTACACCAACGTCTACCCCGTCGAGCGGCTGCTGCGCGACTGCCGCCTCATCACCATCTGGACGGGCACCAACGAGATCATGAGCCTGCTCATCCAGCACGAGTTCTACCGCGAGTTCCTCGCTCGCCAAGGCAGCGGCCGCGACGTGGAGGCCGACGCCCCCGGCGCCGAGCTGGCCGAGGAGAAGGTTTACGCCGAACCCGGACAGGAGAAAACCTAGCCCCGCGCCGGCTGCTCCTCACCAGTAAGCAGCGGCACGAAGCGCGCCTGAACGTCCTCCGGCTCGCCCACCGCCTGGCCGGCCACCTCCACCCAGGCGTGCCCGGCGAGCTGCCCCCCCTCCCGGCGCACCCCAATGCGCAGCACCGCTGGCAGGCCGCGATGCACCAAGAATCGCTGCAGCACCAGGCTGCGGGGCAGGCAGGTATGGCGGGTGAAGCCAGCGCGGGCAGCGACGCCGATGAGAAACACCAGCCGCTGCACCTCGTCGCTGGTGACCTCGCGCCGTGCCCCGGCGGCCGGCGCTCGCCCCGCCAGCCAGCGGCGCGTTCGCTCAAAACCGGCCAGGCGCAGGCCGAACCACGACACTGCCATCCAGAAGCGCGCCCGGGCGATCACCCACCAATCGCGCCACGACAGCTCCCGTGCCTTCCTCGCCCTATGGCGCCAGGATCTCCACCAGGCCATGCCGCTCCAGCTCGCCGATGAATCGGCTCACATCCCCCCAGGCCTGCTCCTCCGAGATCCCAAACCGCGTCACCAGCAGGCGCGCCAGCTCTTCCGGGGTGACCGGCTCGGCCATGGCCGACCACAGCAGGCTACCGGTCGGGTTGACGCCAAAGTATAGCCCCCCCTCGGGATCCAGTAGCACCGCCTCGTCGAGGATTTCCCGCCACAGCACCGACGCCCCGCGCCGCATCCGCACCCCATCAATGGGAAGGCCGCAATCTTTCGCACCCATACGGTACCCTCAAGGCGACGGGCCAGACAGCTCATCGAGCAGCTCCTTTGGGATCTCCACCTGGCAGCGCAGCAGCGCCTGGGCGTGGGTTTTGCCCTGGGCGTCGGTGAGCAGGCTCGCCGTCCCGCCACCGCCCAGCGAGTTGCGCAGCAGGAAGTTCAAGCCCAGCACGTTCGGCACCTCGTACCGGCGCACGCCGCCGCGGGCGATGGCGCCCAGGCGTTCGGCCACCCACTCTGCGGTAACTACGGTGCGGAGGACCTGGTAGATGGCTGGAGTGCGAGCGATGAGCCCAACGTTGGAGTCCTCCCCCTTGTCTCCTGAGCGTGCCAAGGCAACCCGTTCCAGGGCAACGAGCATGGCATAAAGGTACCATGGCCGCGAGGCACCCGCCCCAGCACGGTGCACCGGAAGACCTACAATGGCCCCATGCAGCACCGCTCGCCTTCTGCTTTTTGTTGGCTGCTCTTGGCCGTGCTGCTGCCGCTGTTCTACCCGGCGTTGGTGCTGGAGCGCCGGCTCGCCCCGGAAGCGGCGCTGCACTCGCTGGCGCCGTGGCGCTCGCTGCTCGGACCGTACCCCCAGGCTTCGCCGCTCACCGTTGAGGCCGCTTCGGCGCTGGGCCCCCGCCTCGCCGCCCTTGCCCGTGAGCCAGGGGCCACGGCGTTGTGGAACCCGTGGATCGGGGGCGGGCGGGGCGGGTGGCTGGCCAGTGCCAGCGAGGGCGGCACCCCCCTCGTCCTCGCCGCGGCGTGCCTCGCCCGGCCGGGGTGGAGCTGGACGGCGCTGCTCGCCCTCACCGTCGGCCTGTCCCTGGCCGGCGCGTACTGGGTTGTCCGGCTGCTGGGTTTCCCACCCGCCGCGGCCGCCGTGGGCGCCGCCGCCTACGCCCTGTCGGGTGCCGCCAGCAGTACCTGGCTGACCGCCGGCGGCGCCGCCGTGGCCCTCGGACCTCTGTTGCTGGTGCCGCTCCTTCACTCCGGCTGGAGCGCTGCCCAGCGTACCGCCGCCGGCGCCGCCGCCCTTTCCCTCCTGTTCTACTCCGGCGCGCACGCAGTGCAGTTCGTCGCCCTGGCGGCAGCCTGCCTGCTGGCCTCGGCGGCGAAGGCGGCGCGGCCGCGGCGCCGCTGGGCGCTGCCGCTGCTGGCGCTGGCCTTGGCGGCGGCCGCGTCGCTTCCGCGGCTGTGGGTGTTCGCCGCAACCCGGGAGGCGGGGGCGCCCCTGGCGGCGAGGGCGCCTCTGCCCGCGGCGGGGCTTCGGGCGATCGCCGTTCCTTTCGCCTTCGGTGACCCCACCACCGCGGCGCTGGCGTCGCCGCCGCCGGCCACGGCGACGCTCCGGGGGGCGCAGGCGGCGTTTATCGGCGCGGCGGTGCTGCTCCTGGCGGCAGTCGGCGCGGCGCGACCCTTCCCCGCCGGGGGCCGGGCGTTCTGGGTGGCAGTCACCCTCACTGCGGGGCTCCTCGCCCACCTTCCGGACGATCTCGCGCGCACCCTCGGCGTGGCCCACCGCCCGTTTGCGGCAACCGCCTTGGGGTGCGCCGTGCTGGCCGCCGCCGGTTCTCACCTGCTCACGCGCCGGCTCGCCCCCCACTCGGTCGGGGCGTGGCTGGGTGCTGGCCTGGTGGGGGTGGTGCTGCTGCGCCTGCTGCCGGTCGCCGCCCACGGCCTGCCGTTCGCCCCGGCCACCGCGGCGAGCCTGGAGTCTCCGGCGGATCCCGAGCAGATGGGCAACGGCGCGGCGCGCCTGGTGGCGTTTGGCGCGACGTTGCCCCCCGACACCGCCAGCATCTTCTCCCTGGCCGACCTGCGGGCGGCAAGCCTGGCGGGGGAGCCCCGGTACGCGGGTCTGCTGCGCCCCCGGGAGGACGGCACGGTGGGGTTCGAGCGCGTGCTGGATCCGGCGCTGGCGCGCCTCGGCGCGCGGTTGCTCATGGAGCCGGCGCAGCTGCACGTGATCTCGGCGGAGGTGTTCTCCCGCAGCTTCGCAACTTCCGGCCAACGGGTGCAGCCGCCGCACCCTGGCGAGGCCGCGGTCCTTGCCTCCGTGCCCGAAGCAGCGGTGCGACTGGCGCTGCCGGCTGGCGCCACGCCGGTGGGCCGCGTGTCGCTGGTACGCGATAACTCCAGGTTGGACCTCACCCCTGACCCCGCCCTCGCCCTCGAAAGCGACGCCTGGCGCTGGTTCCTCCTGCCCGAACAGGTGAGCGCCGGGGAGGCCACCCTGCTCGTGCAGCCGGCCGCCGCCGTGGCCGACAAACCGACGCTGCTGTGGGACACCTCCGGGCTGCTGCTGCTGGCCGAGCGGGCCGGCGCCCGCCTCTGGCTGGCCACCCAGGCGCGACCCCTGGCCTTTGCCGCCCGGGCGCTGACTGCCGAAGATGAACCGCCTCCCCCTGACGTGCTGGCGGTACAGGTGCCCCGCAACCGCGTGGGAGCGCTCGCTGCCGCTGCGCGGCCGGCCGCCGCCCGGGTGCAGGTGAAGCGCGTCTCCCCGGCGCGGGTGGTGGTCCAGGCCCACAGCGAAGCCCCTCGCCTGCTGGTGATCCTGGTCAAGCACCGTCCCGCGCTCTGGCGGGCGTGGGTCAACGGCCAACCGGCTGCCACCGAAACGGTGGACGGGGTGTGGACCGGCCTGGTGATCCCTTCTGGCACCTCCCAGGTGGAACTGCAGGCGCGCCTGCCGTGGTGGGTGATTACTATCGCTAGTGCCGGAGTGCTCGGGACCGCAGCCCTCGCCGTTGCCGGCCGCGACCGAAAGAAAGCTGGTCTCCCAAAAGGATTCAGCCCGTGAAGCTGGTCATTCAGATCCCGGCGTGGAACGAAGAGGCGGTGCTGCCCGCGACTCTGGCCGAGTTACCGCGCACCGTGGACGGCTTCGACGAGGTGGAGGTGCTGGTCATCGACGACGGCTCCCGGGACGCCACGGCCGCCGTGGCGGCGGCACACGGTGCACGGGTGGTGCGGCTGCCGGCCCACCGCGGGCTCGCGGCGGCGTTCATGGCCGGGTTGAGCGCCGCCCTCGAAGCCAAGGCCGACGTCATCGTCAACACCGACGCCGACGGCCAGTACGATCCCGCCGCCATCCCGGCTCTTACCCGGCCGCTTTTGGCCGGCGAGGCCGACATGGTGCTGGGAGACCGCGGCGTCGGCACGCTGTCCCACTTCTCTCTGCCCAAACGCTGGCTGCAGCGCCTGGGCGCTAGCGTTGTGCGCTTCCTCTCCGGCATCCCCATCTGGGACGCCACCACCGGTTTCCGCGCCTTCTCCCGGCGCACCGCTGCTCATCTCAACTGCTTCACCACCTTCACCTACACCCTCGAGAGTCTCATTCA
>Ga0209101_1002933_pt1 | contig 10694 bp, 6 predicted proteins | sample ConPoolayeCmetaG_FD_185481 | JGI IMG/M metagenome (GOLD analysis project Ga0209101, IMG submission 185481) | Hot spring microbial mat communities from California, USA to study Microbial Dark Matter (Phase II) - Cone Pool mat layer C metaG... ... | reverse complement strand
CTACGGATGGGCGAGACGCCGTTCGGCACGGGCGAGGACGCCCGTGCTACGGATGGGCGAGACGCCGTTCGGCACGGGCGAGGGCGCCCGTGCTACGTCGCGCGCCGGCGCCATCCCAGACGCCGCCCGCATAAACGGTCAGGCGCCCCTTCTACAACACTCGCGGCCGCCTGACTCTTCCCCCGCGCCCCCTCCTGCACTACCATTCGTCCCCGCAACCACTTAACCGGAGCACCAACGTGTCCATCAGAATCGCCATGATCGGCGCGGGGTCCATCGGCTTCACCCGCAAGCTCATGCAGGACATCCTCGCCGTCCCGGAACTGGCCGACACCACCTTCGCCTTCACCGACATCTCAAAACGCAACCTCGACATGGTCACGCGGCTCTGCCGCCGCGACATCGAGGCCAACAAGCTGCCCGCAAAAGTCATCGCCACAACCAATCGCCGTGCGGCCATCGAGGGCAGCGACTACATCATCTGCATGATCCGCCAGGGCGGGCTGGAGGCCTTCAGGCTCGACATCGACATCCCGCTGAAATACGGCGTGGACCAGTGCGTCGGCGACACCATCTGCGCCGGCGGCATCATGTACGCCCAGCGCAGCATCCCCGCGCTGCTCGACTTCTGCAAGGACATCCGCCAGGTCGCCAAACCCAACGCCCTGTTCCTCAACTACTCCAACCCCATGGCCATGAACACCTGGGCGTGCAACAAGTACGGCGGAGTCAGAACCATCGGCCTGTGCCACGGCGTGCAGGGGGCGCACTGGCAGATCGTCCGCTGCATCGAGCTGTGGGCGAAGAAAACGGGCCTGCTGGAGAAGGATGCGACACTGCATCGACGCGATGTGCCCGTCGTGGCGGCCGGCATCAATCACCAGACGTGGTTCATCAGGGTCCAGTGGCGCGGGATCGACTTGGTCCCCCACCGGCCGCATCAGGATGCCTGCCCCGTGCGCGTGCCCACGCTGCTGGAGCTGTTCGAGGCCCACCGGGAATACCCCAGGACCGAGAAGGTGCGCATCGACGTCCTCCGCCGCTTCGGATACTACTCGACCGAGTCCAATGGACACCTCTCGGAATATCTGCCCTGGTATCGCAAGCGACCGCGCGAAATCGACAAATGGATCGACCTGTCGCGCTGGATCAACGGCGAAACCGGCGGCTATCTGCGCGTCTGCACCGAGGGCCGCAACTGGTTCCAGACCGATTTCCCCAACTGGCTCAAGGCCGATCCGCCCAGAATCGGCCCGGACAACCGTTCGGAGGAGCACGCCTCGTACATCATCGAGGCGATGCAGACCGGCCGGACGTATCGCGGGCACTTCAACATCGTCAACCGCGGGCACATCACCAATCTGCCCGACGGCTGCATCGTCGAAATCCCCGGTTACGTGGACCACAACGGCATCAACATGCCGGTGGTGGGCGAACTGCCCCTGGCCTGCGCGGCCACGTGTTCGGCCTCCGTGCGCGTGCAGGAAATGGGCATGGAGGCGGCCGTGCATGGCGAGCTTACGCTGCTCAAGCAGGCGATGCTGCACGATCCGCTGGTGGGCGCGGTGTGCGACCCGGAGGAGGTCTGGCAGATGACCGACGAGATGCTCGTGGCGATGGCCGGATGGCTGCCGCAGTACAGGGACGAAATCCCCCGCGCCAGGAAGCGCCTGGCGGATCACGTGCGCCGAGGGACGCGCGTGAAGCTGAAGCGGACGCAGGGCGCTGCGCGGCTGAAGACGCGAAGCGTGAAAGAGCTGGCGAAAAACCGCGCCCGGGCGCGGGCCGGCCTGTGACCAGCCCCCGGCTTGGATGCGGCCGCTGCGACATGCGTCCGCGCACTGCTCATCGCCGATGGCCGGCACGCCGAGGCCGTCTGCCAGGCCGACCTGCGGCGCGATCCCAATAACGGCTGGTTGCCGCGCGGGGGCTGCTTCATGTCGCGCTGCATCTTTGACTGCCGTCCCAAATCGCAGTGGCATTCAGTTCGGCGAAGGGAATCGCGCCGGCCGCAATGAGTTCGGCATTGTTTTCGTCGGCAAATGTAAACACCGCCTGGTGTCGTTCCCTTGCGAGATGAACAGTCACCCGCGTCTTGCCGCCCGGAGCGGCGTAGGGCACCAGCACAACCTCCGAAAGCGCGGCAACCACGTTGTTCCGCTGCACCGCCTGTGCGGCCGTCGTTCGGCGCACGCTGTCATCGAAGACCGAGATGGCCAGCAGGCGGCCATCGGCTATTGCCCGACGGGCGGCCTGGCCCATCCGCAGGCCCCGCAGGCCTTTGGGCGCGCAGAGAACCACCGGCTGCTTGCCACGCAGGAGGATGTCGAGGAACTCCCTCTCCATCGGCGAGTGAAACCCGCCCATCACGGCCACGCCTGCATCGCGAAGCGCGCGGGCGGCGTCCAGCGTCTTGATCACGATGCTGCCGGGGCACTGGATCGAGCAGATCAGGCCCAGCAGGCGTTGCCGGAGGATCGACGGCTCGCCCATCGCGTACAGGCATGGCGGCGCGTTCTCACCCAGGCGATCCTTCAGGACCGCCGGGTAATCGCTGCTGCCTTGTTCGATACGCGTTGTCGCCACTTCCTGTCCCCGTCACTTCTGTTCTTTCAGTGCCGCCCGGCCCTTGTCGCTGATCTCCCAGACGCCGCGTGGCGAGTCGGCCTTGAGCAGACCTTCGCGGATCATGCTGTTTCGCGCCCACTGGGCGGCGTTGCGCCAGCGCGGGTTGTCCGGGCCGCTGGCCAGGGGCTGGTAGTCCACGTCTTTGAGGACCGGCTTCATGAGCGTGCCGACGCGTTCGAGAACCTCGGCCACCTTGCCGCTGCCGCCCATCTGCTCCAGCACGTGGAGGATCGGCAGGTAGTAGGCCGACTCCGGCGTCCGCACGCCCTTGCGGAGCTTGCCGAGGTTGCGGCGGGCGGTGCGGGTCTCCTCGTCCTCATCGCGCTCGACCGCCGCCGCCATCTCCTCCCATTCCTTGCGCAGAGCGGCCACGCGGTCGCGGAACGCCGTCAGGGTGCCTGACCGCTCCAGGGCTTCCCTGGCGTTGTCGTAGTCCCGGCCCTCAAAGGCCCTGGCCCCGACGCCGTTGACGAAGTCGATCTCGGCCTCGATCTCTTCCAGCAGCATCTCGAACGCCGATGACACGTTGGATGGGTTGTTCTCGATCATTCGTCGTCTCCCTCGTCACTGTCCGCGACACCCATGCGGTACTTGATGTCGTAGTTGATGATGAAGTCCGTTTCGCTCGCAGTGAATCCGTAGTGCTGTCCAAGGGCTTCGTCGATCTCGTCAATTATTCCCTTCGACAGACTTGGGCTGAACTCCTGAAACTTACAGTCGGTCCTTTCCCGAATGAATGAGTGCTGTTTGTAGTCCTTCATCAGGCGATCAAACAACGCGACGAGCCGTTTCTGCATCGCGTCCCCAATCGATCCAACCGCGAAGCGTGCGACATCAGTACTCGTTAGGTTGCGGCCGTTGCAGATCGCCATGAACCAGAGGAAGTACAGGGAGCTGTTAAGAATACCGCAAACGCATTTGCCTTCGGCCTTAGCCTTAAAGCAGAGGTCACGGAAGTGATGCACCGAGCGTGATCTGGTATCACTTTTGAAGTATTGCTCAAAGTCCATTGACTTTATCCAATACCGCGGACTCCGGTGGTAGTGGGCCGTGAAACCTGAGTTGCCGGTCGAATAGTACGACCGGGCTTCTCTGGATGCGTGCGTCTCAAGCTTGACAAGAATCTCTTTCGCAATCGGGTCGCCGATTTGGGCAATGCGGTTCAGGCGAGGATGCACAAACGATGACATGTAAACGAGCGTCGGAAAGAGCGCCGGGCGCTCCTCCGCGTGCCAGTGGCGGTAACGGGCGGTGAACAGAGCATTGGGCTCATTCGAAGCACCATCGCCGAGCACAATGCAAAGCCGCTGGTCCACACCCTCAAACAGTTTTGCAGGTCGAATCGAGTACGTACTATACCAGAGGTAGCAGTAACGTTTGGCAAGTAGGTCACGGAGACAGCGAGTATCATCCAGGCCGACTGCGCTTGACGGGACGATCATCCCGAACTTTCCGCCGTTGCGGAGCAGTTGAGCCGACCGCTCGACGCAGAACGCATAGAGATTCTCCGCTACCGCGCTGCGGTACTCTGAACTCGGGATGTGGTATGTACTCTTGACCTTTCGGTATTCCACATACGGTGGATTCCCGATGATCACATCGAACCCGCCTCCGGCCATGATTCCGTAGAACTCGACGAACCAGTGGAACGGCTGGTGGCTGGCCTTCCAATCATCGAAGGCTTTCTGTTTCTCAACGTTGACGCCGTATTCGCCTGCCAGGTAGCGGTCGAGTTCGGCGTCGAGCCTGGCCAGGCGGGTGCGGAGTTCCTGCTTATCCTTGCGGGTGACCTTGCCGCCGTGGGTGGTCTGCTGGGCGCGGAACTGGCGGAAGGCTCGCTCGACCATCTCGGCGTCTTCCTCGATGCGTTTGACGAGCTTGTCCGTGAAGCCGAGCTTGCCCTCCTGACTCTTGCGCACCTGGTCGAGCGTGGCGTAGCCGACGAGCGTGTTGCCCGCACGGATGTTGAAGTCGATGTCGGGCAGGGGCTCGATCTGGCTGGCGGTCTCGACCTGGGCGACGAGCTTGAGGAAGAGGCGGAGCTTACAGATTTCGACCGCCTCCTGCATGATGTCCACGCCGAAGAGATTGTTGATAATGATGGACTTGAGGATGAAGTAACGCTCATTCGGGTGCCTGGCGAGTTGTTCGAGCACCTTCTTGAAGTCGCTGTACTGCTCGGGGTGATGCCTGCCGGGGGTGGCGGCGAGATCCTCGACAAACCGCTCCATGCGTTCCAGGCAGTCGCTGTAGAGCGTTTCCAGGATGCGCAGGGCGGCGAAGAGGAACGCGCCCGAGCCGCACGTCGGGTCCAGCACGGTGACCTTCTCGATGGCATGCCAGAAGGCGCGAAGCAGTTCCGGGCCTTCGGCGTTGACGATGGCGTCGCGGGCGAACTGCCAGATGTCCAGGTTCAGCGTGATCAGGTCGTTGATCTGGTGGACCTCGCCTTTGCGGAGCTTTTCGCGAATATCGAGGCAGCGGTTACGACGGTAGACATATTCCCGCCAGGTTTCGGTCACCAGGCGGATGCGATCATCCTTGGGCGCCTGCTGCAGGTTGTAGCGGTTGTCGTGCATTCGCGCCTGCGGGTCGTGCATGCCCTTCTGGACGAAATCGGGAAGGTCGGCTTCGGGAACAAGCGAGCCATCGGGCCGGATGACGCCGTGGCGCACGGCCGGGTAGATGTAGCGGTCGGGGTTGTCGCGGAGCAGCCGCCACAGGGCGCCGTCGGGCTGGAAGGCGATTTCGCACCTCTTCTTTGCCGCGTCGAACAGGAACGGGATGATCGTGTTTTTCGAGATGTACTCGGTGATGTCTTCCTTGGTGTAGTAGGCCCCCATCTGCTTCTGGTTGATGTACTTCTCGAAGATGTAGCCGACCACGTCGGGGTTGATCTCGTTGTCGGCGCGGAGCGGGCGCTCGTCGAGATGCCAGGAGTACTGGTCGAAGAAGTCGAACAGCTTCTCGAAGGCCTTGTCGGGGATGTCAATGTCGGGGTTGCGCTCCTCGAGCTGATGGACCTCGAAGAACCCGCCGTTGAGGTAGGGGACCTTGCCAATGAGCCTCTCCATTGAGGCGTCGAGCTTGCGTTCCTCGGGCGACTTGCCCAGGCCGTCGTGGAAAAGCCGCAGGAGGAAGTAGCGATAAAACGTTTGGAACTTGTCCTTGCCCTGTGATTGCTGGACCCGCTTAAGCCGGTTGCGGAGGTAATCGGTGTCGCCATCCAGAAAGCCCTTCTTCTGGATGAAGTAGACGAACATCAGCCGGTTGAGCATCAGCGACGTGTACCACTTGAGGTCGGCCTCGGCCTTGATGCCCTGGATGAACTTCAGGAAAGCGGCGTGCTCGGTCTTGAAGCGGTCGTAGAACTTCCTGGTGACCTTGTCCACATCGAAGGCGGCGCGGGCACGGCCCGCCACGTCCACGACGGTGATCTTCTCTTCCTCATCGAGGGCGACGGCGATCTGGTCGAGCCGCTGGATGAGCGGGTCGCCCGACTGGGAAACGCTGAAACGGTGGTCGCGGCTGGCCAGGGGCCTGCCCGGCTCGCGGCGGACCCACTGCCAAACCTGCTGGCCCGCGGACTGGTCGGCGTAGATGACGAAGTGCTCGCGGGCGGACTTGGTGATCTGGTGGTCGATCTTCAGGCGCGTGGGGCGATCGGGGATCGATGGGCACAGGAAGGCAACGAAGCCGCGCTTCTGGGCAACGGCGGTCAGGCGGACGGTCTTGCCATCCAGGGGGATGTCGAGCTGCGCCTCGTGGTTGTCCCAGCCGAGGTGCTCACGGAATAGCGTCTTGAAGTCGAACGACTTCAGGCACTGCCGTACTGCGGCGACATCGATCCTCATGGGCTTGGGTCCCTCACTCTGGCTTACGCAGTCCCAACGAACAGATCACCTGCGGTTCGCCGGATTCCGCGTCCTCGGCCACGCGGCACAACCGGGCGTCGGCACGCAGCGACACCACCAGTTCGGCCAGGGCCTGGTCACTGATGCCGCTCTTGAGCTGGCGGTTGAGCGTGTCGGTGGCGGACGGAAGCAGCGGGTACTTGTAGATGTCCTCGGTGGCCTTGAGCAGTTCCGGCGTGGCGAAGAGCGTGCCCTTGACAGCCTCGGCGTAGGTTTTGAGGCGCTCGTAGGTGCGGAAGCGAGCGCCGGAGGGACGACCCAGTTGCCCGCCGACAGATTTCTCTGTCTCCACGATGAGTTTGACACCTTTGGCAACCAACTCGTGGTGATTCTCGTGACGCGGCAACGCCGGCGTTTCTGGCTGGCACTCGGCCGCCTTGAGGATGGCGAACTGGGATTCGGTGACACTGGCCCCCTCTTTGTTGATCCAGGCAAGAGCGTCGTTGCCATCGGCGGTGCGCAGATAGACCAGTGCCCCTTCGGGCTGATCGGCCGTCGGCTTGTGCGGCCGTGTGGAGTAGACCACGTTGGGCATGGCGGGGATGATCTTCTGCAACTCGGGGTTTTGGTCGATGGCGTTCTTCCAGATCTGGTAGGCGTAGGAGGCGAGGTCAACCTCGGTATCTTCCTCGCCATCGAGGATGCCGGCTTTTTCGGTAAACAGGTCGCGGACGGTCTGGGCGTCGTCCTGATCCTCGAAGAACACCTCATCGGCGCCGACTACCTCGGCGTTTTCGCGAAGCCGCTGCCGCACGCGCGAGCGCAGGCGGATGATCCGCTCGACACCGTCGGCGGGCAGAAACGAGTAGCACGTGATCGTGTCCGACTGCTGCCCGATGCGGTCCACACGACCGGCGCGTTGGATCAGGCGGATGATGGCCCAAGGCAGGTCGTAGTTCACGATGACCGAGCAATCCTGAAGGTTCTGGCCTTCGCTGAGCACGTCGGTGGCCAGGACGACGCGGAGTTCGTTGGCCGGATCGATCTGCCCTCGCTTGTCGTTGCTGACGGGGCTGAAGCGGTAAGCGATGGCGGTGGGATCATCGCTATCGCCGGTGACGCCCTCGACGGCCCGCAGTCCACGCGCCTTGAGCTGCTCGGTGAGGTAGTTCACCGTGTCGGCAAACTGAGAGAACACGAGCACTTTGTCGCCGGGATGCTGCCGGGTGAGCAGCGAAAGCAATGCCTGGAACTTGGCGTCTCGCCCGGGGTCCCAGTCGCCAGCGTTCCTGAGCACTTCCAGGAGCGCTTTGGCATCCTTGCGCAGGTCATCGGCCAGGGCATCATCGAAGAGATCGGGCTTAAGCCACTTGAAGCGGCGACGGAACTGGGCGACGTAGGTGTTATAGACCTCCGAGGCTCGGGCGCGAATATCCTGTTCGGTCATGAGCCGGCGCACGCCCGAGATCGGATCATTTCCGTCATCGTTGTCGTCGTTGTCGGCGGCGGGGTCCCACAGGTCGGAGTCCTGATCGTTGGCCCAGGTGTCCAGAAGGCCCATGTCCTGCGTGCCGATCGGGATGCTCAGCCCGTTTTCGATGGCGTGCAGCCAGATGAAGTTGCGCAGAACGTGACGTTCGATGGAGAGGAGGAAGGCGTGTCCGCTGCTTTCAAGCCGCTTGAAGAGGTTGGTGCGGCAAAAGCCCTTCAGGCGCGTTCCGGCTCGCGACAGATCAGCGAGGACCCTGGCTTCATCGGGCGTGGGCGGCTTCTGTGGCGACGGCTTCTGGTAGTTGCCCAGGCCATATCGCGGAAGCATCAAGTCATTCACGGCCTCGACGACATCGTCGGCGAACAGGCGGGCATACTGGTCATTGGGGTCTTTCTCGCTGATCTTGAACTTCACCGTCCTGGGCACGCGCGTCGGGAAGTAGGATCGCGTACCATCGGAGAACTCGAGATACCGGCGCTTCCGGGCGGGATCGAGTTTCGCGTAATTCTCCTCGATGAAGCTGCGCGTGCGGCGCACCAGATAGAGCCGCATCAGGTCGCGCCAGTCGTCGGCGTATTCGCTCTTCTCGAACGCGGCCAATGACCGGACGGGACACTGATGGCGCCGCATGAACTCGGTCTCGCCTATTTGCCGCAGAAGCTTTTCGGGGCGGATGCCGATGTCCTTGTGTTCATCAATGAACAGCCGAAGCTGATTCGAGAGGTCCAGGTAAGTCTTGTTGTATGGCGTGGCGGAAAGCAGGATGACGCGACTGTCATTGGAGGCGATGTATTCGGCGATGGCGCGGTAGCGTCTTCCCTCGCGGTTGCGGAGGTTGTGGCTCTCATCGATCAGCACCACCCGGAAGCGACGCAGACCGGGAAGCTCCCGCTGCACCCTGGTGATGGAAAGAACCCTGGCCCGCAGGCGGTACTGCTGGCGATAGTCCTCCCACATCGGCACGAGGTTCTTCGGGCAGATGATCAGCGTCTCAACGCCGTGATCGTCTTCGAAGATGCGGGCCAGCGCCGTGGCCATCAGCGTCTTGCCCAGGCCGACCACGTCACCGATCACGACGCCGCCACGTTTGTTGAGGTGATGGGCGGCGATCTTGACGGCCGCCTTCTGGAACTCGAAGAGCTTGTTGCCGAAGTCGCTGGGAATGCGGAACTCGCTCACACCGGCACGCGCTTCCTGTGAGAGATGGTAGGCGATCTTGACGTAAATGTGGTACGGCGGGATTGGCTCGGGGCGAGCCCAACTGCTATTGATGATCTCGACGAGCTCCTGGGAGATGTCGATGCAGAACCGGTCGTTCCAGCGATCCTCAAACCACCTGGCCAGTTTGTCGCACGCATCGTGGTCGAGCACATCAACATTCAGTTCGCCCTGCTTGAGGAGGCCGGCCATCGTGAGGTTGCTGCTGCCCACATAGCCGATCTTCGGATTCAGGGGGTCTTGCCGGAAGAGCAGATAGAGCTTCGCATGCAGGGGATGCCTGAGGAACAACTTCACCACAAGCTTGTTGGCGACTATCTGCGAAGCAAGCCTTCGAAGCCCGGCCTCATCCTCGTTGGTCGGGATGCCGACCATCAACTGATCGCGGAACTCCTTGGCCAACTTGCGCTTAAGAGCGATGGCAGTCGCCTGGTCGATCTGCTCCTGGTGCTTCACCAGGCCCATCGCAGAACGAAGCTGATCCTGCGGCATCTGCTGCATGCCCACCAGAAGCCTGCAGCAGTGGCCCTCGCCGCCGCTCCACTTGTCGACAAGCGTGTCAACCTGCCGCCAGCCGCGAAGGTTGAAGTAGCCCACACAGAAATCGGCGCGTTCTGAAAGTCCCATCGCCTCACATAGAGCGCTTTGCAGATGCTTCTCGATGTTGTCGAAGATTTGGGGCATCGATCATTCCTTGCCGGGCTTCTCGCGACGGCCTTCAACGCCGTGCCTCACCCACTCGTCGATGGCGTCCTTGTCGAACCGCGAGGCCTGCCGATCTTGGCGTCGGGAAGTTGCTTCGCGACGGCCGACTTCCACAGCGTCGCGCGGGAGACCGTCAGGCACTCCGCCAGCTCCATCATGTTCATGGCCGCGTTCGGTGGCGCCTTGGGCATCGCCGTTCCGTTGCCGCGGGGGTCTGGCCGAACCTGCCCCCGACAGTCGAGGGCGATTTCACAGTTGCTCGTCGCGGTTGTCAATCGTGGTATCTCGGTCGGAGATGACCAAGGCCCGCCGTGGCTGGAGAACAAGGACGCGCGTTTCCGACCGCGATCTCCCGCGGTGCGGGACCTACCGGCTCGCAGGCAACCACGACGTCCCGCGGTGCGGGACCTACGGGCTCGCAGGCAACCACGACGTCCCGCGGTGCGGGACCTACCGGCTCGCAGGCAACCACGACGTCCCGCGGTGCGGGACCTACGGGCCGCCGCGGCGCGCGCCGCGGGCTGGAGCGAAGCCCCCGTCGGCACCACTGGGCGCCACAGTCGCCACCGGCGGCATCGGGGCATCGATCAACTGCTTCAACGCCTTGTAGAACGCGATCCCGTCGCGACGCATGCCCTGAGGACTGGCCGGACCGGCGCCCTCCGGCGTGCGGAACGACATCGTCGACAGCTCCAGCGTGTACGCCGCCCGCGCCAGCGGCAGGGCCGAGCCAAACCCGCCGAAGGTGGCGCTCTCGGCGCCGGGGTGCCAGCCGGTCAGGTCGGCCGGCGCCGAGA
>Ga0209101_1002930_pt1 | contig 10696 bp, 9 predicted proteins | sample ConPoolayeCmetaG_FD_185481 | JGI IMG/M metagenome (GOLD analysis project Ga0209101, IMG submission 185481) | Hot spring microbial mat communities from California, USA to study Microbial Dark Matter (Phase II) - Cone Pool mat layer C metaG... ... | reverse complement strand
TCCAGCAGCCTCTGGATGGTCTTGAGGGTCGGACTGTCTTCCAGGGCGTCCCAGGCGAACAGGGGCTTGGTGGCTTGGATCCGCATGGCGTCGACCTCCGTGCGTTTTCTCGGGGCGGGCGATGGCGGGAGTATATCATCGCAACCGATCCCCGTCAAGTCCCGGCCATGGTCGAAAAATCGTGAAAAAATCCGTTTCGCGACTCGGGACGTGGCGATTTCCCGAGCATTTTCGACCGCCCCGCGGGGAAAACGTTTTTCGAGCCCCTCGCAATCCATATACTCAAAACACCTTACGCACAGCGCAACCGGCTCGGGTCCAGAAGACGGTTGACTAAAGTGGTAAACAAGGCTATCATGATCGCGATGCAAGGCAGCGAAAAGCAGCACGGCACTGGCATAGACGCACCTTGGCGGGAGCTGGAGGCCCGGCTTCACCAGGAGCGGGTTTCGAGGAACTGGTTCCTGGTCGATCTCGCCAGGCGCCTCCACGTAAGTAAAGGCTACGTCTCCCGACTCAAACATGGAAAAGCTTGCCCTGCCGCGACGATGATCACGCGGTTGGGAAATCTGTGGAAGCTCGACACCGACTCGCTTCTCATCTCCGCTGGTTTTTTGCCCGAGGACGTGAAGCGTATTCTGCATGACCACGCTGTCGAGGCAGTTGCGTTGCTGCGCGGGTCTTTCAGTCCTGAGTCCGTCCACACCGACGTGGAGTAGGTCATGCCCATCGTCGTCCGCGAACAGGGCGCCGAATACGCCGTTGTATCGGAGCTCTATGAGCTCGTGAAAGGCGATTGCTTTACTTGGCTGGATCAACGGCAATCCAGCAGCATTCATGCCGTCGTGACTGATCCTCCCTATGGGCTGAAAGAATACACTGCCAAAGAAACAGCCAAGCTGCGCAGAGGCAAAGGTGGAGTGTGGAGGATCCCCCCTGCGTTCGATGGATGCGCCCGCAGGCCCCTGCCCCGTTTCACGGTCTTGAGCAAGGAGGAGAAAGAGCAGCTTAGGAAATTCTTTGGTCGGTGGGCGGAGAGAGTGTTCAGGGTGCTCGTGCCAGGGGGGCACGTCTTCATCGCAACGAATCCTCTCCTCTCTCACCTTGTCTACGGTCCTTTGATCGAGGCCGGGTTTGAGAAACGGGGAGAGATCATCCGCTTGGTTCAGACCCTGCGGGGAGGCGACCGACCGAAAAACGCACATAGGGAGTTTCCCGGGGTCACGGTCATGCCGAGATCCTGCTGGGAGCCCTGGGGCCTGTTCCGGAAGCCCTGCGAAGGCCGCGTCCAAGACAATCTTCGGAAGTGGAAGACCGGCGGGTTGCGGCGGAATGGCGATGATCAGCCGTTTTGCGATGTCATTCGGAGTGCGCCTACCCGCTCCGTCGAGCGGGAAATCGCACCGCATCCTTCTCTCAAGCCGCAGGCCTTCATGCGGCAACTGGTTCGTGCCGCCTTGCCGCTTGGTGAGGGCATCGTCGTCGATCCATTTATGGGGGGAGGGGCGACCATCGCGGCGGCTTGTGCGGTAGGCTACAAATCCATCGGCATCGAGATTGACCCGGAGTTCTTCGAAATCGCCAAGCTCGCGATTCCTCGGCTGGCAGCGCTCGCACCTAACGGGGAAAACAACGAAGCCCCACATCGCAGAATAGAAGACCAGACGAAACACCAGCAGACTCTCTTCGACTGAGCCCAGCGATCTCGCGGCGACAATCATTGTTGGGCGAGAATGTCCTTGTGCGGTCCCACCCCGACACCGGGGAGTCGGTAAAGGAAGTTGCGCCGTAGTTTCTCAACCCCAGATGCCGTTATCGAAGCTGTGGGAGTCCGGCGTGAGGATCCCTTACGACCGGAGAAGGACCAATCGGATCGCTTGATTTCGGCGCACAGAATCTCGACGAAGGTCAACGGTAGACGGTCGCCGGCCTCCTGTTCCCCGATCGCGTAGCGGAATACCATCAGCCAACAGTCTTCTGGATTATGACCCTGCCATCCGCCGGGCTGGATGGACGACTTCACCTCGATTCCTTGGTCACCTTTCAGTACGAGATTGGAGGAGTAGTGCCCCTTCGGCAGAAGGTCGGGGTGGCCTCCGACTTTCATGTTGGCTTCGAGCGTGTGAGATGCTCGGGCCAGGTTCTTGACCAAAAACTCCGAAATGATCCCCGACAGGGAGTTTCCGAGAAGTAGCTCTTCGAGCGGTCGGAAGCCCCCGCCAACAAGAAAGTCGTTGAGACCGTGGAAGACTCTGTACGTTTCGGCGACGGCCTTTTCGACCTCATCCACGCGCAATCCGTACGGCAAAACAACGCAGCGATTCACGTACCTCGGGTCAAGTTGAGTGGGTCTGGCCAATTGAGCTCCTTCGGCGGTGAAGTTCCCTACAGTGAGCTAACGCTCCGGTTCAGCGGCGAGCCGCGGAGCGGGCCGCCCGCCGCGGCCGCTTTGCAGATTGCATCATCCTTGTGTTGAATCCTGCCCGATTCCCAACGTGCGCCTCAAGACGTCTTTGACAAAGTCGGGCAGTTCGCGTTGTGCGTGCCGCGCCATGCTCAAGAGCTGGTCGTATTCTGGCGCCTCGTGTTCCGTCCATGTGATTTCGAGACGACGAATCAATCGTAAAGCAATATGGAGATACTTCGTCGGACTCGCCCAGTAGCAAGTCTTACACACAGCGGCATCATGATCGTCTGTCCAGTTCTTGCAATGCTCACAGGACCACGACTTTGCGCGATTGCACGAGCCGCACAGCAGCATGTAGTCGTCAAGCTTTAGTTCCCCAGCCTGTTCGCCGATAACCTCGAAGGGGATGCGGTGGTCGATTTGAAGATACCGAGAAGGGTAGGCAGTGCAACAGATCGAACATCTTTCACCGTGGGCGTTAACCAGTGTTTGCTTGAATGCCTTTGGCCATGCCCTTCGACCCGCGAACTCTTTCTCCCGGGCTTGTGATGGCTGGCCAAACCGGTAAGCAGCAATTGGTCGCCCATGGCTTCCTTTAACGTGGAAAGTCTCCAGAGGAACGCCGTGCTCTTTAACGTCACGGGCGGCTCGCGGGGGATGGTCGTATCCGTACTTCTCCCGCAGCTCTTCCGTAGTGACATATCCAAACTTCAGGATGTGATCGATTACCGTCTTGGCTCGCTTTGCAGTGACTGTGCGAAGCTTCCTCAAGAGGGCGTCGGGCAAATCGGAATGGGGGTTTTTTCTTTGCCACCGGCTACCCCACGCGCCATAGTGACAGTTGGCGATCGGTTTTGTGACCGCGATGGGAAAGCGTCTTCACGAGAGCAGGGGAAAGATAGAGCGATTCATACGTAACATCCGATCGTCCCAACAAGGTCGCTTGCGTGGAGCGGCCAGCTTTGATCTCCAGACGAGCCAAGCCAAGTGATGCGGGCAAGGGCTGGCCGAAGGCCTTGGAGCCAGTACGTCCATCGTAGGATACGACAAACAGTATGCCTCGGTCGTTCAACCTGTCCAATTGTTTGCAAAACTCGTCATGATCGAACTTCGGCAAATACCGTTGGTCACGCCGACCGCAGACGCCCTGGTAGGGCGGATCCATGTAGACCAGGTCGTCTGGCGTACACTGGGCAAGGACCTTCTTGTAGTCCCAGGAGGTAAGCCGCGTTACGGACCTTAGGAGGGCCGCCGCTCCGAGAATTCGCCGGCGCATTTCAGCCGGCCGCGCTCCCTTCCGGCGGTTGTCGGGGGTGTTGTTGAACTCGCCCTGCGAGTTGTAGCGGATCGCCCCTTTAACGCAACGGGCCAGAAGGTAGAGAAAGTCGCTGGGGGATGCCGTCTTGTTAAATCGTGCCCGAACCTCGTCATAGAACTCGCGCTCGCGGCCCATTTGGTCATGCCAAAGTTCCGCATATCCCCGGCTGATTTCCTCCGGACGGAACAGGATTTCCCTCCACAGCTCCATCAGCGCGGTGTTCGCGTCATTCAGCCAGAATTGGTCGGCCATACGGCGCGCCGCGACCGCGATCGAGATCGCCGCGGAACCCGCGAATGGCTCCACCAAACGGGCCACGTGCGCCGGAAAATGCCGCAAGATCAGAGAAGCAAGCAGTCGTTTGCTCCCCTGATAGGGGATGGGTTGCGGGAGTTCGAAAGGTCCGTTCACTTGTCGTTCACCGCCTCTGGCATCCTCAATAACCCCAATTTAACGACTTCGATCCGCCGCGTCCCTCCCACACCGGGGGATGCGAAGCCGAATAAGTCAGGTTTTCCTCTTCCTTCGGGAGGAATCACGCCCTCTTTTGGGACCGGAACCCCGTATGGAATGGCGATCTTTCCCCTTTCTGGACGCGGTGGGGGTGACTTTGTCGCCATCGAGTTGCGTGGGAAGGGCTGACGAGGCAGTCGGGTGTCGCCGCCGACCCACGAGGCGGAAATCGAGTTCACGCCGTTCCAAGTCCACCCGCGCCACGGCTACCCGCACCAGGTCGCCCAACCGGAACGTGTTGCCTGAGCGGCGTCCGGCCAGCGTATGGGTGGTCCGGTCGAAGCGGTAGTAGTCGTCGACCAGGGAATCGACGTGGATGAGGCCCTCGGCGGGCAGATCGACCCCTTGGGCGAAACAGCCGAACGGTTCCACGCCCGTAATCACCGCGTCCAGTTCTTCTCCGACGCGGGTGCTGAGATAGGCCAGCAATTTGACCTTGGTCAACTCGCGTTCGGCGGCGTCGGCCCGTTGCTCTCGTTCCGAGCAGTGTTCCCCAAGGACAACCAGCTCATCGAAGTTGCCCCGGGGTTTCGCGCCCGCGAGGAAAGCGTCCACGAGCCGGTGGATCGTCAGGTCGGGGTATCGTCGAATGGGCGAGGTGAAGTGGCAGTAGCAGCCGCTGGCCAAGGCGAAATGACCTTCCTCCTTGGGGCTGTACACGGCGCGGGGAAGCGACCGCAGCACGGCATAGTTCACCGCGTGTTCCTCCGGCCGGCCGGCCACGCTTTGCAGCAACCGTTGCAAGCCGGGCCGTCCATCCAAGTCGCCGCAGGGCAGGCCTAGTTCGGCGACGAACTCGGCCAGGTCGCGGAGCTTTCGGGCCACGGGGGCCAGGTGGATTCGTCGCAAGAAAGGGACTCCCCAGTCGCGGAGGGTCTCGGCCACCGTTTCGTTGGCCGCGAGCATGAATTCCTCGATGATCTGGTGGCTTTCCGTATTCTTCCGCAACTCCGCCCCGGAGACTCGCCCCTGCTTGTCAAGCACGATTTTCACTTCCGGCATGACCAGTTCGAGCGCGCCGCGGGCCATGCGGCGTTGGCGGAGGACGGCGGCGAGCTGGCGCATCCGATCCAGCAGGTCGGCAACCTCGGCCCCCAGCCGCCGCCGCCAGCGGCCAGGCGATTGGAAATAGGCGTCCACCTGCTCGTAGGTTAGTCGCCGTCGGCTGCGGATGGCCGAACGGAAAAGCTGGCTGCCGATCCGAAGTCCCTCGGAGGTGAAGTCCATGTACGCGGTTTTCGTGTAGCGGACCTTGCCCGGCTGAAGGCTGGCCAAACCGTTGGAAATCAGTTCTGGCAGCATCGGAATGACTCGATCCGGCAGGTAGACGCTGGTGGCCCGGTCGCGGGCCTCGCGGTCCAACGGCGACCGGGGGCGGACGAAGTGCGCCACGTCGGCGATATGGACCCCCAATCGCCAATTCCCGTTCTCCAGACGCACGAGCGAGATGGCGTCGTCGAAGTCTCGCGCGTCCTCGGGGTCGATGGTGATGGTGATTTCGCCCGTGGCATCGAGGCGGTCGGCCGGGATCGACTGGTCGAACGCCGCGGCCTGCTGCCGGGCATTTTCCAGGGCGTCCTCGGCGAATTCTTCCCGCAGGTTGAACTCGCGGATGATCGAAAGCGTATCGACGCCCGGTTTCCCGCGAGGACCAAGCACCTCGACGATCACCCCTTCCCCACGTTGCCATGGGGAGGGGAAGCGGACCATCTCGACCACGACCTTGTCGTTGACCTGGGCGCCTCGGGCGCCGGGATCGCCGACCAAGACCGGCTTGGTGAACAGCGGCCCATCGATCTGCACCTGCCCTGTCCCCCGCATTTCGAAATAGGTGCCCACAAACCGCCGCGTCTGCCGCTCGATGATTTCGACGATTTCTCCCCTCGGGCCAGGCAGCGGCCGGCCGCCCTGACGCACCAAGCGCACCGCGACCACGTCGCCGGTCGAGGCGTCGCCGGCCTTGTCTTCGGGAATGAAGATGTCGCGGACCTCGGTTTCGCTGGTGGCGGCCCCGCGCGGGCGAACGAACCCAAACCCCCCCTCCGCTCGCCGGAACGTGCCGATGATCCGGTTCCCCGAAGGCTTGCCAGGCGAGGCAGCTTGGACAAGGTGGTTCGATCCGTAGGCGAGTTCTCCCCGGGCGACCAGCCGTTTAATCGCCTTCTTGACCTCCTGCCAACCCGATTTGGGGACTTTCAATTGTTGGGCGATGACCCGGGGCTTGACCGGCACATAGTTCGGCCGCCGAACCCATTCCACCACGGCGCGTTCCAGCTCTTGTTCGTTCATATCGCGCGGTCCCCGGCAAGCAAGGAAAGAATCTCGCGTCTGGCGGACGCCCGGCGTCGCCTTCTCGGCCCCTCCGTATTATCGGCAACGCGGAGCCGATCGCCACCCCACCTTGCGGATCCTATGTGGCTTGGAGTACGCTTGAAGGGCAAATATCGTTCTTACCGCGATGAGGACCCTTTTCATGAGCAGCAAGACCACGCGATGGATTCGATCAACTGGCTCGGGAAGGCGTGAATTCCTGGCGGCCGCGGCGGCGGTCGTGGCCGGCGGCGCGGTGGCCAGCGAGGCCCCGAAGCCTGAAGTGGGACTCACGCGCAAACCGCCCGCCGAACGGCCGTTCCAGCTTGGCCTGGCCTCGTACACGCTCCGCAAATTCTCGCTCGATCAGGCCTTGGCCATGACACGGCGAGTCGATTTGAGGTACATCTGCCTCAAATCGTTCCACTTGCCGCTGGAGGCCAAGCCAGAGGAGATCGCGGCGGCGGCCGCCAAGGTGAAGGCGGCGGGCATCGCCCTTTACGGTTGCGGCGTGGTGTCGATGAACAAAGCGGCCGACGTGGACCAGGCGTTCAACCACGCCAAGGCCGCCGGGATGAAGACCATCGTCGCCGCCCCCAAACCCGACTTGCTCCCGTTGATCGAGCGGAGGGTCCGCGAGTTTGACCTCCAGGTGGCGATCCACAACCACGGTCCGGGCGACAAGCTTTACCCCACGCCCCAGAGCATCTACGAAAAGGTCCGCGACCTGGACAAGCGGATCGGCATCTGCATCGACATCGGTCATACGGTCCGCATCGGCGCCGATCCGGTCGATTCGACGAAAAGGTACGCCGAGCGGATTCTCGATGTGCACATCAAGGACGTCTCGGCCGCTTCGGCCAAGGGGCAGACGGTCGAGGTCGGCCGCGGCGTGATCGACATCCCGGCCTTCCTTCGAGCCTTGATCGAGATCAACTATCGCGGCATCGTCTCGTTCGAGCACGAAAAGGACGAAAACGACCCGCTGGCCGGCCTGGCCGAATCCGTCGGCTACGTCCGCGGCGTGCTGGCGGTGCTTTGAGCGGTTCGCGTCGCGGGCGGTTGACGGACTTCGACGGGAAGCGCCACGGCGAGCCGCCGTGCCCCGTTGCCAGCGGCGAGGGAAAGCCGAGGAAATCAAATGACGAAGCCCAACCGGAAGAAGGCCGACGTCTCCCAAGGCCGGGATGCCCGCCGTGGGCAACCGGGCCGGCGGGCGAAGCGCCCCAAGCGGTCGCGCCGTCCCGCAAGCCCCGACCGCGAGATCGAGCCACCCTCGTCCTCGCCCGAAGACAGGGAGGACCGGCTTCAGAAAGTGCTTGCCGCCGCGGGGCTGGGCAGTCGGCGGCAATGCGAGGAACTGATCCGGATGGGCCGGGTCGAAGTGGACCGGAAGGTGGTCACCCAACTCGGCACGAAAGTCGATCCCTCGCGGCAACAAATCCGCGTCGACGGCGTCCCCTTGCCCCGGCCCGAACGCGCCTATTTCGCGGTGTACAAGCCGCCGGGCGTGGTCTCGACCAATCGGGACCCTTCGGGGCGACCTCGGGTTATTGACCTGGTGCCTCGGCCTGAGCTACGTCTTTTTCCAGTGGGCAGGCTCGATCTGCACAGCGAGGGGCTGATCCTCCTGACCAACGACGGCGAACTCGCAAACCGCCTCACCCATCCCCGGTACGGCGTGGAAAAAACCTACCGCGTGCTTGTCGCCGGACGGCCCACCCACGAGGTGCTCGCCGAACTCCGCCGCGGCGTTCATCTGGCCGAAGGCCTGGCGCGGGTGAGTTCGATCACCGTCAAGAAGGAACTCAAGAAGAGCACGGTGTTGGATATCTCGCTTCGGGAAGGCCGCAACCGCGAGATCCGCCGCATCCTCGCCCGCGTCGGACACAAGGTGCTCCGGCTTTTGCGGCTTTCGGTGGGCCCGGTCCGTCTGGGCAACCTCGAGCCCGGCCAGTACCGCCCTCTCACCGCTGGGGAGATCCATGCCTTAAGGCGCGCGGCGGGACGCGGGCCGGAACGTTGAGGAAGAAAGGGCATCATGTCCCACGACGCCTGCTACGCCGATCGCGCCTGGCACGGTCGGGCCACGATCGAAGAGAACCTTCGGTTCGCGCAAGACACGCACCGGGTGCGCGTCGTGGCCCCCGAGATCGCCCGGCGAATCGTGCCCGGCCAATTCCTCATGCTTCGCCTGCCCGACACCAACGATCCCCTCTTGGGACGGCCGCTGGCCTTGTACGACACCGTGCTCGACGCCCAGGGGACGCCCGTCGGACTCGACATCGTCTATCTGGTCGTTGGCCGGATGACCCGGCGACTCGCCCTGCTTCCGCCCGGGGCGTTGCTGGAAGTCTGGGGACCGTTGGGCAACGGGTTCCCGCCAACGCCGGCCGAACACCTGGTCATGGTAGGCGGCGGGATCGGACAGACGCCGTTCTTGGCCTTGGCGCGCGAGCACGCCGGACTGCGTCGCTATGGCGATCCAGCTCGAATCGTGCCCCGGGCAAAAAAGCTCACGCTCTGCTACGGGGCCAGGACGGCCAACTTGTTGGCCGGCGTGGAGGATTTTCGTGCCCTCGGGGTCGAGGTGTTGGTGAGCACCGACGATGGGTCGGCCGGGCGCCGCGGTCTGGTCACGGACCTGGTCCGCGAAGTGATCGAGGATTCGACGCTGCCGTGCCGCATGGTTTGCTGTGGGCCTGAGCCGATGCTGGAAGCCGCCTCGCGCCTCGCCCGCCAGCTTGGCGTGCCTTGTCAGGTCTCGCTCGAATCGCCCATGGCCTGTGGGATTGGAGTCTGCTTTAGCTGCGTGGCGAAGGTGCGGCAGGCCGACGGCGGGTGGGACTATCGCAGGATTTGTATCGAGGGGCCCGTGTTCGACGCCGAGCGCATCGAGTTCTAAGCGTCCCGCCGCCCGGCAAAGGCCGCCCTCGCCGCTTGAGCCTAAGAGGTTATCCGAAAAGTTCCCTCTCCCTCTGGGAGAGGGTTAGGGTGAGGGCAAGCGTGCATCGGGATCGACCTGAAAGAAAGTCGTAGTGATTTCGTCCGCCCTCACTCCCGGCCCCTCTCCCGCAAGCGGGAGAGGGGAGGTTGTGGGATAGGCTCTAAGTCGGGAGGATCGAACGAAGTCGTCCCCCGCGGCCCGACGGCGCGAGCTAGCCTTGAATCTGGCGGAGCATGTCGCCGCTGTCGTAGATTTCCCAGGCCTCGGCGAGTTTTCCGGCCGCGATGCGGAACGTGCTGATGGCCGGGACTCGAATCAGCTTGCCCGTCGGGGCCGTTCCCGCGAATTCGCCGGTGTGCTTGAACCATGCGACGAAGTGGCAGTCCACCAGGTCTCCCTCGGCGAGCATCTTGTCGATCTCGATCCTCAGATCGCTGAAAAACGCGGGAATGAACCTGGTGAAGAACTGGCGCACGCCTTGGGGACCCGGCGGAGTGTCCGGCGGAAAATGGTGGTCCACGAAATCCTCGGTCACCAGTTGTTCGATTCCCGTCAAATCGCCCGCCACGACCTCGTAGTAGCGACGCACCAACCGTTTGTTGTCTTCCAGCATGAGATCCCTTCCTCTTGGTTTCTGGGGCGTGCTCTTGTTGCGCCTCCCGGAAAACGTCCCGGCGCCGCCCCTATCTTGAACGCGATTTCAGAACGGGGCAAGCACCCCGCCAACGCCTCCACGCCCATCACTCCTCGGCCCAGTGCCGCGATCGCCGGACGGCATCGGCCCAGCGAAGGACGAGGCTTCGGCGCGTCTCGTCGTTCATTTGAGGCACGAACGACCGATCGAGCTTCCACTGCGAGGCCAGGTCGGCAAGATCTCGCCACACGCCGACCGCCAGGCCCGCCATGTACGCCGCGCCCAGCGCGGTGGTCTCCGCCACGACCGGACGGCGGACCTCCACGCCGAGCAAATCGGCCTGGAACTGCATGAGCAGGTCGTTGACCGAGGCGCCGCCATCGACCTTCAAGTGCCGAAGCGGCATGCCCGCGTCGTCTTGCATGGCTTCGGCGAGGTCGCGGGTCTGATGGGCCATGGCCTCCAGCGCGGCGCGGGCAAGATGGCCGGCCTTGGTGCCGCGGGTGATGCCGAGGATCGTGCCCCGGGCGTAAGCGTCCCAATGGGGCGCGCCGAGTCCGACCAGGG
>Ga0209101_1002927_pt1 | contig 10701 bp, 11 predicted proteins | sample ConPoolayeCmetaG_FD_185481 | JGI IMG/M metagenome (GOLD analysis project Ga0209101, IMG submission 185481) | Hot spring microbial mat communities from California, USA to study Microbial Dark Matter (Phase II) - Cone Pool mat layer C metaG... ... | reverse complement strand
AAACCTTTTCCCAATTATTTTTGGTTTTTAATTGTTTGAAATATTTACTTCTTAAAAGAATTTTGTATTCGTTTTCAGAATCGATTTTCTGAAGTTGGTCTACTAAATTAACAATATAACGACCAATTCCTCCGTGTTCGGTTCCATACATTCTGGCATCAATTGCAATCCTCATTTATTCACTCCTGCTTTACATCTTTCCACTCCTGATGTAAATTTGTAACTGTACATCTGGATATTAAATTTAACCAGTCTCATTATTAATAAAAACCTAACTCCAAACAAAACCAAATAATTAATAAAAAACGGGTACCTTTCCCACAAATGCTTTTTATAAAATATCTCCATAGCACGAACTCCTGAAGTAACGGCAAAACTGCTCCTTAACCTCTTTTTGGATGCCTTTTTAACATGAGTAATACTCACAACGGGATAATAAACAATTTTATAACCCGCCTGTTTTATTTTCCAACATAAATCTACATCCTCTCCATCTAAAAAGTAGTCCTTATCAAACCATCCAACTTCATTTAAGATTTTTCTCCTAGTTAAATGAAAAGCTCCCTGAATCACATCTACTTCATGAATTTCATCAGCACTTCTATCCAAGTACCAATAATCCTTATATTTGCCCAAAAAAATTCTCTTAAAAGAAATAAGAGGAGTAGGGAATCTCCTTCTTGCATCCAAATCCAGACTCCCGTCAGGCAGTAATATTTTACATGTTAACGAGCCAACTTCTTTGTGCGCCTTAAGATATTCGACCGCTTCTCTTAAGGTTTTTGAATGAACTTTAGTATCAGAATTTAAAAAAAGCACATATTCACCTCGTGCAATTTTTCTTGCAATATTATTCCCCCTTGCAAAACCTAGATTCTTTTTGTTTTCAATTAGTTTAATTGATTTATCTTTTTTTGATAATTCTTTAACAAACTCTACACTTCCATCTTTAGAAGCGTTGTCACTAACAATTATTTCAAATGGAATCTCTTTTTTCACTTTTTTTAATGAGTTCAAACAATCCTGCAGTAAATCTTTAGTATTAAAACTAACTATAATTATTGATAGTTCGGGCCTATCTTTTAATTGCTTTTTCATATATTTTGTCATGAAGTTTAACAATCACTTCCCAATCAAAATTTTTCTCTACAAAACACCTCCCTGCATTGCCAATTTTATTAGCCAAATCCCTGTTTTGCAAAAGCTTTACAGCTTCATTAGCTAATCCCTTTACTGAATCACTAATAACTGCCTCTTTATTATTTTGAATTCCAAGCCCAGCTACCCCTATAGATGTTGAGACAACAGGCAAACCTGCGGCCATAGCCTCCAATACCTTAAGCCGTGTACCACCAGAACCACGTATAGGGGCAATCATGACCGATGCACCCTTATAAGCTTCTCTGGCATCTTTAATAGACTCTGTTATTTCGATGTCATTTCTTTTCTTTGCCAAATCAACAATGCTTTGGGGAATTTTTCTTCCAACAATCCACAATAAACTATTTGGGAAACGCCTGCGAACACGAGGCCAGACCTTGTTTATCAAAATATTTACAGCTTCAACATTTTGAAGCCACTCAAAATTGGTTACTCCATACATCACTCTAGGTGGAAATTTTTTTCTGTACTTCTTGGTATTAAAATACTTCGCATCAACACCGTTTGGGATTATGTCAACACTAATTCCCGGAATCTCTTTTTGCATAATTTTCTTATCTTCCGCAGAAACAGCAACAAGTCTTCCTGCTTTCTTCCAAAAGTAACGCTCCCAAAATTTAAGTTTCATCACGTCAATCATAAAAATTGGGCGAAGAAAAAAAGGGACTTCGTTATCAACATAATGTTTATAAACTTGATATTCAATTGTTTGTTCTACCAGAACAGATGGTATATTTGTATTTGGTAAATGGGGCATAACATAAAAAGTCTCTGCATGAATCAAGTCATATTTTTCCCTAGCTAACTCCTCCTCAATAGCTTTTTTTTCTTTAGGAGAAAAATTTCTTACTACCAATAAAGGATAATAGCTGAAGGCAGTAAAAAGTAAATTTCTAAAAGTAAAAGGAGACTTTGATCTGTAAAAAACTTGAACTTTTTCGCAGTACTTTTCAAGTTCTGGTATAAATTTTTTTTCCTCCTCATCTTTTATTAAAGTAAAAAGGGTAATTTTATGCTTTTTGGACAAAAGCTTTATTATATTATACCAGCGTGTCTGCCCACCGCTCATACTAGTATTGGGCAAAAATGGCACTAACATAAGTATTTTCATATCCTTTTGTGCAAATCCAAAATCACAAACCTATCTGTAGCAACAACTTCAGAAAATTTTTTACGAAAATCTACAGTGTCTTTATCAGACAAATTAACTGAAATATAATAATCAGCCCCTAAATCAATCATTTCATCAATAGAAGCAGTAACTATCGGCCAGCCATAACGACCAGTTTGATAAAGAAAAGTGGTATCTCCATTGTAGGGAGCAATAACTTTGGCATCACTTGGTAGAATATTGTTTGCAACAGAACCCGCTTCGACAATTCCCGGATCATTTATTCTAAAATTATCTTTAATCTCATATAAACTCAAACCAAACATTAAACCGACAGAAAATAAAATCCCAATTTTGGCAATCAAGGGCTGAAATGTCTTGTTTATCCACATTTGTCTTAATCCAAGTCCCAAAGCTAAACTAACCCCGGGGATTATATACAACTGGTAATAATCATGCATCACATTGGCGCTTGCAAATATTGAAACATACAAAAATCCGCCTAGCAAAAAGGCATGAATAATGTTCAATTTTCTTCCAGAAATTACTCCAATGCCAAATGGTATTATTCCCCATGTTCCAAGTATAATTTTTCCAATTCTCTCTCCAAATATCCATCTCCAGAAAGCTGGTCTAAAACGAATACCATTCCCATTAAACGCCCACTCCCAATGCGCAATACCTCGAATAAGACTTGGTTGAAACATCCACAATCTCCAAAGAAGAAAAGGTATTATTGCGATGTCTGCTGCAATAAACAGCCATCTATTCTTAAATATTTCTGACAACTTAAAATTAGTTAAAGCCAGATACGCAATAGGTAAGCCATAAAAAATTGAATTTGGTTTGATAAGCATTGCAACAGAAAAACAAATAGCCGATAAAAGTAACAGAGGCAATTTTCTTTTTTCAGCATACAAAACAAAAAAATATACAGAGGCAACACCAAAAGCCACAGACATTGGGTCTGGCAAAATTACTCTAGTAAAGTAAATATTAAACGGCAAAAAAGCATAAAAAAATGCTGCAATTAGCCCAACCGAATACCCAAAAATTTTCTTACCTATAGCAAAAATGAAATATGTCGCAAAAACAGCTGAAAAAACAGATATTAACCTGCCAACTATTTCAAAAGGTATAAAGATAAATGTTTTATAAAAGACAACATGAATCAAATTAAAAATTGGAAATTCAACAAATCTGTAGCCGTTAGAATTTTCATATCCTGTTTGAATTTTTGATAAATCATGATATCTTGGGTACAAAATGTTTATGCCCTCTTTAAGAAAAATCTTACTGACAGATGCTGTGTCAACCTGCCTCCAGCTATGCCAATCAGCCAAAGGGTTATCTATTTTATAAAGGCGCGTTAAAAAACAGCCAGTAAGAATAAAAATTAAAATTATATATATCACAAAACTACTTTTAGCTGACTTGTTGGTGTTTTTATCTGGCTTTCTCATAAAGATTTGCAATTCCTACCGCAAAACCAATCATCAACCAAAAAATAATCGCAAATTTTGATGCTTCCAGTAAATCAATAAAAACCATATTAAGAAGCATGCCGGGTATTGCAGAAAAAACACCAACAATGTACAAACTTTCTGGGCTTTCTGGCTTTTTTAGATTTCTAAGAAGAATTAGAATAACAAAACCAAACGCCACCCAAAAACTGACAAAGCCCAATAGTCCAACCTCTCCAAGCATCCTTAAATAATCATTGTCTGTCGCCAATGTTATAGAAGAGTATCCGGTTCCGGTTAATGGATTTTTTGTAAAAGCACGAATAGCACGCGGCCATTCAACATTTAGGCGTATTGAAGTAGATCTATCTTCAATTATTGCTAAAGGGGTTGGAGTTGGGAGTTCTTCTGGCAACTCACTCGCATAAACATCAAAAAAATTTAAGTATCTGTCAACAAGATTCATTGAAGTGCTGGCAAAAACAAAACTCAATACCAAAATAAAAGGAATAAACTTTTTCTTGCCGGCAATAATTAGCGCTAAGACTGAACTTCCTAAATAAGAAACGAGGGATATCCTAGACGCAGTCTGCGTCAATAACCACAAAGACATTAACACAACAATAAAAATTGTTGCTCTGGTAACAAAGATACTAGTGTCTGGAATAAACTTTTTTAGAGTGTCTTTTCTTGAAAACAAAAATAGATAGAGAGCGGGGAAAACAAGTATTAAAAATGATGCTAAATCATAATGCCCTGCAAAAGTAGAAACTAAGTGAGATCCTTCTCGCCAAAATAGCGCAATGCCTCTGGAATATTCCTCGTTTTGTGTGGTAATAATTGGTATTCTGCCGTATCGCTGGCCCAAGCCGTACAAAAAAGCAACAATCACAGCCAATATTATTATTTTCCAAAAAAAATATAGATCCTTTTTTGTTTTAACAGCAGAAACTCCTATAAACAACATTGAAATATACTCTATTCTCCTGGCCCAATGAAGCATGGCTGTTTTTGCCTCAACGGTACTGGCCAAAAACACCCCAAAAAAAAGTGATACAAGGCCAAATGCAAAAAAAAGCAAAATTGCTTTAGTGAAACTGTCTAGATAGAAGCAGGTTTTGCATTTTGCTTCTTTTATTTTAGTCGGTCTTGCTATTTTTTCTAAAAACTCTCTAAGATTAAAAGATTTTATAAACCAAATGATAAAAACTGCCAAAATTACAAAATCTTCAAGACGTATAAAAACAGAAACCCCTTGGAGTTTAATTAAAGGAAATTTTGGGTACAAAAGAACTGTAAGTATTGCCGCGGCAACACCATACTTGAGTAAACTATCAGGCAATTTTAAAGGCTTTAGCATATGTCCTCCAATTTATAGGCATTCTTAACAGCGCTCCAATTTTAAGAAAAAATCTAGCAAGTGGATACTGCCAACTCGGATAGTGCTTTTTGTAAAAAAGCTTTATACCTTTAAATTCCGAAACAATAGGAAATTCACTTGTGGAGCTTTGACCCCCTAAATGAACAATACTCCACTTCGGCAAGTAGATTATTTTCCACCCTGCCTTTTTTGCTCGGTAACAAAAATCCACATCTTCGGTGTACATAAAGTAGCTTTCATCAATTAACCCAATTTCATCAACAACCTTTTTGCGAATAAATAAAAACGCGCCTGTCAACCAATCAACCTCTCTTTTTTTCTCATAAAATTTTTCATTTTTAAATATTGATTTTGAGTGCAAAGGGTGAAAAGGCTTAATTATTTTATCCACACCGGGAATATCTTCAATTGTCATCCAGCTAAAAACTCTTATCAAATTTGGGAAATAGCCACCCGTACCCTGAATAGTACCATCGGAATTAACGAGCATGCACGAAGCAACCCCCACCTTTGGATGAGCATCCATCCATTTTGTTATTTCAAAAATCACATTGTTATTAATCAAAGTATCTGAATTAAGAAGAAGTATATATTCGCCGCTCGCAACTTTTATGCCTTGATTGTTTGCTTTTGCAAAACCAAGATTTTTTTTATTCCTAATAAATTTAATATTTTCATGATTTAGATTTGAAGTGTCAAAAATTTTTTTTGAACCATTATCAACCAAAATAATTTCAAAATTTACTTTTTTAGTGTTTTTAAACAAAGATTTAATGCAATTTTGAGTAATTTCGGGCGTATTATAGTTAATTATAATTATCGAGACTTTAGTGTTTGCCATGTTTCTTTGACAAGCATTAGAAAAAGCTGAATTGTTAAATATCCTAACGTGGAGACTAAAATCACATATATTACGCGAAGCAGTGAACTGCTAGGCACATAACGAATAGTAATCTTTTGATGATAATTCTTGCCGTCTATGACAATTGCATCTTTACGGACTTTAGGAACAAAACCATTTATGTATAGTGATTCACGGAAAGGATGAACTAGCTCTTCTAAATAGGAGCTCCTTGTTTGATCCCGAATTATAGTTTTTGCTTCCTCTGGAGGGTAATTTAATCTTAAGGTCTTAATTGCCGAAAACTGGGAAAAGTAATAACTGATGACCTCTTCTCTTTCTTGATCTACAAAATAAGACCTTCGTAAAGGAGTTTCTGTGTCTGCTGGCTCAAACGATTGCTTTGCTCCCGGCGGTGGTTTTGGAAACGGAGGTGATGCCGGAAAAACATAAAACAAAAAAGCTAACACAAAAGCTAAATAAATCACCCTAAAAAGAAGTTTCATTTTATTGAAATAACCTTGCCCTACCAAGACGGTAGTTCAGTTTTTTATTTTTCCTTTCACCAATTGGTTTGGCTGGCACTCCTCCGACAATCACAAAATCTTGAACATCTTTTGTTACCACCGCTCCCGCGGCAACCACAGCGCCTTTTCCGATTTTAACCCCGGGCAGGACAATAGCTCGTGGACCTATAAAAACATAGTCCCCTATTTCAACAGGTTCAAGAATAGCTTTAAAATAAGGATCTTCCAAATCATGTTCGCTATTGTAAATCATAACGTAAGATGCAATATCCGTATGATTGCCAATTATAAGAGGAGCCCTGCCGTCTAAAAATGCATGATCTCCAATTTTTGTATCTTCGCCTATTCTAATGTTTTTTGGCTCAAAAAAATTAGCCCACATATGAATGGTCGAGTTTTTGCCAATTTTCATGCCTGCACTCCTATAACAAAAGTTTCTAATTGTATGAAAAGGAATATGGCCAACAAACCTTAGAATCATTAACAAGAAGTCCAACCAATAGTTATATATCCTATTTTTAATCTTGGGCAGAGCTTCTATTAACGATAGTTTTTTACCGTATTTATCTTTAAACATATGATTATTTTTATAATCTTAATAAAAAACAAAACTCAACTAAAAAATCATTATTTAGCTATTCCAAATAAATAAGATTAGCTATTAAACATCAGTAATTATTCTTAACGTATCCCGAGCAGTTTTTTCCCAACTAAACCTTTTAGCTTGTCTAACGCTTTTGAGAGATAAGTTATTATATTCTTTTTTACTCATCAACAAAACTTTGGTTATCTTGCTAGCAATTTCATGAGTATTATCCGGATTGACCAAAAAACCCGCATTACCCACAACTTCAGGGAGACTTCCCCTATTTGAAGCTACCACAGGCACCCCAGAAGCCATTGAATTCACAACATCAATGCCAAACCCTTCCCAAAAACTTGGAAGGACGAAAAGAGTTGCTCCTTTAATTAAAGAAGGCTTGTCGCAATCGGGCATAAAATCAGTAAAAATAACTTGCTTTTCAACTTTTAATTTTTTAACATGTTCAAAAATAGGGTTATATAACCAACCTTTTTTGCCAGCTACCACTAATTTATATTCAGGGAATTTGCTACTAATTTGAGACCATGCAGAAATTAGCCCTGTGATATTTTTACTAGGCTTAAGGGTTCCTAAAAATAAAACATATTTTTTAGGTAGAGAATATTTTTTTCTAACTGCGACAATATCAGAACTTTTAACAATAGTGTTTGTAACCGATGAATCTCCCGCTAAGAGCACTACTTGGGTTTTTTCTTTCGCAAATGGATAATGGTCTACAATGTCTTTTTTAGTTGCATCAGATATAGCCAATATATTTTTGCTAACAAACAAACTCCAAGCTGTCCAAATCCTTAACTGCCAATAATCGTATGCACGAAATTGTTCCTTAGATTTCAGGTAACCCAAATCCATAATACAGCAAACTCTTGGCACTCTAGAAAAAGGCGGCACATAATGGGATGGCGTAAAGAAAACATCTAATTTGTCAGGGTTTTTAAATAAATACGGCATTAGTGTCTTTATTATCCAAGCCCCTCCCCCACGCAAAATTTTATATTGCCAGCCATTCCGGGCAGGCGGCAAATCGCTTCTTGGATTATCTTTGAGATAAATAACAAACAAATGCTTTTTACTTTCAGGAAGTTTATATAAACCAAGAAGTAATTCAAAAGCATATTGGTTAACTCCAACTCTTTTTTCCAAATTGGCTTCATTGCCATCTATGCCAATTACCATTTGGTTTATTTTACACTACTTGATAGACTGCCATGATAACCACTCCCGCTGTGGAGTTGTTAACTGTACATTAGTTTTTTGCACATTCTTCGTAAACTTTCATAGTTTTTGTAGCAGTTTTTCTCCAAGAAAAAAACTTCAACCTTTTTCTGCCTTTAATTATTAATTTTTTAGAATTCCCCAAAGCTTTGATAATCCCTTCTGCAATATCATTAACACTTCCCGGGTCAACTAGCACAGCAGCGTCACCCGCAACCTCTGGCATGCTTGAAGTGTTAGAAGTAACAACGGGAGTATTAGACGCAAAAGCCTCCAAGATAGGCAAACCAAAACCCTCATAAAGAGAAGGGTATAAAAAAACTGCAGATCCCATATAAAGCGCTGCAAGATCATTAGTTGGCACATGCCCCAAGTAGCTGACAAAATCATTCCTTTTTAATTTAGTATTCGCAGTTGAACCTGCTATTACCAATGTCTGAAGACCAGCTTCTTTTCTTACTCTTTTAAACGATTCAATAATTCTTGGGGTATTTTTGCGAGGGGATACGCCAACAGAAAAGGCATATTTGCCTGAAATTTTATATTTATTTTTAATCTCATCCAGTTTTTTCTTTCCTGCTTTTGCAAAGCCGCTCCTTATTGCTTCAGGTATTACTCTTATTCTTTCAGAATCAATTCCAAATTTTATTGCATCAATTTTGGAAGATTCCGAAGGAACTATTACAGCGCAAGATTCACGAGCAACCCAAAAAAGCCTACGTTTATGAACTTCAACTATTTTAGGGTGGGTGAACTCCGGTAGCAATACAGGCGCCAGATCATGAATCGTTGTAACCTTTGACAATTTTGACGGAGGCTCCGTCCAATCTGATGTATGAAGCACATTAAATTTACCTATTAACCTTTCTATTTTCAAAAAATGCAATTTATTCCAAATTAAATCCAAAAAAGTAGGTGAAAATGGGAGAATAACTTTTTTTACCGATGAATATGAACTAGCAAATGCAAGAAGTTCGTTTCTGCGTCTTAGAGATCCGCCAAAAAGAATAAACTCGTTTTCAGGATAAATATCTAAAAGATTTTTAATTAACTCGGCTGTATAAACAGATGTACCAGTTCCATAAATAACTTGGGATATGTCAATTGCTATTCTCATTCTTGTATAACCAAACCACAACCCCGTTAAAATTGTATTCTCCTATCCTATTATATCCTGAAGATTCTATTTTTTTTCTTAAAATATCTTCTTTGTCAAAAATATCCCATACATAACGCATTAACCAGATTCATCTTCGGAGCCATTAAACCCGGAAACACCTCCTGAAAAATTTACTTTCCTAGCGTAATAACGAATTCCTTCCATTTGAGAATCTGCCACAAATAAGACTTTCTGATTTGGGACTGAATTGCGTTCAGCATACGAAACAAAGCCACGCCAGTCTTCTCTATGAAAGCGAGTGTCTAATAAATATTTAAAACTAAAAAATAGATTTAACAGAAAAAAACAAGAATACAAAAACAAAACCAGTCTTTTTTGCTTTTATAGCGCCTATTGAGACAATTAAATAAAATGCTGGGAGCGTAAATAGAAATCTAAAATAACTTAGCACGGGGATAAAAAGACTAACGAAAAAACCAAAAATTGGCGGTATAAATAACCAAAAATAAAAAAAATTATATTTTTTATTCTTTTTAATTGAGCACAAAAATAAATAGCCTGCTAAAGAACCAATAATAAAAACTGCAAAGCCGTAAACCAATTTATCCTCAAAACTTATTCTTCCTATCAGAAATTTTATTGGTATTAAAAAAATATTTTTTAGATTTGTTTGTCCAAGCACGCTTGCCCATTCACTGCTTATCCCAAGACCTGTTGACAATTGATTCGGCAAAAATAAAAACATTGGCAGGCATAAAGACAAGGCAATAATTAAAAACAAAATAGTTTTTTTGAAATTTTTTCTTTGATAAAAGAAATTATATATTGCAAACACCGGTATCATAAAAACAGCCATATAATCTGACCAAAATGCCGCTGTTAATGAAAAACAAAAAAGCCAGTAATTATTTTTTATGTAAAAATAGACAGATAAGGCAATGAAAAAAGCAGTCAAAGCATACATTCTTGCTTCTTGCGAATAATAAATATGAAGAGAGGAAACTGCTAAAAGCAATGATGAAAACAATCCTAGTCTCTCATTTTTAATTTCTTTGCCGATTTTATACACTAAAAAAACAGTTAACACACCAAAGATTACTGAAGGAAGGCGAAGGGCAACTTCTGAATAGTTGTTTATCAAGCCGGCAAACAACTTTACCAATACATAATAAAGTGGAGGGTGAAAATCCGCAGGTAAAAATTTACCAAAAAAATCTCCCCAAGAAAAATCTCTAGCAACAATAGCGGTAGTAGCCTCATCAAGCCAAAGAGATTGAT
>Ga0209101_1002926_pt1 | contig 10703 bp, 9 predicted proteins | sample ConPoolayeCmetaG_FD_185481 | JGI IMG/M metagenome (GOLD analysis project Ga0209101, IMG submission 185481) | Hot spring microbial mat communities from California, USA to study Microbial Dark Matter (Phase II) - Cone Pool mat layer C metaG... ... | reverse complement strand
GCCGAGGCATATAAAAACTATCGTAAGGTTTGTCCGCATACCTCATCCTCCACCGATCGCCGCCATATCCGTCCGGCATGCAATAGCCCTTGACGTGCACACCATTTTCTGTCTTCGTCAACCGAAATGCCCGCTCGGAAACATAAACGACGATCAGGAAGGGCTGCCTTACAATATCTCCAACGCCGATTCCTTTATTCCCCCTCCCGCGCAAACGTATTTTTTCATCGCAGGCGCCGTTACGCCAGCAAAGGAGACGCCCATGGCCGAAAAAACCGGCAAGAAAATCCCGCCGTATGCGCTTGCCACCCGATCGATCCACGCCGGCGAGCCGCGCAAGCGCTACGCCGACGCAATCACCACGCCGATCGTGCAGACCGCGACATTCACGTTCTCCGGCTCGCGCGACATCGAGGAATACACCAAGCACGGCAAGGAGCATTTCGAATACGGACGCTACGGCAACCCCACGGCGACCATTGCCGAGAAACGGCTCGCCGATCTGGAGGGCGCAGAGAGCTGTGTCGTGTTCTCGTCCGGCATGAGCGCGATTACCACCACCATACTGTCGCTGGTAAAGTCGGGCGACCATATCGTGATGACCGACGACTCGTATAAAAAGACGCTCGAATTCTGCCGCTCCTATCTTCAACGGTTCGGTGTGGGATGCACTATCGTGCCGTTTGGCGACTACGACGCGCTGGAAGGGGCGATACAGAAAAACACGCGTTTCATTTTTTCCGAATCGCCGACCAACCCGTATCTTAACATCTTTGACCTTGTCAAGCTCCGCAAGATAGCCAGAAAGCACAAGGTGCTTACGCTTATCGACTCCACGTTCTCCACGCCGGTCAACCAGCGCCCCATCGAGTGGGGCATCGACCTGGTGCTGCAAAGCTGCACTAAATACCTTGCCGGCCACAATGATATTCTTGCCGGCGCGGTTTTGGGGAAAACAGAGCTTATCGAGCAAATCAGGGCCCTGCACAAATCCATGGGCGGCGTTATCGACCCCCACTGTTGTTACCTGCTTTTACGGGGGCTGAAGACTTTTCCGCTCAGAGTGGCGAAACAGAACGAAACCGCGCTGCGCGTCGCCCGCTTTCTCGAGGGCCATCCGTTGATCAAGCGTGTGTATTATCCGTTCCTTGAAAGCCATCCGCACTATAAGATAGCGAAGGAACAGATGATGGGCGGAGGGGGCGTGGTGACGTTTGAAGCCAAGGGGAACCTTGAAACATCGAAAAAGATCCTTGATAATCTCAAGCTCTGCTTCATCGGACCGAGCCTCGGCGGCGTTGAAACCCTTATCACCCATCCCGCGCTGGTGAGCTACTACGACTACAGCCGCAGGGAGCGCTACGGCCTCGGCATCACCGATACGCTCTTCCGCCTGGCGGTGGGCGTCGAAGACGCCGATGATATCATCAACGACCTGTGGCAGGCGCTCACGAAGGCGCTGGGGAAATGACGGTATAAGCGCGCAGGGCAATGGCGCGGAAAGGATGCGGGGGGTTATCTCATAGCGGCGGCAACCGCCTTCCGTATCGCGCTGATATGGGCCGGCGTCGTGCCGCAGCAACCGCCGATGATATTCGCTCCGGCATCAAGTGGTGGGAGGAGCACGACGGCTTGCCGAAAGGCGAGGACATAGGATTCACCAAGCAGCCGTTTACTTCCCCCGAACTGCAGCGCGAGATGATCCTGCCGTATCATAAGCGTCTGGGTGATTTTATCCACAGTGACGGCATACCGTGGATCATGCATTCCTAACGGCATTGCGGCCGGTACAGAATTACCACGGGCCGACCGAGCTGGTGATTATGGGTCCCGCCGTTTGTCCCGGCGAATTAGAGAGGGAATTTAGCCGCCCGCGCACATCCGTCGCCTTTTAGTCGTCCCTGCGGCTGAAAACGCCCGCCCGCATGAGGTAATAGAGAAGAGTGAGCAGCGATGACACGGCGGCCGCCACATAGGTCATGAACGCCGCGTCGAGCACCGCCGCGGCATGACGCGATTCCTGGCGCGAGACAATGCCCGCCTCCACCATCAGCGCTTTTGCCCGCTTGCTCGCGTCCCATTCGACCGGCAGGGTGATGAGGGCGAATGCGACCGCGGCGCTGAACAGCACCGCGCCGAGCAGGATAAACGACGGCGACTGGAGCATGAAACCGAGCATGATGACCGCATAGGAAAGCCAGCTCGAGACGTTGGTCGCCGGCACCAGGGCGGTGCGCATGGTCAACCACCGATATGCGCGTGCGTGCTGTATCGCATGCCCTGCTTCATGACAGGCGACCCCTATCGCCGCCAGGCTCGCGCTGCGGTACACCGAGGGCGAAAGACGCAGGGTGCGCGACATCGGATCATAATGATCGGAGAGGAATCCGCCGACTTCCTCCACTTTCACGCCCGATACTCCGGCGGCGGAGAGAAGCCGCGCCGAGGCCTGCGCGCCGGAAACGCCGCTTGACGACATGACCCGCGAATAGCGGGCAAACGCCGTTTTTGTTTTCATCGAGGCCCACAGGGCAAGGACAAGACCCGGCAGGGCGAACATCATATACGTCGGATCGAAAAACATAACACATTCCTCCGGTTGGAATAATGAATTTGGATGTATAAATACGTATCATCAAACGCAAAAATTCACCGTTCGATAAAAAATACTATCTTTCGTATACGGACAACTACCATGTTTCCAGTTACCGCCGCAGCCGACGCCATTCTTTCGGGGCTACGCCGTACGCCGCGGCTTATCATATCCGCTCCTCCAGGCAGCGGCAAATCCACACAAGTACCGCAGATTCTTCTGAAGGGTGGCGTCGATGAGGGCGCCATTATTGTATTGCAGCCACGCCGTATCGCGGCCGTGAGTCTTGCGGCGCGAGTCGCCGAAGAAATGGGTGTGGAGTTGGGAACGCTCGTTGGATTCCGTGTCCGTTTCGAAAGCAGATGCGGCCTGCAGACCCGCATCCTTTTTACCACCTACGGCACGTTTCTTCAGCAGCTTCTCGACGCCCCCCTTCAAGCCGGCGTGTCGGCGGTGCTCTGCGATGAGTTCCACGAACGGAGCCTTGAGTGTGATACCGCCATCGCCTGGCTGCGCCACCTCAGCCTTACCCGCCGCCCCGACCTTCGCCTCCTGGTGCTCTCCGCCACTCTCGATACCGCCGAGGTGCAAGACTACCTTGCCCCGTCGGAGCGCATCGAGGTAAAAGACGCGTCCTTTGGCGTGCGCACCATATATCTGCCTCCGTCCGCCCACGAGAAGGAAGACGCGCATATCGCGCGCGCGTTCAGCCTGCTCATGCGGGAAGGGGCCGGAGGATCGGTTCTGATATTCTGCGCGGGCATGGCGGAGATGCAGCGGGCCGCCGATACGCTTTCCCCTCTGTGCCGCGGCCACGGCTATCGGGTGCTCATCCTTCACGGAAGTCTCCCGATCGACAGCCAGCGCGAAGTCATGCATCGTGCAGGCGCCGAAAACTGCGCCGTGCTTTCAACCAACGTGGCCGAAACCTCGCTCACGATCCCCGGCATACGCGCCGTTATCGACACCGGCCTTGCCCGTATCGCGGCGTTTGATCCGGAGCGGGAACGCAATACCCTGTACCTGTCGCGCATCAGCCGCGCCAGCGCGGCCCAGCGCGCAGGACGCGCCGGACGGATTGGCCCGGGCATATGCGTGCGGCTGTGGTCGAAAACTGACGAATTCGCGATGAAAGACTTTCTGGAGCCTGAAATCTCCCGGCTTGATATTTCGCGCTCCCTGTTGACCCTCGCTTCGCTTCGCGCATCGACCGGGGAAAACGGCGCATCGAATCCGCTTCTATGGCTTACCCGGCCGCCTGTGGCGCGTCTGCGCCATGCGTATGAAAATCTGGCGCGCTGCGGCGCGATTACTAACGGCGGCGCAGCCCCTCCCGCCGGGATGGCGGCTGATATTGTGGCGGATATTCAACTTACAACGCTCGGCCGCGCCATGGCGCGCCTGCCGCTCGAACCCGCGGTGGCGTCGGTACTGCTTTCCTGTGAAAGCCGTGATACGCTCGATATAAGCGCCGCCATGGCCGCGCTGTGGGAAAACGAACGAATGCCTGCGGGAAAAAACGCCGATCTTTTCGAAACGGCAATCGCGCTGCGATCCGGCGCCCCGTCCGCCGATGTGTCGCGCGAGACAACGCGCGCGCTCCGGCAGCTTGACGACATTGTCGTGCGCCTGCCCATCCACGGTACGGAAATACCTGCGCACTCGGCGCCCGATATGCTTCGCCGCAGCGTGACCGGCCATTGGGCGCGTGCATTCAGCCACCGTATCGCAGCGCTTGCCGATCAATCGGGCCGCGTATATCTTCTGGCCGACGGCCGCCGCGCCCGGCTCGAGTCGGCGGTCGGGCCCAACGCCGTTGCCCTTCCGCCGGCAGTCATCGCCCTTCAGGTGCATGAAAGCGGCGGCAGGGGCAGGAAACTCTCCGCTACAATCTCCTGGTTTCTTCCGCTCCAAGTCGAATGGATTGAAGATCTGTTCCCCGGCGAATGCACACATACGGATGAATGCAGGTGGGACGGCGAAGACGGCAAGGTGCTTGTTGAAGAATGCCTTCGGTTCCGTTCGCTGGCACTGTCCCGCTCGCTGATTCAGGTACAGGGAAAGCACCGCGCCGCCGCATCGGCGCTTCTGGCCGAAAAAGTGTTTGACGGAGCATGGAACTGGCGGCCGCTTGACGAACAGGTGCAGCAACTCGTGCTTCGGATACGGACGGCCGCAAAGGCATGGCCCGAATTGGGATTTCCGCTCATGGGCGACGACGACTGGCGGCTGGTCTATCAGGAGCTGTGCGAAGGGAAAACATCGGTTGCCGAGCTTTCGACGCACGCCTTAGCGGCGCACATCAGGAACTATCTGGGCGCTTCGCTGGCGTCGTTTCTCGACCGCGCGGCGCCGGACAGAATTAAGCTGCCATCGGGACGCACGGGAAAAATAACCTACTTTGAGAATGAACCGCCCGAACTTTCGGCGCGCATCGGCGATTTTATCGGGTGCCCGCCGCGGTATGCGATTCTTGACGGACGGGTGAGAGTGACGTTTAACATACTCGCGCCGAATTACCGCACGGTTCAGAAAACCGATGACCTGGCGGGGTTCTGGAAAAACACCTATCCGGCGCTCAAGAAGGATTTGCTGCGGAAGTATCCCAGGCATCCGTGGCCGTAAATTGCAAATTGCGGACTTGTGCCGAGCGGAGCGCCGCATTGAGCGAAGTCGAAATGTCGAAGCATTCCGGATTGCGGATTGAAGCGGGATACGACCGATCTGACCGCGGAATGCGGATCGACGCGGTGAAAGGTTTCTCTGATTACGCCGGGAAGATTGAATGTTACTGCCCGCGAATAGTAGATTGATGCTATGAGCGCGGAAATCCGGACATACGACGAAGAGTTCGCGTTTACCAAGGATATGCCGATTCGGGCGGGGTATAACCGCGGCAACGAAGGCATGCGGCGCTGACAAACTTAAACCGGCTTCGCCGCAGCGGCCAGAGGCCAGAAGTCAGAGGTCAGTTTACAAGAAAAAGTCACGGGTATCTCCAGAGAGAAACCGACGCTGTTTCGTAGACGATACACAGGAAGACTCTATACGCGTCCTGCGAGGACAGAATTTTGACCGTCATGCGCCGCCTCTTCATTTTTTTATGTAAAGGAACGACCTCTCCACGCCATTATTAAACCGCCGTCATATCCGGTGTGCCGGTATTCCCTGGGGGTATCGGGAGCAGCGCTCCCGACGGAATAAGGGTGCAGGGAGAAAGGAATTTTCTCCCTGCTGCTCATGCCTTGGCGCTTTCCACCAATCCAACCTGATATGTCTCGCCGCTTAACAGCATTGCCCGCAATCGCAGCCCCCGCTTCCTGGCTGCCGCCACAATCGCCTTCTTTCCACTCCCGCAATGCGACACGACCCGCTGGTATTTCTCCAGCAATACCGGGTCGTGCCGGATCGCCAGCCAGGCGCATCCACCAGCCATGAGCGTACATAACGATTCCCTTGCCGCGTAATGTGCCCCTTATGGTCCTGTTCACCGGTTAAGAAATTTGGAATACTCAGAGGGCGTCTCTTCCCATTTCTCTTGGGGATATACACGCTACTCTTTGAGCCTGTTTGTCCCCATACATATTTTTACTTTTTTATGCCGGAGCATCATTCATGGCGCCACAAGCCCTCAAGCCGTCGCAGCGGATTCATGGATTTAATGTCAAGCGTGTTGAAGAAATCCCCGAGCTTCGAAGCCTGGCGGTTCTCTGCATCCACGAAAAGACCGGCGCGCGGCTGATGCATTTGCGTAACGACGATCCCAACAACCTTTTCTGCATTGCGTTTCGCACGCCGGTATTCAACAACACGGGCGTGGCGCATATCCTGGAGCACTCGGTGCTTGCAGGTTCACGCAAATTTCCGCTCAAGGACCCGTTCAAGGAGCTTTTGAAAGGCTCCCTGCAGACGTTTCTCAACGCGCTGACTTATCCTGATAAAACGATATACCCGGTGTCGAGCCAGGTGGAGGCGGATTTTTACAACCTGGTTGACGTTTACTGTGACGCGGTGTTTCATCCGCTGCTGAGAGAAACCACGTTCATGCAGGAAGGCTGGCATTTTGACGCCGAGCGCGCCGACGGGCCGATTGGCATCAAGGGCATCGTGTATAACGAGATGAAGGGCGTGTATTCGGATTTTCGGAGCCATGTGGCGCGGCGCACCATCGGGGGGCTGTACCCCGACACGACCTATGCATATGACAGCGGCGGCGATCCCGAAGATATCCCGTCGTTGACGTATGAACAGTTTTGCGAGTTTCACCGCCGGTATTATCATCCGTCAAATTCATATATTTTTCTCTACGGCACTATCCCGACGGAATCGACACTGCGCTTTCTGGATGAGAAATATCTGGGGGCGTTTCATCGTTTCGACGCCGACTCGATAGTGCGGCCGCAGCCGCTCTGGAGCGCGCCGCGGCGCATGGCTATCACCGCGCCGTCGTCAAAAGAGGACGACGGGACAGCAAGCGTTATTGTGAGCTGGAGTATCGGCGATTCCGCCGATCCGCTCATCGGCCTTCTCGGCTCTATCCTCTCGCGCTACCTTCTGGGCGCCGAAAGCTCGCCGCTCAAGCGCGCGCTTATCGATTCGGGCCTGGGCGAGGACCTGGACGGCATGAGCGGTTTTGACGCCGACCTGCGGCAGGCGATGTTTACCGCAGGACTTCGCCGGACGCGCGCATGCCATGCCGATGAAATCGAGCGGCTTGTTCTCGACACACTCCGCAGCGATATCAACCGGGGGCTTGACGCGGATGTGCTCGAAGGGGCAATACGCCGCGTAGAGTTTCATCTCAGGGAGATATCCGACGGGGGACATTTCCCCTATAATCTCATGCTTGCCGAACGTTGCTTCCGGTCGTGGCTCTACGGGGGCGATCCGCTCGCGCACCTGCGGTTCGAAAAAACGCTCGAGAAAATCAAGCGCGAGAAGGCAAAGGGAACCGGCTTTTTCGCCGAAGCAATCCGCAGGTATTTTCTCGACAACACGCACCGCCTGCTCACTATCGTTGAGGCGAGCGCCGCGATGGGCGAGGCGCTGGGACGGCTGACCGAGCGGCAGGCTCATGAGCTGACCGCATCGTTCGACGATGCGCGCAGAAACGAATGCGCAGCGATTACCCGCAACGTGCTGGCGTATCAGAAGGAGCCGCCGTCGTCCGAGGCCATCGCGTCGCTTCCAAGGCTTAACAAAAAAGACCTGCCGAAGGAAAACCGCCGCGTTCCCACGGTCATGACCGCCGCGGCCGGTACGCCCGTGTATGCGCATCCCCTGTTTACCGGCGGTATCGCATATCTCGATATCGGCTTCGACATGGAGCACCTTCCGCCGGAACAGCTCGCGTATTTCCCGTTATACAGCGAGGTGATCTCGCGCTGCGGCGCCGCCGGGTTGAGCGTCGAGCAGATGGCCACGCGGGTGTCGCTCAATACCGGCGGCGTCGCCTGTTCCGACGTCTGTTCGGTGCGGCCGGAAAGCGAGTCGTGCCTCGTGTGCAAGGCGCTGTTTCACGGCAAGGCGCTTGCGGGGCGGTTTGATGCGATGGTTGATATTTTCATCGACCTGTTCTCCGCGCCGGCTCTCGCCGATACCAAGCTTATCAAGGACACGCTCCTTGAAATGCGCAACGATTTCAACGCCGCCATTCTCAATAACGGCCATATTTTCGCAAGCTCCCATGCCGCTTCCCGGCTTGTGCCGTCGAGGTTCATAGTCGAGCAGCTCGACGGCATCACGCAATTGCGGTTTCTCGAGCGTCTCGTGCGGCAAAACGATATGGAAGCCGTCGCCGACAGCCTGCAGAGCCTGCACCGAAGCATCATGAGCCGCGCAGGCTGTTTCATGTCGCTGACCGCCGATTCGCCGGAGATGTTTTTATCGGCGCTGGAGCGATGCGTATCGTGCCTCAGCATACCGGCGGCCGGGCCGGTTTCTTTTCCTCGGCAGGAGGCCGGCAGACCGCGGGGAATCGAAATCAGCTCATCGGTGAATTTCGTAGGCCAGGCATGGCCGCTCTGCGCGGCGCAGACCGCGCATATGGGAGAACTCAAAGTAATTTCAAAGTGCCTTTCCACGGGATATCTGTGGGAAAAGGTGCGCGTCGAGGGCGGCGCATACGGCGGCAAGGCCTTTGTGGACAGTTCTCATCCCGTCTTTATGTGCGCCTCATATCGCGATCCCAATATCGCGGCCACACTCGGCCATTTCAAATCGGCGCTCACGCATGTGGCTTCGGGCCTTTCCGCCAATGAAGTCGATCAGAACATCATAGGCGCCATCGGCGTCATCGACCATCCGCATACGCCCCATGCGCAGGGCATCGGTGAAACCATCGCGCTCATCTGCGGCCGCACACCCGAATACCGCCAGGCGATACGCGACAGCGTGCTGTCGGCGACCCCCCGCAGCCTTGCCGAATGCGCCGAACAAATCCTGTGCACACAGCAAAGCGCAGTGACCGTGCTTGGCAGCGCTGATGCGTTTGACAAGGCTCAGGCCGAAGGCATTGAGCTGGAAAGAGAAAGGCTCATGAGGGAATGAGGGAAGGGGGTGACTGTGTGGATGAGAATGGCGTTGAATACGTCACACCATAACCCAAGCGCTCCGCATCTGCCCAGGATTAAATTTTCTTTAAAATTCAAGCCGTTACGTCAACCCCGCCTTGTGCGGCCCTTTCTTGGGCGGCTTGCCTGGTCTGAGCGTCCTGTTCTGCCCGCCTGTTTCGCGCTTCTTCTGCCGCCGCCTGCTCATGGGCCCGCTGAGCCTGTCGAGCCTGTTCTGCCTTTGCATCTCCCCGTGCCGAAACAGCATCAATCGGCATAATCAGCCTCCTGAGGTTTTGCTATCAATATTCTCCCCTTATTTTTATCGGAGATTTTTAGGAAAACTTGAGGAAATTTTGTCCTTATTTCTTCGCTAACCCCGATTCTCCGGAAACAAACAGGACTTGTACAGACCCCATCAATGGCGGGATGAAGTATTACCCTGATTTTCAGAAAGAAGTCCGTCTAGATTTCTTATCCGGCTTATATACGCGGCCCGCGTATATACGTCGGATACACAGGCTGATGCGGCATCATGCATTTTTACTATATGGCAATGAATTCGTCATCCGAACCCGGCCCAGCGGCGGATAATGTTTTCCGCCTGACGATGCCGCCGCAGGCGACGCGGGAATGGGTTGAACAGAATCCCGTGCCGGCCGACGCGGTCAACCGTGATATCATTATTGACTGCGGCGCGACAACGCGCATTGATTCCGCCGGCATCGCCTTTATTGCCGTTCTCCGCCGGCGCGCGGATGCGGCAGGCCGCCGTGTGGAAGTAGTCAATGCGTCTCAAGCGGTGCATGAGGCGGTTGCGCATTGTGCGCGGCCAATACCGGATGTCCGTCACGGTGATGTCAAGCATCATGAAAAGGAAGGATATTTCGCCCGCCTCGGCGGCACGGCAGTCGCTTTTTCGCAGGAGTTGACGCAGGCGCTGTCGGTGCTGACCGAAATGATATACTGGAGCTCCATCGGGCTTTTCAGGCGCCGGGATATCCGGCGGGGCGCCCTTGGAGAACAGATGTATCAGCTCGGATTTCGCGCCGCGGGTATCGTCGGCCTGCTCGCGTTTCTCATCGGTATCGTGCTCGCGCTGCAGACAGCCATCCAACTGCGGCAGTTCGGCGCCGATATTTTTCTCGCGCCTATGATAGGCATCTCGATGATCCGCGAGCTCGGGCCGCTGATGACGGCCATTATCCTGGCGGGAAGAACCGGCAGCGCCACGACCGCGGAAATAGCCACCATGGGCGTGCAGGAGGAGCTTGATGCGCTGCGGACGATGTCGATAAATCCGGTGCAGTTTGTCGTTGTGCCGAAATTCTGGGCCATCAGCTTGACCATGCCCATGCTTTCAATTCTTTCGGTTGGAATGGGGATCCTGGGCGGATTTTTCGTCGCGGTGCTCTACCTTGGCACGTCGCCCGGCCTGTTCTGGGGAGAATTGGCGAAAAATGTTTTTTTAAGAGACTTTTTTGCAGGCTTTATCAAATCAATCATTTTTTCCTGGCTTATCATCTGGATAGGAACTTTTTACGGGCTCAAGGTCAGGG
>Ga0209101_1002925_pt1 | contig 10703 bp, 6 predicted proteins | sample ConPoolayeCmetaG_FD_185481 | JGI IMG/M metagenome (GOLD analysis project Ga0209101, IMG submission 185481) | Hot spring microbial mat communities from California, USA to study Microbial Dark Matter (Phase II) - Cone Pool mat layer C metaG... ... | reverse complement strand
ACGCTTGCCCTAACCCTAACCCTCTCCCAGAGGGAGAGGGAACTTTTGGGATAAGCTCTAAACACGCGGCGGGAACGAATTGCGGTTTTCCCGGTGGCACAGGCTTCTAGCCTGTGGCATGGTTCACGAACTGGAGGCCTATGCCACGAATTCCCTGTTTTCTTGTTTTCGCACAGATTTGGGCGTGGCCAAACGCCGCGATGGGGACTTGCCGAACGCAAAGGCCCGTTGACGGGCGTCACGGCCCCTCCGGGACGGGCAAGGCCGGATCGTCCACTACGTCTCCCGCCAGGCCCAGAGTTCGCCAAATCGCAGGAAGTAGTACTCGAAGAGCGGCTTGCGGATCGCCACGCGAAACCCGTGCGATTGGAAGAGCGAAACCAGCTCTCCGTGGCGGTCGCCCGGTCGCAGCTCGTGGAACTCCATGGCTACCCGTTCGATCCGTTTCCAGTGCTCGGGCGCGAGGGTGCGAAACATCTCGTATTCCGCGCCCTCGCAATCGACTTTGAGGAAGTTGACCGTTCGCAGGCCGTACTCGTCCATGAGCGTGCCCAGCGATTGGCAGGGCGCGCTCCGCCGGACGGTGGGCGTTTGCACGTGGAAATAGCGGAGAAGGATGAGCCATCGGGTGAGCAGGGCGGGACCCATGCCCGAGGGATGGCTGACCAGGTTGAAGCCCGGATACTCGATCAGTTCGAGCCGGCTGCCGTCGTTGCCCACGGCGACCGGCACGGCCGTCACGTTGCCCAACCGATTCGCCCGAACGTTGTAAGTCAGGCAATCGATCACCCGGCCAGGCTCCACGGCCACCACCCGGCCTTCGCACGCCTGAGGCGCCGCCCACAGGGTGAACAAACCCATGTTGGCCCCAATATCCAGGACCGTGTCGCCAGAACGGATTTGAAAATTCTCGCGAAAGTACCGCCGGCGGCCAAAAATCTCGCGGATCAAGTACCTGGCCGCGGGCCGAACCTGGTCTGAAGGAAGCCAGAAGTCCAAACCGTTAGGCAGAGAGAGTTTCGCCGACCAAGGCCGATGGAGCCAAGTCGCACCCAACCCAGGCGCGCGAGAGACGACACTTTGGGAAGGAAGATTTTGTGTGATAGCCAACTTGCCGCCTCCGTGCGAATGATTCCGCGCAGACTTGCCCTTCAACCTTTTCGGCGGGAGCTGGCGGCCGACTCCCGGAGTGACCATCCGCCCCGGCAAGCCGGCCCCCACCGGCAAAGTTCGGATAATGCCAAGACTCAACCTAAACCGGCCGCGACACTCCCTTGGCCTATGTTCCCTCGCCAAACACTACCCAGAGACAGGACATTCACCCGATCATCGCCAGCAACCGATCCCCGATCGCACGCCGAATCCTCTTCCGTGGTTCCGCCGCGAAAAATCCCTCTGAAGGGGGTTGGTGGCAAGGCGGTTGGGTAGGGGTTAAGCTTGGCGGAATCTCACGCCCGGCAGCGGCACGAGCACTTCGGGGACCCGGGAATCTTTTGTGCTGATTTTGATGTACTCGGCAGGTTGATGCGATCCAAACCTGGGCGAAGCAAGGTTTCGCGTGCGAGACGCAGGGCGGATAAACCGTTTACCCGGTGCCCGGCGCACGGCCCGTTTCAGCTTGACCCGAGTTTGCCAGTTTTTTTCCGGCCGCGGGTCTTTTGGGCTTTTCCATCGCCCTCGGACATGGCAACCGATTTCGCACGCGACTTGGGGGATGCCTTGGCGGCGTCCGACTTTCGGGTCGTGGTACTTTTTCGAGAAGAGCGGCGAGTGGGGCCTTTTGCGGCCCGGGCGGCAAGCAGGGCCACGGCCTCGTCGAACGTCACGGCCTCAGGCTGCGTTCCCCGCGGCAGCGAGGCGTTGGTGACCCCGTCGGTCACGTAAGGCCCGTACCTGCCGGCCAGAAGTTGGATCGGCTGGCCGGTGACCGGCGAGGCGTCAAACACGCGAATCGGCTCCCGGCGGCGGGCGGCGCCGCGTCCGCCTTTGGGCCGCGACAGCAAATCCAAGGCCTCTTCCAAGGTAATGGTCAATGGCGAGAGGCCGGGCGGCAGCGAGCGGCTTTCCTCGCCGCATTTCACGTAGGGGCCGAATCGCCCGTTGTGCGCCGTGACCGGCTGCTGGGTCTGCGGATGTTTGCCAAGCTCGCGGGGGAGCGACAGCAATCCCAGGGCCGCCGAAAGGTCCACTTCCTCCGGACGCATCCCCTTCAGAAGCGACGCATTTTGCGGTTTTTCCTCGTCGTCGGCGTTGCCGCGCTGCACGTAAGGGCCAAATCGACCCGTCTTCAAGTACACTGGCTTGCCCGTCTGAGGACACCGGCCCAAGGGTTCCTCGCCCTGCGCCGCCTGATCGAGCAAGGCCAACGCTTTATCGAGGGTCAATTCATCGGGGGCCATGTCCTCCGGCAGGCTGGCGCGCCGGTCGCCTTGTTCCACGAACGGCCCGAAACGCCCCACGCGGACGTAGACCGGCTCGCCCTTGTGCGGTCCTTCCTCGGGCGTTCCGATGAGAATCTGGCTGACGTCGCGGGCATTGATCTGATCGGCCTTGCTTAGCACTTGCTGCTTCAGGCCCGGGTGATCGTTGCCAAAGTAGAACCGCGCCAGGTAATCCACGTGTTCGAGTTCGCCGCGGCTGATGGCGTCGAGTTCGTCTTCCATCTGGGCCGTGAACTGGTAGTCCACCAGGTTGGGCAGGTGCTTCTCCAGCAACTGGGAAACGGCGAACGCGGTCCAGGTCGGAACCAGCACGTTGCCGCGCTTGAAGACGTATTTTCGGTGGAGAATGGTTTCGATGATCGTGGCGTAGGTGCTGGGACGGCCGATGCCCATCTCCTCCAAGGCCCGCGTCAGCGAGGCCTCGCTGTAGCGATTGGGAGGCTGGGTCGTGTGGCGCTTGCACTCCACGCGGCGGCAGTCCAAAACCTCGCCCAAGCGAACTTGCGGCAACGTCGTTTCCCGGTCGGCCAGCTCGGCCTCGGGATCGTCGCTCCCTTCGACGTAGGCGCGAAGATAGCCCGCGAACTCGATCGTCGTACCGCTCACCTGAAACACGGCCTCGCCGGCCGCCACCGTGATCGTCACCCGCCGACCACGCGCGTCGGCCATCTGCGAGGCGATCGTCCGCTTCCAGATCAAGTCGTAGAGCTTGAATTCCTCGGGCGAGAGTTCACGGCGAAGGGATTCGGGAAAATCGAAGGGGTGCCCGGCGGGCCGAATCGCCTCGTGCGCCTCTTGGGCGTTCTTCACCTTGGTCCGGTAGACGCGGGGTTCGTCGGAAAGGTACTCGCGACCATACTGCGAGGCGATCAAATCGCGGGCCGCCTCGACGGCCACGGCGGCCAGATTCGTGGAATCGGTCCGCATATACGTGATGTGGCCGTTTTCGTACAGGCTTTGGGCCACCTGCATGGTCTGCCGGGCCGTAAAACCGAATTTCCGGTTCGCTTCCTGCTGGAGCGTGCTGGTCGTGAAGGGTGGATACGGCCGCGTCGTGTAAGGCCGATCCTCGAGTTCGGCCACGCGGCACTCGCTCCGCAAAACCGCCTCGCGAAGCGCCTGGACCTCGCTCTCGTCCAGCAGAAGCAGCGCAGGGTCCTTCAGTCTGCCCGTCGCCGGATCGAAATCCCGGCTCGACGGAATCCGGCGACCCGCCGCGGCCACGAGTTCCGCCTCGAACGATTCGCCGTTGGATTTCGCGAACGTGCCCAACAGGTCCCAAAACGTGGCCGGGACAAACGCCATCCGTTGCCGTTCCCGATCGACGATCAACCTCACCGCCACGCTTTGCACCCGACCGGCCGATAGCTTCGGCCGCACCTTGCGCCAAAGCAACGGCGATACCTCATATCCGTACAACCGGTCGATGATCCGCCGCGCCTCCTGGGCCCGGACCAACGCCTGGTCGATCTGGCGAGGATTCCGCAAGGCGTCGAGAATCGCCTCCTTGGTGATCTCATGGAAAACCAGTCGATGGACGGGCACTTTCGGTTGCAACACCTCGCACAGATGCCAGCTTATCGCCTCTCCCTCACGGTCTTCGTCCGTCGCCAAATACAGGTCCTTCGCCTCCTTGAGCATCTGTTTGAGCTTCCGGACCTGCCTTGCCTTCTCCTTCGGGATGACGTAGATCGGCTCGAAGCCACGTTCGACATTCACCCCCAAGTAAGCCCAGTCTTCTTTCTTGTACTCCTTGGGGATGTCTTTTGCTCCCTCGGGAAGGTCGCGAATATGGCCGATACTGGCCTCGATGGCAAACTCCGGGCCGAGAAAACGGCTGATCGTCCTCGCCTTGGCGGGCGATTCCACGATCACCAAGGACTTTCCTGACTTGCCTGATGTTTTCTTGGCCATGTTTTCAAGAACAGTCCGCGAAAAAAACTATGATGTCGGCGCTTTCCCGACATTGCTGAACTGACATACCGCCTCATCGAAGACAAACTGCCGGCCGATCCACGTCCGTATGCGTGAAACTTTGTCGCACTTGAACTTTTGCAATCCTTCAACGCGAGGCGGATGTTAAGCGGCGTCGGAGTGGATTTTCCCCTCCTACATCTTGGCCGAGTTTGACTCGCGAGCGTAGCGGCGAATGGACTCCGCCACTTTCGCCCCGAAAAACCCGCGTCCACGAAACCGTTTACGGTCGAAACCCTCCCTCGGGACGGGGGCCCGGTGAGAACCAGATCCCGCCCCCATTAATTCTTATACCCCGTTCGGTCCAGAGCCACGGAATCCGGATCACGAAAATGCACCATTACCCCCATAGTTGTACAATTTTTAACCATCCGTTCGAATGGTAAAAGGCGCGGTGAACGAGGGTGGCCTAGATCGCAACCACCGTTTTGGGGCCAACCTCGGTGATTTACCAACCTCGCGCAATCCCCACTTGAGAGGTTTCACAAACCTTCGGGATTGGTTCTAAGCCATTAATAGGGATTGCATTTACGCCAAATCTACCTAAAATCGTCGGCTTGCGCCGGATCGCGTGCAACGGACACTCATAATACGGTTCGACATTGCCTGTCAAGTCGAATTCGGCGGCACGACCCACCGTGTGGATTGAGCCTGTACACCACTTCGATGGGTACGGCCGCATTGGGCGTCGTTTGCCGACGCCCACGAATAACCCGGCAATCGGTTTACCCGGCAATCGGTCGCCGCATTTCCACCGCGACTCTAGGAAGGTAAAACCCGTGGCTCAATTCATGAGAACCTTTCGCAAGCACCGCAAAGTGCTGCTTGCGGTCTTAACTCTTCTGGCGATGCTGTCGTTCGTCTTCTTGCCCACGATCATGGAAATCATGCAGACCGGGAGGCGGGGACGCAATCCCGTGGTCGTGAAGACCACCAAGTACGGGTCGCTCACCGAGCGCCAGGTCGATGGGCTGTTGCGGCAGCGTCAGCGCCTTTATGCGTTTCTGCGGCAACTGCACGACGTGGTCCGGACGAAGGGTGGTCGGGGCGACGCCATTCGCGAGGCGTTGAATTCCTTCGGCGCGTCGCCGGCCAACGAAGAGGCCGCCGTGGAAAACTGGCTCCACGCCATGCGAGCCGAGGAACTCGGATTCAAGGTCAGCGAAAAGGCCGTCAACGAATACCTCGCCAGCCTTACCGAGGGCAAGGCGGGCAACGACGACGTCAGGCAGATTCTTCAGCGGATGCGGATGTCGCAGGGGCAGTTGTTCGAGGGGCTGCGCAACGAGTTGCTGGCCCTGCGATTCGCCCAGACTTTCTGGATCAGCCTGGCGGCCGCCACCCCTGCCCAGCGCTGGGAATATTACCAGCAGCTCAACCGCAGGGCCAAGATCGAGGCCGTCCCAGTTCCCGCGGCCAGGTTCGTCGACAAGGTCGCGCCGCCGTCCGAGGAAGACCTTCGGGCATTTTTCGAGAAATACAAGGACCGCCTCCCCGATCCCAACTCGCCCGATCCCGGTTTCCGCGAACCCCACCGAATCGACGTCCAATACCTGAAGGCCACGGTGGAGACTTTCATGGAGCCGGGCGCGATCACCGACGAGGCGATTCGCAACTACTACGAGGAAAACAAGGATCGACTTTACAAGGACGCCCTTCCCGAGGCGCCCGCGCCGGCAACCCCGAAGCCCGACTCAACCCAAGGCGACACCCCCAAGACCGAGAATACTCCCAAGCCCGAACCAGCCAAGCCCGAACCAACCAAACCCGAACCAACCAAACCCGAACCAACCAAACCCGAACCAACCAAACCCGAACCAACCAAACCCGAACCAACCAAGCCTGAACCAACCAAGCCTGAACTCGGAAAACCAGAATCACCGAAGTCTGAGCCACCCAAGGCCGACGCGCCCAAAGCGGAGCCGATCAAGAGCGCTCCTCCGGAGGCGGCGCCGGGCAAGAGTTCGGCGTTGCCGCGGCGCTCGCCCTTCCGCCTGGTGGCGGCGGAGAAGACCAGCGCGTCCGAGCTTCCCAAGTTGGATGCACCGGCCCAGGCGGAGCCGTCGGCGTCCGGTTCCAAGCAAGCCAAGACGGAGCCAGCTTCGAGCAAGCCCGAACCCTCCGCGTCAAAGCCCGACGCCGCGTCGAAACCTGACGTCGCCACGCCGAAAGCCGACGCCGCCGCTCCGAAGGCCGAGGCAGCGGCGCCATCCAAGCCCGAGGCCGCCAAGCCGGCGCCGGTCAAGTACAAGCCGTTGGCCGACGTGCAAGACGAGATTCGCAAGACCCTGGCGCGCGAGGCGGCCGAGGCCAAGATCCGCGACGTGTTGCGAAGGCTCCAAGACCGGCTCGCGCAATACGAGACGCAATGGACGATTTACGATTCGCTGGAGCCGGAAAAGAAGGCTTCCACGTCTCCACCGGTCCGGCCCGACTTCATCGCCTTGGCCAAGGAACACCGCCTGGTCGCCGCGCAGACCGGCCTGATGTCGGCCCTCCAGATGCGGGAAACGGACATTGGCAAGTCGATGACGGAAGACGGGACTTCGTTTATCGAGGCGGCGTTCCACAAAAGCGCGCTGGCGTTCCGGCCTGGTCTTTCCCAGGACAACGACGGCCACAGTTATCTGTTTTGGAAAACCGACGACGCTCCGGAGCGGGTTCCCGAGTTCGACGAGCCGGGCGTGCGCCAGCGGGTCCTGGACGAATGGAACCTGTTCCACGCTCGAACGCTCGCCACGCAAGAGGCCGAGCGATTGGCTGCCGAGGCCCGCAAGGCCGGCAAACCGCTGGCCGAGGCCTTTGCCGGCCGCAAGGACATCCAGGTCCTCGCGCCTTCGCCGTTCACCTGGCTCACGTTTGGCAACGTCCCGGCGTGGTTCCGTATGCGCCCGCCGCAATTGAGCGAGGTCAACGGGATTCCTGGCGTGGGCACGGATTTCATGCGGGCTGTTTTTGCCCTCAAGCCCGGCGAGATCGGCCTGGCCACCGACCGGCCGAAATCGACGGTTTACGTCGTGCGTTTGGTCGAGTACGCCCCGAGCGACTCGGTGCTTTGGGACACGTTCGTCGCCGACGACTATCGGGGGTACGCCATGGTGGCGCGGTACGACCAGATGGAGGCGGGCCTCCGCTGGCGCGAGCAGATCCGCGGCGAGGCGGGCGTGCAATGGCTCCGCGAGCCGTTCCGCGGCCGGGGTGAAGTCGAGGATTGATCGCCCCAACCAGCCCAGACGGTTTCCCATCATCGCACAAAATGCAGACTTCGGATGCCATCCCCAGGAATCGGCGATCTCCGCCCATCTATCCCGGGACGAAACCGAGCGGTGGGAAGCGATCGCCTACCGGGAGATAAGAGGAGGAAAGGTCGGCCGTGCGGGTATGCTACCTGAACTTGCGGCGGAGGCCCGATCGCAACGCCCAGTTCCTCCGCTGGAACGCCTCGGTCGCTGAACTCGAGCGCGTCGAGGCCGTCGATGGGGCCCGGCTCCAGACCGAAGACTTCGTCCGCGAAGGGGTGATCGAGGCCCCGCTGAAGCACTGCACGGCCGGATCGTTGGGTTGCGCCGCGTCGCACAAGCGAATGTGGGAACGGTCGGTGGCCGAGCAAGCGGTCGTGACCGTGGCCGAGGACGACGCCGTGCTCAACCGGCGATTCGCCGAGAAGGCCTCGGCCTTGCTAAGCCGCCTCCCGCGCGACTGGGACATCGTACTCTGGGGATGGAATTTCGACGCCATCCTCCACGTGGAGATCATCGAGGGGATGAAGCGGGCGGTTGTCCGATCCGATCGCCGGCCGCTCGGGGATCGACTCGCCGAATTTCAGGAAAAGGATTACCACGCGACCCTTCTGCCCCTGATCGCCGCCTTCGGCTTGGTCTGTTATTCGGTCTCGCCCAAGGGGGCAAGACAACTCCTCGACTTGTGCTTTCCGCTCAAGAGGGAACGCGTGGTCGTGCCGGGCATGAAGATTCGTTTGCCGAGCGACACCATCGACGTGGTGATGATCCAGCATTACCGCCGCTTGAAATCCTACGCTTGCGTTCCGCCCTTGGTTTGGACCGAGAACGACAAAAGCAGCTCCGACACCGAACCGAAACGATCTTGGTTCGAGCGGGGCGTGCGGTGGCTATACGGGCGAATCGTGGGAGGGTGATCCCCGTGGCCCATCGCGCGTCCGGCGTTGAAGCCCGGAAAGCCTCAAAAGACCTCTTGAGGATCGAACAACAACGGGAAGAACTGCCCTCCCATGCGTTGGCCCTTGGGGATGGGCGGGACGCCGTGCAGCAGCGGATCGTCGGAGGCGGATCGGGTGCCGTCGAGGAAAACATTGATCACCGCCGCGCGGCGAGGCCGATCCGTGGCGTTGCCGTAGGAGCCGTGGACCATCAGCGGATGGTGGAAGGTGGCGAAGCCTCGCTTGAGTTCGGCGGCCACGGGCTTGAATTGGGCCTTCTGCTCGTCCGTGAGGACCGTCTGGATCGCGTCCATCCCGCCCGCAAGCCCCGTGATCGGCAACAAGGGCCAATTCTGGCTGCCCGGAATATAGTGGACACATCCGTTCTCCACGGTGGCGTCGTCCAGGCCGATCCAGCAGGTCAAGTGGTTCATCGGCTGAGTCCGGGTCCAGTAGGAGTAATCCTGATGCCAGGCGACCACCCCGCCGTGGCGCGGCGGCTTGCAGAACAATTGATCGTGCCAGAAACGCACCGGACCGCCGAGAAGCTGGGAGGCCGCGACGGTGAACGCCGGGTTCCACAACAGGTCGTGGAAGCCCGGGGCAACCCGCCAGGCCCCCAAGGCGTGGAAGAGCACCGTGTTCGGGTCCTTGGATTCGTTGGAATGGTACTCGTAAAACAGGCCGTGGCCGGGATGCTTCGGGTCGAACAACGATTCCAACTCCTGGCATAGCGCGTCGACCTGGGCATCGCTCAGCAAGCGGATGCCCGCCAAATAGCCCTCCCGGCGATAAAACCCCACTTGTTCCTCGCTCAGCCGATAGCGAGTCCACTCCTCCGGAGTCTCGGGCAAGGAAAACAAATTGCCGATCAGGCGATGATGTTGAGAAAGATCTTCGACCATGAGTTTTCCCTTGTTTCGGGCAAGAAAGAGGCGCAGATGGCCATGCAATGGTAGCGCCAGCCGGGGCGAAGGCAAGCCCGGCAAAGTCGCGGCGGAGCGTCCTGTTGCGGTTTCGGGGCTTGGCCCACATCCGCCGCGACTTCCAGCGGCATCGCCACGTCTTGGTCGTTCGGAGACGGTCGCCAAGGTCGCCTGATTTGGTTACGATGAAGAAATGGAACCCATAGCCGATGCCCCGCTTTCCACCGCTTGTCCGCCCGGCCCAGGGAGTTTCCGGTGGGCCTTGCTGCCGGTTTGGCTGGCGTGTTGCGCTGGGCTGGGGCTTTTGGTGGGTTGGGCGGCCGTCGTGGCCCGCGCCTATGCGGCCCCCCTGCTCTTGTTTCCCCTGGTGGTCGGATTGGTCTTGGGCGGCCTGATCGTGCTGGCGATGCGCGTCCTGAACCTGGGCCACCGCCCAACCATCTGGCTGGGCGCCTTGCTGGCCGGCTTGCTGGCCGTCGCCGGCCAACACTATTTCACCTTCCTCCGCATACAACGGTACCACGCGAGTCAACCAGACCGTCTCGTCAAGCTCCGTCTGGTCGCGCCGGAGAGGATCCCGCCGTCGGGGTTCGTGCCGTTTCTGTTGTGGAGCACGGAACGGGGGCTGCCGCTGGGAGGCTACCGCGCCCAGGGCCTCTGGGTCTGGCTCCTCTGGACCGTGGATGGGCTGTTGGTCACCCTGACCGCGCTCCTCTTGGCCGCCGTCACGGCCAGAATGCCGTATTGCGATCGCTGCGGCCGATGGTACCGCTTGATACGGAGTGGAACATGGCCACCCTCCTTGGCCGAAAAATGGCCTGGCGTTTTTGGAAACCCCGGGCCGGGCGGCGTGAACGGCGCCGACTCCCCGCCGCCTCCGGCCACCTTCCATCGTTATCGCATGATCGCCTGCGAGGGCGGCTGCGGGCCGACCGGCTTGATCCTCTCCGGCGATGCCGCCCACGGAGGCGCCGCCTCGCAAGTGGTTTGGCTGGACGCCGCTGGTCGGGCACAGGTCACGGCCGCATTGGACCAAGCCGCGCGGCTTTCCTGCGAGAATCAATCTCCCCCTGGCAAATCTTGATAACGCTTCCATGGACGTTCTCGGCATTGGCACCGACATCACCGAATGTCTGCGGATCGCCCAGATGATCGAGCGGCACGGCGAGTTGTTCGTCGATCGCG
>Ga0209101_1002924_pt1 | contig 10706 bp, 7 predicted proteins | sample ConPoolayeCmetaG_FD_185481 | JGI IMG/M metagenome (GOLD analysis project Ga0209101, IMG submission 185481) | Hot spring microbial mat communities from California, USA to study Microbial Dark Matter (Phase II) - Cone Pool mat layer C metaG... ... | reverse complement strand
GCTCAAGCACAGCCACAGGGCTGATTCGCTCCACCAACCGTATGTCTTCGTCACTGATATGCCCGCGCTGTCGGGCGATAGCCAGATAAGGTATGGCCGCGTAGTCCAGCCCGACCAGGCGGGCCAACAACAGATCAAGCCGAAATGGGTCTGCGCCACACAGCAACAGGTCCAGTCGTCTTGGAGTGCCATCGCCGGGGCCGTTGCCTTCCATCGCCACCAGCCCATCCACCAGGACCCAGTCCGGCCGAATTTGTTCGCTCAGACGCACCAGGTTGGAAGGCAGGTCGCGGTGCATCAATCGCTTATCGGTCCCGCTCACACAGCCCATCAGGTTCTTGACCGCCGCGCTCATGCCGGCCTCGGCGTGGGTCTTGATCTTGGGGATGCTGATAAAGAAATCGGCCTGCAAGCACACCTCCGCCACCCGCACTCTGCCTGTCGCCACTTCTACCTCGACCGCCGGCGTCTGGTTCAAGTCCAACACGCGCACACCGAAACGTGCGGCCAGTGCCCGGACGCCCAGCCGCCCTAAGATATCCACACCCTTGCGGTAAGTGCCGATATTCGGGCCATCGGCCAGCGTGATGTTGGTATATCCGCGTTCCTGCAGGGCGCGCACCAGCGCGACCAAGACCCGCAGGTCAGTCGAGTTGCCGGTCAGGGCCAGCAGGTCATTGTTGAGGTTGGGCTTGAGCAGGATGGCGGCGTCCCGCCGCACAGGCAGGCTCGCCACATCCAGACACGCACTGATTTCTGACGTAATCTGAGGCTGTCTGTAACCTTCCGCCAGCAGTCTGACCTGATTGCCCGGCAACAATTCTGAGCGCATTATGTCACGTGCCCTCCCGCCTGGTTCGCGTCAACCCGATGAGCACCTGACGATAACGTTCATACACATCGGCCCAATTGTAGCACTTCTGCGCATGCTCGTACCCTCGCTTGCCCAGCGTCTCTCTGAGCGATGGGTCGCCAATCAAAGCCTCGATGGCTTCTGCCAGCGCGTCGGCATTGCCAATCGGCACGGGGAGGCCAATGCCAGCGGTGGCTTCGCGCACCGCCGGATAATCCGAGAAGATGACCGGCTTGCCGCAAGCCAACGCTTCTGCGGCGGTCAGGCCAAATCCCTCCTCCATGAGCGTAGGGAAGAGCACGATGTCAGCGCTGCGATAGAATGGAGCGATGTCGTCCACGTCGGTGTGGAACGCGACTGGCAGGCCCGCGGCAAGCCGCTGCAGTCGGTCCAAATAGGCAGGGTCATCCATGCGGCCCACGATCACCAAACAAACGCGCTCCAGCACGTCAGGTGACAGCTTTTTCAGGGCTTCGAGAGCTATATGCTGGCCTTTGCCGGGCAGGATGCGTCCCGGATATACCAGCCTGACACGCTGATCCGAAGCCGTTCCTTCGGCGGTGGACGGGCCAACATCCCCTCGACCTGCGGGCCGGAAACGGTCCAGATCTACTCCCCAATAGATCACATGCACCTTCTGGGAAGGCATGCCAAACTCCAGTATCCTGGCCTTGGTGGCCTGGCTCACGGCGATGGCCGCCTGGAAACGGCCTATGCGCCAGCCGACCAGTCGGCGGCGGAGGCCGTTGCTCCTGCGTACGCTGTCGGCCAATCCAAAGTTGAAATCGTGAACGATCACGGCGTTGGGCGCAGCCAGCGGGCCAACCTCGATGGCGTTCGACAAGACCACGTCGGGCCGAAGCAGCCTTACGTACCACGCGCTCAAGAAAAAGAAACGGGCGTAGTTGACCAGGCGGCTGCTCGACGACTGGGCGATGGGCCAGCATCCCGGCGGCAGAGCTGCTCGGCTCTTGCGCCAACCGCTGACCAAAGTTACTTCGTCCCTCAAGCAGGCCTGTCGCCACAGGTTATGTATTGTCGTCTCTCGCCCACTGATGACATCAGGCGGAAACGCACGGGTGAGGATAGTGAGCTTCACGTGACCCGTCTCCTGGCCTGTCGCCAATCGTGGATGGCCTCCTGAACATGAACTCGCAGGCCGTCTTTAACTTCTTTGTAGAGCAGCGAGAGCGTAAGCCCAGAAACGCCTGCTCTCAGCCTGCCACATACGGCGGTCTTGTCGCGCAACCAAACCCTGCCCCCAATACAGCACCGCTCGAAACAGCAGTCCCATACTGAGCACCATGCTGAAAACCAGCGACTGCAGGTGTGTAGCTTGAGTGCGCATGACAAAATACTGCTTCAGGCTCTGCACCCACATTGTGTGCACCGCCTCGTTCTGTTGGACACTGGCCCCCTGATGGTGCTCAACGATCGCAGCCGGCACATGAACCAACTCCCAGCCACCTGCCGAGATGCGTTCGCACCATTCCAGGTCTTCAGCGTACATGAACCAGTCTTCGCGCAAAGGACCGACTTGTTCGATCACCTGCCGCCGAACCATCAGACAAACGCCGGAAAGCCACTCAACGGCCCGCGGCTCTCTATCGTGCACTCCCATCAGCAGTTGATACCCTCTGAAAGCTGGCGATTCAGGGAAGAGGCGCGACAGAAAGAAATAGTGGTTGAAAACAGTGCGAATAGTTGGCTGATGGCCGCACGACAGAGTGCGAAACCTGGACAGCGGATGAACGACCTTGGGGCCCACTGCGCCAACCTGAGGGTGCTCGCGGAGGAACTCGGCCAGGATGCTTAAAGCTTGCCCGATTATTCGGGTGTCGGGATTGAGCAGCAAGACATACTCGGCGGTACATAGCGGCAGCGCGAGGTTGTTCGCAGCAGCAAAACCGAGATTCGCCTGGTTCTCAATCAGTTGAACGTTAGAGAACTTGGACCGAACCATAGCTGCGCTGCCATCGGCGGAGCCATTGTCAACTACAATGATCTGCAACGACAGGTCTCGCGAGTTAGCTATCACCGAGTTCAGGCAATCGGCCAGCAAGTCTTTGGTATTCCAACTGACAACGATAATGGACAGGTCAGTCACCGGCTGACTTCCCTCCACGAAATATGGCGCCATCATAGCAGCCACAATTTTACATGGATTGTGCCAGTCTTCCAAACCGTGTGCTGCCGATGTTCATCGCTCAACCCGGTATGAGCAAACGCGCTCGTTCCCGCAGAAATTCAGCCCAATTGACCAACCTTCGGCCCAACAGACTGCTCAGCAAATACAGCCACGTCCCTCGGCAGAGTGGATGCAGCTTCAGCGACTTCATGAAGTATTGTCGCGCCAACCGGGTCTCGCCAATGCGGGCAGAATAGATTCCCAGCAGCAGGTATTCCTGGCTCTTAGCACGTTCCTTGATTGGCTCGATCTTATGCTGCAGTGCAAGGTTTTCAAAGATTTTTCTAAAGGTGATGGAAATGCCCTGTCGCATCCGCTCGACTTTAGCTGACGTATTCTCCTCGTGGAAACGCACGGCGACGAGACAGTCGGGCACACAATCAAATTCATATTGGGCGGCCAGGCGCAGCCACATCTCCCAATCCTCCGCGGCAAAGCAGTCCTCATCAAACCCGCCGACTTGTTCGAGGCACTCTTTTCGGATGATGACTGCTGAGGCCGAACCGGCCATGACTTTCTCATTGCCGCGGACCAGCAGCGGCTCGAACACATCTCCCCTATATCGCGCCCTGAATTTCGAGATGATCCGGCCATTCCTCACCCGATAGGCCCCACAATAGACCAGGCCCACCTCAGGGCGAGACTCAAGGAGCTGCACCTGCAAGGCCAGTTTCTCCGGTAGCCACCAATCATCCGCGTCCAAAAATGCGATGTAGCGTCCCTGCGCCCGGCGGATGCCGGCGTTTCGCGCCGCCGACACGCCGGCGTGATCCTGGTACACATAGCGCAGCCTGGGGTCAGTGAAGCGTGCGACCACCTCTCGCGTGTCGTCAGTCGAGCCGTCGTCCACGACGATGACCTCGAAGTCAGTGAACGTCTGCGCCAGCACGCTGTCTATTGCCTCAGCGATGAACTGACCGGCGTTGCAGGCAGGGATGACGACGGATACGCCTGGCGGCATCATGTCCGAGCTCCTCATTTCTCCGCTCTTGGGATATCGGGCCATTGGAGGCGCAAATCCAGCAGAAATGGCCCCAACCGTGTGCCCAGGCAGGCATCCAACCAGTGCGCCAGATCAAAGCAAGTGGTCAGCCGCAAAGGGGCGAGGGCAATGGCCAGCCCGAACTCCCGACGCGCTTCGGCCATCTGGCCAGCAGCATAGTGGACATGGCCGACCATGCTGTGATAGGAGCTGTAGGCCAGACTGCGCCAGCGCCGCAGGTACAGCGGCGCGTCCGCCGCCCCATAGATGCGGTCCAGCACGATGCGGTGCTCGTAGGCCATCGCCAGCGCGCTGCCAACTGATTTGGACTCTGAATGGAGCCGGAAATTGGCCAGAACATCTGTAACGGCGAGAAAATGTCCTCCGCTTATCAAGATGCGCGCCCACCATTCATAATCAAAAACATACCGCAGGCTATCGTCCAAATAGCCCACAGAGTCCAGCACCGTCCTGCGAACGAAGCTGGCAGGCTGCATAACCGTATTGCGGCAGGTCAACTGCCGTTTGAGGCTAAATGGCCGCGGCGGCAGTATGCCTACAACGCGGCCAGTCGCGTCCACAGCGTGGCATCGGCCGCAGGCCAGGAGGGCCTGTGGATGGGCCATCAGGTGCGCCACGCCCCGGCGGAGACCACCCGGACAATACGTGTCATCCGAATTCAGCCAGGCGATGACTTCGCCGCCAGACCGCCGCCAGCCCTTGTTAATCGCGTCCGCCTGGCCGCGGTCTGGTTCGCTGACCCAGCAGGTCAGCCAGGGCTCGTACTTGCGGATGATCTCCACGCTCTCGTCCGTGCTGCCGCCATCCACGATGATGTACTCCAGGTTCGGATAGCCCTGCAGCAGCACCGAGCGGATGGTCTCCTCGATGAATTGCCCCTGGTTGTACGACGGCGTGACGATGCTGACCCGCGGCCACGGCCGGCCATCGGGCATCGTCTCTGGCACGGGCGGGCTGCCCTCGGTCCACGGCCAGCCGGTGCGGCCCGGCGGCGGAGGCGGCAGGTCAGTTGGAGAGAGACTGGCCAAGAGCATGACTACCTCTTTAAGAAACAAAGTCGAGCACTGCGAACATATTCTGATTATAGCAACAAGGACTCTTGTGTCAATGTGCGCGGTAATGAGGGTGTTGAAAAAGTCCGGAACGACGTGCACTGGCAGCACTTTCAACGTTTCTGGATATACTTTACGAAGCGTGATGTGCACGAAAAATGAGTTTTTCCACACCCCTCTCAATTCGCGGTCTTGACAAACAACACGGATTGGTGTTAGAATAGTGACATGCCATCTTTGCACTGAAAAAATTTAATATGTTATGGATTGATTTCTTGATCAATCTGTTTGCTAAATATTTTTTATAAAAACATACCATCAATTTTATGTAGTATACCGTACACAGACTGATTACACTATATTGGCAGCACAGAACGTAAGGGGGCAGAGTTTGGACGACGATGTGATCTTAGAGATGACAGGGATCAGCAAAGCCTTCCCCGGCGTGCAGGCTCTTAGCAATGTTGACCTTAAGGCTCGACGCGGTGAAGTCCATTGCCTGGTGGGCGAGAACGGGGCGGGCAAGTCTACGCTCATCAAAATCCTTTCGGGCGCTTATCAGAAGGACGCCGGCACGATCCGTCTGCGCGGACGCGAAGTTGATGAGCTGAATCCACATCTCGCGCGAGAACTGGGTATCAGTGTGATTTATCAGGAATTGGAACTCATCCCCCATCTGAGTGTCGCCGAGAACATCATGCTCGGCCAGGCACCCGGCAGCTTGCCTGGCGGCTTCATCAGTTGGAAAAGGACCTACGAGGCAGCTGAGCGCATATTGGGCGACCTCGGAGTAGACATCAATCCTCGTGCCACCGTCAAAAGCCTCGGAGTCGCTTTGCAGCAAATGACCGAAATTGCGAAGGCTCTCTCGCGGAATGCTGATATTATCGTGATGGATGAGCCGACTTCTGCTTTGACCGAAAAAGAAATCCCGCAACTGTTTGGTGCCATCCGCCGCCTGAAGGCGCAGGGCAAGGCCATTATCTATATCTCTCATCGGCTGGAAGAACTTTATGAAATCGGCGATGTCGCCACAGTATTGAGGGACGGCGCCGTGGTAGGTTCCATGCCAGTGTCGGAGCTCACCATGAATCGGCTGATTTCCCTGATGGTGGGCCGCGAACTCAAAGAGAAATACCCAAAAGAGGCGGTAGAAATCGGCGGGGAAGCTCTGCGCGTAGAGAACCTCAATCGGGCTGGTGTGCTACGGAACATCAGTTTCACCGTGCGCAAGGGTGAGATTCTGGGTATCGCCGGCTTGGTCGGCTCGGGCCGCACGGAACTGGCACGCGCGATTTTCGGCGCCGACCCGATTGATTCAGGAGAAATCTATGTCGAAGGGCGGAAGAGAGCGATCAGGTCCCCAGCCGATGCCATCAATGCCGGTATTGGCTTTCTGACAGAGGACCGCAAACGACAGGGGCTCGTGCTGATCCAGTCGGTGCAAAACAACATCACTCTGGTCTCCTTGCGAGATTTTTCACCCAACACGTTTATCAGGCGAGCCAGGGAAGCCAAGGCGGCCAGTCAACTGGTCGACAACCTCAGCATCAAAACGCCCGGCCTGTCCCAGCAGGTCAAATACCTGAGCGGCGGCAACCAGCAGAAAGTCGTTGTGGCCAAGTGGCTATGTGGCAAATCCAAGATACTCATTTTTGATGAACCCACACGGGGCATTGATGTAGGCGCCAAGGTAGAGGTCTACCAGCTCATGAATGAGCTGGTACGGCAGGGAGCAGCGATCATCATGATCTCATCCGAACTCCAGGAAATCTTGGGCATGAGTGACCGGATTCTGGTCATGCGAGACGGAGAAATCGTAGGCGAGTTTACCCGACATGAAGCCACTCAAGAAAAGCTATTAGAGCGGGCGATCAGCCGCAGCGCAAACAGGGAGAACTAGAGCGTCATGGAACTATCACGAACCATCGAAAAACCGAAAGGGAACATCCTGACCAGAGTCGGAAGCCAACTGGCGGCGTTGTTGGGGCTTGTAGTCATTTGCGTTGTCCTGACAATCCTGACTCCTCATTTCCTCACTCTGTCCAACTTCTTCAACATCTCCCGACAGGCCGCTGTCATCACGATCATCGCCATAGGCGAAACGTTCGTTATCTTGACCGGCGGCATTGACCTTTCTGTCGGCTCGCTGGTCACGTTGACGTCGTGTGCCATGGCCCTGGTCATGATCAACACTGGCGATATTCTTTTGGGCGTGGCCGTGGGGCTGGCCGTCGGACTGGGCGTCGGGCTGATCAATGGCCTGTTGATAGCAAAGGCTGGCCTGCCGCCTTTTATCGCCACCCTGGGTATGCTGGGCATTGCGCAGGGTGTGGCACTGGTTATTACGTTTGGTCGTTCGATGTTTGGGTTGCCCCCCTCGTTCCGCTGGGTTGGGCAGGGCACCTTGCTCGGCATTCCAGTGCCCCTGATTTTGGTTCTGGTTCTGTTCGCCATCTTTCACGTGATCCTGACTTACAACCGACTGGGGCGATACATTCTGTCGGTAGGTGGCAATGAGGAGGCCACACGCCTGTCGGGAATTAACGTGGATGGGGTGAAGATCGCTGCTTATGTGATCAGCGGGCTTACCGCAGCCATCGGCGGCATCGTGCTGTCTTCGCGCATCAACTCCGCACACCCTGCCGCCGGTCAGGGATATGAACTGGACGCCATCGCCGCCGCGGTAATCGGTGGCACGAGTCTGATGGGGGGCGAGGGGACTGTGATTGGGACTCTTATCGGCTCTTTCATGATGGCGGTAATCCGAAACGGTTTGAACCTTCTGAACGTGAACTCATTCTGGCAGCAAATTGTCATCGGATTGGTGATTATCGGTGCGGTTTGGATGGACCGCGCCCGCAAACGATAGCCTTCACACGTGGTCGAGAAAGGGGGTGCACAACCACAGAGTAAAGCAGTCGCGAATCAAAACCAAAGACGTTTTGTCGGGTGTTGATCGCATCTCATGTCCAGGATGGACGTAAAAAAGCAGAGCGGTCATTGTGGAAATTTAGCAGACAGATTACACGGAGGATTCACACCATGAAACTGCAAAAACTTCTAGGGATATTCGCTATCGCGGCCATGTTGAGCGTGACATTGGCCATTCCTGCTGTTGCCGAACAGCCGGTCGATGTCGAAGCTTTGATTAAGGAAATTGAGAGCTGGAAGCCAGCGCAGCCTTTGCAGCCGTTCAAAGTCGGCATCGTGGTCAAGGTGCTGGTGAACGACCCGTTCCAGATGGCCCTGGCGGAAGCAGCCAAGGCGACGGTTGAGGAACTGGGCGGTGAGGGCATCATCCTGGCGGCGTCGACGCACAGTGACGTGGCCGAGCAGGTAGCCATCGTGGAGGACCTGGTCGAGCAAAAGGTGAATGGCCTAATCCTTGTGCCGATTGGTTCAGATGCGATTATACCTGCTGTGGAAAAAGCGAACGCAGCCGGCATTCCGGTGGTCATCGCCGACACAGCATCCTATGGCGGGGACTTCATCACATTCCTGGCGACGGACAACATCAAAGCGTCGGCCATGGCCGCCGAGTACCTGATCAAGAAATTCAACGGCCAGGCCAAAGTCGCACAGTTGGAGGGCGAGCCAGGTGGACAAACGGCGGCAGACCGTATCAAAGGCTTCCAGGACAAATTGAAAGAAGCCCCTGGGATGCAACTGGTAGCTTCCCAGACGGGCCACTGGACCACCGCGGGCGGACAGGCAACGCTGGAGAACATCTTGCAGGCAAACCCAGACCTGGACGCGGTGTTTGCGTCGAGTGACATGATGGGTGTCGGCGCTGCGGAAGCGTTGAAAGCCGCTGGCAAAGCCGGCCAGGTCACTCTGGTCACATTTGACGGCCTGCCGGAAGGTGTCGCCCTGATCAAGGAGGGGGTCTCGGATGCAGACGTAGCGCAGTTCCCCGTCCGCATGGGCAAGTGGGGCGCCAAGATTCTGGCTATGGTGCTCAGTGGTGAGAAGAAACCGGAAGACTTCCCGAAGTACATCGACACCGGCGCGGAAGTAGTCACCGCCGAGACAGCCGACCAGTATCTGTGCAACACCTTTGGCATGTGTGAAGGTATCGCCGCTGAAGCTGCTGCTCCGATTGACGAAAACTGGAAGCCAGCCCAGCCGATCAAGGGGAAGGTCGGCATCATTGTTCGGACGATGGTGAACGACCCGTTCCAGGTGGCGATGGCCAAGGCTGCTGAGGACAAGGCCAAAGAGCTGGGCCTAGAGCCGCTGGTTTATGCTGCCACCGGGCACGCTGATGTACAGGAACAGCAAAACATCGTGGAAGACCTGATTCAGCAGAAAGTGGATGGCATTCTGCTCGCCCCACTCGATACGCAGGCACTGAAAGTCGCTATGGAAGAGGCACATGCCGCGGGCATTCCCGTGGTTCTCTTCGACTCCAACCCGATTGAGGGTGCGCCCTTTGTGACGGCCATCGGCACCGACAACATCGCCGCCTCAGCGATCGCCGCCGAGTATCTGATCAAGAAGTTCAACGGGCAAGCCAAGGTGGCTCAGATCGAGGGCGAGCCAGGCGCCCAGAACGCACTCTTCCGCGTCAAGGGCTTCCAGGAGAAGCTCAAGGAAGCGCCAGGGATGCAGTTGGTCGCCTCACAGACCGGTCACTGGACAACGGCCGGCGCGATGCAGGCCATGGAGAACATCTTGCAGGCGAACCCGGACATTGACGCTGTGTTCGCGTCCAGCGACATGATGGGCGTTGGAGTCGTGGAGGCTCTGAAAGCCGCCGATAAGCTAAACAAGGTGACCCTGGTGACGTTCGATGGCATTCCTGAGGGTATCGCCCTGATCCAGCAGGGTGTCTCTGATGGCGACGTCGCCCAGTTCCCGACCAGAATGGGCAAATGGGGCATCATCGTGCTGGCTCAACTTATCTCCGGCGAAAAGAGCCCGGATGATTTCCCCAAATATATCGATTCTGGCGCAGAGCTGATTACTGCAGAAACTGCGGAGGCCTTCCTGCGTGACACGTTCGGCATCGAACCCACTCAGTGACTCCGAGCAGTAACGGGTAACATAAAGTTAAAGTGTCGGGGGCGGCACTAATCCCGCCCCCGCTTTTGTTATACTCCGCTGGTTTCTATAACAAGACCGGTTTGCTCCCGTAGCCTCTTACCACGCGTCGTGGCCCAGACCGGTGCCCTGGTGGGCCAGCGGGCCGAGCAGGTCGGGCCGCCAATCGCGCAGGAACTTCGAGGCCCATTGCGCTTTTGCCACCTTGCCCAGGTCAATTTCGGCCACCAATTGGTGTCGGCGCCCTGCGCCGGCCGGCAGGCTGACCTATTTGGGCGTGAAGGCTTCGACGGCCCGGCGCGCCGCCCAGATGTTGCACGTTGGCGTGGTGATCGGTGTGACGCAGCCTGCGCCCAGGACATGTCGCCGCCCGCCGGTCTGCTCGAGTGCGTCGCGCGCCTCAGCCTGCACATCTTGGGGCGCGCCCCGCAACAGGGTGTCCCACTGCGCCAGGCCGCCGATGACGACGCCGGGAAAGCGGCCTAGCGCGTCTTTCAGCGACGGCGGCCCGGCCCGGTCGTGCCAGTTCACCGCCTGCACCGGATAGTCAGCCAGCAGGTCAAA
>Ga0209101_1002923_pt1 | contig 10706 bp, 9 predicted proteins | sample ConPoolayeCmetaG_FD_185481 | JGI IMG/M metagenome (GOLD analysis project Ga0209101, IMG submission 185481) | Hot spring microbial mat communities from California, USA to study Microbial Dark Matter (Phase II) - Cone Pool mat layer C metaG... ... | reverse complement strand
GGCCGGGAGGGCGCAGCCCTCCCGGGAACCCACCTCCTGGCGATCCTTCGAAACGTAACAATTATTGGTAAAGAATTAATAAGAAATGAAATGATTTGCTAAGAATTATGACCGGATCACCACCCGCTGCGGCGGTTTCTTCACCCGGGGCGGCGGATGGCGCGGGTATAGTGCAGAGCGTGGTGAGCCAGCGCGCCCGACACGCGAGCTCCAGGAGACAGGTCATGGACCCTGTGCACGTGACGCGAGAGCAGATCGACCGCTACAACAAGCCCGGCCCTCGCTACACCAGTTATCCGACCGTGCCGGTGTGGAGCGCCCAGTTCGGCGAGTCCGACTATCGGGCGGCCCTTGCTGCCGTCGCCGCCCGGCCCGACGAGACTCTCTCCGTCTATGTCCACCTGCCTTTTTGCGCCGAGCGCTGCGCCTACTGCGGCTGCAACGCCACCTCGACGAAGCACCCTCACGTGGTGGACGCCTACCTCGACCGGGTTGAGCGGGAGTTGAGCATCGTGGCCCCGCTCCTGGGCGAACGGCGCCGGGTGGTGCAACTCCACTGGGGCGGGGGCACGCCCAACTTTCTGAGCGAGGCCCAGGCCCGCCGGCTGATGGCCATGCTCGACGCGGCCTTCGCCATTGACCGTGAGGGCGAGATCGCCCTGGAGATGGACCCGCGCCTCGGCAGTCCGGAGCAGGCAGTCTTCTACCGTGAACTGGGCTTCAACCGTGTGAGCCTTGGTGTGCAGGACATCGAGCCGCGGGTGCAGGCAGCGATTGGCCGCATCCAGCCCTTCGAGCGAACCGCCGCGCTCTTCGCCGCCTGCCGCGCGGCGGGCTACGCCAGCGTCAACCTTGACCTGGTGTACGGACTGCCCTACCAGAGCGCCGAGAGCTTCGCCCGGACCCTCGATGCCGTCATTGACCTTGGCCCGGACCGGCTGGCGTGCTTCAGTTACGCCCATCTGCCCCAGGCGCGCCCCAATCAGAAGCGGGTGGACGCCGCCGGGCTGCCCTCGCCCTACGCCAAATTCGGCCTCTTCCAGCAGGCCGTGCAGCGCTTCACCGCGGCGGGCTACGACTGGATCGGCATGGACCACTTCGCGCTCGCCGACGATGAACTGGCGGTGGCCGCCCGCGAGAAACGCCTGCACCGCAACTTCATGGGCTACACCGTGCGCCCCGCGCCGCACCTGCTGGGTCTGGGGATGAGCGCCATCGGCGATCTGGGGGGCTGCTTCGCCCAGACCGACGCGCACCTGGGCCGCTACCAGAAGGCCCTGGACGAGGGCCGCCTGCCGATCGTGCGCGGCCACTGGCTCAGCGCCGACGACCGCCGGCGGCGGGCGGCGATCACCCACCTGATGTGCAACCTGGAACTGCCCCTCAGCAGCGCCCTCGACGAGGGCGACGAGGCCATGGTTGAGGCGATCGAGCGAGTGGCCGCGCATGCCGAGGAGGGCCTGGTGGAAGTGGACGGCGAGCGGATCGTGGTCACCGATCTGGGGCGCTTCTTCCTGCGCAACCTGTGTATGGAACTGGACGCCTATCTGGCGCGCACGGCGGAGCGACCGCTCTTCTCACGGACGATCTAAGGCGGCTCGCGCCGCGCGGCGAGTCGGCCTGCGGTGAGGAAAGGCAACGCCATGGAGACCTACGATGCCATCATTGTCGGCGGGGGGATCAGCGGCCTGAGCGCAGCCTATACGCTCTTCAAGCGCGGCCTCGAGGTGCTGGTGATCGAGGCGGCCCCCGAGGTCGGCGGGGTGATGCGCAGCATCGTCACCCCGGAAGGGTACGTGCTCGACTGCGGTCCGAACACCGCTGCCACGAAGGACCCGCGCCTGTGGGCCGAGTTCGCCGACCTGGGGCTGGCGGCGCGTCTCGTTCCTGCCGACCGCAAGGGCAAGCGGCGCTACGTGCTGCTCAACGGCAAGCCCGAGGAGATCCCCATGTCGCCGGTGGGCCTGGCGCGCACGCCGTTGCTCTCCAGCGCGGCGAAGCTGCGGATCTTCCGCGAGCCGTTCATCCCCCGCGCCACCGGCGGCGATGAGAGCGTGGCGAGTTTCTTCGCCCGGCGGCTCGGCCCTGAGCCGGCGGCGCGTCTGGTCGATCCCTTCGTCGCCGGCGTGTATGCCGGCAACCCGGCGCAGATCTCGGTCAAGGCGGCGTTTCCCAGCCTCTGGGAAGCCGAGCAGCGCGCCGGCAGCATCATCAAGGGCATGCTGAGCGGGCGCGAGAAGCCCGCCCCCGGCGCGCCCAGAGGGCCGAAGATGCGCAGCCTGACTTTCAACTTCCCCGGTGGCCTCGCCGAGTGGCCGCGGGCCATCGCCGCCGCCCTGGGGCCGCGGCGGGTCTGGCGCAACACCCGGGCCACCGCGGTGCGCCCCGACGGAGCCCTCTGGCAGGTGACCATCGAGCGCGACCGGTTGCCCGAGACGTTGGAGGCCCGGGCGGTGATCCTGGCCCTGCCGGCCTACGCCGCCGCCGGGCTGGTTGAGGGGCTGGACGCGCGAGCCGCGGCGGCGCTGCGCGGCATTCCCTACGCCCCGGTCTCAGTGGTGCAACTCGGCTACCGCCGCGAGCAGGTGCGCCATCCCCTCGATGGCTTCGGCGTGCTGGCCCCCTCCTCGGAGCGGCGGCGTTTCCTGGGCATCCTCTGGTCCTCGTCGCTGTTCGCCGGGCGCGCTCCGGCGGGACGGGTGCTGACCACGACGCTGATGGGCGGGGCCCTGGCCCCCGAACTGGCCCTGCAGAGCGACGCGGACCTGATTGCTGTCGCCGTGGCCGAACATGCCGCCGTGATCGGCGCCGCGGGCGACCCGGAACTGGCCCACGCCACCCGCTGGGAGCGGGCCATCGCCCAGTACACCTCTGGCCACGATGCGCGCATCGCCGAACTCGAACGCCTGGAACGCGAGCGGCCCGGCCTGGCCTTCCTGGGCAGCTACCGTGGCGGGGTGGGCGTGCCGAAGTGCTGGCACAACGGCGTGGCTCTGGCCGATAGGATGGGCGATCAGCTCGCCAGGCGCGCCGAGGCCGTGGCGGCGGATTAAGGGCAGGACGCCGGGCAACCCGGTTTTCCCCGGCGGACGGGGGCGTGGGAAACCCGGTTGCCCCCAGGTTCACCTCAGGAGCGCGCGATGACCTTGTTCAAGAACTTCCGGCTTGGCCTGATCCACATGGCGGTGGCGGTCAGTCTGGTCCCCATCACCAGCGTCCTGAACCGGGTGATGATCCACGAACTGGGCATCCTGGCGACCATCGTGGCGGGGTTGATCATTCTCCCCCACCTGCTCTCGCCGATGCAGATGGTGATCGGGCAGTTCTCCGACACCCATCCGCTGTGGGGCTATCGGCGCACGCCTTACATCGCCGCGGGATTGCTGCTCTGCGTGGGCGGCTCGATGCTCACCCCGCTGGCCGCGCTGGCGATGGATGCTAACTTCTGGCCGGGGCTGGCCTTTGCCTTCGTCGCCTTTTTGATCTGGGGGATCGGCTACAACCTGGCCGTGGTCTCCTACCTCTCCCTTGCCAGCGATATGTCGAACGAGGGGCAACGTTCCCGAACCATCGCGGTGATGTGGTTCATGATGATCACCGCGGTGATCGCCACGGCGATCATCACCGGGCGGGCCCTGGAGCACTACGACCCCGATCTGCTGGTGCGCGTCTTCTTCGGCGCCGGCGGTATTGCCCTGACCCTGGGCTTTCTGGGGTTGATCGGCCTGGAGCCGCGCGGGCAGGCGGCCCGCGCTGGCGAGCGCCACGGCGCGCGCGAGGCGATTGGCGCGGTGGTCAGCAACCCCCAGGCGCGGGCCTTCTTCGTGTACCTGACCCTGCTCCTGGCGGCTATTCTCGGCCAGGACGTGTTGCTGGAGCCGTTTGGGGCCAAAGCCTTCGGGATGAGCGTGCGCCAGACGACCCAGTTGACTGCAGTGTGGGGCGGGGCGACGTTGCTGGCCCTCTTGCTCTACGGCTTTGTGTTGAGCCGCTTCCTCAGCAAGAAAGCCGGGGCCACCCTGGGGGCCTCGCTGGCGGCCCTGGGCTTCTTTACCATCACGATGAGCGGCATGCTGCACGTCGAGGCGCTCTTCGTGCCGGGGATCGCCATTCTCGGCTTCGGCACGGGGATTGCCACCACCACCAACCTGGCGCTGATGCTCGATATGACCACGCCGACCAATGCCGGGTTGTTCATCGGCGCCTGGGGCATGGCCGATGCCGCGGCGCGGGGCATGGGCAACTTCCTGGCCAGCGTGGTGCGCGACCTCGCCACTGCTCTTCTCGCCAATCCCGTCGCCGGGTACGGCGTGGTCTTTCTGCTCGAGGGGCTGATCCTCTGCGTTACCCTCGTGCTCCTGCGGCAGATTGATCCCGCCGCCTTCCGGGGCGAGCAGGAAGTTTCGCTGTCCGAACTGATTGCCGTTGCCGGGGATGCTTAGTGGTCCGACACGCTGATCGTGATGGACGCGGCGGGAGGGGACGCAGGGGGTGCGAACCCTCCCCGCACCTTCCCCAACGGTCACCAGGAACGGTCGCATAGCGAAACCCTGTCTTAGGGTGCGGCGCATCTGCAACGGTGACGAAAGCGGGAGGAGTGATCGCCGCGAGAGGCGCCTGATGACCGATGTTCTGGCGGGGGTAAAGCTCTGGATGACCGGAACGCCCTCCATCGCCTACGGCAGCGTATTCGTGCTGTCGGCCTTCGGTCTGCTCGTCTGTGTCGGTATTCTGGCTCGCGTGGATGCGCCTGGCTTCGTGGCGGGACGCGCGCCTGCCCCCGCCTCGGCGCTGGCTATGGCCGACGTCTGACGCCGTCGCCTCCGGGGCGCGCCCTCAGCCTGGCAAAGGGCGCGCCCGTGAGTGATCGCGGCCCGTGCAAGCGTGATTTTCTTCACGAACGTGTAACGCGACGCAGGACGGGGTCTCGCCCGCGATGATGAGGGCGGGGTTCCGCAAGCACAGGAACTCTGGTCTCAGGATTTGGGGGTCGAGCATGAAGCTCCTTCTCGCCGGCCTCGATCACACCACCGCGCCGGTGGAGATCCGCGAGCGGCTGGCGTTTTCCACCACCGACATCACCGCCGCGCTGACCCGACTCACCGGTAAGAGCGGTGACGCTCCGCCGCTCCTGGCCGAGGCGGCTATCCTCTCGACATGTAACCGCGTGGAGATTTACGGCGTGAGCCACGCGGGCAGTACGGCACAGAATCTGGTGACCTTTCTGGCTGAGTTTCACGGTCTCGAGGAACGCGAGTTCGCCCATACGCTGTACTTCTACAGCGGTGAAGATGTGGCGCGCCACCTCTGCGCCACGGCCTCGGGGTTGCGCTCCCTGGTCCTCGGCGAGGCCCAGATCCAGGGGCAGGTGCGCACCTCGTATGAGCAGGCCCAGGCCGCCGGCACGGTCGGTCCGGTTCTGCACCGCCTGTTCCAGCACGCCCTGGTCGCCGGCAAGCGCGCCCGTTCGGAGACGGCCCTGGGGCAGGGCGCGGCGAGTATTTCGCAGGCCGGCGTGGAATTGGCCCGGCAGCGCCTCGGTGAACTGAAGGGCCGCGCGGTGCTGCTCGTCGGCGGGGGCGAGGTGAGCGAACTGGCCGCCCAGAACTTGCTCGCCAACGGCGCCGACCGGCTGATGATCGTCAACCGCACCACCGCGCGCGCCCGCGAACTGGCCGAGCGCTACGGCGCGACCGCCCATGGCCTGGAGGATCTGCCCGCGGTGCTGCCGCGCGCCGATATCGTCATCAGTTCCACCGCCGCCCCCGTGCCGATCATCTACCGTGAGCACGTCTGTGATGCCCTGGCGGTCAAGACCCTCTCCTGCGCGGTGAACGGCGCCGCGCCCTGCCCCGAGATGCTGCTGATCGATCTGGCGGTGCCCCGCGACATCCATCCCGATGTCGCCAGCGTGCCCGGGGCCTATGTCTACACCGTTGATGACCTCCAGGATGTGGTGCGGGCCACCCTGGGCCAGCGCGCCCAGGCCGCTCAGCGAGCCGAGGAGATCATCCTCGAAGAGATGCGCGCCTTCCAGGCCTGGGTGCGCACCCAGGAGGCCGTGCCCGCGCTGACGATGCTCCGCGAGCACGCCGAGGCGCTCCGCAATGCCGAGCTGGAGCGGGCCTTGCGTCGTCTGGCCGATCTCTCACCCGAACAACGCACGGTGATCGAGGCCCTCACCCGCAGTATCGTGAACAAACTGCTGCATATGCCCACCCGCCGCCTGCGCGACGCCGCCGCCGAGGGCGATGGGATGCGCTACGCGGCGATGGTGCGCGATCTGTTCAATCTGGAGCCTTCAACGGCGGATCGCTGACCCGCCGCAGGTGGCGCGCGACGGCCCGTCAGCCGCTTCGGCGGCCACGCGAACTACGGTGGAGAGTCTATGCTCAAACGCATCCTTGGGACGCGGGGCTCACGTCTGGCCCTGGCCCAGTCAACCCTGATCGCCGATGCCCTGCGCGCCGCGCATCCCGGCCTCGAGGTGGAGTTGCGCGTGATTACGACCCGCGGCGACCGCATCCTCGATGTCGCCCTCTCCGCCGTTGGTGACAAGGGGCTGTTCGTGAAGGAACTCGAACAGGCGCTCCTGGCCGCAGAGGTGGATTTCTGCGTCCACAGTTGCAAGGATCTGCCGTCGATCGTTCCCGATGGCCTGACCCTTGCCGCCTTCCCCGAGCGGGTCGATCCGCGCGATATGCTGGTGCTGCGGGCGGAAACACCGGCGGCGGGCCAGGTCGCTCTCGAGGCCCTGCCGCGCGGCGCGGTGGTGGGCACCAGTTCACTGCGCCGCGCCTGCCAGATCCGCGCCCTGCGGCCCGACCTGGACCTGCGCGATGTGCGGGGCAATGTGGACACGCGCCTGCGCAAACTGGCCGAGGGGCACTACGATGCGCTCGTGCTGGCCACGGCAGGCCTGGAGCGCCTGGGCCTGTTCGGCGCCGATGGGCGCCTGCGGAGCGACGGCGCGGCCTTCGTGGCTGCGCCGGTTCCCGCCGACACCATGCTGCCCGCGGTGGCCCAGGGCATCCTGGCCATCGAGTGCCGCGCCGGCGATGCCGAGACGCTGGCCCTGCTCGCGCCCCTCGATCACGGGCCCAGCCGCGCCGCCGCCCTGGCCGAGCGCGCCTTCCTGCGGCGCCTGGAAGGCGGCTGCCAGGTGCCGATTGCCGCCTATGCCACCCTTGACGCGCCGGATCGCCTGCGGCTGCGCGGTCTCGTCGGCTCCCTCGATGGGGCGACGGTGGTCCGCGGCGAACGCTCCGGCCCGGTCGAGGCCGCCGAGCGCCTGGGAACGGCCCTCGCCGAAGCCTTGCTGGAGCAGGGCGCCGCCGAGGTGCTGACCGCCTTGACGGGGAGAGGGCAGCGGTAACGGAGCCACGCATGGCTGACACGGAACGCCCACAATCCGACTGCCTGCCCCTGGCGGGTCTGCGGGTGCTGGCGCCGCGCGCCGCCGGGCGCGGCGATGAACTGGCGGCGCGCCTGACGGCCCTGGGCGCGACGCCGTTACTGCGCCCGACGATCGCCTACGCCCCGCCCGAGGACCCGGCGCCCCTGGCCGAAGCCATGAGCCGGCTGGAGGCGGGGATGTACGAGTGGCTGCTGCTGACGAGCGTTACCGCGGTCGAAGTTGTGGCCCGGGCCCTGGGCGAACGGGCGCCGCTGCTGGCCCGCCGCGTGTCGCTGAAGATCGGCGCGGTTGGCCCTGCCACCGCCGCCGCCTGCCGTAACCTGCTGGGCGCTGAACCCGCCGCCGTGCCCGAGCGCTTCATCGGCGCCGAGCTTGTCGCTGCCATGGGCGACCCGGCGGGGCGGCGCGTGCTGCTGCCCAACGCCGACATCGCTCGCCCGGAGTTGGAGGAGCGCTTGCGCGCCGCCGGCGCGCTGGTGGAGCGGGTGGTGGCCTATCGCACCGTGCCGGCCCCCGGCGGTGAAGAACTGGCGGCCTGGCTCCGCGAGGGCGCGATTGATGTGCTGCTCTTCACTAGTGGCTCCACCGCGCGCTACTTCGCCCAGCAGGTGGGCGCCGAGGGCCTGGAGGCCGCGCGGCGCTGCCTGGTGGCCTGCATTGGCCCCTCGACGGCCGAAACCTGCCGCGAACTGGGCCTGCCGCCCGCCGTGGTGGCCGCCGTCTCGACCGAAGCCGGTCTGCTGGAGGCTCTGGTGGCGCATTACCGGTTGGAGGGGCGGGGGGAGGCCTGACCTCCCCGCAGGCCCTTCAGCGAGTTGGAGGGGTGTGGGAAAATCCGGTTTCCCCATACCCCTGCCGGATGAAGTAGAGGGGTGTCGGAAAGCGCCTCCACGGCGCCGCACGACGACACAAAGGAGGAATGCGCATGTCTGGGTTTCCTACCGTCCGGCCGCGGCGGTTGCGCCGCACCGCCACGTTGCGGCGCATGGTGCGCGAAACGGCGCCGCGCGTTGACCAGTTGATCGCGCCCCTGTTCATTCGCCATGGCAGCGGGGTCGTGCGGCCCATCGCTTCCATGCCCGGCCATGCGCAACTCTCCGTGGATATGGCCGTGCGCGAGGCCGAGGCGCTGGCCGAACTGGGCATCCCCGCCGTGCTGCTCTTTGGCATTCCCGCCCATAAAGATGCCCTGGGCAGCGAGAACTTCGACCCCGATGGCATCGTGCCCCGCGCCGCCGCCGCCATCAAGCGCGCTGTGCCGGAGTTGATCGTTATCTCGGATATGTGTTGCTGTGAATATACCGATCATGGTCACTGCGGGATCATCAACACCCCTCGGAGCAAGTATTACAACGAACGTCTGGCCGAAGGGTATCTGCTCAACGACCCCACCCTGGAGATCCTGGGCCAGGCCGCAGTGGTGCATGCCCAGGCCGGGGCCGATATCATCGCTCCCTCGGGCATGATTGACGGCATGGTGGCCCGCATTCGCACTGCCCTGGACCTGGCCGGCCTCCACGAGACGGCGATCATGAGCTATGCCGCCAAGTTCGCCTCAAGCTTCTACGGCCCCTTCCGCGATGCCGCCGAGAGCCCTCCCGGCTTCGGCGATCGCAGCGAGTACCAGATGGACCCGGCCAACCGCCGCGAGGCTATGCGTGAAGTGGCCCTCGATGTCGAAGAGGGCGCCGATCTGCTGATGGTGAAACCGGCCCTGGCCTACCTCGACATTATCCGCCAGGTGCGCGACCGCTTCGATCTGCCCCTGGCCGCCTACCAGGTGAGTGGCGAGTACAGCATGGTCAAGGCCGCCGCCGAGAAGGGCTGGATCGATGAGCGGCGCGTCGCCATGGAGTCGCTGACCGCGATTGCCCGCGCCGGCGCCGACATGATTATCACCTACTGGGCCAGAGAGGCTGCCCGCTGGCTCCGTGGGTAAGGAGACCTCCATGACCAACCGTATTCTGGCCGCCTGCCGGCGCGAGCCGACCGACCGCACGCCCATCTGGCTGATGCGCCAGGCCGGTCGCTATATGTCCGTGTACCGCGCCGTGCGTGAGCGCCACGGGTTCCTCGACATGGTCAAACGGCCCGAGGTGGCCGCCGAGGTGACCCTCCAGCCGATTGAGGCGTTCCACATGGACGCGGCGATTATCTTCGCCGATATTCTGCCGCCGCTGGAGGGCATCGGCATTCAGCTCACCTTCGAGAAGGGCGAGGGGCCGGTCATCCACAACCCCATCCGCAGCCGCGCCGATATCGAGGCCCTGCGGCCCTACGTCGTCGAGGAGACCTCCGGCTACACCCTGGAGGCGCTACGCCTGGTGAAGCGGGCCTTGCCCCCCGATACCGCTCTCTACGGCTTCAGCGGGGCGCCGTTTACCCTGGCCGGTTACGCCATCGAGGGCGGGGGCGGCCACGAGTACCGCCGCACCAGGGTGCTGATGTACAGCGACCCGGTGGGCTGGAACCTGCTGATGGAGAAACTGGCCGACCTGGTGGCGGACTACCTGGTCGCTCAGGCGCGCGCCGGCGCCGATGTGGTGCAGATCTTCGACTCCTGGGCCGGCGTCCTGGCCCCCGACGATTTCCGCGAGTATGTGCTGCCGCACCTCCAGCGGGCCATCGGCCGGTTCCGCGCCGCCTTCGCTCCCGGCCAGGCTCCCCCGGTGGTCTACTTCGGCACCGATCTGAACGGTATGCTGCCCCTGCTCCGCGAGACCGGGGCCGAGGTCATCGGCCTCGACTGGCGCATCCGCCTCGATGATGGCTGGGCGCAACTCGGCCCCGGCGTGGCCGTGCAGGGGAACCTCGACCCCATCGCGCTCCACGGCCCCTGGCCCGAGATCGAGCGCCGCGCGCGGGCCATCCTCGACCAGGCTGCCGGGCGCCCCGGCCACATTTTCAACCTCGGCCACGGCATCCTCACCGAAACGCCCGAAGATAACGTGCGCCGCCTGGTGGAGTTCGTTCAGGGGTATCGCACCTGACCGCTGCACGGCTCCCTTCAGCCGTCTGTGCGGCGAAGCCGCACACCGACGGCATGAGCACAAAGTTGTTCCTGGGCGGGCGTAGCCCGCCCGGACCCGCCCGCGGGCGGGCGAGGGGCGCAGGCCCGGGTGTGCGCGAGCCTCTGGCCCGCATCCGCGCGGGGGCGGCGCCCGCCCACATCCGCCCGCTGGAGAGGGTCTGGGGAAACCTGGTTTTCCCAGACCCCTGCTCCATACCAACGGGATGAACCCAGGGTTGTTCCTGGGCGGGCGACGCCCGCCCGGACCCGCCTGCGGGC
>Ga0209101_1002922_pt1 | contig 10711 bp, 5 predicted proteins | sample ConPoolayeCmetaG_FD_185481 | JGI IMG/M metagenome (GOLD analysis project Ga0209101, IMG submission 185481) | Hot spring microbial mat communities from California, USA to study Microbial Dark Matter (Phase II) - Cone Pool mat layer C metaG... ... | reverse complement strand
TCTTTGATGCGGGTCTTGGTCTGCAGTTCGATGAGCGAATCGGCCGCCGCCAGTCCATCGCGCAACCCCAGATCGCTTGACGCCAGAATCTCGTTGATCATTTTTCCGCGCCCGTCGCTTCGTTCGTGGCGCGGCTGTGCCGCATACATGATAAAATCCTCGAACGCTTTTGCATAAGCGGCATTATTCTTTTTTACTCTGTCGGTAAAGATCGACATCAGCATCCATGGTCCGGGGTCGGCCGAGTCCTTTTCTGCCCTGACAAGCGAATCGAGCCTGCACACTTCATACAGCTCCGCGATCGTCGAATCGATGATCCGCTCGATGACCTTGCCCGTCTGCCTGAAATTATCGGCGGATCCCTGATGACGGAGCTTTTCGAAAATAAGCTGGCTGCGGGTCTGCGACATGTGGAGGGTGGAAATGTGGAGCAGATGGTTCTTCACCTCGTTCTGCCGTTTTAAAATTGAAGCGATGACAATAAGATCGGTAAGCTTCGAGACAATAACGACGAAAAAGACGTTGAGAAAAATGATGACCAGAAACCCGAGGAACAATTTCGGCGCGATATTACAACGCATACTGAATGAACAATCCCCCGATAGTTATAATCGTGGCACTCCGGTTTCCTTATCCTGTAAATCCTGGGTATTACCCGGCACTTGTTGTCCTTGTTTAAAATAATGATAATCCTGTGCTGCCATATCATGGAAATCCTGTTCAGAAGTCGTGCCCTGCCGAAAAGTACAGAACATTGTCGTCCGTTATCTCACGGCCGCCGTCGATGCGGCGATCAAGCGAACCGTACACAACCCGTCCCCACGAAAGGCGAATCGGGCCTATTACTGATGCATAGGCCACGCTCATTCCCACCCCGATCGGCGCTGAGTCAAAAAAATCAGATGCGGCTGATCGGGAAAAGGAGAAATCATTTTTCTCCCATGTGTCTCCCCAATCAATTAAAGCGCTCAGATACAGGTTTTTAACAAATTCCCGCCTGTATTCGCAGCGCAGCACTCCCATGATATCGCCCGATAACGCTCGTGTCCGCAGGCCTATGAAAGGAACATAGTTATAGATCGCGATATCGTGGTATTTTTCCTCAGGCAGCGCCCCGCCCAGGTAAATCCGATCAACGTCCTCCAGTGGTTTGTTTGCCCATGCGAAACGAACATGGGACATAACGGTATGATGTTGATGAAACGTCAGGTGATTGCTGAAACTGCCGTTAATATGGAAAAAGCTTTCCGTTCCCCCAAGCGCATCGCTCGCTCCACCGATACTAATATAGTGTTTTTGCCCCTTTTGGGGAAAGGGAAATCTGTCCAGATTATCCACAGTCAGCCGCAGCATGAGGTACCTGATTCCCTGCTTGAATGATGCGCCCAGGGGATCGGCGTCAAATACCCCGTCCGCCGATCTCGTAACCGTGAAACGCTCTATCCTGAAGCCGCCGTCGAGCATTGCTATTCGTCCGATCTGTGTTCCCGCCATGCCGAGCAATCCGGCCTTGCGAAGCGTCAATTCGCTGTATTGCCGCCTGATTTCTGCCCATGCAGAATCGAGCGGATCGGGATACGCTTTATATTCCAGCAGTTTCACCACGCTTTCGCGCGACATGTACACCTGAAACCGCAGATTATTGGCGAGCTTCGCTGAGAAAAGATGGCTTCCCTGCAGCATGAAGGCATATTTTTCTCGCCGCATTCCGTATTGAATATGCAGCAGCGCGGTTACACCCGAACCGAACAGGTTTTCGTGTGCCGGTTGGATGTACCCCTCGCCCAGGTGATACTCGTCGAACCGCAGTCCGAGGCGGGCCCGCAAGTATTTATTCTCGATCACGATGATGCGGACGATCGTTCCGCTGTCAATTTCAATATTGACGTTCTGAAAAAGCCCGGTCGCATACAGCGCGGCGATCGCCTGCTCGATCATACCCGCTTTCAATGTCATGCCGGGATGAATATCGGCGGCGGAGACTATCAGGCGCCGCGACGTACGGGTGTTGCCCTCGACCCGCACGTTCTGCACCACGCCGGCGTCAACGGCCGCTATGGCGCCCCGGCCATCCGCGTCTGCGACAACCGTCCGGGCAAAAGGATAGCCCAACGCTGCGCAAAACGAATCGGCATACATGATAAAACTGTCGCGCGGCATGTCATGGCCGCAGCGCCGGATAAGCACGCTGTCGAGGCCCGTGAGCGCCTCGGCGAGGTACCTGTCGTTGCATTGCCATGCGACCGGCAGCCTGATACGGGCTGTTGTTCTTTCCCCCCGTTTCCGATCCGTATATCCAAGCGAATCCATATCGCGTTGTATCACGGGCAGTACGCGCCGTGCAGCCGCATAGCCGCGAGCAATCATGGTATCGATCGCGCTGAAGTCGGTGTTGAGAAATTCTTTCAGGTCGGGAGTAATCACGATATCCGCCAGCCCGCGCTCGTAGGCTTTCTGGCGGGCGATACCGATAGCGACCACCTGGTTGTAGAGCCGCACCGGATTATCGATATCTTCATGGTTCCACATCGGCGACGTCACATCGACGGCGATGCAGTAGCGGGCGCCCTCTTCCCGTGCCGTTTCCACCGGTATGTTTGCCGTCAGTCCGCCGTCAAGAAGCATCATCGTGTCCATCAGCACCGGCGAAAAAGCGAGCGGAACGCCGCATGACGCGCGCACCGCCGCGGCCAGGTTCCCCCGCGAAAATACGATGCGCTTTCCGGTCACGATATCGGTGGCAATGACCCGCAGGGGTATGGCAAGGCTGTCAAAATTGGCGCGTGCGCGGTAGAGCGCCGGTAAAAGACGTGGAGAGAGAAGATTGTAGAAAGATTGACCGAACGAGATCGATTTGGGCAGTATCGGGGTTAAATCATCATCGAACCGCATTTCAAAAAGATAATTCGCAGCTTCATCTTTCTGGCTCACCAGCATCGTGCGCCGTGCTGCCGTATTGGCGAACAGGTCGTCCCAATCAACCGATTGTGCGATAGCTTCGATACTGTCGACGGGATATCCCGCGCAATACAGCGATGCGACGATTGAACCCATGCTGGTCGCCACGATAAGGTCGGGACGAACACCGGCTTCTTCAAGGGCACGGAGCACTCCAATCTGGGCGAGGCCGCGCGAACCGCCGCCGCTGAGCACCAAAGCCACGCGCTTGTCATCGGCCTGAACAGTGCCGGCGCCGGTAAAAATCATGAAACAAACGCACAGAGCACAGACGAAGGATACTGCATGGTCCGCGCATAGCGGCATTCCCTTTGCCCGCCGGTTTCTTCGTCCATGAAACGGGGCCATGTGTTTTCCTGCGGATGGATGTTCTTCAACTGGATACCATGAAAGGCAATTTGTATCTTTCATCAAGTAAATCGAATCGTTTCGCCGTTATGGTAAAATAATATCCGTATGAAAACAATCTCGAAAGCCTCCTTTTTTAATGCTTCGACGGGTGGTGCGGTCCCATGGCGGCGCGCAAAGAGGCATATTGAAATGTGGGTGATTATATGGAGTGCTTGCACGCACGCATTGCCCAACGATACTGTCCATGCCATCCGGGATTCGGCGATCGCGCTCACCGCCGAGATGTCGGCATACCTGTACAACACCGAATACGATAATGAGTTGCGCGAAGGCCTGACGACGATCGGCTCGTACGTCAACGCACGGTGTGTGTTCAGACCGACAAGAGAATGCCGTTTTTCCCTCGGCGCGCACGGCCGCAAAAATTTCGGCGATGAAGATTTTTTCACCGATGTCCGTCCGCTTTTTCGGGCGCAGTATCGCCGCGGCATATATGCGTTTACTCTCGGCGAATTGATGTTCACCCGTGAGCGGCATTTTCTTCCCGACGCCCTCCTGCGCGAAGAGTATACATATGATCCGGCTGTGGAAGAGGGCATTGAGTTCTTTTTTGACGGCAGGCGGGTGCACCAGGATTTGTGGATTCGGTATGCCGCGGAAAATACCTGGCGGCACCGCGAACATATCAGTGCCGGCAACTTCACGCGTGTGACTGTGGGGCCGGTTGTCATGTCGGCGATGGCATACGCCGATCATTACGGCGGCCAGATGTGTGCGCCGCTGGGCGATCCGGTACGGTGGAATATTGCCGGGGGCGCCGCGATAACCGTGCGGTTCGATTTCGAAGGGACGGTGAATGAAACAGGCGCGCAACAATATATCCTCGCGTCGTACGCGAAAGACGGTCCTGAATCGCCCCATGACAATGGGTGGGGGAGTCTGAGCCGCGTCTGGATCGGCGTGGCCGGTTTTGTATGCCGGTTTGGATATTTTCAAGGGCATGATTTCATCGCATGGGAGGGCAATCCGCTCTATCGCTTGCAACGGCCGTACTACAATATCGAGGTTTCGCGGAAAATGAATTTGAGCGGCGGCGTATTTCTTGAGTTCGGCGGCCGGCTGGAATTCGCCGGCATCGATATCGCCGAGTATCCCGGCAACTGTGAAAATGTCGTGTGGGTAAATATGGGGTGGAGCGTTGAGCGATATGCGCGATGAGCGGCGGCGACGCGCCGTCCGTATATGCGCGGTCATCTTCATTGCTGCGTGGAGGCAGCCTGCAATCGGCGCCTTCAACCCGGTGAACGATCAGCTTCCCGAGGATATCCGCGAAGCGCACCTGCGGCTGGAAGAAGGAACGCTTGACTCGAATACGTGGGATGTGATTCGGAATTTCTACGACGATCCCTTGTCGGTGCCGCTCGGTGAATTGCGGTATCTGGACGATGTCATGCCATGCATGGGAGGGGATCTGCCGGTCAGCGGCCGCGAGCTGTCGAAATATGAGCCGTGGGACGAACAGAGTGTGGCGCGCTTTTTTCGCGATTATCCTTATCTTGCCTCAGTCCGTCCGATTCTTTCATTCGATGTCCGCGCGCTGCCGCGTGTGGGCGTTGTGCGGTTCGGCAGCAGTACCCGAAGCGTCGATGCCGCGGCACGCCAGTCGGTGCGTTTCGATATTTCGCCGCTAAAACATCTGAGCGTCAATGGCGGGGCGGATTTTGAATCAAATCACGCGCGATGGAGCCGGCGCCGTGTGTGCATCAATGCCCCGTCGTATGCGCAATTCCAGCTCGGTAATTTCAGCCTTCGGCCCAGTGATGGTTTGGTGTTTGGATACTTTCCCGTCGACAGGAGCCTCGATGAAGACGTGCGCGACAATTGGCTGTACGGCAATGCCGGCACATGGAACGGCGCCTGCATTTCGGTCTCATCGGATAGCTTGGGCAGGCTCGACGCTTTTCTGCATCATCGCCCGTCGGAATCGGTGGTCGGTGGCCAGGCCGGATGGAATGCGGTGCGATGGTTGACGATTCTCGCAGGCGGGGCGGGACTCGATGCGCGGGAAGGGAATGGTGCGGCCGTATGGCGCGATACGTCGTATGCGTTCTGGGTATCTGCCCGCGTCGTACCGGGGCGATGGGCGGCGGAGGCAATGAGCGGGTTTTTATCCGGCGCTGTCCGGTATCCGGTCGTGGTGCTGTCGGCACGGACCGGCCTGAAAGGCGCACAGGCGGAAGCGCGCGTGATAAGGCTACCGGAAGAATATCGCGCCGGCCGCAGCCGCCTGGTGCACGATGCTCAGAAAGCTCTCGGGCTGGACGACAGCACGCGGGAAGATATCACGGGCGTTGACCTGACATGCGCTGAATCGTTTACGGCGTTTCTCAGATACTCGTTTTCCATGACATATCTTATCGCCCATTCCCGCTCTATGCTGCGCGCGCGCTGGGGGATTGACGGCAGCGGTCCATTCGATTATTCGGTCAGGTATTATTACCAGCCGCCGTATGGCGAAGGGGCTGCCGCCCATAAAGCCTATATCGCGGCCGGATGGCGGTTGATGAAGAAGGTGGCGATGGAAGTTCGGGGTGATTTTTATATGAAAGAGAATGCGTACCGCCGGATGAAGCTGACGTGTGAGCCCGGGCTTGATGCTGCTCCTGCACTTGCCGTATTCCCGTCGGTGTCATATGCGGTCACCGGCGGTGGAGAGAATGATGTGGTGATCGGGTGCCGCCAGCGGTTGTCCCTTTTTGAAAAGACTGTCGGGGAGCTGGAAATCGCGGTGCCGCTGATGGCGGTTGAAGAAGAGGGAATAATCATATATGCGAACAGCAATTTTCTGTTTTAAAAAATCGCTCTGCATCTGGCCGCGTCCTCTTGCGCGGGGCGCTGGCGGTTGCGACCCCATGGCGGCATGGTGCCGCGGAGCGGCCGTTCACGCTGCATCGGCGATTGTTCTGTCGGGCATTGCCATGTGGATTTCATCCTGTACGCCGTCATCGCCCGTCCGGTTTCCTCCGGAAAGATTTTCCTTTGCCGTGCTTGACGTCGGGCAGGGCTTGTCCCAAATTGGCGTGCGCAACGGAAGCGCGGTCGTCTGGGACATGGGCGCTCCAAGCGGATTTGAAGGGTGGCGCGACGGGTATGAACAGCTTGGGTCGCCCCATATCTCGGCGATAGTCATATCGCACCGGGATATGGATCATAAGGGCGGAATGCAGCTGCTGCCGGCGACGATAAATTTTGACGGTACGGTTATTGTCAGCGGTCATGAAGATACCGCGGCGCTGCGGGCGTTCAGCGCTTCATGGTCGGCGGCGATACGATTCAGAATTGCCGGCTGCGGCGATACGCTGGCGCTGCTTGACGGCGTGACGATAGAGTGCCTGTGGCCGCCGCGCAGCCTTGAGAGCGCGGGCCGCATTCCCGCCGGCGACACCGCAAATTTTCTAAGCCTGTGTTTTAAAGTCACCTTTGGCTACACAAGCGTTTGTATCACCGGCGATATCGACAGCACTGCGATGCGCAGGATAGCGGATATGCATGCGTGGACGTTGAAATCGGACGCCGTGGTGGTGCCGCACCATGGGAGCGCCGGGGCGCTTGAGCCGGTATTTTACGGGTATGTTGTTCCTGACGTGGCGATACTTTCGTGCGGAATCAATAATCCCTACGGACACCCCTCGCCCGAGGTCACACACTTTTTGACGATGCAGATGGCGGCCGCTGTGTATACGACGGACAAAGAGGGTCATATTATGGGCACCAGCAATGGTGATTACTGGCAATGGCAGGGATGCGGAAAATAAAAATCGTCGGTGTATCTTCAGGGATATTATTTTAATGACGCGCGCGTGGCGTCGGCGGCCGCGTATTCTGCGTCTGTTCGCTTTACATTAACGTATGGAAATACTGACCAACATCGCAACCCAGAAAAACAATCTGGGCAAGACACAGGCTATCCGTCTGGCGGAGGCGCAGTCTGAGCGATGGGTGTCGTGGATCCGGCTGACCATTGCGTCGGTCTTTGCGCTTATCGCTCTGTATTCATACGCTCTCGGCACAATCCCCCTGGTTTCCTTTGTCATGCTGGCCGGCGCGTCGGTCGTCATATGTCTCTACAGTCTGGGCTTTATTTCCCGTGTGCAGAAGACCATGGTGGGACGCCATGCGGTGTTTCTGCTTGCGTTTCTCGATGTGACGATGGTGACGGTTATTGTGTGGGCCTATTCGCTTTTGCCCAATGCCAAGGCTATCGAGGTTCACAGCGCCGTATTTGCCGCATATTTTATTCCGGTCGCTTTCACCGCCCTTCACCACATGATTTCCCTGTCGATTTTCGCCGGCCTTCTGTCGGCAGTTCAATACACCCTGATATGCGCGTTTGTATTTCCCGCCGGAGCCGACAGCCCTGCGAGCGCAAGCTACATATATATCACCAGCGTACTGATGCTGTTTGTCGTTGCCGTACTCAGCGGCCTTATTTCCCGCAACAATTTTCTTTCCATCCAGAAAGTGACGGTGTCTGAAGTGCGGTACCATAACCTGGTGCACCGGCTGCCGCAGATGCTGTTTACGCTCAACCGCAACGGAGAAATTCTCTGGTCGAACATGGCCGCGTTTGCAATTCTGGGCATACCGTCAAAAGCGGTCATCGGCAGCAAGCTGCGCGATCATATGGTCGATCCCGATGCGTTCAAGCTGGAGGGACAGGGGATGCGGGGAACGTTCCAGATGCGGGATTTTAACGGCAATATCAAGTTTGTCGACTGTATCATCCAGCCGGTGAAAGAGCAGGATGAGGGCGGCGTGGCATGGGAGGGAAGTATCGCCGATGTGACTGAGCGGGAACTGGCGATTACCCAGCGCGAAGAGATGGCGAACAGACTGTTCCAATACCAGAAGATGGAATCGCTGAGCACGCTGGCGAGCGGGATGGCGCATGATTTCAATAATATCCTGCAGACCGCGTATGATATTATCGACAGGGTGGGCAAAAACACGAGGGAAGAGGAGACGCGGCATAACATGATGCTTATCTCCGAGGTATTGACCGACGCAAAATTTCTCGTGTCCGAGCTTCTTGCCGTCGGCCGCAAACAGCCGCTCGATTATTCGGTGATGGATATTGCCGCCTTCCTCAAGGACATTATACCCAGGTACAAAGAACAGATGGGCGGCGCCTACGGCGTCGAGCTCGTCGTTCCCGAACATCCGTTGTGGATTCAGGGAGACGCCAATTATCTCAAGCGTATATTCCAGAACCTCTTCGGCAATGCGCGGGACGCGATGCCCGGCGGCGGGACAATGACGGTGGAGGCGTTTTCGGAGCGCAGGGCCGGCGAGACCGGGAATGTGGTGATACGGTTTTGCGACACGGGGACAGGCATCCCACCCCAGTATATCGATAAAATTTTTGATCCATTCTTTACCACGAAGAAGGCGGGGAAGGGAACGGGGCTGGGGCTGGCGCTGGTCCGCCGTATCGTACAACTGCATAATGGCCAGGTTCGGGTCGATAAAACCGGTCCGGATGGGACGACCTTCCGCATCGATATTCCCGAATGCGAGGCGGGCGGCGAAGGCAGGGACACGAAATCGATTATGCTCAGCCGCATAAGCAGCAGGCTGCTGGTGCTTGACGATGACCCGAAGATACGCGATATCCTCAAATTCTTTCTTACGGAGCTCGACTACAAGGTATGCGAGGCGACCACGATGGAAGAAGGCGTACGAGCGCTCAAACGGTACCGGCAGGATTGCGATGTGGCTATTCTCGATTGGAAATTAGGCGGCGAGAATCCTCGTACGGTTATCGAAAGCCTCCGCGGAGTCAAGCGGGATATCGTCATTATCATCGTTTCCGGCTATCCGCCCAGCGAGAACGACATCAAAGAACTGGGTATTTTCCGGTGGTTCACCAAACCCTACGATAAAAACCGCCTCGACTTTGAGATTCAGAAGGCGCTGCATCTGAAGGAAAAACAGACGCCCGCGTAGCTAGGTAACCTGATAGTGTTCACGGTATTTATAGGGTGTTGTGCGGTAAAATTTTCTGAAATACTTTTCCATCTGGGTCACGCTTGAAAAGCCGCACGATGACGCGATGGACGCTTCGCTGGAGTGAGACGAACGGAGCCGTTCCTTCGCGATTTCTATGCGCGAGCGCATGAGAAACGACGTGAAGGTTTCGCCGTGTTTTCGTCTGATCAGACGGTTGATTTTTTTTGGCGAAATCGCGGTTTTCAGGGATATATCGGTAATAGTCAGGTCTGTCTTGGTCACCTGTGCATGGATTGCCTGTTCGACGATCGCAGCCTCCCGCTCATCTTCTTCCGATTGCTCGAAGCGGGACAGCGGGGTACCGAGCCTCACTACCTGCCGGTATACAAGGATTGCCAGCGAACCGGCGGCGCACCCCGCAATAAAACTCAGTATGCAGGCAATGAGGAAATCTGCAAGCAGCGGTTTGTCGGCAAGCCGCACCTCACCCCACGAACAGGGCGCATATACCGCCTCGCCCGCCTGCCGTGCCCACGAAAGCGTATGGATATGCCCTTCTTCATCCACTACTCGCGCGAGCACATTGCACCCGAATGATTTCTGCCTGCGCAGATCAAGTTCTTTCCATGGAATGGATATGCGTATTGTATATCCTTTAAAATCAGCTTTCTGGATGCTTGAGCTCAGCGGGTATGGGACCTTGATGCGCCTTATCGCAAAAGATCCGTCGCTTTCCCTCTTCGGCTTTGCATGGACAATGGCGGGCTGCCCTGAAACAGGGATGGTGAGAATAAGAATATCGTCGGTCAGATGCGTCAGACGCCGGTTGTGTCGATCGATAAGAATTTCGACACCGATACTATCGAGCTTTTTAGAAGGAAGACCGGTATAGAAAAGTGGGTCGTTGACATCAATCCGAAACATGCAGCCGGTTTTATCCCACGCTATCGATGCGTTTGCCTGAACGTGCGATAGTGCGGAGCCGAGAATCATTGCATTCCGGCGCCTGTCGTCCGGTTTTGATCCATACGCCGCTTCATACGAAGGCCTGGCAACCGGCTTATGGCGGAAAAAAATACCCTCGCATTTCCGTATCTGGGCTGAACCGTTTTTCATTGTCGCTACCGCAAATAGCGTCACCCCCCGGCCCAACTGATTCGGCACATCGGAAATATTCCAGACCAGCTTGAAGGGCGGGCGGGAAATACTTCCCAGAACGACGGTGTCCGCCGTTGCGCCGTCCTCGGAAAAGTAATGCGCCTTAATCATGACGGAGCGCACAGACTCGCAGGTTTGCAGTGAAACAGTGCATGCCGCGGCGGTTACCGGCGCGTCCGGTTTAGGGTCTTCAAAGGTAACGCATTGATCCGGAGCTTGTGGGAATGAATTGGCC
>Ga0209101_1002919_pt1 | contig 10722 bp, 8 predicted proteins | sample ConPoolayeCmetaG_FD_185481 | JGI IMG/M metagenome (GOLD analysis project Ga0209101, IMG submission 185481) | Hot spring microbial mat communities from California, USA to study Microbial Dark Matter (Phase II) - Cone Pool mat layer C metaG... ... | reverse complement strand
CAATAATATCTTATTATATTCGAGGTGTTTTAGTCTAATTCATATAATCACATAGGAAACTGTGATGAATAAAAAGGGATATAAAAGCAAGTCAATTTTTTTTGCTCTTATTGGATTTTATTTTGTTTCTCTGTCGAGTAATGCGGTGCAGGTAGTTATTCCTTCTGTTTCTGTCAACACTGGAGAATGCTTTGCAATAAATGTTAATTTTTATAAATTGGAAGATGAAGACATTCGCACATCTGTAATTGCTTTTGCCTTTGACCCATTTAAGATGCAAGTAGGTTGTAATAATGTTTTTAATTCGGGAACTTATAACGAACCCTGGGTGTATGATTCCGAGACATCCGAAGGGGAACAACCGATTGTATTAAGTAATTCTTTGTTAAATATCAACACAAAATATCGTGTGGCAATATATCCACAAGGAATAATGGTTGTTGTTCTTTGGTATGTTTCGGATGCAATGCCATCGGATACGCTATTTACAGTTCCATGTAAATTAACAGATAATGCCCTACCCAGGGATAAACTCATTATATCACTGATTTCAAAAGAGTCTCCCATTTATATGACGAGAACCTTCTCCGATAATCATGTGGAAAACCTATCGTTTTATTGCTCTTTTGCAGATGCAAGCGCTTTACCTGTAAATGCAGCACTTATGTCAGGTACTGTTTATGTGAAGGGTTCAACAGAGGGAGAACCTGAAGAAGGTGAAGGCTATCAAGAAGGGGCACTTGAAGGAACTCCTACGGAAGGAACAGCAGAAGGTATTCCTGTGGAAGGTATAAAAGAAGGTATCGCAGAAGGTAGTATTTCCGAAGGGATTCATGAAGGAAATTCAACAGAAGGGGAAAAACCTATTTGTGGTTGTGGCGAAAAGCATGATACAGAACAACAAAACATGCTCTCTGCCTTACAAATCCTAAAAAGGAACAACATGAATATAGGATTTATGATTGCTCTTGTTGTAATACTCCGCCGATTGTAGATAAACTATTTCCAACATACAAGCGGAATAATTAATATGATTATATTGAAAGGAATAACATGAGACCTGTTCTTATTCAGATAGGTATATTTGAACTACATTCCTATGTTGTTTTTATGGCATTAGGACTTTTGGTAGGGGTATCGCTTGCCTTGCGTGAAAATAGCCGACTACCCCAACCCTATCCCGTATCGGGGAAAGTAGGAATCTGGGGATTGATAGGTGGATTGATTGGCGCTAATGCTTATTACATAATTCAATATGAAGGAATTCTGCAACTATATAAGATTGTTTTTTTCTGGTCAGGTGGTTATGTATTTTTTGGTGGCTTTATTGGTGGAACTATTGGAGTTTGGCTTTACTTAAGAAAGCAAAAAGCCCCTTTTCTCCCTTGTGCGGATATAGGTGCTCCTTATCTTGCTCTCGGTCATGCCATTGGAAGATTGGGTTGTTTTACAAATGGTTGCTGTTGGGGCGATTTATGTCGTTCCCCCTGGGGTGTTGTTTTTCCAAAAGATAGCGGGATATATGACTTCCATACCACAGAACATTTATTGCATATAGATGATTTGTTGCCTTTACCTATTCATCCCACGCAATTATACGAAGTCTTTGGGCTTATTATTATCTTCTTCCTGCTGCGTATGATTTACCATAACAAACAATATAACGGGCAGGTCTTGCTATGGTATTTTTGTCTTTATGGAGCATGGCGATTTTTTGATGAAAATTTCCGTGGAGATAGTCCCCATGCAACATTTGGAATGACTGCTTCCCAGTTGATTGCTCTGTCAGCATGTCTTATCAGTGGCTTTATCATCTTCATACTATATTTGTTTGTAGTCCGTAGAAAAAACAAATTATCACCTAACACCTGATAGCGTAAAAAATCGGTATTATGTAAGTCTGTAAGATGATATGAAAGTCATTATTGAGTTTATTTCCGAGAAAACCAAACTATAAAGATTGCCATTCTAACATAATTGCGGAAAGAGGGGGTATTTCAATAGTAAGGTTACCATCATTATCAGGTTTTACGGGTACAGGTGAAGTCGTGCTATTCGGTTGATTGTATAACATTATATTATTTTGGTAGTTTTCCGATAAATGGATAGTCACTTTTTGTGGTTCAGGTAGGTAATTGACTAAAAACTGGGCAGAACGATTTTTATATGCCCATCGGCAGGTAAGGATAGAACGGAAATGAATGATGTCATTTCGGGGTGTTATTATAGGCACATCTTTATCCTCGCTGTAAGCAAACGGCTTCAACATTCTGCCAAAGAAGAGGTAGGAATGCCCATTCCCTGTTCTCCAAAGATTCAAATTGCGAACCAGAGTTAGTATCTGTTCCTGGTCGGGTCCTTTGTCCCATGGGGCGGAACTCCATTCCCATGCTATTTGCCCATCTTTCCGTAGATTTAGGCTTAACATATCCCCCTGAACAAAAGAAATGGCTACGCGTTGGTGCATATTGTAAGTGCTTTTTTCTTCATCGATGAAATGGCTTGTTCCGTTCTGGTTTCCCATAAAATTGTTCAAATATTCATGAAAAACATAACCATAGGCAGGCACCGGTACGCCTATGGCAAGACTGAGATAAGAACGACTGTCATTAAATAGAAGGTAAGGAATAAAAGGTTCGGCAGCATTGGCTTCGCAACCGATTAGCATATTGGAATTGTTTTGATGAATCAGTTCAAGTATTCTTCGATAGAGGTCTTTCATAGATTCTGTTTGCCACAGCCCTGGACCCGGGGGATGTCCATGCGTGCGAGCATAACAACGATAACAATTGCCACCTAAATTCTGGTCAAAATACTGTAAGTAATCAATTTTATAAAGGACAATCTTTGCAATTTCATTGACTACGACTTCTTTAACCCATTCATTAGCAGGGCATAGGTCATAGCCAATACGCTGTGCGTTAGGACCTGCACAAACGCCATTCTCCGCAGGTTTCCCATCGGGTGCGTGATCCACATATTGCACAATTCGCTTTTCTTGAAATTCCTTTGTCATATCGTAAGTAGGGTCTGTATTACTGCGAATTGTATAAGCCACTCCACTGGCATACAGACCAATGAGGTTTCCTGTCTTATGCAATTCATCACAAAAACGAACGAAGTCCTGCAAATCGCCATAAGGAGGCCAGACATACGGAGGTGCCCACGGAGCACTACCTTCCCAGTGCATTAACAATGCCATTACAGGAACAGATAGTTCCTTTGCATATTTCTGTAAAATTGGCAACGCGTTGGTGTAGGGATAATATTCGGGATTGGGCGTCATTTCCACGCCTAAATCACGCTGTCCTCTCACGGGATACATAATGATTACCGGCGACTTAAAAAACCAATCAGGAATCATCTTATTTTCTTCTAATTTAGGTGGCTTATGCATGGCTGAATTTTCCCACCAGTTTCGATATATATCTGCGGCATCGTGCCAATCCCCCTGAAAAGTTCCTAATACCATAGGATAGGGGAGGGTATATTCGGTTTCGCACACCGGCCCGGGAAAAAGACGGAAATCAAGGTAAATACCTCCGGAGGGATGCTTATGAAAATCGACGCCTTTGGGTGTTCCTTTGGGGTCATGAGCCGAAAAATATAATCCTGCACGAAGTGTGTAATATGCCATAAATTGCATCTGAGCGGGTCCGGGATAGATACCGTTCCAGCCCATAGTCGGATGTTCTATCGGTTGCCAGCGTAACCAACTTTTTTCACGAAGTTCCGAATCCTCAACGACAACACCTTCCCCCCCGGGCCAAAAAATTCGTGCATCTCCACCGGAATTGGGTAAATCATTAGGAACAACAACCACAGGGAAATCTATATGTTCTAACCAGAAACCTGTTTCATTCTTTACTTTCATCGTCCAATATGTTAATGAGGATTCTAAAGGACACTTGACAAAAACCGTTACATCTATTGGCTTTTTATCAATCTGTAAAAATTCTATTTCAATTTGAGTTTCTTTTTTCTCTCCATCGTCTTTTCGGGAGAAACGAATCTGAGAAGATTGCAAGGAACTTAGGTCTACGGCTTCACCATTATCATTACGAAGGCGTAATTTAAAGAGTTCACGAGGCTGGTCGGAAGAGAACACGAATTCCTGACCCTTACTTTCCAGTGATTTTATTTCACCGGTAACTTCATCTAATCGCAAAACATAATGCGCTGTTTTTATCTCATGAATCATGTCTGAATATACTCCCTGTAATTGAACGGTAACAAATAAAAATAAAATAGAAAGTGTGGATATACGAATTGTTCTTGACCACAGCATAAGAGTGTCTCCTGGTATCGTTGTTGGTTATCAATTTATTATACTTTATTTTTGTTCTTTTTATGATTAAATCGGACAAATTAGACTTTATAAAAATTTTGCTTTTCCTGCGTTAATTCGTTGGAATAGAAACACCCCTACCTTGCGAAGTAATTTATCCAGACGGACAATAGGCAAACCTAATACATTGTAGTAACAACCATCATACCGAGACACTAATAAACTCCCCGGACCATCCACCGTATAAGCCCCTGCACGGTCAATAGGGTTCACTACTTGAATAAAAGTTTCAATTTCCTCATCACTCAGAGTGCGGAAAGTAACATCCGTTGTTTCAGAACCTCTCGCCCTTCTTCCATCCGCGGTATTGGCTACTGCGATACCTGTTATTACTTGATGCGTATTTCCCGAAAGACGCTGAAGCATACTCCTCGCTTCGTCTACATCCTGAGGTTTACTCAAAACTTCGCCATCACAAAACACGAGTGTATCCGCGGCAATAACTACCGCAGGATAAGCCACTCGGGATGTAACTTCTTCACATTTTGCCCAGGCATTTTCCTCAACCAGTGTTGTAGGAGAAGCCCCCGCATCTATTTCTTTTGCATAACTAACAATTACTTCAAAATCAATACCTATGGATGATAACAACGAACGACGACGAGGGGAAGCCGATGCAAGAATAAGAGGGAGTTTACAATCTTCCATAGAAACAGCTCCATATTGAATTATTTATTAATAGGTTCAAGGTCTCTTATTTCTATTTTATTCGGTTCTTCTGGAACATTCTGAGGTTTCTGTTCCTCTTTTGTTTCTTCGCTTTCCTCTTTTTTAACAATTGATGACTTGGGAGATGTATCAATATATTTGGGGTCTAATTTTGCAGGGTCAGGGATTTTTTTGCCTTCGCCAGTGATAGTTTCTTTATATTTGTCATTCTCAATTACATTTGTTCCCGGTGGCAGGTATATTTGTGTATCTTCCAATCGAATTTTATTATTAATTTTTATTTGCTCAAAATCAACAATGGTCTGAACATTATCTTCATTAACAATCCGCAGACGGTAAGGTAAAAAAGTTTCATCATGGAGATACAAGACAATTTCTTCAAAAGGGGGATTGTCCTCTTCCTTGTCTGTAAAGGGTCGGATAGATATGCCGTGCTTTCCTCGTTCATCAGACAGACGAATTGGCAATACATGATACTTTTTTCGTAGCGTATTCAGGTCTTCCGCAAAGGCAAAGAAAAACAATTCGGTCTCTGCAGAATCTTTCAAATCATAAATAGTTACCTGCTTGATATCGGGTTCATACTCGTAGATTCGTTTTTCTTCTATCACGGTGTATTTCTTTGGCTCATCCGTAGTGAACACCATCCTTTGAGGTTTTACGAAAACAAGGGAACCAGAGGTTGTATAGATTTCATCGGGATAAATATTCTTTTGTTGGAAAGTGGCTACAAGAACATCAATCTTTTCTCGCGATTCTGTATATTTTTTGAAAAAGGTATCTAATTCTTTATCTTCGTCTGTGTTCTGGCAATATAGTGAAAGATGGAAAAAGACAAAAAATATTAATAGGGAAAAGCAAGATATATAAAATTTATTCAGTATCATCATGGTTGTCTTCTTCTTCAGTTAACGAATCCAGACTAAAGTCTACGGATAACGCCTGGTCAAGGGATTTCCGAAGACCACCCAATATCTTTTCGCGATTTTCGGGCGACAAATTTTTTATCTGTGTGGATTCGTATTCGGAAAGCATGGATTGGAATGAAAGCAAAACCGTTTTAACCTCATGATGGAATCTATCCCGTAGATGTATCAGATGTTGTATTTCCTGTTCCAATCGGAGGGGTATTTGTTGGGCTCGTGTTTGAGCCTCTGTGATGATGGACTCCGCCTGTCTTTGGGCACTCTCTATAATATCTTCGTTCAATTTCTGGGCTGAATTTAATGCACTTCGTAAAACCGATTCTTCCTGACGGTAAAATTCAACCAGTTTGGTTTGCTCATCAATTTTTTCTTTCAATTCCTGAATACGGTCTAAAAGCAATTCTACGGTATCTGCTACGCGATGAAGAAATTCATCTACCGATTCTACCGAATAACCACCAACAAGACTTTTCGGAAAACGCTGAGCATAAATTTCACTGGGCGTAAGTATGGTTTCTGCACCTAATACTTCCGATATGACTTTGTCTCTTCTCATGGGTTGACCTCAAACAAATTTATTATATGAATTGTATCATTCCAGAGGGTCAAGTTTCTTATTATCTCTATGATTATTTTCCAAGTTCCTGGGCTCGTTGATATGCAGAATGGATTGCCTCTATAACAATAGATTTAAAATTTTTCAACTCCATCGTTTTTATTGCGGCTTCTGTGGTTCCACCTTTTGAAGTTACCCGAGCGCGGAGAACCTCTGGCAAATCGTCTCCACTTATTAGAAGTGAAGCAGCACCATAAAAAGTTTGTCGAACCAAAGATAGTGTGGTTTCTTCCGATAGACCCAAAGATTTACCTGCTTCTATCATACACTCACATAAATAGAAGAAGTATGCAGGTCCACTTCCACTAACAGCAGTAACTATATCTATTTGTTCCTCAGACACAAGAACTGTTTTTCCAACCGATTGGAATATTTGTTGAGCAAGAATTTTATCCTGTTCTGAACATTCCTCACTAAAAGTAATTGCCGTAATGCCTTCTCCAACCAGAGCAGGGGTATTGGGCATAGTGCGAACTATCCGAAGGTCGGATTGCCCTAAGAGATTTTTATAATGGTGAATAGATATACCCGCTGCGATAGAGATAATTAAAACATCTTTTCCTATGATGGATGTCAGTGGTTGAAGTGCAGACTGTATCATCTGTGGCTTCACGGCAACAAGTAGTATATGCGAAGTATTTAACAACTCATCTATATGGGTAACAACTTGAACACCCATATCTTTGGCGTCCTGTTGTTTATCTTCTGCTGGGTCAAAAACAAAAATCTGTGAGGGTAAAAAAATATTTTTCCGCAAAAGCCCTTTTACAATTGCCTGACCCATATTGCCAAAACCCAAAAGGGAAAGATGAGTATTATTTATTTCATCCGCAAACATAAAATCAACTCCTTTCAAAGAGAGATTTCTTTTTTGTTATTGCTTAGATACAAAATCATAGGAATTTCGTCACAGGTTACTCCATGTTTGGGACAACGCGCACAATCCTTTCGTATTTTGTAAGGAAGTTGTTCTAATGAAGTTTTCTTAAAACCCTGTTTCTCAAAAAATTCGGGACAACGCGTAAGGACATAGACCTTAGGAATACCCAATTCACGGGCTTCATTTAAGACGGCATGTAATAACATTTTTCCGATACCTTTTCGCTGGAGGTCATCACGCACAATCAGCGTTCTTACTTCCGCAAGGTCCTCCATATCTATATGCAGAGATACGCACCCGGCAAGACCGTTCTCGTCCGCATATACATAAAAATCGCGAACATTTTCATACAGTTCCTCTAAAGTTCTCGGAAGAACAAGGTCTTTACCGACTGCTCTGTCTATCAATGCTTTTAGTTCTACAACTTCTGATAATTTGGGTTTGCGAATCTGATACATGAACTTTACAACATCCTGCCCATAAGATTTTTGATGTAGTATACTCTTTATCAGGGAATATTTTAAAAATCGGTTTTTGAGATTTATGGGACAAATGACACAGATGGGACGGGAAGAGAAATTGCAATGTGTGAAATAAAAGTTCTATCGAAATAAGATGGTAAGAAAAAAATTAAGGGATATTGTTAAAATGTAAAAATAAAACATTTCTAATTTCTTGAATATATAATCTATGAAATAATACGGGTTTAATATAGAGATTGTATTTATCTACAAATTATATTCTCTTTATTTTCTGTATGATATGGTATGATATATCTTAGAAAATATTACAATTAACTTTATTTGGCTGAGGGATTTTTTAATGTATACAAAATGGCACAAACAATACTTATCATTATTGGCTATTTATTTTCTTTGTGTGTATGGTTCTGTTTACGCTCAAAGTATTTCTATAAGCAATATCGTAGAGTTGCAAAAAATAGGCAGTGACCCTGATTATCCAATAAACGGGAATTATATGTTAACCCGAGATATTGATGCCAGCGAAACAATTAATTGGAACAGTGGAGCAGGATTTAAACCGATAGGTGATTACAACAATCCATTTACAGGGAGTTTTGATGGGCAAAATTATGGAATTTACAATCTTTATATACACAGACAATCGGAATACGCAGGTTTGTTTGGGACTGTATCGGGTGGAACTGTCCATAATGTAATTTTGTCTGATTGTAATATCGCAGGCTTTTTATATGCTGGGGGATTGGTTGGATTAAATATGAGCGGAGAAATAAGAGAGTGTGCAGTTTCCTCTTCAAGTATTGAAGGATTTGGGGATATAAATGATAGTGTAGGCGGACTGGTTGGGGGTAATTCCGGGCTTATAGAAAGATGTGTGGTTTCTAATTCGATAATTTATGATGTTTATTCTCAATATGGGGTCGGCGGATTGGTAGGTTATAATTTGGGTGGAGTTATTTCCAATAGTTGTGTATATTCATCTTCATACATTACTTCAGTAACGGGTGCCTACGGTGTAGGTGGTCTGGTCGGAATATCCGAAAATTCGGGAAAAAGTGTCGGAGTTGTTACAAATTGTTATAGTAGTGCGGCTGTAGTGGGAACAATGTATACAGGTGGACTTATTGGATTTAATAATGGGGGAACTGTGACATCCAGTTATTGGGATACGAATGTATCGGGTATGTTTTTTTCTGATGGAGGAATAGGAAAAACCACTGTGCAAATGAAGCAACGGGCAACATATACAGGTTGGGATTTTACTAATGTTTGGAGTATAGAAGAGGGAACAGATTATCCATATTTGAGATGGGTTATAAATATACAACATCCCGTTGAGGTTCCGAGTTTGTTAGGGATGACAGAGACAAATGCCGTTAGTATTTTAAATGGCTTGGGGTTGGTTGTAGATGTTTTTTACGATTGTAGTGATATATATCCAGCAGGAATAGTTATAGACCAATACCCTGGAGCAGGGTCATCGGTTGAGGCGAATAGCACCGTTACTATTATTGTATCCACAGGTCTATGTCTGATTCCTTTACCCAATGTTGAAGGAATGAATGAATCCGAGGCTATCAATTTACTCCGTTCTTCAGGGTTTACGGGTGCAATAACTACTTATTATAATTGCAATGATTCAGTTCCTGCTGGAACAGTGATAAGTCAAGACCCAATGCCGGGCTCAACTGAAATGCCCGAAGCAAATATTTATTTATACATTTCACGGGGACCTTGTTCTATAACGATCCCTGATGTTGTTGGAATGAATGAAACTACTGCTATAAACACCATCCAGTCTCTTAATCTTTTGGCTAATGTTTCATACCGTTGTGATGACACTATTCCTGAGGGGATTGTTATCGAACAGGAACCCTTTGCTGGAAATGTAGTGCAGATTGATAACACAGTATATATTGTTGTCTCGACAGGACCCTGTGTTTATGTTACCTTACCAAATGTTATAGGGATGACAGAAGCCAATGCAATAACTACCTTAGAGGAAATGGGCTTCCATGTATCTGTCAATTACGATTGTGGTGAAGGAATTCCACCCGCTGGCACAGTTATGGGACAATCACCGGAAGGGGGTGCACAGGTTATACAGAATAGCGAGATATATTTAACTGTTTCTGCAGGACCCTGTCCAACTATTGAGATAGACAGTATCGAAGAATTGCAAAAAATTGGAAATGACCCGAATTATCCACTATTTGGCACATATATTTTAACTCAAGATATAGACGCAGGTCATACTGCCAATTGGAATAATGGGAAGGGTTTTAAACCCATAGGCTCCTGGGAAAAACCATTTAGAGGCATATTCAATGGACAAAATCATATAATCTTTGGCCTTTATATAGATAATTCGGAAGCAGATTACACAGGTCTGTTTGGTGTTGTAACATCTCCGGGGAAAATTCAAAACCTAATACTTGCTGAATGTAGTTTTATAGGATATTATTTTGTGGGTGCAATTGCAGGTGTTGTTGTTGATAGCGATTGTGAAATAGTGGAATGTGGTGTTGCCACATGTTATATTTCGGGTGTAAGTAAAGATGATAGTATTGGGGGATTTGTCGGTGGTAATAAAGGAAAACTGTTAAGATGTTTCGCAGGGGATATGTTCGTGTATGGGGAAACAGCCGATTACGGAGTAGGTGGTCTTATTGGGCTAAATTACGGTGGCAATATAACAGATAGTTGTGTTTACGGGTCTTTCGTTGGAGGGAATTCTTTCATCGGTGGATTGGTTGGGTATCAAATGAATGTTGAGAAATCCTTTGATACAAATATTCAGA
>Ga0209101_1002915_pt1 | contig 10728 bp, 8 predicted proteins | sample ConPoolayeCmetaG_FD_185481 | JGI IMG/M metagenome (GOLD analysis project Ga0209101, IMG submission 185481) | Hot spring microbial mat communities from California, USA to study Microbial Dark Matter (Phase II) - Cone Pool mat layer C metaG... ... | reverse complement strand
AACGGCCGGGTGATCGGCGAGCAGGCGGCGCGCATGACCGCGATCATCCGCCAGCTCCTGGATTTCTCCCGGCGGCGCAACGCGCAGATGGTCACGACCGATCTTCGCCCGCTCGTCCAGCGGACCGTCGACCTGCTCGGCGCCACGGCGCGTCGACACCAGGTGCGCACGGAAGTGCTGATGGGACTCGAGCCCCTGGTCGCGCGCATCGACCAGGCGCAGGTCCAGCAGGCCGTGACCAACGTGATCGTAAACGGGATCCAGGCCATGCCGAAGGGGGGAACGCTCACGGTGCGCCTCGGGGCGCGGAACGCGGCGCCGCCCGCCGGCCAGGCGGGGCGTCCCGGCCTGCACGCGTGCATCGAGGTCCAGGACGAGGGGGCGGGGATGACGGCCGATCAGCTGACGCGCATCTTCGAGCCCTTTTTCACGACTAAGGCCGTGGGCGAGGGCACCGGCCTTGGACTCTCGGTGGCCTACGGCATCGTCAGCGAGCACGAGGGGTGGTTCGAGGTCGAGAGCACCCCCGGGCAGGGGACGGTGATGCGGATCTTCCTGCCGCTCGCGACGGCGAGCGCGGAGGCGGTGGCCTCGTGACGACCGGCGGCCGGGTCCTCGTCGTCGACGACGAGCGCAGTTTCTGCGAGACGCTGGCGCTCGTGCTCGGGCGGCGGGGCTTCGCCGTCGAGTGGACCACCGATCCTGCCGACGCGCTCGAACGGACGCACGACGCCGACCTCGACGTCGTGCTCACCGATCTCGACATGCAAGGCATGCACGGCCTCGAGCTCTGTGAACGCGTCGTGGCGCGACGTCCGGAAGTCCCGGTGGTCGTGATCACGGCTTTCGGGAGTCTCGATACGGCGATCGGCGCGATCCGCGCCGGGGCGTACGATTTCCTCACCAAGCCGATCGAGACCGAAGCGCTCGTCGTGGCGCTCGAGCGCGCGGTCCGTCACCGGCGGCTCCAGGCCGAGGTGAGACGTCTGCGTGCGGCGGTCGACGCCTCGACCCGCTTCGGGAATCTCCTCGGCACCAGCACGGCCATGCGCGCGGTCTACGACGTCCTCGAGCGCGTGGCGGATTCGGACAGCACGGTGCTGGTCACTGGGGAATCGGGCACCGGCAAGGAGATGGTCGCGCGCGCGCTGCACGAGCGCGGCCGGCGGCGGCAGGGCCCCTTCGTCGCCGTCAACTGCTCGGCGATGCCCGAGACGCTGCTGGAGAGCGAGCTCTTCGGGCATGTCCGCGGCGCGTTCACGGATGCGCGGGCGCCGCGGACGGGTCTCTTTCTCCAGGCCAATGGCGGGACGCTGCTCCTCGACGAAATCGGCGATATGCCGCTCAGCCTGCAGCCGAAGCTGCTCCGAGCGCTGCAGGAGCGTCTCGTCCGTCCGTTGGGCGCCGATCGCGAAATCCCTTTCGACGCGCGCATCGTAGCCACGACGAATCGGCACCTGCGCGCGCTGGTCGAGGAGCAGCGGTTTCGCGAGGACCTGTACTTCCGGATCAATGTCATCCACATCGAGATGCCTCCCTTGCGCGCGCGCGGCGGCGATGTCCTGCTGCTCGCCCAGCACTTCATCGACGTGCATGCCGGGCGTGCGGGCAAGACGGTACAGGGCCTCGCCCCGGCGGCGGCCGAGCGCCTCCTGGCGTACAGCTGGCCCGGGAACGTGCGCGAGCTGCAGAATTGCATCGAGCGGGCGGTCGCCCTGACCCGGACCGAGCGGATCCTCGTGGACGATCTCCCGGAAACCGTGCGCCAGTATCGGCGCTCGCACGTGCTCGTCGCGAGCGACGACCCCTCCGAGTTGGTCACGCTGGCGGAAGTGGAGCGCCGTTACGTGCTGCGCGTGCTCGAGGCGGTCGGCGGCAACAAGTCGAAGGCCGCCGAGACGCTCGGCATCGGCCGCAAGACGCTCTATCGCAAGCTCGAGGAATGGGGAGAGAGCGCCGGCGGAGAGGGTGCCTGAGGGATGCACGAACGGCTTGCCGATGTGGCGCAGCGGGTGCGGAACTGGGGGCGCTGGGGACCGGACGACGAGCTGGGGACCGTGAACTTCGCTACCCCCGCCGTGGTCCAGGCCGCGGCGGCCTGCGTGCGCTCGGGACGGGTGTTCAGTCTGTCCCTGCCCCTAGGCGCCGAGGGGCCGCAGATCGGGCAGGGCGGGCGGGTGAACCCCGTGCACCTGATGACGGCGCTTGGCCAGCCGATGACTGCCGAGCCGGATGGCATTCGCTACGCCGACGATTTCATCATGATGCCGCTCCAGTGCGCCACGCAGTGGGACGCGCTGGCGCACGTCCACGCGGGCGGGCAGCTCTACAACGGCTATCCCGCGGCGACCATCACGCCCGCGGGCGCCGCGCGCAACGGCATCGACAAGCTGGCCCGCCGCGGGCTCGTCTCCCGCGGCGTCCTGCTCGATGTGGCGCGGGTCTGCGGCGTGGCTCGGCTCGACCCGGGCTACGTCATCGCGCCTGCGGATCTCGAGCGCGCCGAGCGCGCCCAGGGAGTAGAGGTGCGCAGCGGCGACGTGCTGCTGGTCCGCACCGGCCACCTCCAGGTCTACACGCTGGAGGGCGACGCCTGGAGCTACATGAAGGCCATGCCGGGGCTCGGGCTGGCCTGCGTGGAGTGGCTGCACGATCGCCAGGTCGCGGCGGTGGCGAGCGACACGAACATGGTCGAGGTGTGGCCGCTCGAGGATCCGGCGGTGATGCTGCCGGTGCACCTGCTGTGTCTGCGCGAGATGGGGATGCCGCTCGGGGAGATGTTCGATCTCGAGGCGCTGGCGGAGGACTGTGCGGCCGACGGGCAGTGGACCTTCCTCTTCACGGCGCCGCCCTTGCGCGTGACCGGCGGCGTGGGCTCGCCGGTCAATCCCCTCGCCGTGAAGTGACGGCGCGCCGCCGGCTCACTCGAAGGGGTTCGCCAGGTTGAACTGCTGCCCCAGGCGGGCGTAATCCACGCCCGGTACGCGCTCGCATTCCTGGGGGAAGAGCTGGCGCTTGCGTGCATAATACTCGGCCCGGTGATCGCCCTCGGAGCGACGGTTGTAGGTCACGTAGTAGGAGCGTCGCGGCCCGCCGCTGCGATTCGGCCCGGAGCGGTGCGGGACGAACGAGTCGAAGAGGATCACGTCGCCCGGTGACGCCAGCACGGGATCGTAGGTGTACGAGGCGTCGATCTCCGGAGGCAGCGCGCCCCCGGGATGCGGCAGGAGGCGGGTCGTCGCCGCCTCGCGCGCCATCTCGAGACAGCCGTTCTCCGGCGTGAACGGGTCGACGGGCACCATCACCGTCACGAAGAAATCGAGCCCGAAGTCGACGTACGCGGGACCATCCTGATGGGGAGCGAAGCCCTGACCGCCCGCCGCCTTGAGATTGATCTTGTCCTTGAAGACCACGGCAGGCTCCCCGAGGAGCTCTTCAAGCAGCGCAGGGATGCGTCCGCTCTCGAACAGGGCCTGCAGGCCGGTGTGATAGGGAAGAAAGTTCTCGATGCGCGCGAGGAGCCGTCGTCCCTGCGCGCGCTCGTAGTAGCGCATCCACTTGCCCGGGGTGTCCGGCCACTCCATGATTTCGCCCGTCCACGACTGCACTGCGGCCGTCTCGTCCGCCGTGAGAAAGCCGGGCAGCCACAGGTACCCGTTGCGCGTCCAGAACGTACGCTGCTGTGCGTCGAGCATGGACCGCCTTTAGCAGCGGTTGTGCAGCGAGGCCAGCCGGGGCTGCGCGCTACGTCCCTTCACTCGATGGCGGTCAGCGGGATGTGCAGAGCGCCGCGCCGGCCGGACAGCTCGAGGTACACGGGCACGGGTACCAGATCCGCGCGCGGCGAGGCGATCCAGAACTCGAGCGCTGCCGGGGGCTCCTCGCCGCTGGCGTCGGCGTCCCATGCGCCAGCGCGGGGCTCGATCAGCGCGCGACATCGTTGGGCCGGGCCGGTGTAGAGGGCGCCCCGCGTGCGTGGCACCTCGCTCGACCCTCGGTCTTCGAGCCGCAGATCGTAGCGCCGGCGGCCGTCGAAGACGGGAATGCGCCCCGTACAGGCCTGTTCCATGGCCGCGAGGCTCGCGGTCAGCGGATCGACGGTGGCCCGCCGGGCCGCGGGGGAGACGAGGGCATGCGAGTCGGCGTCCAGGGGAGGCTCGACGCGCGCCTCGACGCTACCGTCGCCCGCGTAGCGGAGCTCCACCGTCCGTCGTTGGCTGCGGTAGCGTCCCTCGCTCGTGTGCCAGGAGGGCCGCAGTGGGCTTCGGGTGCCTTCCGTCGTCGATTCGGCCGTCCAGGGGAACAGCACGCCGACGAGGCCCTCGGTGCGCAGCCGGGTCTGGGTGCGGTAGCGCTCGGGCTCGAGATCGACGGTCGTCTGCATGGACAGGATGCGTAGCGGGCCGAAGCGCACGTCGTAGTGGAGGGTAAAAGGCTGCGCGTGCAGCGCAGCGACCAGGCCCTCGATGCCGAGCAGGAACGCGGCGAGGCGCAGCGGTCCGGCGATGCCCACCGGCGGCGGCCGTAGCCGGGGAGCGTCGCGGGCGCAAGGCGTCTCTTCTTCTGCCCTGGAGGCGTGGTTTTTTCGGTTGTCGGCGGGGCTGCGCTGTTCGTAGGATCCCGCCATGGGGCGTCGTGCACTGGTCCTCGTTGTCGGGATGCTGGTTTCGGTCGCGCCGGTCGCTGCCGAGCCCGTCCGCATATTTGCCGTCGGCCACAAGCAACGCCTCGACGATGCGCTGAGCTACCAGGCGTACCGGGACAAGATGGCGGCACTCATGGACGCCACGCACCCGGCTCGAGCGCTGCGGGTCCAGGCGGGTGTGGACGATGTGGCGAGTCACCTCTGGCCGGCCGATCCGCTGGCGCCTGCGCGAGCGCTTGTGGTCTTCCCGGAGGATGTCGGCCTCGTCGCCGCGTTCATCGGGAGCCGCGGCGCGGCGGCCCGGAGCGAGACGAGCAGCACGCTGGCCATCCTCGCGCTCTTTACCGGCTATGCCCCGGTGGTTGCACACTACCAAGCCATGTATCCTGGCCAGCCGCTCGTGCGCTACCTCGGCATGGCGCTCACGGATACCCTCTATCGCAGCTTTTACGAGACCTTCCGCGATCTCGCGGTCCAGCACGGGGTGTGGATCGCCGCCTGCGCCAATCTCCCGCCGGCCCGGCGCGTGGAGGAGGTCGACAACCCGGCGCTCGTGGCGCTGCTCCGCGATCCGGACGAGCCCGCCCGCACCTACGCGTACGAGGCGGCCTCGCCGCTGGTGTTCAACTCGACCTACGTCTTTGGCCCGGATGGCTCGGTGCTCGTGCCCGACGGGAACGGCGGCGTGCTGCACAGCCCCGCGGAGACCGGCGGCGTGATCCGCGGGAGCGCCAACAAGCCATACCTGACGCCCATCGAGCAGCCGCCGCCGGGATCGCCGGTCAGCCTGGCGCTCGCGTTCGGGCCAGTGCGTGACGTGGAAGTGCTGCCCACCCCCGTCGGTCGGCTCGGGATCGTGATTTCGAAGGACGCCTGGATGCCCGACGTCAACGACCGCCTGGCCGCCAAGGGGGCCAACGTCATCGTCCAACCCGAGGCCTTCGACGGCTGGGGATTCGCCGAAGCTCCCTGGAACCCGGATATCTTCATGGAGGGAGGCTTCGCGAATCTGCAGAAACACCCGGCCTGGCTTGTCAACGTGAACGCGAGCATGACGGGTAATTTGTTCGAGATCACCTTCGACGGCCAGACGGCCGTGATCGGGCGGCGCCAGAAGACCGCGCCGGGGCCGCTCTCGGAACAGAACGCCTGGATCGGTCAGAATGCCGAGACGGCCTTCCTCGCGCTGGCGCCGTGGATCGTGCCCGACCCTGGCATTGCCAATCCCAGCCTCTCCCTCGCCGCTCGTCGGACCACGCTCGCCGCCGCTGGCGCGCCTCTGCTTCCGGGGTCGGGCGTGCCGTGTCCGGGACCGCTCGAAGTGGGGTCCTGCGAGAACGGGTACCGCGAGGCGGTGATCTTCGCCGACGTTGACGTGCCCGACGGCGAGGCCGTTGCGCCCGTGGATCCCGTGCGCGCGACGCCGCCAGCTTTCGGCCCGGCCGTGCGGATCAGCGCCCCAGAGACGACGCCGGTCGAGCAGCGAGCCCCGCGGCTGGTCGCGCGAGGGCGGATCGCCGCGCTCGTCTGGCACGAGACCATGCCGAGCGGTCTGCCGAACGTGTTCATGGCGATCAGTCGGGATGGCGGGGCGACCTTCGGCGCCCCGCAACGGGTCAGCGACAACGCCCCGGGGGCCGTAGCCGAGCTGTATCCCGCGGCGGCTATCGGGGGCAGCCGGATCGCCATCGCCTGGCAGGAGCTCGCCAGTGGCTGGAACGACGATAGCGGCCGCATCCGCCTGGCGCAGTTCGACCTGCGCGGCAGCAAGCGCGGCCCCGACGTTCGCGTCGACGACCGCGACGGCCGCGGTGCCTGGCTGCCTGCGGTCAGCTTTGTGCGGCGCGAGCTCGTCGTCGCCTGGATTGACGAGCGCGACCTGGGGCCGGAGGGACAGCCCCTCGAGCACGTCTACGCGGCCCGATCGACGGGGCGAGGGACCACGTTCCTGCCCGCCGTCCGTGTGGACGGGGGCGCGGCCGTGCCGCTGGCGGTGAACCTCGAGAACAAGTGGGCACCGGCGATTGCTGCGTCGGGCGCGCGGGTGCACGTGGCCTGGGCCGATTTCCGCAATTACAACTGGGATATCTTCTACGCTCGCAGCCTGGACGGCGGGGCGACCTTCGGCCCCGATCGGCGGCTCGACGACTTCCCGGGCTTCGAGCGCCTCAACGAACGCCCGGCGCTGGCGCTCACGCGGCAGGGCATGGTGTACGTCGCGTGGACCGATCTGCGTGCCCGCGAACCCGATACGAATATCTTCGCGGTGCAGAGCAGCGACGGTGGGCGAACGTTCGCGCAGCCTGCTCGGATCGATGATGGTGCAAGCGGCTTCGATCCGAACAGCGATCGCCCGAGCCATCAATGGGCCCCTGCCCTGGCAGCGGACCGGACGCGGGTGTTCGCGGCGTGGCAGGACGACCGCGAGGGGAACAACGATATTCGCTTCGCCTGGAGCGCGGATCGCGGTTTGAGCTGGTCGCCCTCGGAGCGCGTCGACGATACGGGAACGGGGGTCTCGAGCCAGACCCGACCGACGCTCGCCATCGCGCGCCAGGCGGGGCAGCGCTACTGTCTCGTCGCCTGGGAGGACGATCGCGACGGCTCGAGCGACATCTACCTCGCGCGCCGTCTCTGCGACGGGTAGCCCCGCGGCATACGAGTTTCGGCTGCCTCGCGACAGAACGCGCGCTCGACGAGCTTCGTGAGCCGCTGCACGAGCTCTTCGCGCGCAGCGCGCATGCCGCTCGCCACCCATTCCGCGAGCAGCACCTGATCGATCACCGTGAAGATCTTCGCCAGGACGGCAGGATCCTCGGGCGCGAACTCCCCTGCCTCGATGCCCCGCCGGAAGATCTCGGCCTGCAGAGCATGGATTTCTTGCCAGTAGCTCATGCCCTGATCGCCGGCCAGCGCCGGTCCCAGCGCCCAGGAGGCCCCGGAACGGAGGTGCATGCGCAGGAACGCGGGGTGACTGACGAAGTAGCCCACGTACACCTCGATCAGCGCCCGGAGCCCCTCGCGGGGCGGGACTTCGCGTCGCGCCACGTCCCGGGCGAGCCGCAGCAGCTCCTGGCCGCGGGTTTCCAGCAGGGCGGCGTAGAGCTCGCGTTTTCCTGGAAAGAGCCCGTAGATCACGCCCATCGACAGCCCCGCTCGCACCGAGATGTCCTGGACGCGCGCGGCATCGAATCCGTGCTCGGCGAACACGGCCTCGGCCGCCTCGAGCACGTGTTGGCGATAGACGTCGAGGCGGGCCGCCCGGGCCTCGTCGCGGGGCCGACGCTGACTCACGCCACCGAGGTATCACTCGTATTTCCGATTGACAAGTCGAAATCGCGAATGGTAGTTCGCATGGCCACGCGGGACCAGACCGCCGGGTTCCGGGAAGGGAGGGCCGATGGAGTTCGGGATCTTCTCGCAGATGCACGTGCCGCCGTGGGACGACGAGCACTCGCGCTTCCTGCGCGAGCTCGAGGTGTCGGAGCTCTGCGATGCGGTAGGGTTCAAGTACGACTGGGCGCCCGAGCATCACTTCCTCGAGCATTACAGTCACCAGCCGGCCCCCGAAGTCTACCTGTCCTGGGTCGCGGCGCGCACCAAACGCATTCACATCGGCACGGCGATCACCAACATCACCGCGCCGGTCAATCACCCGGCGCGTGTCGCCGAACGGATCGCGACGATGGACCATCTCTCGGAAGGTCGCGTCGAGTTCGGCACGGGGCGGGGCTCGTCCACGGCGGAGTGGGCCGGCTTCGACATTCCCTCGGCGGCCGAGACCAAACCTATGTGGCGCGAGTCGCTCGAGCAGATCCCGCGCATGTGGCGCGACGAGCCGTACGAGTACGCGGGCAGGTACTTCCGCATGCCGCGTCGGAACGTACTGCCCAAGCCGTTCTCCAAGCCCCATCCGCCGCTGTGGCTCGCATGCTCGAGCCCCAAAACCTTCGCGGAGGCGGGCGAGCTGGGCCTGGGATGTCTGTGCTTCACCTTCGGCCGGCCCGAGGAGATCGCGCAATACGTTCGCGATTACAAGGACGGGATCAAGCGCTGCGTCCGGCCCGTCGGCGGCTACATCAATGACAACATCGCCGTGACCACGAACATGTTCTGCCTGCCCGACGGTGACCGCGCGCGGTATCTCTATGCCAATGCGCGGGTCGGGGCGTTCACGAGCTACTTCTTCCAGTGGCTCGACTCGATCCCGCGGCCGCAAGGCCTGCCCCCGACGGGGCCGGTACACGTGCCCGATCCGACGCCGGAGGATCTGAAGGCGGGCCTCGCCACCGGCGGTCGCCAGATCGGCGCGCCAGAGGAGATTGCGCGCGTCATCCAGATGTACGTCGACATCGGGGTCGACCAGCTCATCTACGCGCCGCTCACCCTCACGCTCGACCAGCGCTATGTCCTCGAATCGATCGAGACCTTCGGCAAGTACGTCCTGCCGCGCTTCGATACTGATCCCGTCCACTCGACGACCCGTCAGCGCGAAGCGGCGCTGGCGGTGCAGGCGGCCTGAGCGGTTTGGGGGCTCGAGGGCTCGCGCCAGGCGATGCGCGCTGCGACCTGCGATCGGGTCTTGATCGGTGGGGCCTGGGTGCCGGCCGAGCATGGCACCTACCCCGTGATCGATCCGGCGACCGAAGCCATTGTGGGCCACGCCCCCGAGGCCTCGGTGGCGCAAGTAGCGGCTGCGACCCGGGCAGCCCGCGAGGCCTTCGAGTACGGCCCCTGGCCGCGGCTCTCGGCCGGGGAGCGCGGCGCGCTGCTGGCGCGCGCGGCCGACGCGTTCCGCGCAGCGATGGCCGATCTCGTCGAGCTCACGATTGCCGAGACCGGCGCCGTGCGGGCCGTGGCGGAGTCGCAGCAACTCGGGCCAGTGCCGGAGCGGTTCGCACGGTACGCCGCACTCGCGGCGCGCCTGGGCGATACGGCCCTGCCGCCGCGCGAGCTGCCCGGCGGCAAGGTGCAGGCCACCCTCGTCACGCGCGATCCGGTCGGCGTCGTGGCGTGCATCACCCCGGCGAATTTCCCGATGACCAACTGCGCGGGAAAGCTCGCGCCCGCGCTGGCGTGCGGGAATACCGTGGTCGTGAAGCCGGCGCCGGTCGATCCGCTGGGCGTCGCGGAGCTCTGTCGTATCGTCGGCGCGATACTCCCGCCCGGGGTCGTCAACTTCGTCTGCGGACGCGAGGTGGCCCTCGGCGAGGCGCTGGTCGCGTCTCCCGACGTGGCGATGATCTCGTTCACGGGCTCCACCGCGGTCGGGCTCGCCATCCAGGAGGCCGCGGCGCGCTCCCTCAAGCGCACCCTGCTCGAGCTCGGGGGCAAGTCACCGCAGATCGTCTTCGCGGATGCCGATCTCGACGCGGCGCTGCGGGGGGCCATGCAGGTCTGGACCTTCCACACGGGACAGGTGTGCATCGCCGGCACCCGGCTCCTCGTCGAGGACACCATCTACGCGCAGTTTACCGAACGACTGGCTGCGGCTGGCCAGCAGCTGCAGATCGGCGATCCCCGGGCGCCGGGGACGGTCGTCGGGCCGCTCGTCTCGGCCGCGCAGCGGGAGCGGGTCGAGCGCTACGTGGCGCTCGGCGTCGCGGAAGGCGCGACGCTCGCCTGTGGAGGGCGGCGGCCTCCGCGGCCGGAGCGCGGGTATTACCTCGAGCCGACGCTGTTCACTGACGTGCGCAACGATATGCGGATCGCGCGTGAGGAGATTTTTGGGCCGGTGCTGGTCGCGATGCCGTTCCATGACGAGGCGGAGGCCATCGCGCTCGCCAACGACTCCGACTACGGGCTCTATGGCTATGTGTGGACACGCGACACGGCTCGGGGTCTGCGCGTCGCGCGTGCCCTGCGCACCGGCACCGTCCAGATCAACAGTGGCAGTGGCATGCATCCCGAGGCGCCCTTCGGCGGCTACCGGTGCTCGGGGATCGGCCGCGATGGCGGCGAGTACGCGCTTGCCGCCTACAGCGAGCTCAAGACCGTGGGGTGGACGGCATGAGATTCGACACCATCATCCAGGGTGGGACCGTGGTGGACGGCTCCGGCCTCCCCGCGCGTGTCGCGGACGT
>Ga0209101_1002914_pt1 | contig 10729 bp, 9 predicted proteins | sample ConPoolayeCmetaG_FD_185481 | JGI IMG/M metagenome (GOLD analysis project Ga0209101, IMG submission 185481) | Hot spring microbial mat communities from California, USA to study Microbial Dark Matter (Phase II) - Cone Pool mat layer C metaG... ... | reverse complement strand
GGCCTTCTCCGGCAGATTCTGCGCCAACGCCCGGCCCGCCTCCGCATGGAGGCGCTCAGCTAACAACGGATATAACACCTTATGCGCCAGCGGATCTGTTTTACACCCCTCCAGCAGAGTATACAGGACCTCGAGTTCTTCGCCCGGGACAGCGCGATTAACCTGCTCTATCCGACCATGAAGGGTTCTCAGCTTTTCAACGGTTTCATCTTGCTCACCAAAGAAATACCGCGCCAACGCCAAATCCCGCTCGGCCCCCGGCAGGTTATGAACTCCTATGGCTTGCGAGTATTGATCCGTAAGATAGCTTTTAAACAGGCCTTCGAACTGGTAAACCCAACGAACAGCGTTGGCACGCACCCAGGCCGGGTCTTCTCTCGCAATCCAATACACCAGCATAACCATCGAATCGGCCCAACGTTGCACATCCGCCGCCGCCGCCCCGCCCACCGCCGCAGAAGTAAATTTTAAAACAACCTCCCTAAACGCCTCTTGACTTCCGGCGATCTTAGCCCACTCGGCGATCGCTTGGCGGATCTCCACCACAGAAGCAAAATCCATATCCAGCAACACGTTCAGCGCTTGAGCGGCGAAAGAAACTTTACCCGCTGAAAGGCATTCAACGATAAACTGTTTCATGGCCTGGGGAGTCAATGAGCCACCCTGAGCCGTCTCAGAAAAATAAGTCTTTACAATCAATTTCTCCAGCGAATCGCGGGCCACCAGCTTCGTCTCCCCGAACAGCCCCACTTTAACGGTGAAGCGATCAATGTCGCTCAAGGATTCGACCTTGAACGGCACTCCACATATGACGACTGATTCCGCCCGAAGCAGGACCGATGGCATTAGCAGCACGAAAAAAGCTGTTAAGATTAAGACGACGAGTTTCTCACAACTTCGGAGGCTTGATGCCATACACGCTTAAAGAGACGGTTTTTTCCTCTTGACTGTCGGTCTCAATCGACACCACTGCCTTTAGAGTGTCAGGCGCCTTCTCAGGATCAACATGCACCTCAATGACATATTTTTTCCCGGGCTCAATCACTTTATAAAGAGCCTTGACCGCCGGGTGGTTGCTGCTGACATCCTTGATATTCACCACCGTCGGCCCCAAATTATCAAATTTTACGCTGCGTACCAACTCACGTTTCCCTTCCAAGACCCCAAACGAGAGCTGCGCCGGCATTAGAACCAATTGCCCTTTAAGCGAAGCAAACACAGGCACATTAATATCGCCCCCCCGGCCGCCGCTCAGATTAATCACCACCCGCTCACGTAATTCCCCCAACGGAGCCGCCGCATCAATCCCCAGCAAAAACTTGCGCTGACTGTGCGAGGTTTCCAATTCCTTCAGCAGCAAATATTTGGAGAAAACCTGCAGCCCTGAAATCTTCAGCTTGGATCCCGATCGAACCTTAACTGACACCATCTTAGCATGCTGTTCAAAAGGAGTCCCGCGTACCAAATCGCCGAAAAAAAGGCTGCGCGGTTGTACGTCAACCTCCGCCTCGATAACACCTTTAATTGTCAGCTGCTGAACAGGGTTGTCAAAATCATTGGTATAAACGCGTATCAGCTTAAGCTTGGGGCCAGAAAATCCGCTGGTGTCGAATTCAACATGGATTTTCCCCTCCCGGCCCGGCTGCACAGCCTCGTTTGAAGAGGAAACCGCGGTACAGCCACAAGATGGCACCAGCCGCTGAATCACCAAGTCAGCGGCACCTTCGTTTCGCACACTGAAATCATACTTGACCACCGTTCCTTGAATAACGGTGCCGAAGTCATATTGCAAAGACGGGAAGACAGCCCGTGCTCCTTTGGCTGCTCCTTCGGCCCAGGCAGCGGGAATCGCTACAATGGAAATAAGCACACTCAAACAAACCACACCCCACCGCAAAAAGCCGCCCATCTTTCACTCCTGTGCCTTAAAAGAAACAGTCTCCAAAAACTTGGTATGAAAGTTGCCGCTCTTAAAGTCGGGATGATTCAACACCGAGCGGTGCAGCTGGATGTTGGTTTTTACGCCTTCTATTATAAACTCATCCAAGGCCACTAAAAGCTTATTGATACAAGCCGCCCGGTCCTGAGCCCGGACAATTAGTTTTGCAATTAGAGAATCATAATACGGCTGAATTGTATAGCCGCTATAAATAGCCGAATCAACCCGCACGCCGTGCCCGCCCGGCGGATGATAACTTTGCACCAGGCCGGGACAGGGAATATGAGTCTCGGGGTCCTCAGCATTAATGCGCACTTCGATCGCATGTCCACTTAGGTGCACAGCGCTTTGAGCCAAGGACAGTTCCAATCCCGCCGCCACGCGAATCTGCTCTTTAACTATATCGGTGTCTGAAACCATCTCGCTCACCGGATGTTCGACCTGGAGACGGGTGTTCATCTCGATGAAATAAAAACGATCATTCTCCAGATCAACCAAAAACTCCACAGTGCCGACATTGGAATAATTAACGGACTTCACTAAGCTCAAAGCAGCCTCCTCAAGCCTGTTGGCCGTCTTCGGCGGTAAGCCTGGTGAGGGAGACTCCTCAATCAACTTTTGGTAGCGGCGCTGAATGGAGCAATCACGAACTCCTAAATGAATCACATTCTGAAAATGATCGCCAATCACTTGCACTTCGACATGGCGGACGCGGGGCAAATACTTTTCAATTAAAAGATGGCCGTCGCCAAAGGCCGCCTCCACCTCGTGCTGTGCGGTCAAAAACAAGCCCTCGAATTCCTCGGCCTCGCGCACAATCTTCATGCCGCGGCCGCCGCCCCCCGCACAGGCCTTAAAAAGAATAGGAAACCCTACACGCTTGGCGATTTCCAGCCCTTCATTTACGTCCAAAATGCCCTTGCTTTCTCCAGGAATAGTCGGCACGCCGGCTTTTTCCGCCGCCCGCCGGGCACGGGCTTTGTCTCCCATAATGCGCATGTTTCTTACGGTCGGCCCGATAAAAGTTATGCCACAGGACCCACAAATCTCGGCAAAGGCTGCGTTTTCGCTCAAGAATCCATATCCCGGATGAACAGCTTCCGCACCGGTGGCCGTCGCTGCCGCCATTATCGCCGTTACATTAAGATAACTATCCTTAGCCAATGGAGGCCCAATGCAAACACTTTCTGTAGCGAGCTTAACATGCAGAGCATCCTGATCGGCCAACGAATGAACTGCAACAGTTTTGATCCCCAGCTCATGACAAGCCCGTATGATGCGGACGGCGATCTCCCCGCGGTTAGCAATCAGCACCTTCTGGAATGGCGGCCTGGACATGCAAATAAAAACCTTCGGCGTCTGTTAGACCATCGGATTGATTAGAAACAATAGTTCGCCATACTCCACAACCTCGCCATCGCTAATCATAATCTTTTCGATTCTGCCGTCGCAGGAGGCTTCAATCTCATTCATAAGTTTCATGGCTTCAACAATGCAAAGCACATCGCCCTTCTTGACGACCTGGCCCTCGTTAACAAAAGGCTCAGCATCCGGCGAAGGCCGACGATAGAATGTCCCAACCAGCGGCGACTCAATTCTAACCAGCCCATCGGTGCTTTGATCGGGTTTGACCTTCTCCGTTGCCTGAACGGCGGACGGCGTTGCAATGGCAGGCTCAACCGCGACGGCTAGGGGCTGAGCGGCCGGCTGAGCATGTTGGCAGACGGCGCGGCTGAGTCTAATACGAGTGTCTTGGTCCTCAAGTTCAAACTCAGAAACATCATTCTGTCTCAAAATCGCCAGAATCTTTTCTAACTCGCTGATATCCATCGAAAACCTGCCTCTCCCCTGCGTGTCCGTAATCATTTGTAAGGACAGTGAGTGTGGCACAAGTGGGCAAAAAAATCCAGACTTTCCGACCTATTAAGTGAACGGGCGTTCGCTTGACCATCCAGCCGGGCGAAGGTCAATCCTGCTCTTCTCTATTCTTTTCTTCGAGCAGATCAATTTCCCGAAAATCGAATTCCACCTCAGCTAACGTAGTCTCCGGCACTTGAGAAGCTACAGGTGTCTCGACTCGCTCAGGGCTGAGCTTCATAAGCAGTTTTAACAAGGTTTTATTTTCGGGGAGCTTGCTCCGTAAAACTTCAAGTTCCCGCACTGCAAACGGGAAAAAACCCTGGTCGTAAAACAAACGCGCTAAAGCTAAGCGCCCAACGTGACAATTTGGATTAGCGGAAAGGCCTGCAAAACAAACCCTATATGCTTCCGCATAGCGGCCCTCCTTTCTCAGGTTCTCGCTGACTTCGGCAAAGTATGGATTGCCAGGATCCTCCAAAAGAACCGCCTGCCAATCATCTGCGCCCATGCCTTCCATACTAAAACAAAAGGGCTCGTCATCCCGCCCGAGCCCTCAATCCAAAAATCAACCCGCAAAACACCCCCGACCGGCAGTTAAAAGCTGTGGAGGAAATCACTAGCTACTGCACTTGTCATAATTGCTAAAGGACAGCCCAGCACGTCCGCTGACCTCGATCGGCCGACCGCTTCCATCAACACCGCGAAGAGTGAACGTCACGTTCTTAAACCCAAGATCGGTTGGGATTGGCGTGCTCTTTCCAGTGAAGTACTTACGTAACCCGATACGCCCGCTTGGATATCCGGCACAAGACGAGTTACCACTACCGCCACCACGCAGGAACAAGCCCGTAAGCTCAGCGCTCATACTCGGCCCCACCTCACCACCGGATGAGAAGGCCAACTGAGAGGACTCAAACGGGGTTCCAAAACCATCAGAGTCCGAAATAGAGTACTTAAAGCTTCTTAAGAAGATTCGTTGGCTGGTCGTATTAGTCACTGAGAACTTAACTAACGTATCGGTAAACGGCTCGGGTGCCAAGTCACATGCGTCGACCTTATCGCCATCACCGTTCTGGTCAACCATGCCACAGCTACCAAGATAGACATCGATCGTAACCGTATCTTGGCCGTTTTCCGCCGCTGTAATCGATGTTAGGCGTACCTCGCCTCCTACGGAAGAGCCGCCGCTCGGCTGGCCGCCGCCCGTACCAAGCGTACCACCGCCTGCACCTGGGAAGCCGGTGAACCCGGACGGTATCGGCCCATTACAGTGTAGGGTCACAAGAGCTCTCTTGTAAGCGCCCATGGGCAAACGACAGCCCAACCGATAGCTCCCCGGCAAAGTACAACCGACCGTACCGCTCATGTTGCCGTTGCCGTCGGTCAACTCGTAGCCAGTATTAGGCTCAATTAAAGCCAAACCGGTTTCGGTATCACAGGCAATTTCCATATTCGGAACCGGCGCTCCAAGGCTGTCTCGTACACTCACCATAAAGGCGGTGCTTTCCGCCACATCCAAGGTGTCATCATTCACCCCAAGCTTAATCGACCCGGCGTCCTCATCGGTGTCAACGAACGAGGTTCCATTAAAAGTCTCGTCGCCAGCCGACCCACCGTCCGTGTCGCCGCATCCTCCGAGAAGCGCCAAACTTACCATACCTATTAATACCAAGACGCTTTTACCGAGATTACCAAAAGTAGCCATTGTCAACCCTTCTTTTTGTTTGCTTATGAAGCCTGACAGCACACTAAGCTTCCACCTCCACTACCGTCTCCTCAACAAAACTACAGCGGCGATCTTCCCGCCTGCAGAGCTTGCTTCCGCCGCCCTACATCGCCGCTTGGCTTGTCCCGCCGCCTTCGCCAGAGCTGCTGCTCCCGCCACTCGGCGGTATAATGACATCCGGTGTAAACTGCACCATATAATTCAGCTCGTTAGTGACCAGCTGATCGCCAGCGGTGGTAATCCCCACCACCGAGGCCGTGACAGTCATCGTAAATGGCAACTCGGGCAGATATTGCCGGTTTAGATTCAGCCAGGCCATGATTTCCGCCGGAACTATGTAGGATTCCGCGTATTGAACATTAGCAATACTGTCCCAACCCGGCGGCAAACTCCCATTTGGCGGGTTAACAACTCCTCCACCGGCCGCGCTGCTGCCCCCGCCTTCCTCCGCCCGCACAAGCGGCCCTTCCTTGGTGGTAGAGCCGCCACTACTTGCCGGACCCAAAATCACACCCATCGGCTGGGTGGTGCTAGGCGGCTGCACAGAAGCACCTTCAACATAATAGCGTAAAATAGTGCGCTGCACCCTGATACCTTGATGCAGCAGATTGTTCTGCAGAGCAAAAAAGGTAGTCAAGCCATGGTAGGCCCCGGAGGCCGACTCCGGATCGCTGCTTAGAGGCGCCAGCTGTCCGACATCTCCAGTTTCGCCCGCGTCCTTATAAAAGCCAAACAACGTAAAGCCCATTCCTTGGTCGTTGTTGCTGGCTCCACCGCAGCTCATAAGCAAGACGGCAAATAGTGCAACCGCAAATACCATCGATATCTGACTCGCTTTCTTAGACATATGCCAAGCTCCCTCTGCTTAAATTATACTTCATTCATGTGGTGGCTTTCATTGCCGCATCATCAAAGCTGCCCTCAATGATACGCGGCGTCAAGAAGAACAAAAGCTCTTCGTCGGCGTTGTTAATTTTTTGATTGCGGAACAAGAATCCAAGGACCGGGATATCCTTAAGGAATGGAACGCCGCTGATATTATCGTTGTCGGAAATTTTGTAAATTCCACCCATAGCGAAGGTCTGCCCACTGGAGACCAGCACTGATGAAGTGGCGCTGCGTTCCACTTCCGAAGGGATGCCGTCCACGGTATGACTGCCGAGCGTGCTTGACTTGGCGTTGATATCAAGCAACACAAAATAGTCCGGCGAGGCCTGGGGAGTTACTTCAAGAATAATCCCAATCTCCACCGCCTCCGTCGCCACTGCGCTCGAACCGCTCGCCGAAGCTCCCTGACCAGTTGCCACCGACAGCCCGCCGCTAGGAGTCTTGATTCTGATTTTCTCTATACTCTTAATAGTGGCCTGCTTATTGTTAGTAGTGGCAACCGACGGCCGACTGATGATGCGCACACGCCCCTCCGTCTCAAGGGCGCTGATCCGCGCCGTGAGGCTCTTAGTGGCATCGGCGCTTTCCAAGAGCAGGCTGACGGCCGAGCCGGCCGCGGCGCTGCCCGCCGCCGGGAAGCTGGAAGCGGTACCCGACGCGCCGGCTACACTGCCGCCGACGGCAATCGAATTGGGGAAATTCATGCCCGTGGCATTGCCGGTGGCCGGCGACTGGATAAAGGCGAAACCCAGTTCAGCCCCCAAGTCCCTGAGCAAGCTGCGGCTGGCTTCAACAATCTGAGTCTCCAAAAGGACCTGCGGCGTGCGCAAATCAATCTTGCTCACCAGCTCGGCGACGTTCTTGATGCCGCTGCGGATATCCTTGACAATAATCTGGTTAGTGCGCTCGTCATAAGTCACCGAGCCACGCTCCGACAACACCGACTCCACCAAAGGCTTCAAATCGGCAGCTTTGGCATAGCTGATACGGATGTAGCGCACCTGCAAAGGCTCCATGGCCTGCTCTGCTTCCCACAAGTTTTTGATGTTCTCGCGCTCCTGACGAAGCTTCTCTATCGGCGCAATACGGATAACATTGCCTTCTTGGACTTTGTCCAACCCGTTAGTTTTAAGTATAACATCCAGCGCTTGATCCCATGGCACATCAATCAAACGCAGGGTGACTTTCCCGGTAACGTCTTGACTGGCGATAATGTTAAGGTTGGAAACTTCGGCAATTATACGCAGCGCGTTGTCGATATCAGTATCCTGCAAATCAAGCGAAATCAAACGACCGCTGTACTTAGGCTGCTCTTCAAAGAGCGCCCCTATTTCCTGATCAGCGGCTTCAGACGTTCCCTCTTTCACCGTCACATCAGCGCCGGGATTTCTGGCCGCCGTTTCGCTTTTTGCGGGCTCCGCTTGCCCGTCTTCGGAGGCCATCTGCGCCCGCAGTGCCTCCTCCGCAGGGCTTGAAGCAGTTATCACAATCTTCCCCGAAGCCGAAGAACGGGCTGCCAAATTAGTCTCAGGGGCGGCAAAAATCCTAAGCAGCAAATTAGAGCCCTCCCTCACCGGACGCACAGAGCGAATCGCCCCGGCACCTGGCGGGGCCAAGAGCGTTCCCACGCCGGTTTCCTCAAGATCCGTATTCTCAATGGTCAAGACATACTCCGACGGGGCGGTTTTCTTGAGCGTATACGGCTGCAATGAAGTTAACTGAGCCACAACCATATTCTCCGAGCTTCCCACAGGCTGCATCTCAAGGCTGGCAAGCTTGGCCCGGCTTTCAGCCATGCTTGGCATGCTCTCTTCCGCTACGGCTTCTGAGGTAAAGGACTCAAAAGTTCCGGGGGTCTCCGGACTCTCGCGCTCTGTTTGCGACACCATAGCAGAGGAAGGCTCAAGGTGAAGGGCTTGATTCAACCGGCCGGCCCGCGCCAGGGTTATAATCACACCATTTTGCTCCGTGGCTCCAAGCCCTTGCAGATTATCGACCCGGTATTCAATGTCCTCGCCTTCCACCAAGTCCAAAACAATGCGGCTTTTCTCCGGATGAGCACCAATGCGAATCTTGGAAATCAACTCAGCATCGGATGTATCGAAAGAGTGGTTGCTCTTGCTCTGTCGGCCCAGCAGATCCACCACCAAACGCGACGGTGAAGTCAGCCGGTTTACCTCGTAATTAGCTGCAACATTTGCCGGGGTCTGAATTAAAAGACGGTTAAAACCTGGCCCGTCAATGAGCTCCAAACCTAAAGCGTCTTGTTTCGGGTTCATAAGGATTCTAGATGACGATGCAATGTCTCCCCCCCCAGCGGTTCCCACGGCCGGTTCCACAGACGCGGTCTGAGCGGCACCAATGACCGCGTCTTGCCCCGGGCCACTTTCAGCCGAGATGGTGAGCGAGGAGGATAATGAGCTGCCGGAACGGGCGGCACAAGCCGACAAAGCCAACAGCATAAGGCACCCAGATGACACTACGACAGCCCGCTTAAGCGTTGCGGTTTGATTCATGAGACCTCTCCCTTCTTTAAACGCACTTGAGATAAACGTGCACATAAACGAAAACAACCTTCTTCGCTCCAGCCCACCGCCGGTCGAGAAGACCCGTCCCGGAACCGACTTGTAGGGTCGCTGGAGCCAAGACCCGAGCCCAAGCTAGAGCGAAAGCTAATAAAATTCAAGCCTAACTAGAAACAAAAAACCCTCTTCAAAACTTCACTAAAGACTAGATCGCCTTAGCCTGTCAATAACCAATTTCCCGGCTTTCGAACACCACCCGGTAAAATTCTTTACTTGGCTTATGATGAAAAGGTCACTCAAGAGATGCAAGGAAAAACCAAAACTGAACAAAGCCAAGGGGGAAAAATGACACTCAATCACGCTGTTGCCAAACGGCGTTTGCCGGCAGGGTATTTAATACAATACCCTCTTGCCCTTTAAGACTTCTTTCTTCGTTTCTTCACTTCGCCTTCTCTGCCGACTGCCGTCATTCGCTCGCTTTCTTCTAAGTAACGAAAAGTAGTGGCCACACAGTCAGACTTAACGACGACTTTTTCATCCGAGATCTGTGGATCACGCAGGGTGATCCCATCAATATTAACAATTCTAGACAGTCGGCCGACTTCATCAAAGAACGTGGCAACCTGATGAAAAGTCCCTTCCACCGAAACCTCAACTGGTACTTGAGCATAGAAAGCCTTGTACCGCTCCGCCATGGGCCTAAACAAGCTTACTTCAAGTCCGGCTTCGCGCGCCAAGCTGGAAACCGAAGCAAGCAGATCGGGAATTTCCCGCTTATCTGGCAGCTCATGAAGCAGTTCTTTGAGCTTAATATCAAGTTCCTTAACTTGGTCGCGGAATTTATTAAGATTCTGGGCTAAGCGCCGTTCGTGATTAATTTCGGTGGTCAACCTTTCTACCCTGCTCTTCAAATCATTGAGCTCCTGCACCTTATTTGAGTAAATAAACTGCCAAAAAACAAAAATGATTATAGCCAATGAAGCCACCCAGAAAATCACCTTTTGACCGGCAGGCCGCTCAAGTTGACGTTCTAAAAAAGGATGCATGGCTAAGCCTCTATCTTGAATTTACCTCTCCTCACCTGACCTCTGCCCGCCTATTTAATTCCTCCGGCTCCGCAGCTTGCGCTGCCGCCGCGGCAATCTTTCCAGCATAATTTACTTTAGTCTGCAAGATAAACTCCTTGATGCGTGCTTTCTTCCACTCCACCTGCTTGGTTTCCACCAGGTCCACATCGCTGAAGTATTCTGAACCCTCCAAGCCCTTCATAAAGGCAGCGATGGTCTGGTTGTCGAGCGCCATTCCTTGAATACGGAGCAATCCGTCTTTCTCCTTCACATTAGTAAGCCAGGCGCGCTCCGGCAGGGCCAGGTTGAGATCGTCCATTACCCTCACCGGTCCGGTCTTGTTGCGCTTCAAAACGGCAATCACAGCCAGTTTGTCGCGCAACTCTTCTTTCTTGGTTTCCAAGTTGCGCACTTCCTTGGTGACGATCTTAAGTTTAGCCAGCTGAGCATCTAAGGTTTCCGCCCGGTTTCTCAACTCTTTAATAGAAGAGACAATAGAAGAATTCAAAAGGAATAGCACCAAACCACAGACCAACAGGGAGGCGAGATAGCCAATCAGCCAATATATAGCCGTATAATCAATAACGCTTTCTTCGCCAAGCAGATTGATCTTTATCATCTGGCAATCTCTCTTCACTCAATTTCAGGCATCACCTTATCTCCTGGATGGCGCAGCGCTAAACCAACAGCCACTCCCATGAAAGGCGCCATCTCCGCCAAAAAC
>Ga0209101_1002913_pt1 | contig 10734 bp, 9 predicted proteins | sample ConPoolayeCmetaG_FD_185481 | JGI IMG/M metagenome (GOLD analysis project Ga0209101, IMG submission 185481) | Hot spring microbial mat communities from California, USA to study Microbial Dark Matter (Phase II) - Cone Pool mat layer C metaG... ... | reverse complement strand
CACAGGGCACACCCGCCCCGGCCACGGCGCTATAGATACGACTGAATCGGTCCCCTTCAGGGGGGGGGGAGACGATAACTTGCCCACATGGCTACAACTCCTGTTCCTCCTCGCCGGCCATAGAATAGCACAGAACGGCGGTGTTGTCAAAACGGGCCGCAGACGCACACCGGCAGCCACCCGGCCTAGTCCCCCGGCTCTATAGCCCCAAGATTAAAATTTCAAGCTCCCCGCGAAAAACTCCCTGACACCACTTGACCCCAGGGGGAGGATCGTGTATACTGTGGGTGAAAGTGGCGCATTGTGGAATAAAGTGGTGTAACAACCCACCAAACGATTAGAACTAATGTTCTATGAATCAGATGTTCCTGGGAGAGTTCGAGCATACGCTGGATGACAAGGGGCGGATCACCATTCCGGCCAAGTTCCGGGCACGCCTGGCCGCCGGAGTGGTCGTCACCAAGGGGATTGACCCCTGCCTGTGGCTTTACCCGGTGGATACCTGGGAACCGTGGGCGGCCAGGGTCAGCGCCCTGCCCCTGACCGATCCCCAGGCGCGCAACTTTCAGCGGCTGATGCTCGGCGGGGCAGCAGACGCGGTACCCGACCGACAGGGGCGGATCAACCTTCCACCCTACCTGCGCCAATATGCGAACCTTGACAGCCAGGTGGTGATCGTCGGGTTGTACGATCACTGTGAAATATGGAACGCAGAGCGCTGGCGTGCGCTCCAGGAAAGCAATGAGAACGATCCGGAAGGGCGCGCTGCCCAGTTCGCCAGTCTGGGCATCTGACCCGGAGGCAGGACAGGCCGCATGGAAGAGACCAGGGGCCACGTTCCGGTCCTCTACGATCAGGTGCTGGCCGGATTGTCGGTCCGCCCCGGCGGGCGCTACATAGATGCCACCATCGGCGCGGGCGGACACGCCGCCGGCATCCTGCACGCCTCCGCCCCCGACGGGCTACTGCTGGGCCTGGACGCCGACCCGGAAGCGGTCGCCCTCACACGGCAGGTTTTGCGTCCCTTCGGCCAGCGGCTGATCCTCCAGGTTGCCAACTTTCGGCACCTGGCGCAGGTGGCCAGGGCGCTCGGTTTCGGGCAGGTGGATGGGGTGCTGCTGGACCTGGGGCTTTCCTCCCGTCAACTGGCCGATGCCGGCCGGGGCTTTTCCTTCAGTCAGGATGGGCCGTTGGACATGCGCTTTGACCCAACCCAGGGGCCGGGCGCGGCCGAGCTGGTCAACGGCCTGCCCGAAGCGGAACTGGCCGACCTGCTGTGGCGCTACGGCGAGGAACGGTTTGCCCGGCGCATCGCCAGGGCCATCGTCGCCGCCCGGCCGGTGACGACCACCGCCCAGTTGGCCGGGGTGGTGGCACGCACGGTCGGGCATCGGGAGAAGCTCCACCCTGCCACCCGCACCTTCCAGGCGCTGCGCATCGCCGTGAACGATGAGCTGACCGCTCTGGCCCAGGCGCTTCCCCAGGCCCGCGACCTGCTCCGGCCCGGCGGGCGGCTGGTGGTCATCTCCTTTCACTCGCTGGAAGACCGGCTGGTGAAGCGCTTTTTCCAGGACGAGGCGCAGGACTGCCTCTGCCCGCCTGACATGCCGGTTTGCACCTGTGGGCATCGGGCCAGTTTGCGGCTCATCAACCGCCGGCCGATCCGGCCCGACGAACGGGAGATCGCCGCCAACCCCAGGAGCCGCAGCGCCAGATTGCGAGTGGCGGAACGTCTGCCCTTCACGCTCCCTGGCGGTCTGTGACCGGCGAGAAACGCGGGTCGCAGACCCGTTTGGAGCAACTTTTTTCCATCTACCGGGTATACGGAGGATAGATATGGCCAGCCACGCACTGCCCATCCCCATAGCCCAGGCGCGCAAGCGCCCTCGATCCCAGGCCGCGGAGCAGGAACTTTCGCTGCAGACCGTCTTTTTCCTCTTTCTCGCTCTGGCCATCCTGTTCGGTTGGTTGCATGTCATCCTCTCTCTGGAGATCGCTTCGACAGGCCGGCAGATCCAGCTCAAGAGCGACGAACTGGAAGCACTCCAACGGGACAACAACCTGCTGCGGTGGCAGGTGGCCGCAGCCCTGTCGCCTCAAAAGCTGGCTGTTCGCGCCAGGGAACTGGGCTACGGACCCCAGCCCCCCCTCTACCTGCCGCTGACGAAAGCCGATTCCCAGAAACCCCTACCCTAGAGAATGAACATGACCGGCGAGGATACGGCGAAAACCTGCTACTACCGGCTGATCCTGTTGGGTCTGTGTCTGACCTTCGGCTTTTCGGTGATCCTGGCCCAACTCTTTCAGTACCAGGTGCTTCAGCATGACCAGCTCAAGCAGATCGCCGATGAGCAACGCGATCGGGAAAAGGTGGTCCTGCCCCAACGGGGTGTCATTGCCGACACCCACGGCTATCTGCTGGCCACGAACCTGGTCCGCTGGGACATCTCGGCCTCTCCTCCGCTGATCGCCGATCCGGATGACCTGGCCAGCCGCCTTGCCGGGTTGCTCGCCCTGCCCAAAGAGGAGGTGTACACCAGGCTGACCGCCGAGAAGCCATGGGTTTTGCTGGCCAAAGAGGTCCCGCAGCAAACCGGCGAGGCCATCCTCAACCTGAAAGCCGACGGCCTCATCTGTGAGGCCCGTCAGGTCCGCGTGTATCCAGAAGGTGAACTCTTTGCCCATGTCCTGGGGATCGTCACCAACGCCGGCGATGGCTTCTACGGCGTGGAGGGGTTCTACAACTCGCTCCTCAAAGGGGCCGGCGGGAAACTCCAGATCGAACAGAACCCGGTCGGCGACGAGATCCCCGTCCCCCCGCTGAACTTCAATCCGCCCCAGCAGGGAACGAGCCTGATCCTGACCCTGGATCGCAACATCCAATATATCGCCGCCGAAGAGCTGAACCGGGCTCTGGAGGAATATCAGGCCGAGAGCGGGACGGTCATTGTCATGGACCCCCAGACCGGTGCCCTGCTGGCCGTGGTCAGTTCCCCGACCTATGACCCCAACCACTTTGCCGAAGCCGATGTTCGCCTCATGGCCGACCCGGCGGTGAGCAACATGTGGGAGCCCGGCTCCATCTTCAAAATCATCACCTGGGCGGCGGGGTTGGATTCGGGGACCATCAGCCCCGGCACAACCTGGTACGACAACGGAGCGATCGAGGTGGGTGGCCGCGTCATCCAGAACTGGGACCGACGGGGGCATGGCCTGGTGACGATGGAAGATGGGTTGGTTCAGTCGCTCAACACCGTGGCCGCTTTCATCAGCACCTCGGTCGGCAAGGACCGGTTCTACACCTACCTGCGGCGCTTTGGCTTTGGCGATTTGACGAAGGTGGACCTGGCCAGCGAAGGGCCGGGCATGATGAAGCTGCCGGGCGATGCCGACTGGTTCCCTTCCGAGTTGGGGACCAACTCTTTCGGCCAGGGCATTGCGGTCACGCCGTTGCAGATGATCACAGCCGTGGCAGCCGTGGCGAACCAGGGCCGGCTGATGAAACCCCATATCGTGCGCCAGTTCATCACCACCGGAGCGCACAGCCAGGAACGGAAGGTAGTCCAGGTCGAGCCAACGCTTGTGCGCTGGGCCGTATCCCGCGAGACAGCCCAAACATTGACCGACATGTTGGTCCAGGCCGTGGAGCGCGAAGGGTCCAGCAAGGCGCGCATCCCCGGTTATCGCATCGCCGGCAAGACCGGCACCGCCCAGATCCCAACCGCTTACGGCTACCATCCCACCGACACCATCGCCTCGTTCGGTAGGTTATGCGCCGGCCGACGACCCTCGCTTTATCATCCTGGTCAAGCTGGACCGGCCCAAAGCCTCGCCGTGGGGCACCCAGACCGCCGCGCCGACCTTCCGGGCCATCGCCGAGAGGCTGTTCACTTATCTCCGCATCCCGCCGGATGACATCCGCCTGGCGCACCATTAGACAGGATGATGAGCAATCGGGAGCCAGCGACTCCTGACCCATGTAGAAGCCGATGATGACAAAAGGGGAGAGACTCACCCTGGCGGATCTGATCGCCGGGCTGACGGAACAGGGAGGAGTATCAACCGAAGCTTTGTCTGAGGCCGCCTCGGTCCAGATTTCAAGAGCGGTGATAGATTCACGCCTGGCGACGCCGGGCTGCCTGTTCATCGCCCTGCGCGGCGAGCATCACAATGGCCACGACTTTATCGCTGAGGCTATCGGCCGGGGCGCAGTGGCCGTGATCGCCGAGAAGGCACCACCGGCGGAAAAGGGGTATTGGATATTGGATAGTAGAGCTTTTCAATGTCCAATATCTAATGTCCCCAATATCCAATCCCCGGCTTGCCTGATCGTGCCCAACAGCCTGGCAGCCCTGCAACAGGTCGCAACCCACTGGCGACGGCAGCAGGCTGTGCGGGTCGTCGGTGTCACCGGCAGCGTGGGCAAGACGATCAGCAAAGAGGCGATCGCCGCCGTGCTGAGGCGGCGCTACCGCACCTTAAAAAGTGAGGGCAACTACAATAACGAAATCGGCCTGCCCCTGACCCTGCTGCACCTGACCGCGGCCCACGAGCGGGCCGTGCTGGAGATGGGCATGTACAACCTGGGCGAAATTGCCCAACTGGCCAGGATTGCCCGGCCGCAGGTGGGGGTGGTGACCAATGTCGGCCCCACCCACCTGGAACGCCTGGGAACGATTGAGCGCATCGCCCAGGCCAAGGCCGAGCTGCCGCAAGCCCTGCCGCCGGCCGAGGAGGGGGGGGTGGCAGTGCTCAACGCCGACGATGAACGGGTGGCAGCCATGGCCGGGCAGACACAGGCCCGGCTGTTCACCTACGGCCTCACCCCCGCCGCCGACCTGTGGGCCGACGAGATCGAGAGCGCCGGGCTGGCCGGCATCCGCTTTGCCCTGCACTACCAGGGCCAGACCGTCCGTATCCACGCGCCGCTGCTGGGCCGGCACAGCGTGCACACCGCTCTCTGCGCGGCCGCCGTCGGCCTGGTGGAGGGGCTGACCTGGGAGGAGATCGTGGCCGGCCTCCAGGACCCCTCGGTCCAGCTGCGGCTGGTCGTGGTCCCCGGCCCGGCCGGTTCCACCCTCCTGGACGACACCTATAACGCCAGTCCGGCCTCCTGTCTGGCCGCGCTGCGGTTGCTGGCCGAGCTACAGGGCCGCAAAATCGCCGTGCTGGGAGATATGTACGAACTGGGCAGCTTTGAAGAGGAGGGCCACCGCCTGGTTGGCCGGCAGGCCCGCCAGGTTGCCGACCGGCTGGTCGCCGTCGGACGGCTGGGGCGCATCATCGGCGAGGAAGCGTTGCAGGCCGGCATGCCCGCCGAGGCCGTCCATCTGGCAGAGACCAACGAGCAGGCCATCGCCCTGCTGCAAACCTTGATCCAGGGTGGCGACGTTGTCCTGATCAAAGGCTCGCGGGGGATGAAAATGGAACAGATCGTCGCCGCCCTCAGCCGGCCCCCGGCCGGGCGACAGGCAGGAGGGAAGCAGCCATGACCTCTCAGCCGATGCCTTTTGCCCTGGCCCTGGGCACCGTTTCCTTCTTTATCGCCGTCATCTGGGGACCTCCTCTCCTCCGCCTGCTGCGCCGGTGGCGCATCGGCAAACAGATCCGCGTTGAGGGCCCCACCACCCACCAGACCAAGATGGGCACGCCGACGATGGGCGGGCTGATGATCGTGACGCCGGTCCTGATCATCACCCTGGTCATGAACCTGGCCAACTTTTTGAGCGGTTTTGATGCCGGCAAAGCCATTCTCTCCTTCTTTCACTTCGAAGAGGGCAGCCCTCTCATCGGCAAGAGCATCCTGTTGCCGCTGCTGGTGATGCTCGCCTTTGGGGCGCTGGGCGCGGTGGACGACCTGGCCGAAGTGCGCGGCTGGTGGGGAGGGGGCGGACTGAAGGCGCGAGTCATGTTCCCCCTCCAGTTCCTGCTGGCCCTGGTGACGGCCATCGGCCTGTATCATCCTCAATTCCTGGGGTTGCACGAGGTGGGCATCCCCTTTGTCAGGGAGGTGGTGAACGTCGGCCTGTGGTATGTGCCCATCGCCGCCCTGATCATCGTCAGCATGGCCAACGCCGTCAACCTGACCGACGGCCTGGACGGCCTGGCCAGCTCGACAGCCATGATCGCCTTTGTAGCCTACGGCCTCATCGCCTTCCTCCAGGGCCAGTTTCCACTCCTTTCTTTTTGTTTCACGATGGTTGGCGCTCTGTTTGCCTTTCTGTGGTTCAACGCCTATCCGGCGGAACTGTTTATGGGGGGGACGGGATCGCTGGCACTGGGGGCCACCCTGGCCGTCGTCGCCTTGATGTCGTTCCAGTGGCTGCTGCTGCCCCTCATCGGCCTGATCTTTGTCGCCGAAGCGGGATCGGTTGTCATCCAGGTGACCTGCTTCAAATTGACGCGGCGGCTCACCGGCACCGGGCGCCGCCTGTTCAAGATGACGCCGCTGCACCACCATTTTGAGCTGATGGGCTGGAGCGAGACCCACGTCACCCAGCGATTCTGGATTCTCAGCGTCCTGGCGGCCATGCTGGGCATTGCCCTGGCGCTGTTGTAGATGACCGATGACCAATGACCAGGATCCGGTATCCATCCTGATAGTCGGGTTGGGGCGAGAAGGAACGGCATTGGCCCGTTTCCTGGCGGAGCGAGGCGCCCGGGTGACCGTGACCGATGTCAGGCCGGCTGAAGCCCTGGCTGAGAGGCTGGCAGCGTTGGCCGACCTGCGGCTGACCTGGGCCCTGGGGGGACATCCTCTGTCGTTGTTGGACGGGGCCGATCTCCTCTTTGTCAGCCCCGGTGTGCCGTCAGACATCCCCCTGCTGGTCGAGGCCCGGCGGCGGGGCCTGCCATTGAGCAGCGAGACACGGCTGTTCACCCGCCTCTGCCCGGCCCCCATCGTGGGCATTACCGGCTCCAGCGGCAAGACGACCACCACCGCCCTGGTAGGGGAGATGCTCCAGGCCGGCGGGCATCGGACGTGGGTCGGGGGCAATATCGGCCGGCCACTCATCGGCCATCTGGCCGAAATGACGCCGGATGACAGGGTGGTCATGGAACTGTCCTCTTTTCAACTGGAATTCTTTGCCCCCTGGAGGGATGAGGAACGGGTGAGCAAAGGACAGGCAGAAACATGGTTCGACCCGACGGGGTGGAGTCCACCCCTGGCGGCTGTGCTGAACGTCACCCCCAACCACTTGGACCGCCACCCGACCATGGAGGCGTACATCGCGGCCAAGTCCCACATCCTGAACTACCAGCGCCCCGGTGACGTGGCCGTCCTGAACCTGGACAATCCGGTTACGCGGCAGATGGGAGAGGAAAGGGGCAGGAGGAAAGAGGCAGGAGGCAAGGGGCAGGAGGCAGGAGAGGGCAGGCGGGTGTTGTGGTTCAGCCTGGAGCAGCCGGTAGAGGAAGGGGCTTTTCTGCGCGGCGAGGAGTTGATCGTGCGCCTGGCCGGGCAGGAGCAGAGGGTTTGCCGGATGGAGGAGATCAAGCTGTTGGGCCGGCACAATGTGGCAAACGTCCTGGCCGCCTGTGCGCTGGCCGCCGCTGCCGGCGCGCCGCCCGATGCCCTGCGCCGGGTGGTGACCTCCTTCTCCGGCGTGGAGCATCGCCTGGAACTGGTGCGTGAGCGGCATGGGGTGCGCTGGTACAACGACAGCATCGCCACCACGCCGGAGCGGACCGTGGCTGCCTTGCGGGCCTTCTCCGGCACGCCGATCCTGCTGCTGGCCGGCGGGCGTGACAAGCATCTGCCCTGGGACGAGATGGCCCGGCTGACCTGTCGGCAGGTGCGCCATCTGATCCTGTTCGGCGAGGCAGCGGGGCTGATCGAGCGGGCGGTGCAGGAGGCAGGAGGCAAGGGGCAGGAGGCCATACCGCCCATCCATCAGGCAGGGACATTGGAGCGGGCCGTGGAGCTGGCTGCGTGCCTGGCCCGGCCCGGCGATGTGGTGCTCCTCTCGCCGGGTGGCACCAGCTTTGACGCCTTCCGCGACTTTGCCGAGCGGGGTGAGCGGTTTCGACGCCTGGTGCAGGCATTGGAGTGAACGATGGCAGAACCGTCAAACCGGCCCGATTGGGTCTTGCTGGCCACGGTGGCCGCCCTCATCGCCCTGGGAATGATGATGGTCTATAGCTCCACCTTCGATATGGCCTATCGTCTCAAGGGGGATGCGGCCTATTATTTCAAACGGCAGATGCTGTGGCTGGGCATCGGCGCCCTGGTCATGTTGATCGCCGGCCGGATGCACTATCGGCACTGGACCCGGTTCTCCATCCCGCTGATGCTGGGGACGTTGATCATCCTGACCCTCCTGGCCATCCTGCGCCAGAGGCGGCTGCTCAACGAGTCAATTTCGCCGGTGGAGATGGCCAAGCTGGCGGTCATCATCTACATCGGCCACTGGCTGGCCTCCAAACGGGTCGAGCAGTTGCGCAACCTGCCGGTCGGTCTGTTGCCCTTCACCATCATCGTCGGCCTGGTGGCCGGCCTGGTGATCGTGCAGCCGGACATCTCGGAAGCGGTGGTGATTATCCTGGTCTCGCTGGCCATGTTCTTTCTGGCCGGAGCCGATCTGCTCCAGTTCATTATCGGCTTCCTGGGCGGCGGGGCGGCCTTTGTCCTGGTCATCAGCCGCATCTCTTACGCCATGGAACGGCTCCAGCCCTACCTGATCGGCTGGCGGGATCCGCTGCACAGCGACAACTTTCAGTTGATCCAGGGCTTAATCGCCCTGGGCAGCGGCGGGATCTTTGGCCTGGGACCGGGCAACGGGCGGATGAAATACCAGTGGCTGCCGGCCGCCAACACCGACAGCGTCTTTGCCATCGTCGGCGAGGAGTTGGGGCTGGTCGGCTGCCTGACCATCGTCGGCCTGTTCGCTCTGCTGGCCTATCGCGGCCTCCGCATCGCCAACCGGGCCCCCGATCCCTTCGGCCGGCTGCTGGCCACCGGCATCACCTGCTGGATCACGCTTCAGGCGCTGATCAACATGGCCGTGGTGACCGGCACCATCCCGTTCACCGGCATTGCCCTGCCGTTTATCAGTGCCGGTGGCTCATCGCTGGTGACCTGTATGCTGGGTGTGGGCATCCTGCTCAGTGTATCTCGAACCGTAGCATGAAACTGGTGGTTTCAGGCGGCGGGACAGGAGGGGGCGTCTATCCCGCCGTGACCGTGGTGGAGACGCTCCTGCACCCCAAACCGGCAGGCAGCCCCCTGCCGACGCTGGCCCCTGCCGATGTGCTGTGGATCGGCAGCCGGGGCGGGATTGAGGAGGAGCTGGTCCGGCGCGCCGGCCTCCAGTTTGTCGGGCTGGCCGCCGGTGGGCTGCGGGGGATGGGCCTGCTGGTGACGGCTCGGAACGCTGGCCGCATCGCCGGCAGTGTGGGGCAGGCGCGGCGGTTGCTGGCCCGATTCCAGCCGGATGTCGTGCTGGTGACCGGCGGGTACGCCTGCGTGGCGGTTACATTGGCCGCCCGGACCCTGTCGGTGCCGGTGGTCATCTACCTGCCCGACATCGTGCCGGGGCTGGCCATCCGCTTCCTGAGCCGCTTCGCCACGCAGGTGGCTGTGACCAGCGAGGAATCGTTCCACTATCTGCCTTTCAAGAAGGTGGTCGTGACCGGCTATCCGGTCCGCCGGGAGATATTCGGCCTGGATCGCCTCCAGGCGCGACAGGCGTTGGGGCTGGACCCGGCGGAGAAAACGTTGCTGGTGTTTGGCGGCAGCCGGGGGGCGCGGAGCATCAATCGGGCGCTGGTAGCCGGACTGCGCGACCTGCTGCCCCTCTGTCAGGTCATCCATATCAGCGGGCGGCTGGATGCCGATTGGGTGGCCGGCGCGGCCCGCAGCCTGCCGGAAGGGCTGCGCTCCCGCTATCACCATTTCGACTATCTGCACGACATGCCCCAGGCGCTCGTCGCCGCCGACCTGGCCGTGGCCCGGGCCGGCGCGGCCACCCTGGGCGAGTTTCCGGCTGCCGGCCTGCCGGCCATACTGGTGCCCTATCCCTACTCCGGCCAGCACCAACAACCGAACGCCGACTATATGGCCCGCAACGGCGCAGCCCGCCTGCTGGCCGACTCGGACCTGGAGAAAAAGCTGGTGCCCACGGTGATAGAACTGCTGGGGGATGAGAGAACTCTGGCGGCAATGCGCGAAGCGGCCCGGGCCATGGCCCGGCCTGACGCTGCCGAGACCATTGCCGGACTGCTGGAGCGGGTGGCCCGCCACACCGAGAAGGACACAAAGAAATGGTACCGGTCGTAAACACAACCACCTACCTGATCGTGCTGTTTGTGGTGCTGGCCCTTTCCTTCTGGGTCGGCTACAAACAGAAGTGGATCCGGTCCGCGACCATGCTGGCGGGCATCATCATCAGCCGCCTGCTGTTGACGCCCAAAGGCGCCGGACTGTTCGCCACGGTCGCCAACAGACTGATCAAGGGGGTGATCGTGGCCGTCCGCAGCAAAATGGACTACAAAGAAGCAGCCAGAATCGCTGAAGAGGTGAGGTCCGACTGGATCAACCCCTCCAACCAGGCGGTGACGCTGACGGTCGCGGCGGTGGCCGTCATCGGCCTGGCCTATCTGGTGGGCAAACTGCTGACCAGGGTGGTCAAGACAACGGCGGGGTTGATAGGAGGCATCCTGGGTGTGCTGTGCGGCTACCTGCTGCTCAACCTGTTCCTGCCCTATCTGCCCCCCCAGTTACCCGGCTGGATC
>Ga0209101_1002911_pt1 | contig 10740 bp, 4 predicted proteins | sample ConPoolayeCmetaG_FD_185481 | JGI IMG/M metagenome (GOLD analysis project Ga0209101, IMG submission 185481) | Hot spring microbial mat communities from California, USA to study Microbial Dark Matter (Phase II) - Cone Pool mat layer C metaG... ... | reverse complement strand
GTCACATGGTATCGCCCGATGCGAAGGCCCGTCAACGGGCCTTCGCATCGGGCGATACCATGTGACCACCCAAGGCCGAGAAATCATTACGGCCTTGTGCCGCTCACAACACGTGACGTTGCAACAACTTAACGCCTTTGCCGCGTGATATCTTTGTGAACATTTTCACAATCCCTGGGCTTTGTAGTACAGCATGCCCGATTCGATCGAAGAAGCCGCTCTGCCGCCGCTCGCCTCGCGACCTGCCGAGACGATCGCCCGCCCCGAAATCGAGGTCCGCGAGACGTGGAATCTCTGGACGCTGGCGTTGCATCAGATCACGCTCCGCGTCGGCTGGACCTTCAAGACCGAGAGCATTCTCGTTCCGGCGTTTCTGGACACCGTGGTTGACGCGGGTTGGCTCCGCGGCTCGCTTCCCTTGGCGAACCGGCTGGGACAAAGCATTCCGCCGGTGATCGCCGCCGAGTCGCTGAAGCGGCTGCGGCAAAAGAAATGGGCCTTGGCCGGGTTCGCCGCGGCGGTGGGCCTTCCGTACCTGCTTTTGGCGCTGCTCTGGTTCGTCAACGGCGGCCGGAAGAGCCTTCTGGTCGCCGCCGCCTTTCTGGCGATGCAATTCTTGTTCTACGTGTTCTATGGGCTGTATCAGACGGCGTTCAGCACGGTGCAGGGCAAACTGATCCGGCCGACGCGTCGAGGGCAATTGCTCTGGGGGTCCACGTTCTGGGGCCTGTTTCCCACGATCTTCTTCTGCCAATGGCTCATGCCCGGCTGGATCGGCCAGCCCGTGCCCGGGTTCGGCTACCTGTTCTTGTTCGTGGGGCTGTCCCTGGTGGCATCGGGCGGGATTGTCGGCGCGTTGGCCGAGCCGGCCGACGCGGCGGACGGCGGCCACGCCCCGCGGCGAGCCGGTCTGGCCGAGACGTTCGCCGTCCTGCGGCGCGACAAGAACCTCCGGCGGCTGGTGCTGCTGGTCGTGTGGCTGTTTCTCGGCCTGGTGACGATTCCCCACTATCAGGCATATGCGCGAAAGGAATTGGGCGCCGAAGCGAAAGACCTGGTCTTCATGGTCATCACGCACACCACGGCGGTGAGCATCTACAGCTTGTTTCTCGGCCCCCTGGCCGATCGTTGGGGCAACCGGCTGACCCTGCGGGTGCTGATCCTTGGAGCGGCGATTGCGCCGGTTTATGCCCTGGTGCTGCCGTCGTGGGTGGGCGGGCTTAGCCGTTACTGGTTCTGGGTGGTTTTCATCCCGCTCGGCCTGACGCCGCTCGTGCCGACCATCGTCTTCAACTACGCCCTGGAGCTGTGCCGGCCGGCGGAACATCCCCGCTATGTCAGCATGGTCAATCTGGCGATGATGCCCCCCTTTCTGCTCTCGCCGTTGGTGGGAACGGCGGTGGATACGTTCGGTTTTCCCAGCGTGGCGATCGGGACGTGCCTCATCATGGTAGGCTGCGGGGCGATGACGTTCTGGCTGGAGGAACCGAGGCGCCTTGCCCGAGACCAAGAGACCGCCTAGGATGACTCAGGAACGCCAGGTCCCACCTTCGGAATCCGATTCCGTCCGGCGCCGTCCGACGCGGGCACGCTGGATCGTTTCCGAGCGAACGGGGCGTTGGGCGATCGCCTTGCGGCGGGAAGCCGGGGGGGAGGGTCCGCGCCTGTTCGAGACCCGAAGCCTCCCCGACGCCTGGTCGATGCTCGAACGCTTTCCCGCCAGTTTCCTGGTCGCCGAACTGACGGCCGCCGGGGCCGACGCGCTTATGAACCGCATGGCCCAACTCCGCCAGGATTACCCTGGGGCGCGGATCGCGGTGGTTGCCGATCGGGCTTTGGCCGATTGGGAGTGGTTGTGTCGGGAAGGCGGGGCAGTGTGGTTCGCCACGTCGGCGCGGGAGGTCCGGCCGATTGTCGCCGTGGCGCGGCGGCACCTGTGCCTCGTGCCCCCCGCCGACGATTTCCTCGAAGGACTTTGGGACCGTCTGCCCTGGAAACCGGCAGGCGAACGCTGAAGCATCCCGCGGCAAGGGCGCCTGCCCGCGTCCCGCGAAGGATGAATCAACGAAAGGAGCGCTGTTGTCGATGCCCCTCAGTGAAGAAGCCGTGCTCAAGGCCCTGGACAGTTTCATGGAGCCAGAGACGGGTCGAAGCGTGGTGCAATTGGGCCAGGTCCGCCAGATTCGCGTGGCCGACGGTCGCGTGGCGGTAACGTTGGGATTGACCACCTTTTCGGCCCCTTTGTGGAACGAGGTGAAAACCGATGTGGCCGAACATCTCCGCGCTCGGCTGCCGGAGGTTTCCGAGGTGAGCGTGACCATCGAGGAGCACTCGCGCCCGGCCGAGCCGATGGGCGAAGTGGGGCTGCCGGCCAAGAGCGTCATCGCCGTGGGGGCGGGCAAGGGCGGGGTGGGCAAGAGCACCATCGCGGCCGCGCTGGCCTACGGCCTGCGCCGCGCCGGCTCGCGCGTCGGCCTGATGGACGCCGACGTGTACGGCCCCAGCGTGCCGCATTTGTTAGGCTCCGTCGCCCGGCCCCACATGGCCAACGGCCGCATCCAACCGGTTTCCGTCGATGGGATGGCGGTCCTGTCGATGGGCTTTCTGGTGCCGCCTGGCGAAGCCGTCATCTGGCGCGGCCCCATGCTCCACCAGGCCCTCACCCAATTCCTTCGCGACACGGACTGGGGCGAACTCGATTATTTGGTGGTCGACATGCCGCCGGGGACGGGCGATGTCGCGCTCAGCCTGTCGCAACTGCTGCCTCTTACCGGCGCGGTCGTGGTCGGCACGCCGCAGGACCTGGCGCTTCTGGACGTGACCAAGGCCATCGCCATGTTCCGCAAGGTGAACATCGACGTGCTGGGCATGGTGGAAAACATGAGCCACTTCATCTGTTCGAATTGCCATGCGCGCCACGATATTTTCGGTTCCGGCGGCGCGCGGCGCAAGGCGGCGGAACTCGGCGTGCCGTTCCTGGGCGAGGTGCCGCTGAACACGCGGCTGCGCGTCTATGGCGACGAAGGCCGCCTGGCCGCCTCGTTTGAAGATCCCGACTCGGCGCCGTATCTGGAGGCGATCGTCGTCAACCTCGTCCGCAATCTCGCGGCCCGACGCCGCCAGAAGCCGCCCCTGCCCACGCTCACGGTGCTGAAAAATTGAACAATCCTCGCCCGCGTTGATCGTTGCCGCGTTGCCGCTGGCCCGGGCCGTGGTTAAGTTTCCTTCTCCGATCGCGCGTCGCAAAAATTAGAGCCGTCGGGAATCACTTCCCGGCGGCCCTTTCTCGTCGTGGCAAGTGTTTCGTGGCGGATTTGCAAGCGGCGAACCCGGCCGTCTCAACGACCGCGCCCCGCTGCCCGGGAATCACCGCCGCCTACTTCTTCTTTTTCTTGGCAACTTTTTTCGCCGCCTTCTTTTTGGCCACCTTCTTCTTCGCCACGGTCATACCTCCATTCAAGGGTTGGTGACGAGACTCGGCCCAGAGAATCCAAACTCCGGAAGGCTACCCCCGAGCCTCGTCGTTATACATAGCCTTCAAGACCTTGCTCACGCTCGGTCCTCGCCGCTTGTTGTTTCCGCGCAGCCACGCCAGGGCTGGATGTCACAACGCCAGGCGGACATGATTCACCGTAGTTGTAACGCCGGCGAGGAAATTTGCAACACGGAAAAGGCGCGGCATCGCGCATTTTTTGAAAAATTTTATACTCCGCGCGGCTGAATATGAGTCCTTCTTCTTCGAGAAACGTCTCATTTCAACGCCTGCGGAGCATAAAGGCCCGTTGACGGGCCTTCTCCGCCGTAGGCGGTCTAGAGGCCCGGCGTTTCACGCCGGGTCGCGGTGTCGATCCCATGGCGAACCTTAAGCCCCGTTCACGGGGCTTCTCGCTGCCTTCGTGATTTGCGGGCGAGACGCCCGCGCTCCCAGATTCGCGGACGGCGTTTAGGCCGCTTCCCCTGTGGAGCGCGGGCATCTTGCCCGCATTGGTCATGGCGGGCGTTGCGGGCGGCGTTCAGGCCGTTTCCTCACCCTGCGCGACCCGTTCGAGCGGCTCCGCCAACGGAATCGGTAGGCTCAAAGCCGTCCCAGCGAGAAGGCCCGTCAAAGGGCCTCGCGCCGTGGCGTTGGTCCACGGATACCCGGCATGAATGCCGGGCCGAAGACCGCCCGCGGCGGCAAACGCCCGCGGGCGGGCGTCTTCGCACAACCTCTTGCCGGCGATCCTCGCGCTATTTCGCGAGCGGCCGAGAACGAGTCCTTTTCGCCTGAAAAACATGTCATCTCAACGCGTGCGGAGTATATCGTGGCCAGCGGCCGCCGTGTTTCGCTCGCCTACCACCGCGGCCCGCCGTGAAACGTCAGCGTCGCGTAGCTCACGTAGGCCAAGTATCCGAACAGGATCGCCCCGAAAAGGCTTTGCCACTGGACGAAGGCGACGACCGCCATCAGCGTGGCGGTCACGAAGGAAAGCATGAGCGACCACCGCGTTCCTTCGTGGGGTTGGATGGCGACGAGCACTTCACGGGCGATTTGCCCGCCGTCGAGCGGATAGATCGGCAACAAATTCACCAACCCCCAGAACAAAGTGATGAAGAACAGATCGTTGATCAAGTGGGAAAAAGCGAGCGACCCGACCGCTTCGACGACGGCGATGCGGACTCCAAAGGGAAGACCGACGCGAATCACCATTTCAAACCCGGCCAGGGCGATGACCATGGCCAGGATCGCCGCGAAGGCGAATCCCGCCGCCGGACCGGCTGCCGAGATGACGATATGCGGCAATCCTCTCGGCGGGCGGAGGAACGCGCCGCCGCCATAGGAGGTCAATCCACCCAGGCCGTACAAGGTGATCGCGGGGTGGAATCCATACGCCCGCATCGCGGCCGCGTGCCCCAATTCATGGACCAGGATGGCAACGAAAAAGGCGATCATCCAAGCGATCAACTCGGCCGGATCGCCGGCCCTCGCCCCCAAGAGCAGTCCCACGAGCCAAAAAAAAGGGTGGACGCGCACCGGGACGCCGAAGATCGCGAAATCCAGGTCCCAGCGCGTGCGTTGCGGATCAACATCGAACACGAAGGCATTCCCCCCGCCACGAACTCAAGGCCTCTTGTCCCGCGCCGATCTGGTCGCGGCCCAAGGCCGCGCTGGTCGACCGCGAAAACAAGGCAATGGTCCCTTATTCTAGCACGGCGCGATGGCGCCGCAATCCGCGGCGCGAGGGTCCGCCGGGAGCCGGGGCCACGCGATCCGACCTTGCTATCTTGCGCGGGGAATCAAAGAGCGTTCGCGGCCGGGATGCGAGGCCGTGGCGGCCCCGGGCGGCGGGGCTTGTTTGCGCCAGGCGGTCGCCAGCCACAACAACAACGTGCCGTCGCGGCTGCCGGTAAGCGCGCTTTGGCCGTCGGGGGAAAAGCCGACGATGGTCAGCTCTTGCTTGTGGCCCTTAAGCGTCAAGAGTTCCTTGCCCGTCTCGGCGTCCCAGAGTTTGGCCGTGTGGTCGAAGCTGCCGGTCAGGGCGCGGCGTCCGTTGGGCGAAAAGGCCACCGACGTGACCGCCGCCGTATGCCCCTGGAGACTGACTTCCTCCTTGCCCGTCTCCGCGTTCCAGACCTTGGCCTGATGGTCCTCGCCGCCGGTGAGGATCCGTTTGCCGTCGCGAGAATACGCCGCGGCGAGCACGGCCTCGCGGTGTCCAACGAGTTCGCGGATCGTCTCGCCGGTCTGGGCATCCCACACCCGGGCGGTCTTGTCGTTGGAGGCGGTGAGGATTCGTTTTCCGTCAGGCGAAAAGACCGCGCTAGAGACCCGATCTCCGTGACCGCGGAGCGTCAACAGGAGCTTGCCGGTTCGGGCATCCCAGACGCAGGCGGCGCGGTCGTCGCCGGCGGTCACCACGCGGGCGCCGTCGGGCGAAAAGGCCGCGTCGTTGACGTACTGGCGGTGGCCGCCTTCCAGTCGCAGCTCGGAAACGGCCTTTTCCACGTTCCAGATGCGGGCCGTTTTGTCCCAACTGCCGGTGACGACGCGCGTTCCATCGGGCGAGAAGCGGGCCGAAGCCACCGAATTGTGCGGGCTGAAGCGGACGTTCGGTCGGGCGTCCGCCACGTCCCAGAGGCACGCCTCGTTCCCTCCGATCGTGAGCACCTGGGTTCCGTCGGGCGAGAACACCGCCGACCAGGCCTGCACGGTCATGTCGTCGCGGCTCAAAAACGGGGCCGATGGCCTCGAACGCGCGCGGATCTCGCGGAACGACTCGGCGTCCCAAAGGCGGACGTTCCCTGCCGCGTCGGTCGTGACCAGTCGCCGTCCGTCGGGCGAGAACGCCACCGCGTTGACTGTTTCGCCGCCCGCGGTGAACATGGCAACTTCCTTGGCGCTGGCGATGTCCCAAAGGCGCACGGCCTTGTCGGAACAGGCGGTCGCCACGCGCCGGCCGTCGGGCGAGAGGGCCATCGAGAACACCGAGCCGGGGTGCTTGAGAATCCAGGGGAGCCGCTCGCGGCCGGTCCGCACGTCCCATTGGGCCACGGTGTTGTCGATGCTCGAGGTGAGCACGGCGTCGCCGGCGGGCAGAAAGACCGCGCCGGTGACGGCGCGGGAATGGGCCTCGGCCGTCCATCGCAGCTCGCCGGTGGCCGCGTCCCAAAGCCGGCAACGGCCAACGGCGTCGCCGGTGAACAGCAGCCGTCCGTCGGGGGAAATGGCCGCGGCCGTCACGTCGGAGCGGCCCGGCTGAAGTTTCAACAACACGCTTCCGCTCGTCAGGTCCCAGAGCCTGGCCGATTTCTCGTCGCTGCCGGTGAGGAGGAATCGTCCGTCGCGGGAGAGGGCCAGGACGGCGGCGGGCCCGGTCCCTTCCAGAACGGCCAACTGCGAGCCGGTCGCCACGTCCCAGATCCGCGCGGTGTTGTCGACGGCGGCGGTGATCAGGCGTTTGCCGTCGGGCAAGAACACGGCCCTGGTGGCGAGGAATTCGTGCCCCTCCTTGAAATGACGCAGTTCGCGGCCCGTCGAAACGTCCCAAAGCTTGGCGCTGCGGTCGCGGCTGGCGCTGACGAGGCGGCGGCCGTCTGGCGAGAAATCGGCCCCGAGGATCGCGTCGCGGTGGCCCGCTAGCACCAGTCCCTGGAAGACGCGGACTTCTTCATAGCCCTTGATACTCCACATCTTGGCCAAGCGGTCGTGGCCGGCGGAGAGGACCGAATTGCCGTCGGGAGCAAACTCGCAGCACCGGACGCGTCCGCCGTGGCCGCGGAGGGTTTTGAGGAGTTGGCGGGTGGCGACGTCCCAGACTCGAACCGTGTTGTCGTTCCCGCCGCTGACAAGCAGCTTGCCGTTGGGCGAAAAACGGACGTAGCGGACGCCGGCCAGATGGCCTTCGAGGACCTCGCATTCCGGCCCGCCGCGGCGACGTTCCTTGCCCGGCTCGGACAGCGCGTCGAAGTCGAAGGGCCTCACTTTCGCCGGGTCCCAGAGCAAAATCCGCTTGTCGTAACCCGCGCTTGCCACGAGTTTCCCGTCGGGCGAGAAGACGGCGTGGTAAACGGGTCCTTCGTGGCCGAGGAAGGGAGCGCCCGCCTTCCGCGAAGCGACGTCCCAGACCATGGCCGAACCGTCCTGGCAGGCGGTGACGATGCGTTTTTCGTCGGGAGAGAAGTTGGCCGACCAGACCCACCACTCGTGTCCCTCGAAGGCCGCCGATTGGCCGGAGGTCAAATCGTACAGCCGGGCCGTGGCGTCGTAGGAGCTGGTCAGGATCGCCTTGCCGTCGCGGGCATAGACCACGCTGAGCACGGCGTCGCGGTGTCCGGGCAGGGCCTGGACGAGGGCGCCCGTCCGGGCGTCGAAGATCTTCAGGTAGTTGGGCGGGTCGTTGGTGCCCGCGGCCACGTGGCGTCCATCGGGCGAGAAGGCAAGGCTGAACACGTTCTGGGCGCCGCTGGGAAACGAGACGAGTTGCTGGCCGGTCTCGGCGTCCCAGATCTCCACCCGGCCGTTCCATCCGCCCGTGGCCAACCGTTTGCCGTCCGCGGACAAGGCGGCCGCGTCGAGCGGTTGTCCGGCGGAAAAATTGCGTATTTCCTGCGAACACAAGTGCTTCAGGCGGCCCCACTCCCAGTCGCGCAAATGCTCCGGGCATTCGTCCAGGAGAGCGATCGCCCGATCAAACGCGTTTTCCTCGATTTTCTCCGCGGCCAGTCCGATCCGCGCCACGTAGGCGCCGTATTCTTCCTTGAGTTGGGCATCCTCGGCGGCGCGTTGCGCGAGTTCGGCCTTGACACGTTGTTCGTCGGCGATGTTCTTTTGCTTGACGGCCTCCGCCCGCTCGCTCTGCGCGATGAGCGTCTGTTTCTTCGCCTCCTCGCGTTGTTCCTCGGCGATGGCCCGCTGTTGCTGGGCGATGATCGTCTGGCGTTCGGCGATGTTCCTCTGCTCCAGGGCGATTCCCTCGGCGACTCGGGCCCGGTGGGCCTCGGCGCGAATCCAGAAGAAAGCCACCGTGACGACCACGAACACCGTCGCCGCCAACGCGGCGCCGACCCGCTTGGCGGCGCGCAAACGCTGTTGCCGGGCCTCGCGTTCGCGGCGTCCGGCGTCGATCTCGGCGAGGATCGCGCGGTGCTCGGCGTTGTTCGGGTCCAAGAGCGACGCCCCGAGGTCGAAGTCGCCCTTGGCCAAGGCGCTTCTGGCATAGGCCGCGCTGGCCCGGGCAAGGCCCTCCACGGCTTCCGTGTTTCCTTCCCAAAGGGCGATCGCCTCTTGGAAACCGAATCGTGCCCGGGCATAGACCTCGTAATCGTCGGTCTGCTGGGCCTGGACCAGGTCGGCCTGGGCCCGCGTCGATAGGGCGATGCTCTGCGTGTGCGACAGGTGCTGGCGGATGGCGTTCTGGAAGTCGGCGACGGTGGCGTAGCGGTCCTTCGGGTCGGTGGCCATCGCCTTCATGGCGATGTCCATCACCTCGCCCTTTTTCTCGGTGGGTCGGATCTTGTTCTTCGACGCCGCGAACAGGCACTCCAGGACGTTCTTGCCCGTATGCGGCGGAAAACCCGTCACGATTTCGAACAGGATCGCGCCCAACAGATAGATGTCGCTGGCCGTGGTGCAGGCGTCGGCCGGTCCGAAGGCCATTTCCGGGGCCATGTAGGCCGGCGTCCCACCCATGCTCGCCGTGCCCGGCGCGCCGCCCAGCGTCAATGCCAGGCCCCAGTCCATGACCAGCACCTCGCCGAAGTCGCCGAGCATGATGTTCTCGGGCTTGAGATCGCGATGGATCACGCCGCGAGAATGCGCGAAGGCGACCGCGTCGGCCACCTTCATGAGGATCTCGATGTTCTCCTGGAACGTCTTCTGCCCGATGACCTTGTTCCAGGGGGTCCCCTTGACCCGCTTCATCGAATAGAACAGCGCCCCGGTGTCGTCCGAGCCTAGGTCGTAGATGGGGACGATGTTCGGGTGTTCGAGGTCGCCGGTGACGACGGCCTCGGAGAGGAATTTTTGCCGGGCCTGCAAGTCGCGCGTCGCGGCCGGCTTGAGCATCTTGACCGCCACCAGGCGGTCGATCGAGGCCTGGCGGGCGGCGAGCACCACGCCCATGCCGCCCTCGCCCAACTGGCCGAGGAGGTCGTAGTCGGGCCGGATGTTCTTGTCGCGCTTGGTGCGGCGGAAGATCCTCGTCTGGATGACCAGATTGGACTGCTGCTCGACGGTTTGGGAGGAGACTTTGAGCGAGGTATGCGGGGTGGCGTCGGGTTGGAACTTGCCTGCCCACACGCGCGACACCCGCTCGTCAAGGTCCGCCGGTCCGGCTCGATCTTGCTGAGTTCCCGGTGGGGCGACCGTGACCCGGCCCGCCAGCCCCCCCGCCGTCGCCAACTTTCGTCCCGGCGTCGCCCGAACCGCGTCCGTCTCACTAGAATCCCCCTGGCTCGGCGGTTTGGACAAAACGAAGGAGGCCGAATCCAGGGTTTGTTCGACGCGGTCGGGCACCGTGCCCGGCCTCTGGCCCAATGGCGGAACAAATCCGGCGGCCGAATCCAAGGTCCGCGCCGCCTCGTCCGGCGGGATCTCGCCCGATGGTCGGGCAAACGACGCGGAGTCCAGCGTCTGATCCTCGCGTTGGTCCGGCGCCGCGGCGGCGGGCCGCGACGGAGGCCCAAAGCCAACCGCCGAGTCGAGCGTTTGCGCCGCCGCACGGGCCTCGTCCGATTCAGCCGACGGCGGCACGGCGGGCGCTAAAGGCAGCGTCGCGGATTCGACGGTCTGACCCGCGGGGAAATCGCCGCCTGGCGCGGGCGATCCGGCGAATGTTGCCGAATCCAGCGTCTGATCCAAGCGCGTGCCGGCCGTGGGCGGCTTCTCACTCGATGCAAGGGCGAAACCCGTCGCGGAATCGAGCGTTCGCCCCATCGCCTCGGATTCCGGCGGAACCTCGGCGGCCGAGCCTGGCGGAACAGGTCGAAGCGCGGCCGAGTCCACCGTCTCATCCAGTCGCCGATCGCGCGGTCCTTGCCCGTCGTCCAGCCAGGGAGGCGAGGGCAAGCCCGCCGCCGAATCGAGCGTTTGCGCCGCTGCCTGGGATTCCGACAACGCATCGCCCGCTTCCGCCAAGCCAGGCCAACCCATCGCCGCCGAATCCACCGTCTCGCCCAAACGCTGATCGCCGGACGAATCCGTCGGCACGCTTGCGGGCGGCGAGGGAAAACTGGGGGCGGAGTCGAGCGTCTGCGCCGCGG
>Ga0209101_1002910_pt1 | contig 10740 bp, 8 predicted proteins | sample ConPoolayeCmetaG_FD_185481 | JGI IMG/M metagenome (GOLD analysis project Ga0209101, IMG submission 185481) | Hot spring microbial mat communities from California, USA to study Microbial Dark Matter (Phase II) - Cone Pool mat layer C metaG... ... | reverse complement strand
AGAGGGGGAGTACACCCTTACCGTTAGCGCGGCCCACGGGGGTGCCATCCCGGCGGTGGGGGGGTGGGGCCTGTGGGTGCTTGCTGCGCTGTTAGCCGGCGCTGCCGCCGTCGGCGTCTGGCGCGGGCTGCACGCCTGACGCGCTGGCCGCTTGGAGCGGCGACCAGCTTGCCCACCTCGAGCCCGATAGGCACCAACGCCGGCGCGGGCGCTGGGAAGGCCACCGGTTAGGCCCGGGCCGTCCCGGACCCCAGGCAGGCACGCTGACCCTGGCTCTGCTCGGGGATGGCGGCGATCTTCACCAGCAAGGCGAGGACGTTCCACGGGCGCTGGACGGGGAGGCCACGAAGCTCGTTCGGTGATAGACGAGTGACGAAATTGAAGAATGATGTTCTTTCGGAAAAAAGTAACAATACCGAAGAATAATCGAATTTTTTGAGCATTCGATGATTTCTCTTGGAACCTCACGCTCAATAGTTTATCTTTGTTCAGAACAAAGCTCTCTCCCCTCCTTTTCCGGTGAGACGGTGGGAATACAGGGGAGGGAAGGAGGCCCAAGATGACCGCGATGCATCCGGAAGGGGTTGCCCGGTACGTGCGCCAGGCCGAGGAGGCGTTGGCGCGCCGGCGGGCGGAGCGCAGCCGGGTGCGGGGGCTCAAGTTCGACACCATCGCCGTGCACGGGATGTACTCCATGGAGGAGGCGTTTGCCGGCGGGCAGGGGGGGGTCATCGAGCCGGTGTTCCCCTCCACCTCCCAGGCGTACCGCGACAGTGACGAGATGGAGGCGGCCCTCGCCTACCTCATCCCCACCTGGTGCTACTCCCGCATCCACAACCCCACCGTGCACTACCTGGAAGAGACGCTAGCCCTCTTGGAGAGCTACGGCTGCTCCTGCGACGCCTCGGCGCTGGTGACTTCCTCGGGGATGGCGGCGATCAAGCAGGCGGTGGAGCCGCTGCTGGCCAAGCAGAGGGAGGGGGAGGAGCGCATCAACTTCGTGTCCGCGGCGCAGGTGTACGGCGGCACCTTCCAGCTCTTCTCAGTGCGCATGCGCGAGCGCGGCGCTCAGGTGCGCTGGGTGCGGCAGCCCTGGGAGGTGGAGGCGTGGCGGGCGCTGATCGATGAGGACACGCGCTTTCTCTACGGCGAGATGCCTTCAAACCCCCAGCAGGCGTGTTTCGACATTGCCGCCGTGGCCGAGCTGGCGCACCAGCACGGCATCCCGTTGATCGTCGATGCCACCATCGCCACCCCCGCGCTGCTGCGCCCCTTGGGGCATGGCGCGGATGTGGTGGTGCACTCCCTCACCAAGACGGCGGGCGCCGGCGGGTTCACCGTGGCCGGGGCGATCGTGGCGCGTCATGACCTGACCAGCCGGCACCTTGCCGAGGAGGCCCGCGCCGACTACGCCACTTGGCTCAAGCTGTGGCCCTTCCGCGACTCCGGCCCGTGCCTGTCAGCGTACTCGGCGTTCTTGCTGCTCAACGAGCTGCGCACCCTGCGCGTCAAGGTGGCGCACATGGCCGCCAACACCATGGCGGTGGCCAATTTCCTGGCGCAGCACCCCCAGGTAGAGCGGGTGGACTACCTGGGGCTGCCCTCCCACCCGTTGCACGCCCTGGCCTCGCGCTACCTTGCGGTGGTGGACGACGGCACCCCGGCGTTCGGGCACCTGCTGTCCTTCACCGTGCGCGGCACCGCGGCTGACACCCGGAGGTTCTTCGACGGTCTCCAGCGCATCTGGCGGGCCACCGATCTGGGGCGGGTGAAGTCGGTGGCCACCATCCCCGCCATCTCCACCCACCAGCAGCAAGGGGAAGAGGGGCGCCAGCTGGCCGGCATTCCCCCCACCATGGTGCGCCTGTGCGTGGGCGCCGAGCACCCCGCCGACGTCATCGCCGATTTGGACCAGGCGCTGGCGAGAATCGACTCAAGGAGGCACGTATGAGGATCTTGTTGGTCGGATTCGGAGTGGTAGGCCAGGGTCTGGCGGAGCTGCTGCTGGAGCGCCGCCACGTGCTGGCCGCGGAGTACGACTTCCACTGGACGGTGGTGGGCATTGCCGATCACGCCAAGGGTAGCTGCTACCTGCCTGACGGTATTGATCTGCACGCCGCCCTGCAGGCGGCCTCCAAAAGCGTTTCGCTGGCCACGCTGCCGGGGGGGTGCCCCTGGGACGCGCCGACCATGATCCGCCAAGCCGCCGCCGACGTGGTGTGTGAGGCCACCTGGACGGACATCAGCACCGCCGAGCCGGCCACCACCCACCTGCGCACGGCCATGGAGCGGGGGATGCACGTGGTCACCACCAACAAGGGCCCGCTGGCGCTGTACTACCACGAGCTGGCGGAGCTGGCCAAAGCCAAAGGCGTGCACTTCCTCTTCGAGGGCACGGTGATGGCCGGCACGCCGCTGCTCAACCTGCGGCGGGAGGGTTTGGCGGGGTCGGGGATTAAGGCGGTGGCGGGGATCTTCAACGGCACCACCAACTACATTCTGACCCGCATGGAGGAGGGGCTGTCCTACGCCGACGCCCTGGCCCAGGCGCAGGAGTTGGGGTACGCCGAGGCGATCCCCGACGCCGACGTGTTGGGGCACGATGCTCTCGCCAAGGTGACGATCCTGGCCAACGTGGTGTTTGGCGCCCGCCTGAAGCCCTCGGACAGTCCCTGCGAGGGGATCACCGCTATCACCGCCGAGGACATTGCCCGCGCCGCCGCGCAGGGCAAGCGCTACAAGCTCATCGGCAAGGTGTGGCGGGAGGGGGAGGTGGTGCGCGCCCAGGTGGGCCCCGAGTTGATCCCCCTCACCCATCCCCTGGCCGGGGTGAGTGGGGCCACCAACGCCGCCACCTTCACCACCGACGCCCTGGGGGAGGTGACCGTCATCGGACCCGGCGCCGGACGCCGGCCCACCGGGTACGCCATGCTCAACGACCTGCTCCACATCACGAGGAGGCAACGATGAAAATGTTCCTTGCCGGGGAATGGGTGGATCGCGAGCGCTTGATCGAGGTGCGCGATCCTTTCGACAACTCGCTCATCGACACCGTGCCCGCGGCCACGCGGGAGGACGTGGAAACGGCCATGGCCGCGGCGGTGGAGGGGTTTCACGTCTCCCGCTCCCTGACCACCTTCCAGCGGGCGCAGATCCTGCGCGGTGCCGCCGACATCGTGGCCAGCAACCTGGAGGAGTTCGCCCGCACCATTGCCCGGGAAGGGTCCAAGACGATCCGCGAGGCGCGCAAGGAGGCACGGCGCTGCACCAACACCTTGACCGTCGCCGCGGAGGAGGCCAAGCGGTTGCTGGGGGAGACCATCCCCTTCGACTCCTTTCCCGGCGGCGAGCAGCGCCGCGGCTTCTGGGAGCGGCAGCCCATTGGCGTGGTGGTGGCCATCACCCCCTTCAACGACCCGCTGAATCTGGTGGCGCATAAGCTCGGGCCGGCCATTGCCGCGGGGTGCAGCGTCATCTTAAAACCCGCCACGGTGACGCCCCTGTCGGCCTTGAAGCTCACCGAGGCGCTGCTGGAGGCGGGGCTGCCGCCCCAGGTGCTGCAGACCATCACCGGCTACGGCGGTGAGATCGGCGATGCTCTGGTGTCGGATCCGCGGCCGCGCATGATTTCGTTCACCGGCGGGGTGGAGGCCGGGCAGCGCATCGTCAAGCTGGCCGGCCTCAAGAAGATCGGCATGGAGCTGGGGTCCAACTCACCGGTGATTGTGTGGAAGGACGCGGACCTGGCGTGGGCGGCGGAGAGCTGCGTTTCGGGCGCGTTTTGGGCGGCGGGGCAGAACTGCATTGGGGTGCAGCGCATTTACGTGCACGCTGCGGTGTACGACGAATTTCGCAGCCGCATGGTGGAGCTCACCCGGAAGTACCGCATCGGCAACAAGCTGGACGAGGCCACCGATATGGGGCCGATGATCAACGAGGGGGAGGCCAAGCGGGTGGAGCGCTGGATCGCCGAAGCCCAATCCAAAGGCGCCCGGGTGCTCATCGGGGGCGGCCGCCAGGGCGCTCTGCTGGAACCCACGATCCTGGAGAACGTCGCCAAGGACGCCACCCTGCACTACGAAGAGGTGTTCGGCCCCACCGTCAACCTCTACCCCTACGAGGATCTCGACGAGGCCATCCGGGAGGCCAACGCCATCCCCTACGGTTTGCACGCCGCGGTGTTTGCCCGCGACGTCAACATGGCGTTCAAGATCGCCTCGGCGCTGGAGTGCGGCGGCGTGATGATCAACGATTCCACCGACTACCGCCTGGACTCTATGCCCTTTGGCGGGATCAAGAACTCAGGCTTGGGGCGGGAGGGGATCCGCTTCGCCCTGCAGGAGATGACCGAGCCCAAGGTGTACTGCTTCTGGCTGGGGTAGGGCCAACGCCCGCCGGCCCGGTCCTCGCCTGGCACCCCAGAGGTTGACAAAAGCCACGGTGTAAGCTGTACTGTCCATGTACATCGGTGACGCGAAAGATGTGAAGGGGTGCGAAACCGGTGGGGAGGGGGCGATGAGCCTGGTGGGCCGTCTCGAGGAACTGTCGCTGCCCGAGATCCTGCAGATCGTCTCCATGACCGGCAAAAGCGGCCGGCTCACTTTGAGTACCGGCGTGGACGAGGGCGTGCTGGTGGTGCGCAAGGGGAAGATCATCTACGCCGCCTCCACCTCGGCGCGGGAAGCGTTTGGGCACCTGTTGCTGCACCTCAAGTTAATCACGCAGGAGACTCTGGCCGAGGCGTTGGACCGGCAGTACCGCAGCAAGGAAGAGAAGCGACTGGGGCGCATCCTGGTGGAGATGGAGGCCATCACCCAAAAGCGCCTGGACGCGGTGATGCACCGGCAGGTGTGGAAGGTGCTGTCGGAAATGTTCGAGTGGCGGGAGGGGTTCTTCCGCTTCCGCGCCATGGACATCGCCGACCGCGGCGAGGTGGAGGTGGATGCCCGCGACTTCCTGCTGGAGCGGGGGATTGATGGCGAGGGGATCGCGGTGGAGCTGCTGCGGCGCTGGGACGAGCTGCGCCGGGAAAAGGAGGCGTTCCCAGGGCCGGCCGGCGGGCCTAAGCCCCCGCGCGGGCCGGCGAGCAAGCCCACCACCTTGAACGCGCTGGTGGCCGACTTTTCCACCCCGCTGCTCACCGGTGAGCAGGTCAACGAGGTCCTGCGGGTGGCGGGGCGGGTGGCGGCGCGGGGCGTGCTGTTTTGCGTACGCGGCCAGGCGTTGACCGCGGTGGGCACCTTCGGACTGGGCGAGACCACGGGGGTGCGGGTGGAGCGGCTGGCGGGGCTGCGCCTGCCGGTGGACGAGGGGGCCGTGGCAGCGCCGGTGCTGGCCACCGGGCAGCGTTACCGCGGTGAGCTCGCCGACACGCCGTGGAACCGGGCGCTGGTGGAGGCCATGGGGGGCGCCTGGCCGCGGCAGGTGGCGGTGGTGCCGGGTTTGCGGCGGGGGAAGGTCGCGCTTCTCGTCTACGCCGACGATCGCCCGACCGGTGGCCCCATCGGCCCGCTGGAAAGTCTGCAAGCCGTGCTCACCGAGGTGGCATCGGCCATGACCTCGCCGCCGCGCGTACCACGACCCCAAAGTGATGCGCCCGCGCCCGGTGAGGCCACCGCCTGAAGGTGCGCCCCGCCGCCGGCGCGGCGTTGCTACCATGGCTTGAGGAGGGTGCCCGCCATGGGCTGGGTCGCGCGTCGCCTCTGCCTTGCGCTCGCCTTTTTCCCCGCCTCGCTAACCCTTGGGGCGGGGTTCGAAGAGCTCTTTTTCGATCGCACCCTGCGGGTGGACCTGCACCACGGGGGGCACGCCACCGAGGAGGTGTTCTCGGTAGACCGTCTTGTTCTGGAGGGACCGTGGGCCGGGCCTCGCGGCCGGGGGCTCGTGGATGCCCGCCCGCAGGGTCGTTACCTGGCACGCCTGAAGGACCCCAGCAGCGGCGCCACGGTGTGGGCACACCCGTGGGATTCTTACTTCGGCGAGTACCGCACCACCGCCCCGGCTCACCGCGGGGTGCGCCGCACCTTCCACGAGTCGCTGCGTCTGCCCTTGCCGCGCCGCCCCATGGAGCTGGAGGTGGCGGTGCGGGAGCGGGGGGTGGGGCGCACCCTGCTGGTGGCGGCCATCGATCCCGAGGATGTCCTGGTGGTGCGGGAGGAGGCACGCCCTGCGCTGGTGGTGGAGAGCCACCCCTGCTCGCCGGCGGCGCGGTGCGTGGATTTGGTGCTCGTGGGAGAAGGCTACACCGCTGCCGAGGAGGCCACGTTTCGCGCTGATCTCACCCGGTTTACCGCGGTGCTCCTGCGCCAGGAGCCGTTCGCCTCCCTGCGCGACCGCTTGGCAGTCCGGGGCGTGTGGGTGCCGTCCCCTGAGAACGGCTGCGACGAGCCCTCCCGCGGGGTGTGGCGGCGCACCGCGGTGGGGGCGTCCTTCGACGCCCTGGGTTCGGAGCGCTACCTGCTCACCGAGGACAACCGGGCGCTGCGGGAGGTGGCCGCCGCCGCCCCCTACGACCTTGTCATCGTCATGGTCAACCACAGCCGCTACGGTGGCGGTGGCATCTTCAATTTCTACAGTACCTTCACCACGCGCAACCAGTGGTCGGAGTACGTCTTCCTGCACGAGCTGGGGCACGCCTTCGCGGGCCTGGCGGACGAGTACTACACCTCTTCGGTGGCGTACAACGACCTTTACCCCCCCGGCGTGGAGCCCGCCGAACCCAACATCACGGCCCTGCTGGACCCGGCGGCGCTCAAGTGGCGGGGGCTGGTGGCGCCTTCTACCCCGCTGCCGACGCCGTGGGCCAAGGAGGGGTTCGACGCCCTCGACCGCGCCTACCAGAGCAGGCGTGAGGCCCTCAACCGGCGCATCGCCGAGGCGATGCGGGCGAAGGCCCCCAAGGCGGACGTGGCGCGGCTCATCGACGAGGGGGAGAGGCTGTCGGTGGAGCACGCCCGCGCCGTGGACGCCTTCTTGGCGGGCAGTCCCGGGCGCGGCGTGGTGGGGGCGTTCGAGGGTGCCGGCTACTCCTCCACCGGGCTGTACCGCCCTGCCCTTGACTGCATCATGTTCACCAAGGGCGTCAAGCCGTTCTGCCCGGTCTGCCAGGCGGCCATCCGCGCCGCCGTGGAGCTGTTGACCCAGTGATCGGCACCCGGACACGGTAGCGGGCACCAGCACCGACACAGGCACGGACACGGGCACCGACACGGGCACGGGCACGGGTACCGACACCGACACGGGCAGCGACACCACCAGCGGGCGCGGGGCTTTCCCCCTCACGCTCTCCTACAATGTTCCCGTGCCGGCGAACTTGACGCCCCAGTACCGCGCCGCCGAGAGCCGCTTCAAAGCGGCCAGGAGCGCGGAGGAGCGGCGCGCGGCGCTGGAGGAGATGCTCGCCACCATCCCCAAGCACAAGGGGACGGAGAAGATGCAGGCGGATCTCAAGCGCCGGCTGGCCCGCGCCCGGCAGGAGGAGGAGGCGCGCTCGGCGCGCCGCGGCTATACCGTCAAAGTAGAGCCGGAGGGGGCCGCCCAAGTTGTCATTTTGGGGCCGCCCAACAGCGGCAAGTCGTCGCTGCTGGCGGCCTTCACCCGGGCCGAGCCGGCCATCGGCGAGTACCCGTTCACCACCACTCGCCCCCAGCCTGGCATGATGCTCTACGAGGATGTGCAGATCCAGCTGGTGGATCTGCCGCCGATCACCAGGGAGCACTTTGATTCGTGGATGCCCAACGTGGTGGCTGCCGCTGACGCGGCGCTGCTGGTGATCGACCCCACCTCCCCCGAGGTACCGGACGATGTGGAGGCGGTGCGGGAGCGGCTCGCCCAGGTGCGCGTGGCGTTGGTGGGGGCTCTGCCCGAGGACGGCGATCCCCGAGTGACGTACCTTCCCACCCTGGCGGTGATCACCAAGCTGGACCAGGCCCGTGCCGAGGACCGGGCGGTGCTGGAGGAGCTGTACGGTGGGGAGTTCCCCCTGGTCGGCGTCAGCGTGGCGTCCAGGGCCGGGTGCGAAGCGTTCAAGGTGGCGCTGTGGAAGCGCCTGCAGTTGCTGCGCGTGTACGCCAAGCCGCCGGGGAAGCCGGCGGACCGCAGTGCGCCGTTCGTGCTTCCCGAAGGCTCCACGGTGCTGGACCTGGCCGAGCTGATCCACCGGGAACTGGCGGAGAAGCTGTCGTTCGCGCGCCTGTGGGGCGGCAAGCTGGACGGCCAGCGGGTGGCCCGGGACTTTGAGCTGCGCGATCGCGACGTCGTCGAGCTCCACGGTTGACCTCCACGGAAGCGGCTGCTACAAGAGTGGTGCAGGCTGACGATGCTGATCGACCTTGACGACCCCCGCCCCCACTGGTTGGTGGTGCGCACCAAACCCAAGCAGGAGCGCGCCGTGGTGGAGCTGCTGGGCCACCGGGTCATCGAGGCATACTGCCCGCGCATCCTCGAGCCCCGCACCCACCGGCGGGGGGCGCTGGGCCCGGTGCCGCTTTTTCCGTCCTACGTGTTCGCCCGCGCCGTGGTGCGCGAGCATTACAGCGGCGTGCACTACTGCCACGGCGCCCTCGGCATTCTGCGCTTCGGCGACAAGCTGGCGGCGGTGGAGGATGACTTCATCGCCCTCCTGCGGCAGCGCGCCGGCGAGCGCGGCTACCTTGCCTTCGGACAGGTGCGCAGGCCGCTGGAGAGGGGGACGCGGGTGCGCGTCACCGCGGGTCCACTGGCCGGGTACGAGGGGATCGTGACGGCGTATCAGCCGGCCAGGGAACGGGTGCGCTTGCTGCTGCAGCTGGTTAGCGGGGTGACGCGGGCCGAGGTCGATGCACGCCACGTCCGCTGCGCCTGAGGCCTCCCCCGCCGGTGGGGGACGGCCGCGACAGAGCAAGGCGGAGTTACCCCTGGCGGTGCGCATCGCCGGCACGGTGGTGGCTGGCGCCTTGGCTTTAGCCTCGCTGAGGCTGTACCAGGACTACGCCAAGCGCCAGGGGGAGCTGCGCCAGCTCATCGCCGCGGTGGAGTTGGACCGGCGCCAGGGGGAGGCGGCGGCGCGCATCCTCTGGGATCCCGACGTGCAGATGGGACGCCTGCAGGTGGCGCGGGCACTGCTCTACGAGGGACTGGATGGGGGGGCGTTCGCGGCGCTGCCGCCGGGGGAGCGCATGACCGCCATGGCGCTCCTGCCCGAGCGTCTGGAGTTGGCGCGGGAGATCGCCGCCCAGACCCTGCGCCAGCGGCCCGCCGCGTGGGCGGCGGCGATGATCCTGGGCGCCTCGTACTACGTGGAGTGGGCGCTGCGCGGGGATCCCCGCCTGCTCACCGAACGGCAGCGGTGGGAGCGCCCCTTGCAGGTGGCCGCCGAGCTCGCCCCCGGCGAGGACGAACCCAGGAGGTTTCTGGCGCTGGCCTACCTGGAGATCTGGCCCGCCCTGACGGCCGGCGAGCGCGCGCAGCTGCTGCCGATGGTGCGCCAGGCGCTGGCGGACCGTCCCACCTTCGAGCGCGCCGCCGGCACCTGGCTGGCGGTGGCGGCAAGCCCGGAGGAGGCGAGCGCGGTCATCCCCGATACCTCCTGGGCGTGGCAGGCGATGGCGGCGCGTAGCGCGCGCCAGCGCGACTGGGAGGGATACGCCCACGCCATGGAGCGGGTTCGACGTGCCCACACCGCCGAGATGCAGGCGGCGCTGGCGGAGCTGGAGCGGCGCCGCGCCGGTGGCGACGTACGCGGCGCCCGCACCGCGGCGCTGGGCCTGCTTGCGTCTGCCTCGCCCGAGCGCCGCAACGTGCCTTTGGCGCAGCGGGCGCTGGAGCTGCTCCCCCCCGGCCCGGTGGACGGCGCCCGCGCCGGCGCCCTGCGCGCCTGGCTGGACTGGGCTCTGGAGATGGCGCTGTGGGAACAGCCGGGCCTGTCGCCGGCGACGATGGACCGCCTCGCCGCCCTGCTGGACCCCCTGCCCCCGCCCCAGGCGGCGTTGGCCGCCCTGGTGGCCGGGAACCTGCCGGCCGCCGAGGCGGTGGAGCGCCGGTACGAAGCCCTCGACACTGAACCGTGGGCGCCGTACTGCATCCTCAAGGCCAGGGTGCTGGCGGCCCGGGGAGAACGGGCGGCGGCGGAGCGCGTGCTGGGGAGGGTGCAACGCCTCTGGGTGGGCAGCGTGCCGGAGCTGCGCTCCCGTCTCGCCGTGGCGCAAAGCCGCGGCGACGCCGCCGCCGTGGCTGCCGCCGAGGCAGCCCTGGCCTCCGCGACGCGCGACCAGTGGCCGGCCACCGCCTGGCGCTGGCGGGGGCGGGTGGCGAGCGCCGGGTTTCTGGCGGCTCGGCCGGCGCCGGGGGTGGCCATCACCTTCGACGTGGCACCCAGTCAGGGCGCTCCCCTGCAAGTGAGCCTTGATGGGCAGTTGGTGCCGGTGGGCCCAGCACTCCCCGGGGCGGAGGTGATCGTGGGCGCACCCCTGGACGCCGGCATCCACCTGCTCTCCGTCACCTCCTCCGGGGGGCGGGTGGCGCCCGGCCGCTTTCGGCTGCTACCAGAGTGAGAACGGCACACGAAGCGGGCCTGCGGGCCCGCGCTCCAATCGTCCGTGTCCGTGCCCGTGACCGTGCCCGTGACCGTGCCCGTGCCCGTGTCCGAGCCCGTGTCCGGGACCGTGTCCGTGTCCGTGTCCGTCCGTGGCGGTGAATGTGGGCGCGACCGGGAGGGGCGGGCCCGCGGGCGGACCGCGGGGCCTCAAGAAGTCGCGCCAGCGG
>Ga0209101_1002908_pt1 | contig 10746 bp, 7 predicted proteins | sample ConPoolayeCmetaG_FD_185481 | JGI IMG/M metagenome (GOLD analysis project Ga0209101, IMG submission 185481) | Hot spring microbial mat communities from California, USA to study Microbial Dark Matter (Phase II) - Cone Pool mat layer C metaG... ... | reverse complement strand
ACTTTTATTTAAAACGCCAAATAGGAAAAATAAGAGACAAAAAATTACCACCAATTATTGCCGAAGAAGGTTTTGGTCATACCCGCTGGGCAACACACGGAGGAGTTTTAGAAAAAAACACCCATCCCCATTTTGACTCTCAAAAAAAAATTTTTGCGGTTCATAATGGTATTATTGAAAACTTTAATGAATTAAGACAAGAACTTACAAAAAAAGGCCATATCTTCAATTCTGAAACAGATACTGAAGTATTACCTCATTTAGCTGAAGAGTTAAGCAAAAAAACAAACAATCGTTTAAAAATAATTAAAGAAATAATTAAAAAAATTAAAGGATTAAACGCCATTATTCTTTATTTTTTAAACGAAAGTGAATTTTATGCTTTTAAAAATAGCTCACCGATTGTTTTAGGAAAAAATAACGATGGTGTATTTTTAGCTTCTGATGCATCGGCTTTAGCTTCTTATACTAGCAAAGTCTACTTTCTTAATGATGAAGAAATTATTGTGATTAAAGAAAAAAACATTTATCTTTTTGATAAATATGGAAAACCAAAAAAAATTAACTTCATCAATCTAAATTACAAAGTCGAAGACACTCTTCTTGGTAATTACAAGCATTTTATGATTAAAGAAATTAACGAACAACCTAAAGTTTTAAAAACAATTATTGAAACTCAAGAACAAAATATTAAAAAAGCCGCTAATTTAATTAAAAATTCATACGGTAGTTACTTTTTAGGATGCGGTAGCGCTTATTATGCTTGTTTATTGGGGACTTACTTTTTCTCAAAAATTGCCAGTCGTCATATCAATGCGGCTGTTGCCTCAGAATTTTCCTACTTAGTTAACTTTTTAAAAAAAACATCTTTAGTCATTGCTTTATCCCAATCAGGAGAAACAATTGATATTATTTCATCAATTAAAAAAGCCAAAGAAAAAAAAACCAAAATTTTAGCTTTAACTAACGTTTTAGGATCAACTCTATATCGAATGTCTGATGAAAAACTTTTACTTTTAGCTGGACCAGAAAAATGTGTTTTGGCAACAAAATCATTTACTGCTAAAGTTGCCTTTTTATATCTTTTAGCTCATATTTTAAATGGTAGCTTTAAAAAGGGCCAAGAAAACTTAAATAAGGCTATTAAAGAAGTAGAAAAAATAATAAACGAAAGTGAAAAAATAAAAAAATTAGCTCACTATTTAAAAAATAAACAAGATATTTTTGTTTTGGGCCGAGGCGTTTCGTATCCGGTGGCTTTGGAATCGGCTTTAAAAATTAAAGAGTCATCTTATATTCACGCTGAAGGTTTTCCTGCTGGTGAGTTAAAACATGGAGTAATTGCGCTAATTGAAAAAGAAACACCAGTTATTGTTTATAATCCTCAAGATGAAACTTATGAAGACACCTTATCTTCAGCCTATGAAGTTTCTGCCCGTGGCGCTTATGTTATCGGCATATCTTCAAAAAACAACCCCGTTTATAATCAATTCTTTCAAATTGAAAACTGTGCCGATGCCACCACTATTCCCAATGTTGTTTTTGCTCAACTTTTAGGATACTATTTGACATTAGCCCGTGGCTTTGACCCCGACAAACCAAGAAATCTAGCCAAAAGCGTAACGGTAAAATAAATTTAAACTAAAGTCATTGATAAATTTAAAGTTATAACACCTCCGAGGTGTTAAGTATTAAATATAAAGTTGCAAATTAAAATAAAAAAAGTATAATCTCTTTATATGCTCAAAAACCAACTAAAAAACGACTTACTCTCTGCCTTAAAAGAAAAAAACGAAAAAAAAGTTTCTATTCTCCGACTTGCTCTTTCAAAAATTCAAAACGAGGAAATTAATAAACAAAGGCAATTGGCTAACGATGAGGTAATTTTAATTCTTCAAAAATTAAAACAAGAACTTAAAGAAGCAAAAGAAGCAGCTATTAAAGCCAAACGAAAAGATCTAGAAACAAAGGCCAATGAGGAATTAAATCTTATTCTCCCCTATCTTCCAAAACCTTTATCTGAAGATGAGTTAAAACAAGAAATTAAAAAACTTATTGACCAAAACAAAGATTTATGGCAAAAAAATCCAAAAGCGTTAATTGGAATTTGTATTAAAGCTTTAAAAACCAAAGCCGAGACAAAAAGGATTATTGAGATAATAAACTCATTTCAAGCTTCATAAATTTTAGTCAACGCCTCAATTCCCAAAAAAAACATCTTCTCATCAAAGTTTTCATTGGGAGCGTGAATATTGTCATCTGGTAAAGTAAAGCCAGTTAAGATGATTGGTTTTTTATACAGACGTTGAAAAATTTCGGCAGCTGGAATTGAACCGCCAGTTCGATTAAAAATTACCTCATTACCAAAAACCTCTCTTAAAATTCTTTCTGTCTTTTTTACCCATTTATTATTAACGTCAGTATAAAATGGAGCTGATTTAGACAAACACTTTAACTCCCATCTTACATCTTTTGGAATATTTTTTTTAACAAAATCAAAGACTAAACTTTCAATTTCTTTGGGATTTTGATGTTCAACTAAACGAAAAGAAAACTTAACTGTTGCTTCTTTAGGAATAACTGTTTTTTGTCCCTCTTGAATAAAGCCCGCTATTATTCCATGACAATCAAAAGAAGGAAGAATTTTTGATGATAAACTTCCTAAACTATCAATCTCAGTTAATCCAAAAACAGAAGCCTCATATTTTTCTTCTTTGTCAGACTTTATTGTTTTTTTCAAAAGTAAAAGCTCATCTTTGGGGATCTTTCTTACTTGATCGTAAAATTTTCTGATTAAAATTTTGCCTGTTTTTATGTCTTTGACTTTGGCAATTAAATCAGCTAAAACATTTATAGGATTATAAACACGATTACCGTAAACTCCTGAATGTAAATCACGTTCCCCTATTTTTATTGTTAATTCAAAATAAATAATACCCCGTAGTCCATAAAAAATCTGGGGGATATTTTTTTGATGCATTCCAGTATCGGTAAGATAAAAAACATCAACTTTTGATAAAATATTTTTGGCTTTCTTAACATAATCCTCAAAATTAACACTTCCTGTTTCTTCTTCTCCTTCTAAAATAAAAACAACGTTGTTTTTTAATTTTTTGGCTTCAATTAATCTTTGAATCGCAACAAAATTTTGGATAATATGACCTTTGTTATCAGCAACACCTCGACCAAAAAACTTGCCGTTTTTTAGCGTTAAAGAAAATGGTGGTGTTTTCCATTCGGAAACTGGATCCTCAGGCTGGACATCATAATGACCATAAATCCCAATCGTTTTTGCGTTTCTGTTTTTTATCAACGAGGCTAAAACCAAAGGCGGGGCTTTTTCTTTTTCTAAAATCTTTACCGAAAAACCAAGTTTTGAAAGAAAATCACTCAAAAAAGAAACGGCTTTTTTGATTTCCGAAAAAAGATTTTTGTCAGTTGAAACAGATTTGATTTTGATAAAGTCAGAAAAAAGATTGATGATTTGAGTTTTGGTCATAAAATTATTTTAATAATATTTCCAAAAAATTAGTCCTCTAATTTAAAATAATTCAAAATATTATTGAAGAATAATAAAGTCAGTCATCTAAGTTTATCAAAAATCCCAAAACAATCTGATAATATCTTTCAAGACTTTTAATCTCCACCCACTCATTATCTCCATGAAAATCACCACCAATTGGACCAAAAGTCACACCTTGGCAATCTACTTGATTAAAATGACGAATGTCAGAACCACCGTGTTTGACAATGATTTTGGGAGTTTTATTTAAAACCTTTTTTATTGCTTGTTTTAACTTTAATATGTAAAGATTTTTCTCGTCAGTAAATTGAGGTGGTTCAAGAAGTAAGATTTCTATCTTTCCTAAATTGCCAATGATTTTTTTGATTTTTTTAGTTAAGACTTCTTTTCCTTTTTCAAAGTTTTTACCGCTAAACTCCTCGGGAATATAACGAATATCAAAAAAAATAGTTGCTTCATCAGGAACTTTGTTGAAGGTTTGATTTGAGGTTTCAATTTTGGCTAAATTAAAAGTGGTTTGCCATGCTTCTTTTTTAGGCGCTGGATATTGTTTTTCAATTTTGTCTAAAATTTTTTTTGCCAGCAATAAAGCATTTTTTCCCATCCATGGATAAGCGCCATGAGCTGATTTACCTTTAGTTTTTATTTTTAACCAGATAATTCCTTTGGCTTTGTTATTTATACCAAAATCGGTTGGTTCACCAGCTAAAACAAAATCAGCTCTTACACCTTTTTCAATCTGATACTTTGTCCCGCAAAATCCACCAATTTCCTCATCGGTCACCAGTTGTAAAGCTAAAGGATAAGAAACTTTTTGGGCAATCTCTTTAAAAACCAAAATCAAAACGAAAGCGGCTGCCTTCATATCAAGAGCTCCTCGACCATAAAGCTTACCATCTTTTTCATAAGGTTTAAACTGTTCATCTTTCCCCGAAACCACATCTAAATGAGCATTTAAAATTACTTTAAAATTTTTTGGTCTTGATTTCCCATGATAGACCAAAGCTGAAGGATAACCATCCTTTTCGAATCGCTCAATAGTAAAGTCGCTAACTTGTTTTAGCACCAAATCCAAAACATCATTTAAAGCTTTTTTGTTGTCGCGGGTTGAGGGGATAGAGATAAGGGGTTGAGTTAAGAATAAAATTTTATTTAGCATAAAAAAATTATAACAAAAAATTATAAATTAATCACTATTTCAATTCTTCTTAAAACTTAATCCAGTATTTCAGGTGATGGAGTAAAAAAACAAACTACAAAATCATCATAATCTTTATTATCACCTAAGGTTATTTAATAATCTACTAAAATTTCATTTTTAATCCTACTCTGCTTAATCTTTGATGAAAATCTTGTAAATTAGACACAACCACTTGAATTGCGGTTCTTAAATCAGTGCACTCAACTATTACTCCTAATCCTCAAAACCTAAAGATTAATTAGTTAAAGAATTATAATTAGCTACTCTTTGGCCGTGAATTCTGACTAAACAATTACCATAATTTTAATCCCAAAACCTTTATGATCAATCATCTTGTTCTTTTATGAAGTAAATCTTATGGATGCTTTGACAATTAAAAAAATGGATCGCAATATTTTAGAGGTTTATATAATTTTTCTAATGAGCTAATTGGACTTATCCCTAGACCCAATCAATTTTTAGGCCAAACTTATCATCATATTACTCTTTGTAAGTTATATATCCTAAGTGTTCTATTTTGCCATAAAATTAAAAAACTCGCTTTCGGCAGGGCTTTAAAAATTTTAAATTTCAAGTTAATAAAAAATCAACCTAACTAGGTTAGGATTAAAAAATAAAAGTAAAAATTGTTTTTTTATACTCTCAATATTTTTATAATAATCTTAAAGAGTATTACTCTCTTATTTCAAAACTATTTTTTCAACTGTATATTTCTTTATTTTTTTTTCATCTATCTTAAATCCTAACCCTGGCTTATCCGGTACATTAACAAAACCATCTTTATCAATAGAAAAACTATCTTTTACTAAATCATCTTTATAAAAAAAATTCACTGGTGACATATCAGCTGGATAAATATAATTTGGTAAAGAAGAAATTGCTATATTAAAAGCCCGGCCAATACCCGTCTCAAGCATACCACCACACCAAACACCGATATTGTTTTTTTTACATAAATCATGAATTCTTTTACTTTCTAAAAGACCCCCAACTCTTCCTGGTTTTATATTGATTATCTTACATGCTTTAAGATAAATTGCTTTTCTAGCATCCTCAGCTGATAAGATGCTTTCATCTAGACAAATCGGCGTTTTTATTTGTTTTTGTAAAATTGAATGGTCAATAATATCATCATCAGCTAAAGGCTGTTCAATCATCAAAAGATCATAATTATCAAGCTCTTTAAATAATTTTATATCTTTTAAAGAATAGGCAGAGTTAGCATCAACCATAAGTGGTATATCACCAAATTTTTTTCTTATTGCTTTAACTAATTTTATATCCCAACCTGGTTTTATCTTTATTTTCGTCCGCCTAAATCCTTGTAATCTTCTTAACTCAATCTCTTCTAAAGTCTCTTCAATTGTTTCTTTTATTCCAATACTTTCACCAACAGCTATTTTATCTTGAACCCCTCCTAAAAGTTTTTTTAATGATTTATTAGTTTTTATTGAAAAAACCATCCATAATGCATTTTCAATTCCTGTTTTTGAAAAATTATGATTCTTAATTGGTTTTAATAAATTCATAAATTCATCAATCATATTAAATTCTTTATTTAAAACCAATAGGGGAATATATTCTCTTAAAACGAGCATACAGATATCAGTTGTTTCTGGTTTATAAAATGGAAAAGGCAAAGCTGCTGCCTCACCATAACCAACCAATCCCTCATCAGTTTCAATTCTGACTATCAAAGTAGGTTTACTTTTAATTGTCCCAAAGCTTGTAGTGAAGGAAGTAGCCATCGGAATAGAAACTTTGTATAAAATAATCTTTTTTATTTTCATAATTTTTTTAAATAAATTATACAATAATTTGACGATGTTGTAAAAGTGATAATAAAGCTTGACCTAATGGTAAATTTTGTCTGTCTACATATTCTATTGCTCTATCAGCGCCATTTTGTTTTCTTTCCAAAACCCATTGAGGATAGGCTAAATATCTTTGTTCATCTACAGTTAAACCTTTTGCGGCAATTTCTAAAATTCTATCAGTAAATTCAAAAACAGTTAAATCATCCACCTCACCAACTAACCCATCTCTTATCGCTGATTCTCTTAATGCTTTTAATTTAAGCCAAGGAATACTGTCAATATAAGAAACAGCTTCCTCTAAATTTCTGATTAACCCTGCTTGAATCGCTGCTGGAGCAATAAGAACCGAAGAAACAATTTCATTACCAGCATCTAAAATTTCTCTATCGGGGAAATTAGCACCCGGATCCCTTCCTTCAATCCACATTGATTTAGCAAATGAAGAAAAAATTGCTTCAACTTTTCTTTCTCCCGAATTTTTTAAAGCATTTAAAAATTCTTCTAAAGGAAAATTTTCTTTCTTTAAAACAAATCTTATCCGAGCGCCAGCAAATTGAGCAAATTGCATTGCCTCAAAATGAGAAATGTGAGGAGTAATTTTTATAGAATCGGGAGGAAAACTCGTAAAAATATCTTTTAGTCTTATCACCGACCAATTTGGTTGCGATAAAAATTCAATCACTGATGGATTTTGAGGAATAACTAAAACCTTATCGCCTATACTTTTATACTCTCCTTTATTATTTTCATCAGCAATAACAAAATGAATAGAAGTATCTTCTCCAAACATCCAGTGAAAATATTGAGCTAATGTTTTAAATCTTTCTTTTGGAAACTGACTAGTTCTTCGATCGCCTTCAACTTTACTATATCTCATCATTATTTCCCACATCTTGAGCCTTGCTTCTTTAAAAGACGATCTTTGACCTTCTTCAAATGGACTATTGGCAAATAAACCAATAAAAGCTGCTCCTGATCCAATAATTACCGACACTGCATCAGCTGCTTCTTCTGGCAAAACGGAAGTGGTGGGACTATTTTGTGCCCGAGCATCAATTCCTGCGGTATGATCCCAACCACGATACCATAAATAAGGATATATTCCTTTTGGAGCAACAAATGCTTTATAAGTTTCTAAATCCCTTTTTCCTAGAGGATGAATTGATAAATTAACTACAGACGCCCCTTCTTCTCTTAAGGCTTCTTGAACTGTTTTTAAATCTAATTGCATTAATTTTGAAAGTTCAGCTAATGATGATTGATATGGAAGCGATGTTTCAAGTAGGTTCCAACCGTTATCCACTCCTTGCTCTCCTAAATCACTAACTACTCCCAAGATTTTACCATTAACATCACTTAAATGAAGATTAGGATTTTCCCCTCTTCTACGAGCAGAGTCAGTTAATCTTCTAAAAAAATCTTGAGATACACGATGAGGTTGTCCTGTATCTAAATTAGCCACCGGCTTTTCTATTTCTGCTCCATAGGTTATATACTTTTCCATAGACTATCTATTCAACCCCGACGGATCGCCGGAACTGTTACAACTAATAACTACCTCCTTTGGAATAACATTTGGATTATAATGGATAATTTTCCCATCCTGTCCCAACTCGACATTCTCCAAAACTTCTTTTATTCCTCGACAAGTTGCTTCAGTAATATTTCTTATTGTTTTTGGATGCTCCAAAAGCATTGGTTGAAAACGAACTGTTTGGGGTAAAGCACCAACTAAAATCCCGTATTTAATAAAAAGGTGCCATTGAATAACTTCCATCAATTCCTTAGAACCAGTCTCAATTCCTCGATTCATTCTTCTTCCTCGAAGATCCATTCCATAACTCGCTGTTATCTCATCTATCACCGCTGCATTTTGATCAATTATTGATTGAATTCTTGGGTTTTGTAAAAACTTCGCTGCAGTCACCGCTCTTAAAAGCCCACCATTACCAGAATTAGTAGTAATCATAGATAAAGGATATGCTTTCTCAGCTACGCTTTTAGGAATTAAAGTAAATCCAAAAGGTTGACCATTAGAAGCTGATTTCGCTGTTGTTAATACCAAATGAGAATAGCCAGTCAACTCTGATAAATGTTCAATCCCCCAATACTCTTCTGTTCTTCCACTACCTTGCTGAACTGTATCTACAATAATTGGTAATGAATAACCATTTACACCTTCTTGTAATAATCGAACTAATTCTTTAACTAATTGTTGATCCGATGGAACAATTCCAGCATCACCAACGATTGGCTCTAAAAAGACACCGGCTGCTTCACCGGCTTCAATTTTTTCTCTAACAATCTTTAAAAATAACTCTCTATTTTCTGCTGTTGGTAAAGGTAAACAACGATCAACCCAACGAGCGCCTCCTCTTTTTTCCGCCTGTGAGGCCACGCCAAACCCTGTTCCCTCTTTTGCCGTACCTAATCCGCCACACCATGTTCCATCAACCTGAAGTACTTTAGGAAACTTTCCAGGAAATACTTTTTCCCCATAAGCGCAAACAGCCTCAATCGCAGCACTATTTACAGCTGTTCCTGAACTTTCACCAAAAAAATAAACTTTTTCTTGATTAGGATACAAAGAAGATAAAAACTCCGCCCCAAAAATTTGAGAAATTCCAGGGTGATAAGGTAAACAAAAATTATCACCGATACCCATTTGGGAAGCTAAATTAGAAACTATACTTACATAAGGAAATTCTGCGCCTAAATTCAAGGAAGTGGCCGAACCTAAAACATCATGAATCACTCCATCAAATTGACCTCTTATTCCTTGATTCGATGCATTATAAACTTCTTTTAATCCTCCCCTTTGTCGCAAAAGACCAATCCCATCAAGCTGCCAAACTAACGTTTGAGGAGTAAAAACATCTCTTGCTCTTCTAATCATTTTAGCCATTTCTGGATTAAACCAAACTGATCTTTGGGGATTAAATCGTTCATTCGCGACTACTTGTTCAGATAAAATTTGTGATAATCTTAAAGCATCAATATATAATCTTTCCGATAAAGATAATTGAGCTTCCCATACTTCTGATATAATCGGCCTTAATCTTCTATCTGATATTTGTGATAATCCCTCTAAAAACCAATTTAATGTCTCTCTTCCTGCATAATTAATTTTATTCCAATGCTCCGCTAAATCTTCAGGCAAATTTCTTTCCCTTATTTGAATATAAAATTCTTTACTCATATTTTTTATTTTTTAAAACTAACTTCTAAATTCCACCCATTTTTATGGGTAAATTTTTAATTATTAATTTTCTCCATCTAATCAAAAAAACAATAAAAAGCAAAAAAGCTACTAATAATTTAAATACTTCATCTATATATCAAAAAAACCGCCTGTCGGCGGGAGTTTTTTATTTTGGTTTTATCAACTACTTCATCCTCCCGCCAGATTAAGCGGTAATAAGAATAAAAAAGACGAAAATTCCCACGATGCTTTTTAAGCTTTGCGGGATAAAGATTGATAAAACCTGGTTTTTCATAGTGATAAATAAATATTATAACATATTTTTTTTCAAATAAAAGAAAAATTTATCCCCTATCAAGATTCTAAAAAAAATAAGTCGATAGGTCAAATAAAAAATCTAAAAGAAATTATTAAAATTAGACTATCTTAAAAGAGTTTTTTTTATTAATTTTTCTTTTAAGAAAAAAACCTTATATGAATAAATTAAATAAATTTATTAATAAAACAACAAAAGAAAAAACAAGACTTAATAAATTTAAAGTGAAAATAATATTTAAAAAACAAGAGAATTTTTTGGAAAACTTAATCCCAATAAAAACTCATTTCGAGTATAATTTTTCCACCATCCAGAAAGAAACTCCAAGCTGACTTTCCTTTAGTTTTTATTTTTGTCCAAATAATTCCTTTGGCTTTGTTGTTTATACCAAAATCGGTTGGTTCACCAGCTAAAACAAATCAGCTCTTGCTACTTTTTCAATTTGATGATTTATCCCGCAAAAATCCTACTTTTTTATTTAAAAATTTTTTGTTATTGGATGTTGAAGGACTAAGATAAAATAAATTAATGAATGATAATTTTTTTAGCTTTAAAAATTATATTAAAGATCCAAGACATTGACTATATTTAATTTTTGAAAATAAAAATTTTGTGGGCTTAAATATATTATAATAACTTTGTTTTTTTATATTTTTTAAAAAATCAGTCATCCAATATTTTTTTGAT
>Ga0209101_1002904_pt1 | contig 10761 bp, 9 predicted proteins | sample ConPoolayeCmetaG_FD_185481 | JGI IMG/M metagenome (GOLD analysis project Ga0209101, IMG submission 185481) | Hot spring microbial mat communities from California, USA to study Microbial Dark Matter (Phase II) - Cone Pool mat layer C metaG... ... | reverse complement strand
AAAAGGTCGCCCAGGCGTTCAAACGCGATGATTGGAACGAATACGTCATTACCTGCGACGGCCCTCGCATCACCCAAGTCCTCAATGGCGTGACCACGATCGACTACACGGAAAAAGACCCCGAGAAGGGTGCCAAGGAAGGAATCATCGCCTTGCAGCTCCACGTCGGTCCGAAGATGAAAGTCTGGTTCAAGGACATCGAAATCAAGGAGTTGCCGTAACGCATCGCCAGACGGTTGATTGCCGGATCCCCGCCAGCCAGAGGGCGGGCGTTCTGCCCGGGTTTTCGCTAGTGGGCGACACGGTCGCGCTTGCGGCGAGTTGACCGGGATGGATTCGATCAACCTGGTCCTGATGCGGTCGCGTCTGCGGGCAGTTCGCCCGATCCGGTTACTCCCAAAAGACTTCGGGCCTCTTCGAGGCATTCCCGGAGCGCCTTGCGCACGCCTGCTTCGTCAGACGCTTCAGCGAAGACGGTGGTGACCGGTTGTCCCTTGCCGATCCGGGCGCCGACGTCGGGCACGTCGGCCAGATTGGGCCAAGGCCATGGCGCTGCTTGCCGACAGGCCCAGTGGCCAAACCGCGACGGTACAATGAGGTCGGCCGGGGCGTACAAAATGGCCTTGCCGACGCACCGACCACCCGCTCGTGTTGGGAGGTCAGGAAGACTTCCCTCGCAACAAGCCGCGGCGTGAAGCTGGATCGCCAAGAAGCCGAAGGCTCGTTCCAGTACCTCGACCGATGCCGGGTAGCGGGGATTGACCTCGATGGGCCACACCTCGCCGCCACGGATCAAGGCATCGACGCCGAACAGGCCGACAAGAGAGAATCGCTCGGTCAGGCAAGTGCCGATCCGCTGCCATTGGTCTTGGGCTTGCTGGGAAAGCTCCAGCGGGCCGATCGATCCGCCGTAAGCGAACTCCGACGCCCCGGTCCAGCTTTCGCCCACCAATTGGCGCGTCGCGCCCAAAAGCACCGCTCGGCCGCCCGCTCCGACAAACACGGCTGAACAAGGCGTGCCGGCGATGCGAGGCTGAAAGAACCAATCCCGGTTTCCTCGGGACGGAGGCAGGGGGCCGCCTCTCCACGGACGGATACCCACCCCCCCGCTGCCACCCAGCGGTTTGAGAAGCCACGAACCGTCGCGGGGCAAACCGGTGGGTTCGGCGACGGCCGTAGGGCTTGGAATCCCTGCCTCGGCGAACGCTTGCGCGCATTGGAACGGATCGCGAACGGCCCGGAGCGTGACGCCTTCATTGCCCCACAGAGGCCGCTTTGAAACCAAGCGGTCCACAATGTTGGGGTAGTTCTCCAGCCCGCCTGTGTACATCCACGCATCGAACGGTTGATGCGCGATTGCGGTTTCTAGTTCTTCCGGGTAATGCTCGACGCGAACCGCGGCGGCTCGCCGACGCAGGTCCCAATCCGCGAATCGGTCGATCCCGATCGGCGCAAACCCCGCTCGGAGCGCGGAAAAAACCGCTGCCCGGACGCTAGCGCCGACGATGGCAAGCGTCTTCAAGGTGACACGCCGCGAAAAATCAGGAGCGACCACCGGGCGATGGCGCCTACCCGGTCGGCCCAAGCGGCCCTCCCTTCGGTTTGAGAGGGCATGGCATGGAAAACTTCGTTAGTTCCGCTGGAACTGCTGGCACCAGAAGATCACCCCGCGGGACGATCGGTAGGCGGCCACGCCAATCCGGCGAAACGCCCCGTTGAGGATGTTCGCCCTATGACCAGACGATCCCATCCAGGTTTGCATGACGTCCTCGGTCGACTGCTGGCCCATGGCGATGTTTTCTGCCACGGGATGGTGGGTATGTTGGAACACCTCGTTGTTGGTCATCCAGGCGCAGTGTTCGCGTGCGGTCCGCATGAGGTCTGGATCGGGCTCTAAAGGGGGTAGGCCAAACTGAGCCCGTTCCGCGTTGGTCGCCTCGATCACACTCTTCTCCAAACCGATCAAACGGATCTTCACGCCACTCGACGTGGTAACCGTGTTCATCGCCGCCTCGCGCGCGGCCTCGACCATTTCATTCCATTTCGTGGCGACATCCTTTTGCACGGCCACGGAACGCGCCGCGGCGTTGCTCACCCAAGCCCGGGCTTGAGCGGCCAGATTCGCATCGGCTGCCATGTACACGGTCCATGCGCAGATCGCCATTTTCACTAGCATTCCTCAACCTCCGTCAACTGTTAAGAACTCGTGGAACCGTCTTCGAACGCGCCGAGATCGCGACGTGACTCCGTCCGGCTTTCCCACGCGTTGGTGGCGGAAGTCCCGCAACCCAAGTGCTCGCTCCGCACCCAATTAATCAACCTCCTGTGGCGATTTGGGTGGCCTGCGAAAACCTTGCGGGCAAGCGGATACAGCATAATGACCGAAAAACGGCCTGCAAGGGGGCCAAGCCGTTTTCGCAGCCAAAAAGAACGATTATTTGGCCCCTATAAATAGCTAATTGCCAACCGTTATTTGTGGTGGCTCCTCCGCGCAACCCCTGACATAGATTATGTTTCGACAATGCTCAGTGGTGGCTTTTCATCGTCCGGCGCGTCAACGTCCTTTTGGATCTCACGGGGGGGCGAAAAGGCTGAAAATGCACGGCATGAGGGCTGGATCAATCCCGCAGGCCACGCGCCGAACAGATCCCCGTCTGCCCCAAGCCTTGCAATACCGGGTAGAATGCGTTGGATTGTTTCGCGGCAGTGAGAGGTCGCGACAGCGCGGGACAGGCCCGCGCAACCAAGTTTCCGAAGGGTCAAGTTCAGGGAGAATGCTGTCCATGGCTATGTATGTCGGCGAAGCGCTAGCGGGCGAAGGAAACGAGATCGCTCATATCGATTTGTTGATTGGCGACAAAGACGGTCCTGTGGGTTACGCCTTCGCGAATGCCCTGGCGCGTCAAAGCGCGGGTCATACGAATTTGCTGGCCGTGCTCACGCCCAATTTGGCCGTGAAGCCTTCGACCGTCATGATTACCAAGGTGACGATCCAAGGCATGAAACAGGCCGTGCAGATGTTCGGGCCTGCCCAGGCCGCCGTCGCCAAGGCCGTGGCCGATTCGGTGGCCGCCGGCGTCATCCGCAAGGACCAAGCCGAGTCGCTCGTCATCGTCTGTGGCGTGTTTATCCATCCCCAGGCCGAAGACGACAAGAAAATTTACGAATTCAACTATCAGGCCACGAAGATGGCGATCGCCAACGCCATGACCGGCAAGCCCACGGTCGATGAAATGCTCGCCGGAAAAGATCAAGCGGCGCACCCCTTCAGAGGGTTTTAGGGTCCCAAGCTCTGGGATCTAGGGGCCAATTGCCCGGCTCATAGCTTAGTTGCTGCCTTTTGGGTTGCGGGTGCAACTTGCGAGCAGAGATTACAACCCAAGATCAATCCCTCGCAATTTGTGGCGGAAATTCCACTAAAGGGGGTATTGGACGGCAAGATGAAGAGCCGATACCTACCGCTGGGATAGAACGACGATGAAGGGTTTCGTTCCGACGCCACGAGAAACCGTTGACACGATGGTCGCGCTGTTGTTCCACGGCCGGCCGCCACAACGAAATGATACCGTGCTTGATCCGGGCTGCGGGACGGGCGAGTTCATCGATGGCGTCATCCGCTGGTGCAAGCGACAAGGGCTTCCGCTTCCGCGCATCACGGGCGTGGAGTCCGATCCGAGACACATCCCAGTCTTGCGTTCCAAGTACGAGGGACTGCATGCCGTCTCCATCGAGCACACCGATTTCCTCACCGACCACCGCGCAACGTACGACTTCATTGTTGGGAACCCGCCCTACGTCGCGATTACCGCGCTGTCGGAGACCGAGAAATCTCGATACCGCGCGCGTTACGCCGCCGCGCGCGGCCGGTTCGATCTCTATCTGCTCTTCTTCGAGCAGGCGCTCCGCAGCCTTGCCCCCCATGGCCGGCTCGTGTTCATCACACCAGAGAAATATCTTTATGTTGAGACTGCTGGGCCTCTGCGATCTCTCCTCGCGGGTTACGACATCGAGGAAATCCGACTCCTACCCGACGACACTTTTGGCGAACTTGTCACCTATCCGACCATCACGGTGCTGAGCAACGCGCCGCGGCCAGAAAGAAAGACGCGGGTGATGCACCGCGACGGCACGACGCTAACGGTGACGTTGCCGTCAGGACAAGATTCGTGGCTTCCCGTCCTTGAGGGTGCCCGGCCTCAACAGACCCCTGTGACACTTGGGGATTTGTGCTTGCGGATCAGTTGCGGCATCGCGACAGGCGCAGACGGGGTATTCGTGCGGCCAGCGGATGGCCTCGATCCGGCGCTTCAGCCTTTCGCTTACCCTACGGTGGCAGGCCGTCAGCTCACGCCGGCGACCAGAGATCTTCCACAGCGCTTCGTGATGCTCATCCCCTACGATAGAAACGGCCGGTTGCTGCCGCTTAAGGAGCTGAAGGCTTTAGGCCGTTATCTGACGCAGGACCGTGTTCGCCAGCAACTGCTTGCGAGAACTTGCGTCAAACACAAGCCGTGGTATGCATTTCACGAGACGCCGGTACTACGCGAGATCTTGCGGCCAAAAATCCTCTGCAAGGACATTAGCGAAGCACCGCGATTCTGGGCGGACCGTTTCGGGCAGATTGTCCCTCGGCATTCCGTGTACTATCTCGTGCCGCACAATCCCGAAGCCATCGATGCCATCGCCGACTACCTGAGATCCCCCTCCGCCCAACGGTGGTTGACGCAAAACTGCCAACGTGCGTCGAAGGGATTTCTGCGGCTTCAAAGTCGGGTCCTGCGGCGGCTGCCCGTGCCCGATAACGTGGTTCAGGCGTGTCTGGGTGGCGGCCTGAATGCTCACACAGGTCCGCGACCACGACAGACGGAATTGGCCTTCATGGGATGACCCCGAATGAGGACGGCATTTGATGACGTCGTGGACGAAATTAGAGCGCGAGGCTTCCACAACCATCGGCTCGAGGATCATTCCGGTGCGGTGAGCCGGGGAATCTTGCGCGATCTGCGCGCCATGTGCGATCCCTTCGAGCACGATTTCACCGAGGGCCGCATCCGGGAGTGGTTCGACTATCCATCACCCGCCGGGCGGGCGCGCAAGTTGGACCTCGTCGTGGCTGAGCCCGCCGGCGAAACGGGCGAGCCGGACCTCACGCGTCTGCGCCTCTGCATCGAAAACAAGTCCGTTGTTACCGCGCACCGCAACCGCACGAACCGCTACGACGACCTCAGCGACCTGGTTGGGGTACTCCATCGGAACAGACCTGACGCCATTCTGGTGGCAACCGTGCTCATCGGGCTTGCGGAAAAAGTCCTGAACGTGCCTGATCGCGTGAAACCGTTCGTGTCACCCGAGGAGTTTGCAGGGCGAGTCCTCCCGCGACTTTCTAGCGGCGACGACTCGCTCTGGAGCGACTTTCCACGGGCTGTGAGCCGTAACCGTCCGGGGGATCCGGAGCGAACCGCGAGAAAGTTCCGCGACCTGCCGACTCGCCCGCCCGGGAGAACCGATCTGGTTGCCTACGACTATGTCCTACTCGTGCCTGTCGTGATCGATAACGTACATCCGCCACGAGTCGCGCGTGAGAATGGCATCGGCATCGACGTCGACGCGGAGTACCGCGCCATGCTCGACCGAATCTGCAAAGCGTACACGGCGAGGTGGCGCCTGTAGAGCCGTGATCGCCTGCCGTCCAATATGTGGATTTGCAGGTGGTTCCTTGGTTCCTTTTTGCTCGCGCGGCCGCGCGAAACCGAACAAGCCCACGGGCGACAAGTTCTCGCTCCCGAACCGACTATGACCTCTCCGAAACGGAAAATCCTCGTTCAACTCGATAGCGATCCTCAGCCAAGCGTTTTTGACGCCGTGACGGCGATCGACGCGGGCGTTGACCATTTGCTTCAATACGCCAACGTCCGTATCGAGGATGTGCGGAACCTGGTTTACGGCGTTATCTTCACCCGGGGGATCGAGGATCTTCGATCCACGGCGATCTTCGTGGGCGGGTCGGACGTGGCGGCGGGCGAGGCCCTGTTTGCCGAAGTGCGGCAGACGTTTTTTGGGCCGATGCGGGTGTCGGTCATGCTCGATCCCAACGGCGCCAACACCACGGCCGCCGCCGCCGTGCTCGCCGCGGCCAGGCACGTGTCCCTCGCCGACGCGACGGTCCTGGTTTTGGCCGCTACCGGGCCGGTCGGCCGGAGGGTTGTCCATTTGCTTGCTGGACAAGGGGCCGTGGTTCGCGCCGGCTCGCGGGTCGCCGAGCGGGCTGAAGCTGTTTGCCGGGCAGTCGCGCACCGATTCCCGGCAGCCAAGCTCTCCGCGCATAGCACCGGCACGCCGGAAGCGACTCTCGCGGCAGCGCAAGGCGCCCAGGTCGTCATTGCCGCCGGCGCCCCGGGCGCCTTGCTGATGACGGCCGCCAACCGCCGCCAATGCCGCGACCTCGCCGTGGCCGTGGACCTCAACGCAGTCCCCCCAGCAGGCCTGGAGGGAATCGACCCACGCGATCAGGCCGTCCAACGCGACGGCGCGATCTGCTACGGCGCGATCGGCATCGGCGGCACAAAAATGAAGATCCACAAGGCAGCCATCCGGGCGATGTTCGAGTCGAACGATCGGGTGTTCGACGTAGACGAGATCTTCGCCTTGGGCCGCTCGCTGTGAATGGCAAGGTCTGCGCCGTTTCGACCGCGACGAATGCGGCAAACCCCGTCGGCGGGCGGCGCTGGCGATCCGGCCCGTCCGGCGAGGCTACCTCGACGTGTCTTTCCCGGGCGCGTTGGACGCGATCAGGCTTTGGATACGCTGGACGAGTTCCGTCGCCGACACTTCCCGGATCAAGAACCGCTTCTGGACCGAGGTTTCCCCGGAAAGCAGTTCGACGCAGCGCTTTCGCACGCCGAGGCGATGGGCCAACAATTCGGCGATTGCTTTGTTGGCCTTGCCTTTTTCGGGGGCTTGGGTCACGGACACTCGAAGCATCCCGTCGTGCTCGCCAGCCACTTCGTTTCGCCTTGCCCCGGCGTGCGCCCGCACCGGCAAAACGCTTCCCTCGGGGTGCGATTCCACGCCGATCATATCCTGACGCCCGTTCACCTCACCGTTCTTCGAACAGGGCCGAACCGATGCGGACCATCGTGGCCCCCTCTTCAATCGCAACCTCGAAGTCGCCGCTCATGCCCATCGAAAGCTCGTCCAGGCGGATCGTCTCGGGGCAGTCGCCCTGCAAGCGGTCGCGCAGGTCCCGCAAGGCGGCAAAGTCGCGCCGCGCGGCGTCCAGGCCGCCTTCGAGGCTTGCCATGCACATCAGTCCGCGAATATCCAGGTGCGCCAGCCGGCCCAAGTCGGGCAGGAGCGTCGCGACTTCGGCCGGGGCGAAGCCATGTTTGGCTGGTTCGCCGGACACGTTGACCTCGAGCAGGACGGGTACGCGCCGTCCAGCCTCGTCGGCATGGCGGTCGAGCGCGACCGCCAGATCGAGGCTATCGACCGACTGGATCATCTCGACTAGGGGCACCGTCCGCTTGGCCTTGTTCCGCTGCAAGTGGCCGATCAGGTGCCAATGGATCGGCAACTCGGCCAGCGTGGCGGCCTTTTCCCAAAGCTGTTGGGGGCGACTTTCCCCCAAGGTCGTGCAGCCAGCCTCGACCAACGCGCGGATCTCCGCCTCGCCCACAAACTTGGTTACCGCCACCAGATGGATGGAATCGGGCGTGCGGCCGCTCCGCCGCGCCGCCTCGGCAATGCGGTCGCGGACCTCGGCCAGATTCCGATGAATCCGCTCGGCAAGATCGGCCATGGTCACATGTGAAAATGCGCAAGCAAGGCGACTGAGAAAAACTGCCAAACTCGCAGATCGTCATCATAGGGCCTTGCGGAGCGGACGGTCAAGAAGTCGAGCTTTACGCCGAGGCCCAATTGGCGAATAATTGGCGAACCCTGTGGTCGCGTATCGTTACCCCGCAGACGCTGTTTCCACCTGCTTTCCGAAGGATTTATTTATGAACCGATTTGTGCGTTCCGCGATGGGAATGCGTGGGGCGATTTGCCTGGCTGGCGCGTTGACCGTGATCCCGCTGCTGTGGTTTGGGTTCTCGGGCTGCAAACAGGCCGACGAACCTGGCGGGGCGCCGACCGCCGCCCGACCGGCCCCGACGCGGGACGAAACACCGACCGTTGCCTCGCGGTCAACTGAGCCGACTGGCCCGATGGCCAAACCTGCCGAAAAGACTTCGGAGGTCGTTCCCCCGCCCGAGCCGGCCGCCGCACCCACCAAGAAAACGGCCAAGCAGGTGCTTGAAGCCATGGTGGCGGCTTATAAGCAGGCGTCGAGCTACGCCGACCGGGGAAAACTGCGGATCGAGGCCGTGCAAGATGGCCAGAAGGTGGAACAAACGCTCGACTATTCCCTGGTTTTCGTGCGACCGAACAAGCTTCGGTTGCAGGCCTTCGAGGGGGTGGTCGTCTGCGATGGTCGGGAAATGGTCGGATTTGCCAACGATCTGCCGGGTCAGGTGGCCAAGCGGCCCGCCCCGGCCACGATCGACATCCCCAGCGTGTTCGCCGATCGAATCCTCGGCAGCGCGATCTCTCAGGGGCCTACGCAAGGCTTTTGCTGGGTGCCCGTCTCGCTCTTGCTCATGACGGCGCCCGACCCCTTGAAGACGCTGCTGCACCGCGCGGCCGAGCCGGTGCTTCTGGAACCGGCCAAGATCGGCGACCGCGAGTGCCACCGCGTGCAACTGACCCGGCCCGATGGTGTCGCCGTCTTGTGGATCGATCAGCAGTCGCTGCTCCTCCGGCGGGTGGCCTTTCCGGTCGAGGAGCTGATGCGGATGGCGGGCGCGACAAAACTTGAGAATGTCTCGATCGTGGCGGAATTCGAGGAACCCGGACTGAACGTGAAAGTGGACGAGTCGGCGTTTCGCCACGAGACGCCAGCCGGCGCGCAGGTCAGCGAGTGGCTGTTGCCGCCGCCGCTGCTGATGCTGGGCAAGCCCGCGCCCGAGTTCTCTTTCGTCGGGGCCGACGGCAAGCCGATCGACTCGAAAACCATTGCGGGCAAGATCGTGGTGATGGACTTTTGGGCGACATGGTGTGGGCCGTGCCGCGTCAGCCTGCCGCTGTTGGACCGTGTCTACAAAAAATACAAGGACAACCCGAAGATCCTGTTTCTCGCCGTCAGCGTCGATAATCCGCGGATGGACGACAAAGAGGTCAAGGCAACGCTCGACGAGTTGAATGTGACGGTTCCCTTCGCCCGAGACCCAGAGCAGCACGCGGGCAAGCGATTCCGCGTGCAGGGCATTCCGGCCATGTTCGTCTTAGGCTCGGACGGCGTGATCCAAAGCTCCGAGACGGGCTACAAGCCCACCCTGGAGGCGGAGCTGTCGCGGACGCTCGACCGGCTTTTGGCGGGCGAGAATGTTTACCGCGATCAGTTCGGCCAGTTCGAGGCGCAGCGCAAGGAATACGCCGCGTGGCTGGAGAAATGGACGGAGAAGGGGGTCTTCGTGGGCCCGAATGGCGAGGAACAAGAAGTGCCCGAGGCCAAAATCGGCGCCCGCACCGAACCGAAGGCCTTCGCCCTCGAGCCGCTCTGGAAGTGCAACGAATTGAAGTCGCCGGGCAACCTGCTGACGGTGTCGTCGGCCAACGGCCCGCCCAAGGTCCTCGTGCTCGATTCATGGAAGAGCGTTGCCGAAATCGGTCCGGATGGGAAAGTGGCCGCGTTGCACGCCCTGGAGCTACCCGAGCGAGAAGCCGCCACCATGATCCGCAGCGAGGTTGCCGCCGAGGGAAAGCGTTTTTTCGCGGTATCGGGGGTCATGCAGCAACAAGTCCACCTCTTCGATGAAAACTGGAAAAAAATCCTCGACTTTCCCGAGGATGCCCTGAAAAATCCCCACGCCGGCATCGCCGACATCCAACTGGCCGACCTCGATGGCGACGGAAAGCTGGAACTGCTGGTGAGCTATTTTGGAGACGTGGGGGTACACTGCGTTTCGTTCGAGGGCAAACGGATTTGGGCCAACCGAAGCGTGGCGATGGTGTCGCGAATCGCCGTTTGGGAACCCGAGCCGAAGGGCCCGCGAATGTTGCTCTGCACGAACAGTCTTGGCAATCTGGCGAAGCTGGACGCCCAAGGCAAATCCCAGGGTGAAATCAGCGTACCCAACCGGTTGATCCACTGGGTGGTGTCGTCCGATCTTGCTGGCAATCAAAGGATGCAGTTGAGCGGGCTTTATTTGCAGGAACTCGGGTTGAGCGTCGTGATCGGCATCGATCCTGCGGGCAAGGAATTGTGGAGACACACTCTATCGAAGGGGGTCCATCGGCGACCCGTCGAGCAAATCGTCGCGGGCAGACTCTCCCCCTCGGGGCCTGGCCAGTGGCTTGTGCCCGAGCCTGATGGATCCATCCTTGTGATTGCCGCCGATGGCACGGTGGTGGATCGATGGCAGACGGGTGCTGCCATCACCGGGCTGGGTACGGCGACCATGGACGGACACCCCATTCTAGTGGTCGCTTCGACGGACGCCGTGGAGGCCTGGCGCGTCAAGTAGCCCGGCTGGGGCCAACTGGCCTCACAGCGACGCCATCCACCCCGTTCTGGGTGATTGATTCCGCATGGCCGACGCCTGATTTGCTGCTCCTCCGTCGTAGGGAGACTTTGGCGCGTTGGCGCAGGCTTTGCTTCCGGTCCCCCTGGAAGCCGAACGCGCCAACTGATATGCTTCTGGGGCGAACATAATCCTGGAG
>Ga0209101_1002903_pt1 | contig 10765 bp, 1 predicted proteins | sample ConPoolayeCmetaG_FD_185481 | JGI IMG/M metagenome (GOLD analysis project Ga0209101, IMG submission 185481) | Hot spring microbial mat communities from California, USA to study Microbial Dark Matter (Phase II) - Cone Pool mat layer C metaG... ... | reverse complement strand
GCCCTGACCCTCCCCCACCGGGGGCCATCACCGTGCCCGCGGCGCCGTGGCGCGGGCGTCCCGCCCGCGCTCTCAGGCCGTTTGCATCGGGCGTGGTGCGCCATGCGCATGACCGTCTGACGTGAACATACGCCCTCGGTGAGGGGCGTGGAGAAACCGGGTTTCTCCGTGCTCCCGCCCAGGGGAGGGTCTCACGCAGGGGGATGGGGAAACCCGGTTTCGTCATCCCCCCATCCGGGGGGAGGGTGTGGGCGGGCGCAGCCCGCCCAGGAACACCTTTTTCATCCCGATCGGTGCGCGGCGCGGCCGCACGGGGTCTGGGGGAACCTGGTTTCTTCGGACTTTCATTCGGTGGGTTTTGGGAAAGCGTAGCCCTCTAAAGCAACGACGTTTTTCATCCGCGTAGTGTGCAGCGCAGATTCGTGGGGAATTGATGTAGAAATCTTGTTATAACGCGGGTATAGACTACTCGAATATCATAACTTATTCTGTTTCTTAGGCATGGAAACGAACTTGATAGTCTGTCTCGACACGAGACCACGGGGGAGGTTGCGGAGGGGCCTGGCCCCTCCACACCTCCCCGCCAGACGGTCAAGCGCAAACCGCAGGTTTTGAACCATGCCTTAATTGTTCATCTTAGTTTTGTCATGGGTCTTATCCCCTCTCGCGTAACAATCTGGTAACAGCGCCGTAATAAACAGAGGGTATGTTACAAGTTACACAAGTTACGCGGTCGCCTCCGGGCGGGAAGGAGTGGCGGGCCCATGGTCGTTGAATACATCATCCGCTCTAGGCCGCGCTGGCGGCCTTCGCATTCCATAGCCGAGGGCGTATGGTCTTTGAAAAAATAATCCGCTCTCGCCCGCGCAGGCGGGCTTCGCATCCCGTAGCCGAGGGCTTTAGCCCCACGGCCAGCCCGGTAGAGCGGATGCATTGCTCAAAGACCATAGGCCCGCCGCGAACCGGAGGATGCGGGCAGGCCTGGCCCCCGGCATCCATCCTCACGCAGGTGTGAACCACGCCTTAGCCATGGCTCAAACGGACGTGACAATCCAGCCTTCAGCTCGGCAGTTCTCCAGATCTCCACACCGGTTCTGCGGAGGTGTGGAGATCTGGAGCTATCAAGCGACGGTCAGACTAGAACGCCCGATCCTGAGCCATGTCTTACGTTCGCACCGGCCTGGCGTCCGCGGTACGTTTCGTTCGTCCAGAGGAGTTCGTCCCCTATGCATCGCCGCCTGCTCCACATGGTTGCGACCGTGGCCGCGTTTGCCACGGTCATCGTCGGTCTCATCGTCGCCCCGCGCCCTGTCTTTGCCGTGGGCCAGCCCGTTGCCACGCTCAATGTGCCCGGCCAGGCGCCGATCGGCCAGCCGTTCACCTTCACGGTGACCTTTGACAATGCCCACCCCACGGATACGGGCTATGGGCCTTTCGTGGATCTGGTCTTTCCCGCCACCGGCGTGGACGGTGACGATGGCATCAGTTTCCTGAACGCGACCTACCTCGGCGCCGCGCTGACCACCACCAGCATCACCTTCGATGGCGACGGCTGCGTGCCCCATCCCTACGCCCGGCTCACCGATGGCAGCATGCAGCAGGTCTGCGGCACGCCCGGAGACACCCTGGTTGTGCTCCAGTTGCCCTTCGGTTCGTTCACCCCTGATCAGCCGCCTGTCGAGATCAGCGTCAGCGCTGCGATCAGCCCCAGCGCCGATCTGGACGTGCCGCTGCCGATCTTCGCCCGCGCCGGCTTCCAGTTCGGCAACGATCCGCTCGATAACTGGTGCTGCGATCCGGTGCTCCTCAACCCCTTCAATCCCAATGCTCCTGCCTGGCCCGGTCAGCCGGTGACGCCAACCCTCTTTTCGGTTCGCAAGACCTACCTCGGCCCCGAAAACGAAACTGCCACCGGCCCCAATTTCCCCCGCCAGTATCGCATTGATGTTGATGTGGCCGCGGGCCAGACGGTGACCAACCTGGAGATCAACGATACCCTGCCGCCCCAGATGCAGTTCGTCGCGCTCGATGCGGTGCTGGTCAACGGCAGCCCGACCGGGAGCGTCGCCGTGAGCACGCCCTCCACGACCACCCCCGGCGGCACGCTCACCCGGCGCATCGCCTCGGTCACCGGCACGACCTCCGCCGCCGACGCGAGCATGATCTTTACCTTCTATGTGCCGCGGCTGGACGCGGGCGGGAATGCCGTGCTCGACCCCGCCAGCGGCGCGCCGCGCGCGGTGGAGAACAACGCCGGCGCCGGCGCGACATGGACGCCCGTTGACCCCCGCGACCCGCCCACATCGGTGAGCGCCTCCGCCGGCGCGCCCGGCCATACCCTCGCCGCCCGTTCGATTGCCACTCAGAAGCGCGTGAGCGTGGTGAATGACACCGGCGCCGCCGGCCCCACCCCGGGCGATACGCTGGAGTACACCGTTGAAGTGCAGATCTCTGACTTCTTCGCTTTCAATCAGGTGACCCTGGCCGATGTGCTGTCTGATGGCCAGCGCTTCGACCCCTCGTTCCCGCCAACGCTCCAGGTTGACGGCAACGGCTTCGTCGCCGCGACCGCCCCCTTCGCCTCCGCCAACTACACCGTCACGCCGAACTATACGCCCGATTCGCCGGCCCCGAATGACGGCACAACGAGTATCCAGTTCCGTATCTCCGACGAACTGCTAACCCGTGGTCAGAGCGGCAACCTGCCCGGCGGCTGCGTGCCCCCCGCCGGCACCGGCGGCCCGCCGCCGAATTGCGCCGGGTACAATGATGGCCCCACTACCGCCCGCGTCGTCTTCCGCGCCGTTATCCAGGAGGATTTCAGCGACGATTTTCCCTCCGGCGACCGAAGTGTGGACGAAGGCGATACGCTGCGCAATCAGGTGACCGTCACCGGCGCGCTGCTGAATGTGGCTAACCTCGGCGCCACGGGCGCGACCGCCGGAGACGGAAGCGCCGCCGGCGCGACGGTTGGCCGCGGCGCGCTCAGCAAGTCCATCTATGCGCTGAACGGCAACACGACCCTCCCCAATCCGGTGCAGGTAGCCCCCGGCGATACCCTGACCTATCGCCTCCAATTGACCCTGCCTACCAGCGATGCCGAGAACTTGCGTCTGGTGGACTACCTGCCCCTGCCGATCTTCCCGGTGACCGCGTTCACCTTCGATCCGACGATTGCCGGCAGCGTCCCCCCGGTGAACACCGCCACCTACGGCCCCGCCGACACCTGGCGCGCCCGTTTCCCCGTCGCCGCGGTGCCGCATCCAACCGTTAGCGTCAGCGCCACGGGCAACGCGGTCAGCTTTAACTTTGGCACGTTTGACGATCCGCAGTCCCTGCCCAGCCGCATCGACCTGCTACTGACCGTGCGGGCCAGCGACCGGCCCACGGCCGACCGGCTCCTGCTCACCAACCAGGTGCGCCGGCTGTCGAACTCGACGGGCCTGGCGGAGGCCACGGATGATGCGATTGTGCAGGTGCTGATGACCCAGCCGATCCTGCGGGTCAGCAAGGGCGTGACCGGCAGCAGCAACCCCGGCGCGCTCCTCAGCCCCGCCACGCCCGGCCCGGTCGCCTTCGCCCCTCCCGGCGCGTCGGGCGCCCCCTTTAGCGGCGTCATCGGCTCCGATGCTCTGGCTACGACGCCGGTGGATAGTAATATCGCCGGGGTGGACGCCAATGATCTGGTGAGCTTTGCGATTGTGATCGAAAATACCGGTTCGAGTAACCGCGGCGCCTTCGACATTGCGATCACCGACATCCTCCCGCCGGGGCTGATCATCCCCGCCGGCGGCGCCGGCCTCAATCTGAAGGTCTATAACGGCGCCGGCAGCCCCATCCCCTTCATCTACCTCGGCGGCGGGGGGCCGGGCGTTGAGGATGATCTCTTCAATAACGGCATTCAGTTGATTGATACCAGTGTTGGCGCATGCCAGGGATACCATCCAAACAATGGTTCCAACATTATTGTCATTACGTATGATCTGCAAGTAGACCCCTCCGTCCAGCCCGGCCAGGTGATCCTCAACCGCGGCACGCTCACCGGCTATGCCGGCGACGAGGGCGGGACGAACCATGTCGATCCCGCCGGCCCGCCCTTCGATCAGGCCTCGGTCACTGCCGCGCTGCCGGCGTTAGCGAAGACGGTGGTTGCCACCTCGGCGGCCCACACCGAGGAGACCGCCACGCCGCCGGTGGCCATCGGCGAGATTGTCCGCTACCGCCTGGCCGCGCGCATCCCTGAAGGCGCCTGGACCAACTTCCAGATCCAGGATCGCCTGCCCCCTGGTCTGCGCTTCCTCAACGACGGCACCGCCCTGGCAGCGCTGATCAGCAATGGCGCCGGCCTGACCTCAAGCGCGCTCAGCGGCCCCGGTCTCGCCATCAGCGGCAACGCGCCGGCCGCGCCGTCCTTCGCCCTGCCCGACGCCGCCGTGTCGGCCAGCGCCACCACCAACGATGATACCTACGCCTCCGGCACCGATGTCTTCTTCAGCCTGGGCAATCTGACCAATGCCGACAACGACCTCGACGCCGAGTACGTGGTCGTGGAGTTCAACGCCCTGGTGGAGAACGTGGCCGGCAACACAGCCGGCGTCCAACTGAACAACGACTTTATCGTCTACCGCGCCGGCAGCCCGCTCACCGCTCCCGGCGGCGCGCAGCCGATCGCCTCGAACAGCGTCGCCGCGCGCGTGGTCGAGCCGGCCCGCACCCTCGATAAGGCGATCATCAATCCCGCCAGCGCGACCGGCGACGCGGGCGATACGATCACCTACCGCATTGACTATGCCAACCCCGCGGGCGCCAATGTCACCGATGCCTTCGATGTGCGCATCACCGATGCGCTGCCTGCCAATCTGACGCTCAACCCGGCCAGTGTCAACGTGACCCTGAATGGCGGCGCCGTTGGCGCTGCCAACGCCAGCGCCGGCAACACGGTGGAGGTCACCATTGACCGGGTGCCCCCCGGCGGCTCGGTGCGCATCGAGTACAGCGCCACGGTGGGAACTGGCGTCACCCCCGGCCAGCAGGTCACCAACACGGCCAACCTGAGCTACACCAGCCTGCCCGGTCCCAACGGCGCTGCCGCCGGCGCCAACCCCACCGGCTCGGCCACCCCCGGCGCGCCGGGCGCGGAGACCGGCGAGCGCATCACTACCGCCAGCGACACCGCCACGCTGACGATTATTGCCCCCCAGCCGACCAAGAGCATCGTCGCCACCTCCGAGGCGCATACGCCTGAAACCGGCTCGCCCATCCGCGTGGCCATCGGCGAGATCGTGCGCTACCGCCTGGCCGTGCGCCTGGCCGAGGGCAGCGCGCCTGACTTCCGCCTCCTGGATAATCTGCCCGGAGGTGGGTTGACCTTCCTCAACGACGGCAGCGCGCGGGTGGCCTTCGTGGCCAACGGCGGCGGGATCAGTTCCTCCACCATCACCACCGCCCTGCCCGGTTGCGCCAACCTGAACGTGAGCGGCAACAGCGCCACCCTGGCCGCCCTGCCCTCCAGCAGCATCACCTGCCCCTTGCCCGCGAGCGCGATCAGCCCGGCCAGCTTCGGCACCGGAACCGACCCGACCTTCATCCTCGGCGCGCTGACCAACAGCGACTCGGACGCCGATGAGGAGTACGTCGTGGTCGAGTTCAATGCCCTGGTGGACAATACCGTCGCCGGCAGCAACGACGCCGGTGACAATCGCCCCAACAACTTCACCGTGCGCGTCAATAATGTGCAGATCGGCCCGGCATCAAATAGTGTGAACGTGCGCATCGCCGAACCGTCGCTCGCCCTGACCAGGCAGGTCCTGACCAGTCCCACCGACGCCGGCGATACCGTGACCTACCGCGTCACCTACACCAACGCCACCGACGCCAACGTGACCACAGCCTTCGATGCGCGCCTGCGCGATGCGCTGCCCGCCGATCTGAGCCTCGACCTGTCCAGTGTCACGGTCACCCTCGCCGGCGGCGCCAGCGGGACAACGGACAACAGCGCGGGCAACACGGTGGACATCGTGGTTGGCCAGATCCCCCCCGGCGGCTCGGTGACGGTCGAGTACAGCGCCACGGTGAACGCTGCGGCAGTGAATGGCCGGACCATCGCCAGCACCGCCGGCCTGACCTACACCAGCCTGCCCGGTGACTACGGCACGACCGCCAACCCCACTGGCTCGGCCACCCCCGGCGCGCCCGGCAGTGGCACCGGCGAGCGCGATGGTTCCGGCGTTACCCCGAACAGCTACAGTCGCTCTGCGACGGCCAGCGTCACCCTGGCGACGCCGACCATCGAGAAGCTGGCCCCCATCCCGGCCCAGTACACCATCGGCGAACTGGTCACCTTCGACCTGCGCGTGACCCTGCCCGAGGGCGTCACCCAGGGTCTCGTGGTGACCGATGATCTGCCGGCCGGTCTGGCCTATGTGAGCCACGCGATCATCACCGCCGATCCGAACCTGGCCGCGCCTTATGCCGGCAATGTGGGCAGCCTCAGCGTGACCCGCAGCGGCCCCGCCGCCGTGCCCGGCGCCAGCGGCGAGGATCTGGTGCTGACCTTCCCCGACGTGACCACGACCGATGACAACAATCCGAATAACAATGCCTTCCTGGTGCGCCTCCAGGCCCGCGTGCTCAACGTCAGCGGCAACCAGAACGGCGCGACCCTGACCAACACCGCCCGGCTCGGTTATACCAACCCGAACACCGGTGCTACGGTGACGGTGAACGCCCCCGAAGCGCGCGCGGTGACGGTCGTCGAGCCGGTGCTGAGCATCGTCAAGAGCATCCTCACCCCGCCGAGTCCCGCCGACGCGGGTGGCGAGGTGACCTACCGGGTGGTGATCGGCCACGCCCCCGACAGCGTCGGCACGGCCTACGATGTGGTGGTGACCGACCCCATCCCGGCGGGGCTGATCAATGCCGCACTGGTCGGGGTAAGTGCCACGGGCATTGCGCCGCCGGCGGCGGAGATCAGCGGCGGAGTGGCGCGTGTGCCCGCCAGCGGCAGCTTCGACCTGCCCCCCGGCGCGAGCGTCACGCTCGAGTTCCGCGCCGAGATCGGCGGCGCCGTCAGCCCCGGTCAGACGATCACCAACCGCGCCAGCGCGGTGTGGAGCACCCTCGACGGCGATAGCCCCGACGAGCGCTCCGAGGGCGATGGCCTGGCCGATGGCGACGACCTGCTCGGCAGCGGCGCGCTCGACGACTACGAGATCGCCGGCAGTGTCAGCTTCACCATTGATCAGCCCGAGTTGACCAAAGCCCTGGTAAGCACCTCGGCGGCCCACACCAGCGGCGCCGACGTGACCATCGGCGAGATCGTGACCTACGAGCTGGTGGTCGCGTTGCCCGAGGGCGCCACGCCGTCGCTCACCCTGGTGGACGACCTGCCCGCCGGTCTGGCCTTCGTCCCCGGTTCGGTGACGGTGGACACCAGCGGCTTCAACGGCGCGGCGCCCGCTCCCACGGTGAGCGGCGGCGCCGGCAGCGGCGACGATGTGACGATCAGCTTCGGCGCGATCAACGTGGTTGTGGACAACGATGCCAGCAACAACGCCTTCCGCGTGCGCCTGCAGGCCCGCGTGCTCAACGAGGCCGGCAATGCGGGTCTGCCGCCAACCCCGACCACGCTGACCAACCGCGCCAGCGTGACCATCGGCAGCGGTGCGCCGGTCGCCAGCAACGAGGTGACCGTCACCGTGGTCGAGCCGCGGCTGGAGATCGCCAAGAGCTTCAACCCGACCCGCGCCTACGCCGGCCAGACGGTCGAGGTGACGCTGACGGTGCGCAACAGCGGCACGGCGGAGGCCTTCGATGTGCAAATTTTGGACTCCCTGGACGCGGTCTTCGTGAACGCCGCGGAGGTGAGCACGCCGGCTGGCTTCACCTACGATTCATACACCGACGGCGCGCTCACCGTGCGCTACACCGGCGGCAGCATCCCCGCCGGGGCGAGCCGTGACTTCACCTTCCGCCTCACCCTGGACGACCCGCTGACGGTGGGCGCAACCATTCTCAACACCGCGACCGGTTCGGCGAGCAGCCTGCCCGGCGACAGCGCGGGTGAGCGCAGCCTGAGCAGCGCGAGCAACAGCGCCGTGTTGACGACCATCGGGGTAGATCTGGCGCTGACCAAGAGTGATGGAGGCGCGACGGCGACCCCCGGCGCGGTCATTGTCTACACGCTCACCTACGCTAACACCGGCAACCAGGACGCCACCGGGGTGGTGATTACCGAGACCGTGCCGGCCAACGCCACCTTCAACGCTGCGGCCAGCACCGCGGGCTGGAGCTGCGCCGACGGCGCCCCCGCCGGCGCGACCTGCGCCTTCACCATCGGCAACCTGGCGGCGGGGGCGAGCGGCAGCGCGACCTTCGCGGTGCGGGTGAACGCCGCCGTGCCCGCCGGGGCGACGCAGATCGCCAACACCGCCAGCATCAGCGACGATGGCAGCAACGGCGCCGATCTGGATGCGTCGGACAACACGGCCAGCGACAGCGCGCCGCTCGACGCCGCGCCCGACCTGGCGCTGACCAAGGACGACGGCGGCGCCAGCGCCGAGCCGGGCCAGGTGATCGCCTACACGCTCACCTACGCCAACACCGGCAATCAGGGCGCGACAGGGGTAGAGATCACCGAGACCGTGCCCGCCAACACGACCTTCGACGCGGCCGCCAGCACCCCCGGCTGGAGTTGCGCCGCGGGCGCGCCCGCCGGCACGACCTGCGTCCTCACCATCGGCAACCTGGCGGCGGGGACGAGCGGCAGCGCGACCTTCGCAGTGCGCGTGAATGCCAGCCTGCCCGCCGGGGCGACCCAGGTCGCCAACACCGCCAGCATCGGCGACGATGGCAGCAACGGCGCGGAGGGCAATGTCACCGACAACACGGCCGGCGACAGCACCCCACTCATCGCCGCGCCCGACCTGGAGGTGACCAAGGACGACGGCGAGAGCTTCGTCCTCCCCGGGCAGACGCTCACCTACACCCTGCGCGTGCGCAACGTGGGCAACCGCGGCGCCACGGGGGTGGAGGTCAGCGACGTTCTGCCCGCCGGGGTGACCTTCGTGAGCGCCGACGACGGCGGCGTAGAGAGCGGCGGGGTGGTGACCTGGCCGCCCTTCGACCTCCCCGCCGGCGCCGAGGTGAGCCGCACCGTCACCGTCACCGTCGCCGATCCATTCGTTGACAGCGAGGGCGAGATCACCAACCTCGCCGAGGTCCGCGATGATGGAACGAATGGAACGGACGCGAATCAGGGTAACAATAGCGCCAGCGACACCGACTACGTGCGGCCCGATCTGGCCCTGACCAAGAGCGACGGCGGGGCCAGCGCCGAGCCGGGCGGGCTGATCCGCTTCAGCCTGCACTACACCAACACCGGCGGCATTGATGTCAGCGGCGTGACCCTGCGCGAGACGGTGCCGCTGCACACCAGCTTTGACGCCAGCCTGGCCGAGAACGCCGGCTGGATCTGCGCGCCCGGCACCAGCGCAGGCAGCGAGTGCGTCTACACCGTGGGCGACCTCCCCGCGGGTGCTTCGGGCACGCTCAGCTTCGTGGTGCGGGTGAACGACCCGTTGCCGGCGGGGGTGAGCGAGGTGGTCAACGCGGCGCGCATCAGCGACGATGGCGCCAGGGGCGCCGACCGCGACGCCTCCGACAACGTGGCTGATGACAGCACGCCGCTGAACGCTGCGCCCGACCTGGCGCTGACCAAGGACGACGGCGGGGTCAGCGCGACCCCTGGCGCGGTGATCGCCTACACGCTCACCTACGCCAACACCGGCAACCAGGGCGCGACGGGGGTGGTGATCACCGAGACGGTGCCGGCCAACACCACCTTCCACGCCGCGGGCAGCACCGCGGGCTGGAGTTGCGCCGACGGCGCCCCTGCCGGCGCGACCTGCGCCTTCATCATCGGCAGCCTGCCCGCAGGCAGCGGCGGCAGCGTGGTCTTCGCCGCGCAGGTGAACGCCAGCCTGCCCACCGGGGTGACCCAGATCGCCAACACGGCCAGCATCAGCGACGATGGCGCCAACGGCAGCGACCTGACCTCCGACAACAACAGCGCGATGGCGAACTCGCCCTTCAGCCCGACGGCGATCACCTTGCTGCACTTCAGCGCCATGCGCACGGGTGAAGGGGTGGTGGTGCGCTGGATCACCGGTATCGAGATCGACACCGCCCGGTTCCGGATCTACCGGAGCGAGACGGCGACGCGCGCCGGGGCGATCCAGATCGCCGAGGTCGTGAGCCGGGGGAGCGCGACGAGCGGCGAAAGCTACCGCGTGGTTGACGCTGGCGCCGAAGCGGGCCGGAACTACTGGTACTGGCTCGTGGAGGTGGAAGCCGACGGCGACGAGGTGGCCCATGGCCCCGTCCGGCCCACCGGCGGTCTCAGTGCAGGCTTCCAGGTCTACCTGCCGCTGCTGCGGCGGTGACGGCCCCGTCTGACCGGTAGGGGGCCTCGGCGGGCGCGGCCCTGCCAGACCCTCCCGCAGGCGGGCGGATGGGGGAACCCGGTTCCCCCACCCCTCTCCGAGGGCTTTGCCCTGCCAGACCCGCGCGCAGGCGGGGGGATGGGGGAACCCGGTTCCCCCATCCCTCTCCGAGGACCTTGCCCTGCCAGACCCGCCCACGGGCCGGGGCGAGGGGAAACCCGGTTGCCCCTCGCCTGCTTGAGGGCTTTGCCCTATCAAACTCTCCCGCGGGCGGGGGGATGGGGGAACCCGGTTGCCCCACCCCTCTCCGAGGGCTTTGCCCT
>Ga0209101_1002902_pt1 | contig 10767 bp, 10 predicted proteins | sample ConPoolayeCmetaG_FD_185481 | JGI IMG/M metagenome (GOLD analysis project Ga0209101, IMG submission 185481) | Hot spring microbial mat communities from California, USA to study Microbial Dark Matter (Phase II) - Cone Pool mat layer C metaG... ... | reverse complement strand
ACTGCCGAGGATATTCGGCTAAGGTATTAGGCATTGTTTTTGCTGATTCCGGGGCGTAGCGCAGACTGGTAGCGCGTTTGGTTCGGGACCAAAAGGTCAAGGGTTCAAATCCCTTCGCCCCGACCATTGTTGAAGAAAGGCCGTTCGACGAGAAAGTCGAACGGCCTTCTCTTTGTCATGACGAGACTTGGGCCCGACAGCAGGCGGTTCGAACTGACGCACTCCAGGATGGCCCGGCGGGACGCGAAGTTCGAACCGCGCCAGATGTCCACCAGGTTCTGGCTGAAGTCGAACACGGAAAGCGCCAGCCTGCCGTTCTCCTCCGTTACCGCGCCCGCCCCGTCCAACTGCCTCTCGACCTCGGCCAGTTGCGCCTTCAGTTCCGCCGACTTCGCGCCAAACGCGGTCTCGTCCACCACGCCCTGGAGGAAGGCGTTCAGGAGGCGGTCCTGCATGTTCACGAGTTCCGAGCGGCGCTTGGCCAGCGCCCGGCGGCGCTCCGCCTCGGCCAGGGTGATGTCGCTGAACATGGCCTCAATGGCGTCGCGGAACCAGGACCGGATGCGCGGCTCCGGGATGCGGATGGTGTCCAGGTCGTCCAGGATGGCCCGCTCAAGGTCCGGCTCGCGCCAGCGGACGGGCGGGTGGTCGTCGCCCTTGTGGTTGTTGCCGCACTTGTAATAGACGTGCGTGTTCAAGCCGCCGTCGCGGAGTCTGCGCCGGATGTTCTCGCCCGTGACGGCGTACCCGCAGACGGCGCAGCGCAGGACGCCGCCGGAGAGCATGATTTCCGGGTTTCCGGTCCTGCGGTTCTTGCCCTTCAGGATGTCCTGGCAGGCGTCGAAGGTCCGCCGGTCGATGATGAGCCGGTACTTGCCCTGGTGGACGCTGCCGTTGCGATGGAGTTCGCCGACGTAGAAGCGGTTGTTGAGGATGTAGGACAGCGCCGTCCGGTTGAACCGGGGCTGGCTCGGCCGGTAGACGTGCCCCTCGGCGGCGAGTCTGTCGGCAAGACTCTCGAAGGTGTACTGACCCGATGAGTAGAGCTCGAAGATGCGGGCCACGGCCTTCGACTCGACCGGGTGGGGCTGGACCGGCTCGTTCTTGTCGTCCACGTTGAGGTAGCCGAAGGGCGCGAGGCCCGTCGGCCAGCCCTGGCGCACCTTCTCGTCCATGCCCTTGAGGACCTCGGAGCGCAGGTTGTCGGAGTAGTACTGCGCCACGGCGGCCATGACGTTGAACGACAGCGCCCCGGCCGCCCCGGGCCCGAACTGGTTCTCCACGAAGGCCAGTTGCACCCCGCAGGCGTCCTCGAGCTCCTGAAGCCGCACGGCGTCGCGCATGTTGCGGCAGACGCGGTCGAGCTTGTGCGAGAGGATGGCCTTGATGCCCTCCCTGCGGGCATTGGCCCGGACCCACTTGAACATCTCGTTGAAGGCGACCCGCTCCGCCCCGCGCTTGGCGGACTCGGCCACCACGAACTCCCGCAGGACCGCCCAGCCGTTCTTGGCGGCCCGGTCCCGACAGGCCCTCAACTGGGCGTCGATGGAGTAGCCCTCGCGCTGCTCGCGGGACGAGACCCTGGCCCAGACGACGACCTTCATCTTCGCATCTCCCGTTTGGCGTCCAGGAGCGCCTCTCCGAGCCGCTTCACATTCCGCAGGATTTCCACGGCGTCCTCTTCGTCCAGCGGCCGCCCGTAGGCCTCCGACCAGACCTCGATGGTCTCGGCGAGGAGCGCGTCGGAAATCCACGCCGGGCGCGGCGGGCGCTCCGAGGCCGCAACCGGCCCCTGATCATCAGGCCCGCTTGCCCGGGGGAATCCAGTCAATTCCGCCGGGTTCCGGCGGATTCGCGGGCGGACGAGGTCCGGGCAGGTCACGGGCATCGGGACGGCCTCCCGCCGCGTCCCGGCCGTAAGTTCTCGCCGAAAAAGCAGGTATTCCGCTTGGCGGCGGCGCTGCCCGGCGGCCTCATGTCCCCCCGACATCGACGGTCGAAAGGAGCGCGAAGATGCACGTCGAAGAGGTCGTCGCCATGCGGACGCTGGCCGCCGCCCGCCGGTGGCTCAACGGCCACGGCCTGAAGCGGTTCGCCATGACCGACGCGGAGCGCCGACGCCGCGTCGCCGAGTACGCCCGGCAGGTGGCCGAGCACGGCCGCATCACGGCCTGGCTGCCGCCGCCGGGGCCCGAGGGCGTCAAGACGCCGCCCATGCCGGTCATGCATCCGCACTGGCGCTGAAGGCGTCGCCATCCGGTCCTCCTCCGCACCGGTCCTCCGCGTCCGTCTCCGGTGCCAGCAACCGCTCGGCCAGCCGTTCTCCCGCCTCCGTCAGCCGCAGGTGCGTCGTCCGCCGTCCATGCCGCTCGTTCACCCGTTCCAGGAGGCCCATCGCCTCCAGCCGCCGGTAGTCCCGGCAGAACAAGACCCGCTCGGATTCGGTGGGCATCCTTCCGAGCCACCGCTCCAGGGCCGGGCGGACCAGGCCCCGGCGGGCGCGGGCGACGGCCAGGACGAACCGGCCTCGCTTGGCCGACGGCATGGAGGCCAGGTCGGCGACGCCCGCGCCCTCGGCCAGGAGGCGGCAATCGGCCAGGACGGCGGCCAGGATCAGCCGCTGCCGGGCGTTCAGGTTCACGGGCGGGTTTCCCGTGCTGTTCATAAACTAACTCTCCCTAATCGCGCGACCGTTCCCGGCGGCGTCTCGGCGCGACCACGCGGCGGAGGAACCGGGCGGCGTCGATGGGCGGCGTCCACGGGTTGCCGCGCCGCGCGGGGAAAGTTGGCCACCATGACCACGTGGCCGCCTTGGACAACATTAGTCAACTTTGGCCATCTTTCCCCTCCGGTAAGTTGGCCAAAGTTGGCCTAAGTTGTCCTATCTTGTCCAAGAGGGGGTCTTGGCCATCTTCCCGGTCGCCGCGCAGCCTGCATCGCCACCGCCCCCCTCGTCCCTTTTCCTTGTAGTTCTCGGCCACGGCATCCTTGGCGCGGCGCAGCGTCCGGGGGCTGATGCCCTCGGCCTCGGCCGCCTCGGAGAGTTCGTCCGAGAGCATGTCTCCGCCGTGGGCCTTGAGCGTCTCGATGACGAACCGCCGGGCGTCGTCGCGGACGGCGGCGGTCCGCCCGCCGCCGAGGGCCTCGTCGGCCCGGATGTTCACCGGCTCGGTCTCCCACGCGACCCGCGCCGCGTCGCCGACGGGTTCCAGGGCGTAGGCCAACCCGGACCCGTCCGCGTTAATGTTATTCTTGATTGGCAGGAACATGCGGCGACGGCCGGTCTGGTCCTCCTCGTCGCGGACCACGGCCCACACCGCCCGTGCGGCGGCCACGAAGGCCAGGCTGCCCATCGCCCGATAGACGGCCGGAAGTCCTCCCGCCTTGTTGAGGTGCGTGACGGCCAGGACCGCCGCCTTGTGCCGCGCGGCCAGGTCGAACAGCCTGGCCAGGACGGCCCGGACCTCGGCGTTCTTGTGCGAGTCGGTCTTGCCCAGGTAGGCGGTCAAGGGGTCGATGACCACGAGGCGGCAGTCCGTCGTAGCCCGAATCGCCGCCTCCAGGGCCGGGAGGTCCTCCGTGAGGTCGAAGTAGTCCTCCCGGGCCCCGCCGCCCGGCTGCATCCGCCGCACCGCCTGGAGGGCGACGACGCGCGAGGGGTCGGCCCCGGCTGCATCGAGGCGCGGTCGGATGGTGTCGGCCAGGTCGTCCTCGGCGCTGAGGAGCACCACGCCGCCGACGGGGTTCGGCACGAGCGGCAGGTCCGGCCAGCACTTGCCGCTCGACACCCGGGCGGCCAGGTCGAGCGTGACGAAGGACTTGCCCAGGCCCGGGTCGCCGCATAGGAGCGTGAGCTTCCCCAGCGCGATGCGCCCGGGCCAAAGCCAGCGGACGGTCTCGGGCCGCACGTCGGACAGGCGCACGGTTACCGGGACTGGATCGAAAAGGATGGGCGCGGCCTGCGCCGGCGCTTGGGGCGCGACCGCTGTTCGCCGCACGGCGGGGTCGGGATGGAGCACTCGTTCCAGGTTGCCCTTCGGCGGGGGTTCGGTCTTCGGGTCGATGAAAACCCACATGCCATAGACCTGCCCCCACAATCGCCGGGGCACGTCCTCCCGGCGCAGCGGTGGAGCGTCCGGCTCCGGCGGATCGGGCGGCTTGGCACTGGACCAGTCGAGGCGAATCGATTCCTCGGCGGCCCACACGCGGAGTTGCTCAAGCCAAAGGTCGAGACCCTTCTTCACGCCTGCGGCGCGGGCGCGGACGGCCTCCAGGCCGCCCTCCATCGCGCCGCGCAGCAGGGCCGCCCGGCGGTCGGACCACGCCGCGCGGTTGTGATACAGGTCGCCCCGACGGCGGCGCAGGCGCTGTTCGGCGTCCGCCGCCTCCTCCAGGCCGCACCAGGCGCACCGCTCGGCCCCGATACGGAACCCCACGCGGAAGGCCCGTTCGACCTCCGGCGGGTTCTCCGGGTCCCACCCCGTGATGCGCTGACAGGGATACTTCGCCGTGAGTTCCCGCAGCGACAGCGGTCTCGGCAATGCGGCGGCGGTCGCTCCGGTGGTCATGCCGCCTCCTCCCGCTCCCGGCGCAGCCACTCGCCCAGGAGCCAGTCGGCCAGGGCCTCGACGCGCTTCTCCCTCCGGTGCTCTGGTCGGTTCTCGGCCAGGCGGACCTCGAGGTCGAACCCGCCGATGCGCCCCTGGACGCGGGGCCTGTCTTCCGTGACGACGCTCATGGGGTCCTTCCGCAACGCAGTGGTTCCGTGCACCGTCGTGGTCGAGACGGGGAGGCGGAGGGGCGACGGCCGAACGTCGGTCCGCCGCCCCTCCCGTCATGGACGCCTACGCCTGGCCCTTGCTCCGCACCGCCGCGCGGGGGTCGCACAGCCCGCAGCCGAAGTCGAAGTAGCATCGCCAACTGAACGCCAGGCGCTCCACGTCGTGGTCCAGCCCGAATGCCTCCACCACCGGCGATTGCTGGCCGTTCAGGAACGCCACGATCATCGGGGCGTAACTCGCCGAGGCGAGCAAGTACCAATGCTTGGTGCTGGCGGCCGCGCCGAACTTCGCCGCGTTGGCCAGGCGCGGCTCGACCTCCAGGTTCACCGCCTGCCGCAGGCTGTTGCCCGTCGGCACATCGACGGCCCGCTGGATGAACTCGCTGTTCAGAAGCGCCCTCGCCGTCGTCTCCAGCCCCGGCGGCACCAGGAGCGTCGCGGGCCTCAGGTCCAGGTCGTTGCCCTCGGCGTCCCGCTGCGACCGCATCAGCGTGATGGCCGCGGCCAGGCTGTCGAAGCCCAGGGCCGAGTCGGACCCCGACAAGTAGTTGCCGTTGCCCTCGCTGAAGAAGTCTCCCTCGTTGTTCAGGAGCACTTGGTACGCCAGGTCGGAGACCTTCCGCATCGCCGCCCGGCCCAGAGCCTGCGCCGTCGTCGTGAACAGCCCCAGGTCGTCGTTGATGAGGTCCCGGCGGTCGATGCTCAGCATCTTGCCGAACGTGTCGGCCTTGAACGTCGTCGCCGACTCGCCCACCGTCCCGTGCTTGAGCTCCCCGCCCGGGGCCACCGGCTCCAAGGGCGTCATGAACGACGGCCGGATGGCCGTGTTGGGCTTGAAGTCCGCCACGCTCCGCACCGACGAGAACGCCCTCCACGTCTGCGGCAACTCGTTGTAGGCGTCCAACAGCAGCTTGTTGGCCACGTTGCCCAGTGCCGTCGGCAGCGACACCGTGGACAGGGCCGCCCGGACCAGCTCCTCCCGCCCGCGCGGCACGTCCCGGCACTCGTACACCAGCGCCGCCCGGCACAGGTCCAGCGCGTGCGTCGCCCCCAGCGCCGAGCCGTGCTCCATCGCCAGGGGGCCGAGGGTCTTCTCGCCAAGGTCCGAGAGGCCCATGTGCTCCAGAAGCGCCGCCTCCAGGAGCGTCGCCTGGCCGACCGACCGGCCCGAACCCCGCGACGGCGGGAACCACTTCGGACGCGACTCGCGCAGGATGGTCAAGAGTTCTCCCTTGAGCTGCTCCTCCGTGAGGCTGCCCGCCAGGGCCGAGGCCCTCAGTTCCGCCACGCGCGGCTGGTTCTCGCCCCAGCCGCCGCCGGGGGCGGCGCAAAGGTCCTCGATGCGCCGAATCCGCTCCCGCTCGTCCGCCCGAATCGCCTGCTCGTCCAAGTTCAAGGCATCCGTGCTCATGTCCTTCCTTTCTCCCGCCGCCGAGGCGGCAATCGAGACCCGCGTGTCGGCATCCGCGCCCAGCGGCGTGATGCTCACCTCCCGCAGCCGTCCGCGTCGCACCAGCACGAACCCGCGCGGCGACGACAACGCCCGTCCGTTGACCTCCGCCTTGTTGACCCGCTCGTGCTCGAACGGTTCGAGGCCGACCGAGGCCTGGAACGAAAAGCCCGCCCGCGCCAACTCCACCACCTGCCGGGCCGCCTCGCCCGCGCCGCTCAGCACGCCCGACACCAGGAGCCTGCCGTCGGCGACCCGCGCCTCGCCGTGGCCCACCACGCCGCCCACCCGCGCGTCGTGGTCGGCCAGCAGCGGCACCTGGCCCGAAACGTCCAGGCCCGCCAAGTCGACGGCCACGTCGCCCCAGTGCGGCACGCGCATCAACGAGCCCGAGTAGGCCACGACGGTCACGCGGGGCCTTTCGCTTGACGGCGCCGCCGCGGCCTCGACGGCCACCTGCGACGCGGCCAACAGCATGTTGTCCGTTCCCGTCGCGCTCATGGCCGCACCTCCCCGCGCGCCGCCGCCTCGCGGACCTTCCGACGCCACTCGGCCTGCTCCGGCCCCGTCATGGGGCGATACCGCGCCGTCGCCCGAACGCCCGCGCCGGGCGCGCCGGGCACCACTTCCAGCGCCAGGCAGTCCGCCGAGACGACCTCGGGATGCTCGGCCAGGGCTTGACGCCGCGCCCGCTCGTCCTGGGCCGGGTCCAGGTTCAGCACCTGCCGCATCACCGTCCCGGGCACGTAGGCCCCCTCGGCGTCCAGGACTTCCGCCGCCCGGTCGATGTCCGCCGCGGTCCAGCGCCGACGCCCGCCCTCCATGGTCGGGGCCGGAATCGACTTGCGTTCGATGAGGTAGTCCAGCACCGACGCCGAGGCCGCCAGGCCCCGCGTCCGCAGCTCCTGGACGGCTCCGGCCGTGGTCAGGGGATACCGGCCGTCGAGCAGCCGTCGCCTGTCTGCGTGCAACGCACAGGCAGGCCGCTCCTCGGCGTCGGCCTCCCCCGCCCCCAGGAGGAAAAGTTGCTCGTAGTCCTCGCGTGCCAATCCGTACCGCATCTTCCGCACTCCTTTCCTTGCCGCCCTCCCGCCGCCTTCCGTGGGCGGCCGTTCGGCGGCTCGCGCGTCGCCTACTGGATACATACCCGGCCGACCGGCAACCTGACGGACGACCCGCCGGACCTCCGCGAAAACTGCCCCTCCAACAGGCAAAAGGCCCCTCGGCCCCGTCGGAGCGGGACGGGAATCTTCGCCGCGGGCAACCGACCCGCCGACCGCCCCGCGGCGGAAACTCCTCCCCTCCGCCCTACTACTTCTGCGGCACCCGCGATTTTGTTGCACGGAATCTCCGCGAGAACCGGACGCCAAAGCGTAAGTGCGGCTATCAGCGCCGGATGCGAAGAAAAAATCGGGATTCGGCTTGACGCGCGGTATCTCGGTTACGACAATACCGGCGTTACATGGTTTGCCGGAAAGGTGCCGACGATGAAGGCCAAAGAACATGGTGCGTCCCCTGAGGCCGGGGAACGGATGATCCACATACGCCTGAAGGCCGAGACTCATCGCCGCCTGCGAGTCCACGTCGCCGAGCTGGACCGCAGCATCCAGGACTGGGTCACGAACCTGATCGAAGAAGAACTCGACTCCGTCGAAGCAAGCAAGGTCGGGAGGACCCGCCGTGGGTAAGAAGAGCGACAAGACAGTGGCCGAGGCGGTCCCGACAACGGAGCCGGCGGCCGGTTACATTCGGGACTTCATCAGTGGCCAGGCCGTCAAGGCAACACCGGAAGAGGTGGAGGCCGTCCAAGTCTTCGCTCGCCGCCTCGTCGAGGACTACGGCTACCCCAAGGGGCACATCCAGACACGGCCCCAGCACCGCGTTCGCAAACGCCCGTCCGACGAAGAAAAGTCGTACCCCGTCGACATCGCCGTCTTTCGGTCCAAGGAGCGGACCGAGGACAACCTGTTCATGGTCGTTGAATGCAAGAAGAAAACTCGGAAGGACGGCGTCGCTCAACTCAAGCTCTATCTCGACATGTCCGCCGCTGAGGTGGGCGTCTGGTTCAATGGGAGGGAACACGAGTACATCCGCAAGGTGCACCACAAGGACGGCTCGCGCACCTACTTGCCTCTCCCGAACATCCCTCGTTTCGGGCAGCGCATCGAGGACATCGGCCTGTTCAAGCGCAAGGACCTTAAGAAGCCGTCAAACCTCAAGGCCGTCTTCCGCGACCTCCGCAATCACCTCGCCGGGATGACCACCGGCATCACGCGGGACGAGGCACTGGCGCAGGAAATCATCAACATCCTGTTCTGCAAGATTCTCGACGAGACGGAGACGGCCCAAGACGACACCGTCACCTTCCGCGCGGGCGTCGGCGAAGACCCCGAGGCCGTCCGCAGGCGAATCCTCGACCTCTTCGAGCGGGTCAAGACCGCCACGTTCGAGGACGTGTTCGACGCCCACGACACTATCACCCTTGACGCCGAAAGCCTGTGCTACGTCGTGGGCGAGCTCCAGAACTATTGCATCATGGAGGCCGACCGCGACGCCATCGGCGACGCCTTCGAGGTGTTCATCGGCCCGGCCCTGCGGGGGTCCGAAGGGCAGTTCTTTACGCCCCGCAACGTGGTGAAGATGATGGTGGAGATTCTCGATCCGAAGCCGGGCGAGAAGATCATGGATCCCGCCTGCGGCTCGGGCGGGTTCCTCATCGGGGCCCTGGAGCGCGTCTGGAACGCCCTCCGGGAGCAGGCCAAACGGAAGGGCTGGAGCGAGAAGCAGCTCTTCAAGCGCGAGGTGGAGGTCGCGACCGACTGCTTCCGCGGAATCGACAAGGACGCCTTCCTGGCCAAGGTCTGCAAGGCCTACATGGCGCTCGTCGGCGATGGCCGCGGCGGCGTCTTCTGCGCCAACTCCCTGAGTCGGCCCGAAGACTGGAACCCCGTCATGCGAGACAAGATCGGCCTCGGTCAGTTTGACGTGGTTCTCACGAATCCGCCATTCGGCAAGAAGATTGTGGTAAAGGGCGAGGCCGTCCTTTCCCAGTTCGACCTGGGACACAAGTGGGCCCGAAACAAGGAGACCCGCGAGCTCGAGAGGACCGCGGAGATTCACGAAGACCAGCCGCCCCAAATCCTCTTCCTGGAACGGTGCCTCCAGTTCCTAAAGCCCGGCGGGCGGCTGGGCATCGTTCTGCCGGAGGCCGTCTTCGGGATGCCCACGTATGAGTACGTGGTAACCTGGCTGCGCAAGAAGACGAAGATTCGGGGCGTGGTCTCCATGCCCGAAGCGCTCTTCAAGACCAGCGGCAAAGGCGGGACGCACGCGAAGGTGTGCGTCTTGTTCCTGGAGAATACCGCGCCGAAACCGGATGAAGACTGGGATATCTTCATGGCCGACGCCAAGTGGTGCGGCCATGACTCGCGTGGCAATCCGACCGTCCGAAAAGATGCGGAGGGCGAGCTGCGGTTACTTGACGACCTTCCGCTGATAACAGAACGGCATATCGATATCTTCCGTCGCAAGGTCAAAACGAACAGAGACCGGTTGGGGTTTACGCACCGAATGTCTCAGGTCCGTAACGAAGTCCTTATCGCCAAGTACTATGACCCTCAAATTGAGAAGGACCTGGTGTCGCTGGCCAGGACGCATGACCTCGTACCTCTGTCAGAGTTCGTCAAAGCCAAGACGCTCGACTGGGATACCGGCATTGAGATAGGCAAAATGGCCTACGGAACGGGGCCGATCCCTTTTATCCGCACGTCCGATATCTCGAATTGGGAACTGAAGGGCGACCCGAAGCAGAACGTGAGCGAGGAGATCTACGAGGAGAACAAGCAGGACGTTCGGGCGGAAGACATCCTCGTGGTGCGCGACGGGACGTACCTCGTCGGAACCTCGTGCATCCTGACCGAGCAGGACACCAAGATGCTGTACTGCGGCGGCATCTATAAGCTGCGCGTCCTCGACAAGTCGAAACTCGACCCTTACCTGCTTCTGGCCCTTCTGAACACGCCCATCGTGAGGCGGCAGATGCGGGCCAAGCAGTTCACCCGCGACATCATCGACACCCTTGGCAAGCGTTTGTTCGAGGTGGTGCTGCCGATACCGAAGGACGCGGCCTTGCGGCGGCGGGTGGCCGAGGAAACCCGCCGCGTCATCGAGACCCGCGTTCAACTACGCAACCGGGCGAGAGAAATCGCCCTGGAGGTTGAGGGCATCGAGCCGACGGCGGCCGCCAGTGTCGATGAAGAAGATGCCGTGGAATAGAATCGCCGCAGGTCGTCCCGCGCCTATCCTGCCGCCCGGACGAGCCGGTCGGCATCGAGGATGAACGGCTCAGGCGGCGCGAGGAACGGTCCGGCGAACGGGGCCACAGCGCGGGACGGTTCGAAGTTCCGACAGTCGCCCCGACCATCTTTCAAAAACGGCCGTTCGGCGAGGTAGTCGAACGGCGATCTCTTTGCCAATACGAGAGTTACGTCGCTCAGGGTACGGTTCAAACTGACGCAGTCCACGATCTGGCGTTTGT
>Ga0209101_1002899_pt1 | contig 10774 bp, 8 predicted proteins | sample ConPoolayeCmetaG_FD_185481 | JGI IMG/M metagenome (GOLD analysis project Ga0209101, IMG submission 185481) | Hot spring microbial mat communities from California, USA to study Microbial Dark Matter (Phase II) - Cone Pool mat layer C metaG... ... | reverse complement strand
TAGATTCCACGGTGCGGCGCATGTCTTCTCCTTATTTTTCTCGGTGCAGCTCGGAGGCGGTCACGGCGCAGCCGATAAGGCGGCGGTGGCCACCGGGTCAGTGATGGGAGTGCGGTGGAGGTGAGGGGTTTCGGAGGCTACTCCGGCGCCGCGAGGCGCGGCGCGAAGCCGCCCCCTAACGATTCGAGGGGTTAAGGGGAGAGGGGTTGGCGTTGCGGGGGGAGGGGGGTGGCACGACGGCCACGCGGGGCGCAGCGGCTGGGGCGATGAAGAATCGACGCATGGGCTCCTCCCTTCCTAGAGGTGGGAACGATCTTGGCTGCACCACCGGCGCTCTGTCAAGGGTGGCCCGCCCGGGCTTGAGCCCGGCGGTCGCCGCGCCACTTACCCGACCGAAGGCGGCGGTGCGCTCTAAAGCAGCCAGGCGTACCCCAGCTTGAGAAAAAAGGTGCGGTTGCGGCGGGCCAAATCCAGCCGCTCGGTCCCCTCCCAGGTATCGGAATAGCCGGCGAACGCCACCGTCTGGGGGTTGAGCTTGTACGACAGGAGCCCTTGGGTGAACAGGCGGGAGGTGCGCGCGTCCACCTCGCGGTGGTAGAGCAGCGGCTGGCGTTGGAGGGAGAGATGCTGCACCACCAGGCGGGCAAAGGTGTTGGCGGTGAACTGGTACACCACGCGCGCCTGGGCCAACTTGGCGGTGTAGAGCGTTCCCCCGTCCACCTCCAACCGCTCCCACTGGTGGTCCCCCTGCAGGTACAGGTGGCGACCCAGGTTCAGGGTGAAGCCCGGTTGCAGGCGGGCGGTGCGCGCCGCCCGGCCGTTGGCGTAGTCGATGGCGTCCCCAAACCGGCCCGCCAGGGAAGCGGTGACGTTGCCGGTGGGGCGGATGTTAAAGAAGAAGTTGGCGCGGCTGCCGCTGTACATCTCCCCCTCGTACACCTCTTGGAACGAGACGGCGCGCAGGTTGAGCCACGATTGGTAGGGACCTTCCAAGCGGGCAAAGAGCTCGGCGTTTTGATCGATGAGGTCGCCACCCTGGTCCTCGATGCGCTGCACCTCAACCCCCACGCTGGCACGGGTGAAAAAGGCCCCCGGTGCGCCCCAAAAGGTGCGCCGCCCGCCCACCTCGCCGCCCCGGGTGTCCACCCGGGAGAGGAACCCCAAATCGGCGCGGAAGTGGGGCTCCATGGCGCGGTACCACGCCCAGGCCGACCAGTCGCGGGTCTCGTGCTGGTACTCCAGGTGCAGCGCCGTACCGGCAAATGCGCCGCTCGGCTGGTCACGCTCGGCGGCCAGCGCGTCGGGGTAGCGGGTGGAGGAGCGCAGCAGCTGGAAGCTCAAGGTGTCGGTGGGGGTCAGGCGCAGCAGGCCGTCGACGCCCACCACGCGGTTGTGGTACCCGTCCCCCTGCCGGGCGGTGGCGAGAACCCCCAGGGTTGAAGCGGTGCCCACGTCGTGCCGGTAGCGGAGGGCGCCGCCGGTGTTGGCGAGGTCGAAGGAGCCATAGGAAGAACCTTCGCTGGAGGGGAACAACAGGTTCAGCAGCCGGTCACGGGCCACGAAGAGGGAAAACCCCTGCGGCCCGTGCTTGCCGGTGGCGCGAATCCCCCAGGAGGGGTCGGCCACCGCCCGGGTGTACACCGCGTTGATGGGGGTGGAGAAGAAGTCCGCACCCTCCATGAAGAAGGGGCGCTTTTCGGGGTAGAAGAGGGCAAAGCGGGTGTTGACGTCCAGCTGCGCGGCGTCCGCCTCCACCTGGGAGAAGTCGGGGTTGAAGGCGGCGTTTAAGGAAAGGTTGGGGGTGATCCCCCAGCGGGCGGTGAGCCCGCCCTCGCTGGCAAAGGAGCCCCGGCGCAGGCCCCCGGCCGGGTCGTCCTCGTCGCGCAGCACATCGGCGCGCTGCGACGTCACCGTGGGGGTGAGTTCCACGTCGTGTCCAGGGGCGATCCCCTCGAGACCCTCCAGGCGAGCGATTTGGCAGAGAAAGCAGTTGTTGCTGCGGTCCAGGGACACCGACATGATCTGGTGGCGCACGGTGCGCGGGTACGAGCGAAAAAAGGCGATCCCCCAGGTGTGGGAGCGGGCGCCGTTGGGGAAGCGGATGGAGCGGAACGGAATGGCCATCTCCACCTGGTACCCCTCCGCCGTAATGCGGCCGGCCGACTCCCAGATGGCGTCCCAACTGGAGTCTTCGTTGCTACCCGAGGCCACCTCATTGCGCAGGAGGTCTCCCTGCACTCCCAGCGGATTGACCAGGAAGTGGTAGGCGCGGCGCTGATCGTTGAAGGTGTCCAGGATGACGCCGACGTAGTCGTTGCGCCAGATACCATCCCGGTCGGTGAGGTGGGCGCGGATTTTGGCCGGTTCCCCGTCGAAGCAGCGGCACCCCATGTAGAGGGCACGCTGGTCGTAGGTGACGAAGCACTCCGCCGAGACCGGAGCGGGAATGTTTTCTCCGGGTTGCACTTCGGTGTTGACGGGGATGCCCACGGCGGTGCGCCAGGCCGCCTCGTCCAGGAGGCCGTCGATGTGAATGGGCGAGGTAGCGCGGGTGACGCGGTAGGTGACCGGTGATCGGGGTGGGTGTCCAAGCTGTGCGGCGCTGGCGGATAAGGCTAAGGTCAATAGATAAACGCCGACGGTTGCCGGCCTCAGGTGTTGGAGCACGCTCCCTCCTCCTCCACGGCCGGGTATACGGGCTGCCGCCCCGTGCAGTTCTGCCGACCCCGGGGGCGGTGAGCTTCACCGCGGCTTCACGCCCCGTGCACGCGGTCCTCACACGGCGCCCTCACGCTGAAGTCCCGAGGGCGGCCAGGGTTGCCGCGCCGCCCCGGGAGGAAACGGTACATGCTCTTTCACCCCAAGGTGGTCATGAAAAAAATGGATATGCACGTGCACTCGTGCTTCTCGGTGGAGCGCATTCCCGGCGTCAAGGGGGTGACTTTTTCACCCCGGGAAACCCCCGAGGAGATCTACGATCGCGCCAAGGCGCGGGGGATGGATTTTGTCACCATTACCGACCACGACACCATCGCCGGTTGCCTGGACCTGCTGTCCCGGCGCCCGGAGCTCACCGACTTCGTGGTGGGCGAGGAGGTTTCCACCCAGCTGCCCGACAGCGGCCTGACGGTGCACATCAACGTGTACGGGCACAACGAGGAGCAGCATCGGGAGCTGCAGCGGCGGCGCCCCGACGCCTTCGAGGTGGTGCGCTACTGCCGCCAGGAGGGGCTGTTTTGCGCCTGGAACCACCCGTTCTACCGGGAGAACCTGTCCACTATCGAGGAGCGGGAGTTCATGGAGCTGGTGCGGCTGGTGGATGTCCTGGAGGTGCGCAACGGCGGCCGCATGCAGGTGCTCAACGTGCTGGCCGAGGAGTTGGCGGTGCGCGAGGGCAAGGCGATGCAGGGCGGCAGCGATACCCACACCGGCAACGTGGGCTCGGTGTACACCGCGGTGCCGTGCCACGACCTGGCGTCGTTCTTCGCCGGCATCCTGGCCGGTCGCAGCCGCATCGTCGGGCACCACTCCACGCCGCGCACCTTCATGCTCCACAACTACTTGGTGGGGAGGCGGAGGGTCATCGAGCAGCACTTGCAGGCGGCCCGCGGCGCGGCCGAGACGGTGCGGCTGCTCTGGCTGGGGGCGCTCTCCCTGGCCCTGACGCCGTGGATCGTGCGCCGGCACTTCAAGGGACAGGCGGAGATGGCGCGGCTGGCGCTGGAGCGGCTGGGCACCCTCAACCAGGTGGAGAACTGGGTGCTGGACGCCGCCTGACCGCCGTGCCGCTTCCCTGGCCGGTGGCATGAGGGGCCTTCACCACTCCACCTGGACCCGGCGCATCACTTCCAGGACGTTGGCGGTGCCCCGGCGCGGCAGTCGGCGATAACCGTTCCACGCCGCACCCGCGAGGATCCCCTCCTCCAGCCACTCGCGCAGCCACTGCCCGGCAGTACCAGGGGAGTATTGCTTCACCCCGGCGCCGCGCTGAATCGCCCAGCGGCGGTTGAAACGCTCGTGAGCCCCCACCGGCGGCGCAAAGATCAGGGCCAGGCCGGCAGCGCCAAAGAAGGTGAGTTCCGAGGGCTTGGTCCACAGGATGTCGGTGCGCAGGAGCAGCTGGTTGAAGGCCGAAAAGTACTCGGGGAGGGAGGGCGCGCAGAGCACTTCCACGCGCTCCTCGCCTTCGCCGGCCAGCCCAGCGCCGTCCAGCCATTCCTCAAACCGCGCCGCCAGCTCCCTGCGCACCCCGGCCACCAGGGCCAGGCGCAGGCGACCCTCCCGCACCAGCGGGGCGAGGGAGGACACCAGCGCCCGGGCGATGCGACTCTGCGCCCCGGCTCCGCCCACCGCGAAGGTGAGGCGTGGCGGCTGCCCCTCTTCGCCCTGGGGCAGTGGCCCCAACACGTGGGCCAGCTCCTCCCGGTACTGCTGGCGGAAGACCCCCGCCGGGTCCAGCCGCACCAGGCGCGCCGCCAGCCGCTCCTTCTGTTGGCTTTCGTCGGCATGGCCAGTCAGTTCCAGGGGGAGGGGGAAACCGGTGACGTGGATCCGGGAGGCGGGCACCCCGTAGGCGCGCAGGCGGCGCAGCGCCTGCTGGCTGGGAACGCAGTATTCGATCACCGCGCCCCGCGGCTGCCGAGGCGCCCAGACTCGGTTGACGTCGCTGTCGGTGGCCACGCACACCACCCGCGGCACGCCCGCCTCCGCCGCCGCCAGGGCGGGGGCGAAAAAGGTGGTGAGGAGGCTATCGCCGCTGCGCTTGAGGTGGCGCACCAGGTTGTCCCCCAAGCCGCGGCGGACGAGGTGGTAAAGCAGTTCCACCGCCAGAGTCGGGGAGGACTGATCCCGGTACGGGTACAGGCGGGGGATAGCGGTGAGGCCATCCAGCAGGCGGCGCAGCGTACGGCCCAAAAGCGGGGTTTGCGAGGCGCGGGAGAGGAAAGTATAGGCGCGGCGCAGCTGGTTCCACAGGCGCTCTTCCCCAGGGGTTGCAAAGGGCTGGCGGTCCACCTCCACCACCTCGACCCCCAACGCCGAGGCGAGGGCGTGGGCGGCGCGCAGGTGGCCGTACCCCATGTCCACGGCGGCTACTAGCACGCCGCCGTACCCTTGGGCGTGGGTCGTTTCGTCCCGCCTCACCATGCGCGGCAGAGTACCAAAAAAGCCGGCCTTCATGGCGTCTTCGCACCGCCTTCACACGAGATCCCCATGGTTTTCATATGGCCGAATGGGTGCTCGGTGTGGCCGTTGCCGTGGGGCTGGCGGCCCGCTCGCTGATGGTTTTGGTCCAAAGCCGCCACCTGCGCAACACGATCGTCCCCCCCGCCGGGTCCTCCCCTCCGGTGAGTATCTTGAAGCCCGTCAAGGGGCTCGACGCGGACCTCGAAGCTAACCTAAACAGCATCTTTGAGCTGGACTACCCCTACTTTGAGGTGATCGTGGGGGCGCACAGCGCCGATGATCCGGCCCTGGAGGTGGCTCGCCGGGTAGCGGCGCGTCACCCCGGCGTGCCGTGCACGGTGGTGGCCGACCCCCGGGAGGTGGGGCCCAACCCCAAGGTGGCCAACTTGGCCAACCTCCTGCGTTACGCCCACCACGAGTACCTGCTCATCTCCGACTCCAACGTGCGGGTGGACCCGGGGTACCTGGCCGACCTCGTGGCTCACCTGCAGCAGCCGGGGGTGGAGCTGGTGTCCTCGCCGATTCGTGGGTGCGGCGCCGCCAGCCTCGGCGGGCAGGTGGATGCTCTCCTGCTCAACACCTTCGTGATGGGCGGGGTGACCGCCATGCACCGGCTGTTCGGCGGCGTGTGCGTGGTGGGCAAGTCAATGCTGCTGCGCCGCACCGTGCTGCGCGAGCTGGGAGGGTTCGAGTTTCTCGCGCAGTTTTTGGCCGAGGACCAGGTGTGTGGGCAGGAGATCGCCCGGCGGGGGTACCGCATCGCCCTCTCGGGTAGGCCCATCGATAACATCACCGGCGCGCCCTCGCTGCGCCAGGTGGCCGGGCGCTACCTGCGCTGGGCCAAGATTCGCCGGCGCATCTCCCCGGCCGGGTTTGCCGGCGAGCTGCTGCTCAACCCGGTGTCCGTGGCCGCCGCTGGGCTTGCGGCCACCCGCAGCGAGCTGGCGCTGGCGCTGCTCCTGCTGGCCTGGACGATCTCCACGGCGCTGGGCTTTGTTGCCGAACGGGCGGCCGGCGTGACGCGCCCGTGGACGGCCCGCTGGTGGCTGACACCCCTTGCGGATCTGGTGGGGGCGGCGGTGTGGCCGGTGGCCCTGCTGTCCCGTACCGTCACCTGGCGTGGCAACGCCCTGGCAATCGGCCGGCGCACGCGGCTGTCGCTCCCCGACGGTCTGGACGTGCTCCCCGACCTGCGCCAGGCCCCCGAGCGCTCGTAAAGGCGCGTGGTGGCCTCGCCCCCCGTCGGCGCCCGCCGCCCACTGGACCCTCGGCGTTGGGTGGTTTACCCTCTCAGAAAGAAACTGACCAACGGTCGGTGGGTGATCGGGGAGAGGCTGGGGGGAGCTGGCAAACCATGCGGGTTTTGCTCGTCAAGCCACAGGCGCAGCTGGGGCCCATCCTGGGGTTGCAGCGCTTCCAGTTGCTGGAGCCGCTGGAGCTGGGGTACCTGGCCTCGGCCCTGGACGGGCAGCACACGGTGCGGGTGCTGGACTTGCGCCTGGCCCGGCGCCCCTGGCGGGCGTTCGCGGCGGCGCTGGCCAAATTTCGGCCCGAGGTGGTAGGACTTTCCGGCTACACCCACGAGGCGTCCACGGTCCGCGAGCTGGCGCGCCGGACCAAGGTCGCCTTGCCCGGCGCCCGCGTGGTGGTGGGAGGTCACCACGCCACCGTGGCCCCTGAGGACGTGGCCACCGAGCACGTGGACGCGGTGGTGCGCGGCGAGGGGTGCGCGCCGTTTCGCGCCCTTGTGGACCGTCTCTCCCGTGGGGAGCCGCTGTCCGGCATTGCCAACGTGGTGATACCCGGTGAGGATAACGGCGGGGCTGGCCAGTGGCCGCGCTTCCCCGATCCGGCCGGGCTGCCGCGCCCCCGCCGCGACCTGTGGGACTGGCGGGCCTACCGCTCGGTGTGGCTGGAGGAGGCGCCCCAACCGTGGCGCAGCATCGTGCCGCCGGTGGCCCAGGTGCGCACCTCCTTTGGCTGCCGCATGAAGTGCAGCTTTTGTATCGTGCCATTTTTGTGCGGCGGCCAGCACCTGCCCCGCCCGGTGGCGGCGGTGGCCGACGAAATCGCCTCGCTGGCCGCCCGGTACGTCTACTTTTCCGACGACGAAAACTTCATCGATGAAGAGTTTGCCGCAGCGCTGGCGGATGAGCTGGAGCGGCGCCGAGTGGAAAAGCGCTACTTCGCATGGGTACGGGCCACCACCGTGCTGCGCTCGCCGGAGCTGCTGCGCCGCTGGCGCCAGGTCGGCCTGGACGCCGTGTTCGTCGGCTTCGAGTTCACCACCGACGAAGAGCTGCGCGCCGTGCACAAGGGTGGCACGGTGGCCATGAACGAGCGGGCGTTGGACCTGCTGCGCTCCTTGGGCATCGCCGTGCACGCCGCCTTCATGCTGCTGCCCGAGTACTCGGAGGACGACTTCGCCCGCCTGCGCCGCTACGTCCACCAGCTACCCCCGGTGCAGTGCTCCTTCACCGTGTGCACGCCCTCCCCCGGCACCCCCGACTGGGAGGCCATGAAACCCCGCATCTGGGTGCCCAACCCCTACGAACTGCACGACTGCATGCACCCCTTGACCCCCACCCGACTGCCCCTGCGCCGCTTTTGCGAGCTCTACGCCGAGCTGGTGGCGGACGGCGTGGCCAAGACCCCGCTGCGCGCCGCCCGCCGCCCCATCCCGCCGTGGGAGCTGTGGCGGGTGACCATGGCCGCCCGCGCCTACGCCCGCGCCTACCGCACCATGTACCGGGATTACCCCCGCGAGCTGTGGGATGGAGGCCACGCCGGCGCGGGCAGGCCGTGACTGGCCGCGCAACCTCGTGGCCAGAGTGTCAGCAAGACGTGTCTTCGTTGGAATAGTGTAAAATTGTCATGGAGGTTCCATGACGATCGCTTCACCATCGCGCTGGCTCCTCTACGGAGCCACCGGCTACACCGGCCGCCTGGTGGCGGCCGAGGCGGTGGCGCAAGGGATGCCGCCAATTTTGGCCGGCCGCAGCGCGGCACCGCTGCACGCCTTGGGCCACCAGCTGGGTGTGCCGGTGCGGGTCTTTTCCCTGGACCATGGGGCCGCCCTCGCGGAAGCCCTGGAGGGCGTGGAGGCGGTGCTCCACTGCGCCGGGCCGTTCGTGTGGACCAGTCGCCCCATGCTGGACGCTTGTTTGGCAGCGCGGGTGCACTACCTGGACGTGACCGGGGAAATTCCGGTGTTCGAGGCGGTGCTGGCTCGGCACGGCCAGGCGCAGGAGCGGGGGATTGCCGTGGTTCCCGGCGTGGGTTTCGACGTGGTGCCCACCGATTGCCTGGCGGCCCGCCTGGCGGCCGCCCTGCCGGACGCCCGTCGGCTGGAGCTGGCCTTTGCCTCCAGCCGCGGCGGGTGGAGTGCGGGGACGATGAGAACCATGCTCGAGTTGCTCCCTCGAGGCGGCGCCGAACGGCGGGATGGCCGCATCGTGCCGGTGCCTTTGGCGGCGTTCACGCGGCGCATCAACTTCACCCACCGCCGGCTGGTCGGCGTGAGCATCCCGTGGGGTGACGTCTCCACCGCCTTTCATACCACCGGGATCCCTTCCATTCGGGTCTACCTGGGCTTGCCGGCGGCTGCGGCCCGGCGGCTGCGGCGGTTGGTGCGGCTGGCCCCGGCGCTGCGCTTTGCCCCCCTGCGGCGGGGTGTGCAGTGGCTGGTGGCCCGGGCGGTGCGCGGCCCCGACCACGAGGCGCGCGCCAGCGGCCGCTCCTACCTGTGGGGCGAGGTGCGCAGCGGCGGGGGCAGCTGGGTACAGGGGAGGCTGGTGGCCCCCGAGGGGTACGCCCTGACCGCCGCCGGGGCCGTGGAGTGCGTCCGGCGGGTGCTGGCTGGAGAGGTGCCGCCGGGGGCGTGGACCCCGGCCCGGGCCTTCGGCCCGCAGCTGGTGGAGCAGCTCCCCGGGGTGGACGTGGAACCGCTCACCGCCTGGACCCCGGCCGGCGGAGCGGGCGCCGAGGCCGCCCACCGCCCCTGAACGCGCAAGCATCAAGCGTGGGACCTAAAAAGCCCCGCCCTTGGAGCGCGGGGCAGCAGCCCCGCCGGGTGGGTGGGGTGACTGCATCACGCCCCACCTTCGAGGTGCGGGCCTGCGGGCCCGCGGTCCAGGTGGTTCGCAGTCCTGCGTGCGGGCCTGCGGGCCCACGGTCCAAGCCGCCGCGGCCGTCACCGCCGCCGTGCCCGGGCGGCGGTTCATGGGTAAAATCTTGGAGAGGTGCCTCAAAGCGCCAGAGAGGAGCGATCATGACCCCGACTTCTCACCCTCCCCTTTCCAAGACCGTGTCCCTCCGCCTCACCCCCGAGCAGCACGCCGCCCTGGCCGCCGCCGCGACCCAGAACCACCTGCCGGTGGCGGCCCTGGCCCGGGTTTTCGTCGACTTTGGCCTGGCGCGCCTGCAGCAGGGCGACCCCGAACTGCACCGGGTCATCCGCATCAGCCGCGGCGGCTGAAGGCCGCCTCCCGCCACCTAGGGCCGGCCAGTGGGTCGCCCCGCTCTGGGTACCAGGGGGGTTTGCTAACCTCCTTAGCGGTTTACCGCGGGGAGGTGAGTATGGTGTTTGCCGACGGCTTGACCAAAGCCCAGCGCTTGGTGGAGCTGCAACACCTCTTCTGGCGCAGCATGGGCCGGCCGCTGCGCTCGGCGGAGATCGCCCGCCGGCTGGGGATCAACCCGCGCACCGTTCGCAAGTACCTCACCGAGCTGTCCGCGACGGGGCGCCTGCCCATTACCCGCCAGCGGCGCGCCTGGGCGCTGGCCGAGGGTGCGCGGTTGGAGGTCTTGCCCGTTCGGTTCCTCCTCGAGGAAGCCACCGCGGTGTATCTCGCCGCACGCTTGCTGGCCCGCACTGCCGACGAGCCCAACCCCACCGTCGCCAGCGCCCTAGGGAAACTCGCCAGTGTCGTGCCGGCCGAACTGCGCCCCTTCCTCGACCACCTGGCCGCCCGCGCCGGCGCAGCCCAGGAGGGACCGTTCGCCCAGGTGTTCCGCACCCTCGCCTACGGTTGGGCCCTGTCCCGGGTGGTGGAGCTACAGTACGAGGCCCGCTCCCGCCCAGGGGCTCCCTTGAGCTGCCGGTTCGAAGTACACCTGCTGGAACCCGGCGCGGCGGGCTCCGCCCTCTACGCCATCGGTCGCGCCGACCCCCCCGGCGAGCTGCGCACCTTCAAGTTGGAGCGCATCCGCGCCGCCACGCTGACGCAAGACACCTTCCAGGCGCCGTCACCGGAGGAGGCGCTGGCGCGCCTGGACGACGCGTGGGGGGTGTGGCTTGCGGACGGCCCGCCGATCACCGTCCGCCTGCGCTTCGCCCCGGCCGTGGCGGCGCGGGTGCGGGAAACCCGGTGGCACCCCTCCCAGCGTTTGCTCGACCTCCCCGACGGGGGCGTGGAGCTCACCCTCACCGTCACCTCCACCACGGAACTGCGCCCGTGGATCCTGGGGTGGGGCAGCCTGTGCCAGGTGCTGGAGCCGGAGGGGCTGCGCGCCGGCATCGCCGCCGACCTGGCCCGCGCCGCCGCCGCCTACCAGCCAACGCCGGCCCAGCTCGGCAACGGCCCATGAC
>Ga0209101_1002894_pt1 | contig 10777 bp, 7 predicted proteins | sample ConPoolayeCmetaG_FD_185481 | JGI IMG/M metagenome (GOLD analysis project Ga0209101, IMG submission 185481) | Hot spring microbial mat communities from California, USA to study Microbial Dark Matter (Phase II) - Cone Pool mat layer C metaG... ... | reverse complement strand
GGTGGTCGGCATCCGGCCGTGCCCGCCGGATGTGCCTGCGATGTGCCCGCCGGATGTGCCTGCGATGTGCCCGCCGGATGTGCCCGCGATGTGCCCGCCGGATCACAATCCGGCGGCGCCGGTCGGTGGTCAGCACCCGGCCCGCGTGGAGAGCCTGTGGGGGCCGGATTGGAGAAAGCCAGAGTTTGTATACCCCTATGACCGGGAGGATGGTCGGGAGAATCTCAACGCCGGGGATAGGGTGCTCCGTGTGGTGCGCGGGGGCGCGTTCTACGATGGGGCCGGGGGCGTGCGCTGCGCCTGCCGCAGCAGGAACTACCCGGACAACCGCCTCGGGAACGTCGGTTTTCGGCTGGTTGCTTCCCCCGTCTCCTGACTCTGGCCTCCGGCACTCTGGAATCTGGGGGGAGTCCAGAGAGGGGGGCTTTGCCCCCCTCTGGTCGCACGCAGCGCGCCGCGAGGTGACAGGTGACGGTCACCTCGCAGGTGACCGTCACCTCGCGGCGCAATATCGGAGGAGGTTGCAATGTCCGAACAATTCATCCACGGCTACGCCCTCTTGATCGGCGTGGACGAGAACGACATACCCGCCCTGGCATTGCCCGACGTGCTCAAGGACGTCCGGTCGCTCCAGGCGGTGCTCACCCACCCCGAACGCTGCGCCTACCCGCCCGAAAACGTCCGCACCCTCAGCGGCGCTGAGGCCACCCGCCAGGGCATCCTGGACGGGCTGGACTGGCTGGGCGAGCGCGTTAGTGCTGACGCCGGGGCCACGGCTGTCATCTACTTCAGCGGCCACGGCTGGCGCAGCGACGCGGGCGAGTTCTACCTGATCCCCCGCGACGTGCGCCAGGGGCAGTTGGCCGCCCGCGCCCTGCGCGCCGCCGACTTTGCCGCGGCGATTGACGCGCTCCGTCCCCAGCGCCTGCTGGTGCTGCTGGATTGCTGCCACGCCGGTGGGATGGGCGTCAAGGGCCAGGCCGCGCTGCCGAAAGGGTTCGCCGCCGCCGCGTTCCCCCCGGCGCTGCTGATGGGCGGGGAGCAGCCCGCCGCCGGGCCAGGGGCCAAAGGGCTGGGGATGCTGGCGACGGGGCGCGGGCGGGCCGTGCTCTGCTCCTCGACCGGCGAGCAGCGCTCCTACATCCGCAAGGACCGCGCGATGAGCATCTTTACCTTCCACCTGATTGAAGCGCTCACCGGCCACGCCGAACCGAAGGAAGGGGCGAGCGAGGTGCTGGTCAGCGACGTGATGAGCCATGTCTACCGGCGGGTGCCGGCCAGCGCGCGGGCCGATTGGGGCGCGGAGCAGACGCCCGACGGCCTGGTCAGCGGCAACTTTCCGGTCGCGCTGCTCTTGGGCGGGAAGGGGCTGCGCGGCCAGAGTGCGCCCGACCCCCTGGAGTTGCCCGCCGTTGAGGCCGGGCGCCCCGCCTACCACGCCGAACTGCGCGGCTCCGGGGCCATCGCCCAGGGAGCGGGCGCAGTGGCAGCGGGAGCCGGCGGCGTGGCCGTCGGCGGGAGCGTGCAGGGCAGCATCATCGTCACCGGAGACCGCAACGCGGTCCGATAAGGACACAGGACGCGAGAACACTCCCCGCTTCCTGCTTCTTGACTTTCTACCCTGCTGGAGTAAAATGATAGCACAATAAAGGGCACAATTGGGCCCACAGCCCGAAGGAGGCAGCGTGGCGATTATCGGCGTGCGGGAACTGAGAGAGCATGCCACCCGTATCCTCCAGCGCGTACGGGAGGAAAAGGCGGAGTACATTATCACATACCAGGGGCGACCCATTGCCATTCTTCTCCCCGTGGACACCGCCCAGGTAGAGGCGGCGATGGTGGAGGCGGGCCGACGGGCCATCTCCGGCGGCTGGGCCGCCTACACCCGCCTGGCGGAAGAAATCCGCCGCGCCTGGCCCCCCGACCGCTCCTCCCAGACCGTGCTGGATGAGGTCCGGCGATGACCTTCGTCCTGGATACCAGTGTCCACCTCAACGCGTTGAACCCCGCCGAAGCGGGCTCGGCAGAGAGCCAGACCTTCCTGGAGCGCCTCTTCTTCGGCAAACCCTGGCCCGTCCTCTCCCCGACGCTGCTCCTGGTGGAGGTTGCGGCCGCCGTGGCGCGGGTCTTCCACGACCCCGGGCGGGGGATGGCTATGGCCCGGGCCCTGCGCGGCCTGCCGGGCCAGGTCTGGGTGGGGCTGGATGAGGACCTGGCCCAGGAGGCGGCCCGACTGGCGGCGGAGCACCGGCTGCGGGGTGCGGATGGTGTCTATGCGGCGGTGGCCCGCCGCTACGGAGCCGTCCTGGTCACTCTGGACCGGCAACAGTTGGAGCGGCTGCCGCCTGACCTGCCCGTCCTCACCCCGGCAGAAGCCCTGGCGCGGCTGGAGGCCGAAGCAGTTCGGTGGTGAGGGACGGTTGCCTTGCCCGAGGAGGCCAGCAATGAAAACCTGCTTCCATTGCGGAACAGACCTGCCGGATGTAGCGCGTTTTTGTATGCAGTGCGGCACGCCCCAGGAGGGCACGCCCGGCCCCACAGTGCAGGCACGGGTAACCGGCTCCGGGGCCATCGCCCAGGGGCCGGGAGCGGTAGCGGCGGGGGAGCGAGGGGTGGCCATCGGCGGCAGCGTGCGGGGCAGCATCATCATCACCGGCGATAAGAGCCTATCCGAAAAATGTAACCGACGCATCCCTATGCGTTGGTATAAGCGGCATAGGGATGCCGCTTGTACGGTTTTTCGGAGAGGCGATAAGAACGAGGTGAAGAGATGAAGTGTCCACAGTGTGGGAGAGAATTGCCGGACGATGCCCGTTTCTGCCTGGAGTGCGGCGCGCCACAGCGGGGAGCCGCCGGCGCGCAGGCGCGCGTGGAGGGATCGGGCGCTGCCGCTCAGGGGGGCGGCGTGGCTGCCGGCGCCGGTGGCGTCGCTGTGGGGGGTGATGTACACGGCAACATCTACGTCGGCCCGCCGCCGCGGGATGCCGCCGAGGCGCTGCGCATCTACCGCCGCGTCCTGTTATCCACCTGCCGCCACCTGCCCCTGCGCGGCGTTGACCTGGGGGCCAGCGACCCCACCGGCGCTCAGCAGCGCTTTGACCTGGCCCGGGTCTATGTGGACCTGGACACGCGCACCCACGTGGCCGTCTCCAGAGAGGAGCGGCGGAAGCGTGAGCCTGCGATGCCCGGCGAGGAACGGGAAACCCGCCCCCTCAAAGCGCTGGAGGCCACCATTGCCAACCGCCGTCTGGTGCTCCTCGGCGACCCGGGCTCCGGCAAGTCCACCTTCCTGAGCCACCTGGCCCTCTGCCTGGCAGGCCACGGCCTGGAGCCGGAGGCCGGATGGCTGGCCCGTCTCCCCGGCTGGCCGGAGGATGAAGCCGGGAGTGTGCCGATCTCTATCGTCCTGCGCGACTTTGCCCGCTGGCTGCCGGACGATTGCCGTGAGCCGGCCCCCTGCCACCTGTGGGACTTTGTCGCGGCCCGCCTGGAGAAACAGCAACTGACGTTCGCCGCCGGGCCGCTCTGTGACGCGCTGGAGACAGGGCGGGCCGTCGTCCTGCTGGACGGGCTGGACGAGGTGCCCACCGCCGCGCAGCGCGGTTTCGTCCACGACGCCGTCGCCGCTTTCGCCGAGCGCTATCCGCGCAGCCGCATATTGGTCACCTGCCGTACCCTCTCCTACCAGGACCCGGCCGTGCAGTTGACCGGATTCCCGTCCTTTGAACTGGCTCCCTTTGATGAGGACAAGATTGATCGTTTCATCGGCGCCTGGTATGATGAACTGGCCCGGTTGGGGGTGGTGCGGGTTGAGGAGACCGACGGCCTGGCCCGGCGGCTGCGCGATGCGGTGCGCCGTCCCGACCTGTGGCGGCTGGCCCCCAACCCCCTGCTTCTGACCGTGATGGCCCTTGTCCACACCCACAAGGGCCGCCTGCCGGACGCGCGGGCGCTCCTCTACGAGGACACCGTGGACGTCCTGCTCTGGCGCTGGGAGCAGATCAAGACGGGCGTGGAGGACGAAGCGCCACCCCTGCGCCGGTTGCTGCTGGACGCCGGGCGCACGGACGTGGACCTGAAGCGGACGCTGTGGCGACTGGCTTTTGAGGCACACAAGGAGGGCGGAGCCGCCGACGAGGAGGCCCTGGCCGACATCGGCGAACTGCGCCTGGAGAAGGCATTGGCCGCCCTGCACCCCCACGGCAGCCGCGACTGGGCGCAGCAGGTGATTGAGGCGATGCGGCTGCGGGCGGGGTTGCTGCTGGAACGGGCGCCGGAGGTCTTCACCTTCCCTCACCGCACCTTCCAGGAGTATCTGGCCGGGGCGCATCTCTCGGCGCAGGCGGATTTTGCCCGTCAGGCAGCGCGGCTGGTGGAGCAAGGGGCCTTCTGGCGGGAGGTGGTGCTGCTGGCGGTGGGGCGGCTGGTCTACCTGAGCGGTGACACCGACAAGCCGCTGGCGCTGGTGGGAGAACTGTGCCCGGAGAAGGAGAAGGACGAGGACCTGGCCTGGCGGAAGGCCTGGCTGGCCGGGGAGGTGCTGGTTGAGGCGGGGCCGGTCCGCGTGGAGGAAAGCGGCCTGGGGCGCGACCTGGTCGGACGGGTACGCGGCCGGCTGGCAGACCTGTTGGCATTGGGGCGGTTGAGCGCTGTGGAGCGCGCCGCTGCCGGGCGCGCCCTGGCCCGCCTGGGCGACCCGCGCCCCGGCGTGGGGCTGCGCCCCGACGGCCTGCCGGACATCCTGTGGTGCCAGGTCCCCGCCGGGCCGTTCACGATGGGCAGCGACAAGAGGCGGGACCGGATAGCCGATGACGATGAACTACCCCAGCACGAAGTGGACCTGCCGGCCTTCTGGATCAGCCGCTACCCGGTGACCAACGCCCAGTTCGCCGCCTTTGTCCAGGCCGGCGGCTACCGCGAGCAACGGTACTGGGCCGAGGCGGAGCAGGCGAAGGTGTGGGCAGATGGCCGCGTCAGGGGCTGGCCTGACGACGAGCCGCGCGAAGCGCCCTATGACTTTGGCGAGCCGTTCAACCTGCCCAACCACCCGGTGGTCGGGGTGACCTGGTACGAGGCATTGGCGTTCTGCCGCTGGTTGACCGATATGCTGCATCAGCGCGGGGAGTTGGCGGCAGGAACAGAAGTATGCCTGCCCGGCGAGGCCCAGTGGGAGAAGGCGGCGCGGGGGACGGACGGGCGCATCTACCCGTGGGGAGACGACCCCGACCCCGCCCGGGCCAACTACGCGGATACGGGCATCGGGACGACGAGCGCGGTGGGCTGCTTTCCGGGCGGGGCCAGTCCGTACGGGGTGGAGGATCTGAGTGGGAACGTGTGGGAGCGGACAAGGAGCCTGTGGGGGCTGGATTGGAGGAAGCCGAAGTTTGTATATCCCTATGACCGGGAGGATGGGCGGGAGAATCTCAACGCTGGGGCTGATGTGCTCCGTGTGGTGCGCGGGGGCGCGTTCAACATTGATGCCTGGGACGTGCGCTGCGCCTGCCGCTACAGGGACGTCCCGGACCTCCGCAGCGGGAACATCGGTTTTCGGCTGGATGCTTCCCCCGTCTCCTGACTCTGGCCTCTGGCACTCTGGACTCTGGCCCTCTGGAATCTGGGGGGAGTCCAGAGGGGGGCTTTGCCCCCCTCTGGTCGCGCGCAGCGCGCCGCGAGGTGACGGGCACCTCCCAGGTGCCCGTCACCTGGCGGCGCACAGGATGATTGCCAATGAACAATCGGGACATCTATCCCTATCTCTGCTCCTGGCCCAACCTGCTCCTGGCCTACCGCAAAGCGGCGCGGGGCAAGCGCGGCAAGGCCGCTGTCGCTGCCTTTGAGTACCGCCTGGAGGATAACCTGCTGCAACTGCAACGGGAACTGTCGGACCGGTCCTACCGCCCCGGCCCCTACACGTCCTTCTACGTCCACGACCCCAAGCGGCGGCTCATCTCCGCCGCGCCCTTCCGCGACCGCGTCGTCCATCACGCCCTCTGCAACGTCATTGAGCCGCTCTTCGAGCGCTCCTTCATAGAGGACTCTTACGCCAACCGGGTCGGCAAAGGGACCCACCGGGCGCTGGATCGCTGCCAGCAGTTCGCCCGCCGTTTCCGCTACGTCCTCCCGTGCGACGTGCGCCAGTTCTTCCCCTCTATCGACCACGCTATCCTCAAGACTATCCTGGCGCGCCAGATCGCCGACCCCGACGTGCTGTGGCTGGTCGAGCGCATCCTGGAGAGCGGCGTCGGCGTGCTGAGCGAGGAATACACGATGGTCTACTTCCCCGGCGACGACCTCTTCGCCGCCACCCGCCCGCGCGGCCTGCCCATCGGCAACCTGACCAGCCAGTTCTGGGCCAACTGTTACCTGAACCCTTTCGACCACTTTGTCAAGCGCGAGTTGCGTTGCCGGGGCTACCTGCGCTACGTGGACGACATGCTCCTCTTCGCCGATGACAAGAGGACGCTGTGGGAATGGCGAGAGGCGCTGATCGAGCGGCTGGCCCGCCTGCGGCTGACGATCCACCAGGAGCGCGCCCACCCCCGCCCGGTGAGTGAGGGCATTCCCTTTCTGGGCTTTGTCGTCTACCCGCACGAGCGGCGGCTGAAACGGCGCAAGGGCGTGGCCTACCGCCGGCGGCTCAAGAGGCTGATCGCCGGATTCGCCGCCGGCCACGTCGCCCAGGAGCGCGTCACCGCCTCGGTGCGCGGGTGGGTCAACCACGCCCGTTACGGGAACACCTGGCGGCTGCGCCGGGCGCTGTTCGCCGGCCTGCCGCCGCTCGTCGGCCCGGAGAGAATGTCGTATGGAGGGGAGACAGGATGAGCCAGCCGATGGTCATCTTCACCCGCAGTTTTGATTTTGTCAGTTGGCTGATTCCGCGTACAATGGACTTCCCGCGCAGCCAGCGCTTCGTGGTCACCCGGCGGCTGCAGGATGCGGCGCTGGACTTTTACGAGCGGATCATTGAGGCGAACAACTGCCGGGGCGAGGCTCGGCTGGAGAAGCAGCGCCAGGCGGACGCCGCCCTGGACAAGGTGCGGCTCTACCTGCGGCTGGTCGCGCGCTGGGGCTGGCTGACGGAGGGGCAATACCAGCACGCTGCCGGGATGGTCAGCGAGTTGGGGCAACTGCTGGGCGGGTGGATCAAACAGACGACGCGCGTGGGAGCGGCCTGACGGTCGCTCTGTCGCGGGGGCCGGGCCGGAAGGTGCGCGGGGGCGCGTTCAACAATGAAGCCAGGAACGTGCGCTGCGCCTGCCGCAACAGGAACAACCCGAACAACCGCAACAGGAACATCGGTTTTCGGCTGGTTGCTTCCCACGACTTTCCAGCATGCCGGAAATGCCTGGTGGGGGGATGTACGGGCGACCCGGGGTTGCCCCTGCAGCCTGCCGGGCCGAGGCGAGAAAGACGGCGCGGTCCGGTCCTGGCCGGAGGCTCTGGCGTCCTGAGCGGCGGCGCGGCCGCCGTCGCAGGACGCAGGGAGCCTTCGGGCACATACGGCCCGGGCGGCCTGCGCGCCGCCCGACGGGGACGGTCCCTGGGTGCGTCCCTGGACCGTCCCCGCAGGGCCAACAGGGTAGGAGGTGGTGACAATGGGTTGGGAAATTCTTCTGGGCGCGGCCCTGGAGGTGGGCCTGGACCTGCTGGCTGAGGTCGGCTTTGGCGATGAGGCGCGCGCCCTGAAAGACCGGCTGACAAAGCGAACGGAGAAGGCCCGCCAGCGCGCCTTTGAGCAGGCATTCCAGCGCGCCGTACAGGCCGCCGGGGAGGAGAGCCTGCGCCCGCTGCTGGCACACCGCCCCTTCCAGGAGGCGGTCATCACCGGTCTGCTCGACCCGACGCAGGGATTTGACCTCCAGGCAGCAGCAGAGGTGTGGGGTGAGCGGCTGCCGGGTCACGCCGCAGCCCTGCGCCGCTTTTTCTCTGTCCTGGAGAGCACTTTGCTGGCCGACGAGACCTGGGGGCCGCTGTTGCAGCGCTATCAGGAATTGCGCTTCCGGCAGGACGTGGTCGAGGCGCTGCGCAGGCGGCAGATGGACACGCCATCGAGCCGCCTGGTTTCGCTGCTGAGCGCCGAACTGCACGGCTCCGGGGCCATTGCCCAGGGGCCAGGGGCAGTGGCGGCCGGGGCCGGCGGCGTGGCCGTGGGGGGCGACGTGCTGGGCCGCATCATCCAGACGGTCGTCCACAACCTGACCATTGAGCATGTTGAGGTCTCCCTACCATACGTCGGCCCGCGGCCGGACGCGCTGCGCGTGGCCTACCTGAAGCGGCTTGCGGGCGAGTGCGGCGCACTGCGCCTGCTGGGCCTGGATACCAGCGCCGGACACGCCGCGGCCGATCGCGAGGGAGATGTCCCCCTGGAGGCGGTCTATGTCCACCTGGACACAACCCGCCTGCCGCCGGAGGAAATACCTGATAAGGCGAAGCGAAAGGCGCGTCGTGCGGAGGAAGAGATGCGAGAGCGGCGTCCGCTCACCGCGCTGGAGGCCGCCGCCCGCCTGCCGAGACTGGTGCTCACCGGCGGACCCGGGGCGGGCAAGTCCACCTTCGTCAACTACATGATCCTCTGCCTGGCGGCTCACGAGCTGCCCGCCGACGATTGTCCCTTCTCCCTGCGCCCCTCTGAGCACCTGCCGGGCTGGCCGGACAATCTCTGGCCGCTGCCGGTGCGGGTCATCCTGCGCGAGTTCGCCCGCGGCCTGTCCCCACGCACGCCGTGCGGCACCGCCGACCTGCTCTGGCAGCACATTGAGCGCTCGCTGGCGCCGCTGGACGAGTTCAAGGGTCCGCTCAAGAAAGCGCTCCTCTCCGGGCAGGCCCTGGTGGTGCTGGACGGGCTGGACGAGGTGGCCGAGACCTCTCAGGGCTGGAAGGTGGGGCCGCGGCGGCTGGTGCTCCAGGCGGTGGAGGATTTCGCCCTGCGCGCCTTCCCCAGTGCCCGCTACCTGGTCACCTGCCGGACGGCTTCCTACGTCTCGCCGTGGACGCTCCCGAACTTTGAGGTCGCTCCGCTGGCCAAATTCAATCAGGAGAAGCGGGACCTGTTCTGCCGTCTCTGGTACAAGGCGCTGGAGCGGCGGGGGCAGTTGGATGCGAGCAAGGTGCCCGGCAAGATTAAGGGGTTGCAGCGGGCGATCCGCCGCCCCGACCTGGCGCGCATGGCCGGCAACCCGCTGCTGCTCACCGTGATGGCCCTCGTCCACGCCCGTGAACCGGAACTGCCCGAAGCGCGGGCGCTGCTGTACGACCGGTGTGTGGACGTCCTGCTGTGGCTGTGGGAGCGGCGCAAGGAGGAAGGGGAGGGCCGCCCCGGCGACCTGCTGGCCCTGTTGCGGGAGGCGGGAGTGGACCGCACCTTCTTCATCCGCGCCCTGGCCCGCCTGGCCTACGACTTGCACGGCGAGGGCGGAGCGCAAGAGAGCGAGGCCGACATCCGCGCCTCGGTGCTGGAACGGCGGCTGGAGACGCTGCATCCGCAGCGCGACCCGGCCTGGGCGCGGCGGGCAGCGAACTTCCTGCGCGAGCGGGCCGGCCTGCTGGTGGAGCGGCAGGCCGACGAACTGGACCCAATCCTGGCCTTCCCGCACCGCACCTTCCAGGAATACCTGGCTGCCTGCTGGCTGACGCAGGAGGAGGACACCGCCCGCAAGGCGTACGAACTGGCCCGCAGCGGCGACCACTGGTGGGAAGTGGTCAGGCTGGCGGCGGGACGGCTGCTCTACGTGGAGCACAGGGGGTCGCAGCCGCTGGCCCTGGTGGACTGGCTGTGTCCGGAAGCGCACCCGCAGGAGAAGGCCGACTGGCGGCTGGCGCGGCTGGCCGGCGAGGTGCTGCTGGAACTGAAGCCGGAGCAGATGCAGCGGGACGAGACCCTGCGTCCGAAGGTGGAAGCGCTCCTGGAGCGGGTGCGCCAGCGACTGGTGGCGGCGCTGCGGGCCGATCAGATGCTGGAGCCGCGCGAGCGGGCCGCTGCGGGGGACGTGCTGGCGCAGTTGGGCGACCCGCGCTTCCGCGCCGATGCCTGGTTCCTGCCCGACGAGCCGCTGCTGGGGTTCGTGGAGATTCCCGCCGGGCCATTCACGATGGGCAGTAACCCGAAGCGGGACCGGATGGCGTACGACGACGAGACGCCACAACACCAGGTCACGCTGCCGGGATACTACATTGCTCGCTACCCGGTGACGGTGGCGCAGTGGCGGGCGTTCGTGAAGGACAGCGGACACAGGCCGGCGGACCCGGACAGCCTGCGCGGGGTGGATAACCACCCGGTCGTGTGGGTGACCTGGTACGAGGCGGTAAAGTACTGTCAGTGGCTGACCAGGCGGCTGCGGGAGTGGGAGGGGACCCCGGAGCCTCTGGCGACGCTGCTGCGAAAGGAGGGCTGGGTCATCACCCTGCCGGGCGAAGCGCAGTGGGAGAAAGCGGCGCGGGGGACGGACGGGCGCATCTACCCGTGGGGAGACGACCCCGACCCCGCCCGGGCCAACTACAGGGATACGGGCGTCGGGACGACGAGCGCGGTGGGCTGTTTTCCAGGCGGAGCCAGTCCGTATGGGGTGGAGGACCTGAGCGGGAACGTGTGGGAGTGGACAAGGAGCCTGTGGGGGCCGGATTGGAGGAAGCCGAAGTTTGTATATCCCTATGACCGGGAGGATGGGCGGGAGAATCTCAACGCTGGGGCTGATGTGCTCCGTGTGGTGCGCGGGGGCGCGTTCGACAATGAAGCCAGGGACGTGCGCTGCGCCTGCCGCTACTGGTACTGTCCCGGACC
>Ga0209101_1002893_pt1 | contig 10779 bp, 10 predicted proteins | sample ConPoolayeCmetaG_FD_185481 | JGI IMG/M metagenome (GOLD analysis project Ga0209101, IMG submission 185481) | Hot spring microbial mat communities from California, USA to study Microbial Dark Matter (Phase II) - Cone Pool mat layer C metaG... ... | reverse complement strand
AGAAGAGTCACCAGGTGGCCGTGACCCCGCTGCCGGGTGGTATATCAGTGAGTGCGTCATGGAGGTGGTAAGATGAAACGGATGGCTTTTTTCGTATGGGCGGCGATTTTTGTTGTCACAGCGGCCTGCTCAGGTGTCAGGTCGGAGAAGAGAGGCGGTATCGGTGAACCCTGTTTCGAAAACGATCGCTGTGACCCCGGGCTCGTTTGTGTTGATGGTCAGTGCATCGAAGATGTATCTACGGATACTGATACCGGGGCCAACACCGATGAACTGAACGGCGACGACGATGGATTGCTTCTCGACCATGAAGGTACCAGCCCCGACGAAACACCCGATGTTGACGAGGAACTTCCCCCATACCCCAAGGAAACCCCCACCTCTAATCAGGTTGATGATATTGCTGCAAACATCACCTTCTACGATCACGAAGACAAGATGTGGACACTCGGTCACTTCTACAAAAAGAAGAAACTCATCTGGCTCATCTTTTCTGCCTACGACTGCCCCTACTGCAACAAAGAGAAAAACGATCTCCCCGGTATTTATAAGCCAGAATATGTTGCAAGGGGTCTCGAGATTATCTTCATCGAAAACGGGATGCTGGCAGGTCCCCAACCCTCGAAGGAACCAGCAAAGATTGCAAAACTCCGCGAGATTATGATCGAAGAGTACGGCGACAGAGCAAAATTCATTTACGGCTACCTCAAAATGGATATGCAGGCAACGATGAACAAGTACATCCAGCAAGGTTATCCGACCAATGCGCTGATTGACGGATCGACAATGAAGATTCTCAACTACTTCGAAGGATGGGACTCTTCGATCGCCGACAACCAAGAGCGGGCAATTGAGTTCTGGCTCGATGAATTGTAAGAACCGAAGAGACATGCCATACCGGCTCTTTTTACACCTTGTGTTTGTGTTTTCTGCTCTGCTGGGATGCGCCTCCACCGGGAACGAAACGGCGGCTCCCGCAACGGTCGGAGCATCGGGTACCTTCACTCTCGAGCTCGATACATGGGACGGAGGACGATTTTCGTTCGAAGACATTCGGGGAAAACGTCACCTGCTCGTCGCCTTCTGGGCGACATGGTGCGATCCGTGCAAAACGGAACTTCGACACCTGGCGATGCTTTACCCGCGTTTCAGCGACAAGATTGCCTTTGTCGCCGTTTCAACCGACGGTGAAGAGAGTATGGATAAGGTGCGTGCCTTTGCCGCCGAAGAGGCACTCCCCTTCCCTATCCTCGTTGACCCGGCAAAGAAGAAGATCCCCTCGCTCATACCGGGAGGTGATACCGTCCCCTACCTGCTACTGGTGAATCGGAACGGCACCGTGGCAGCAGCCCACACCGGCTATGAACCAGGAGACGAGGAGCGGATTACCCGTGAACTTGAGGATCTCGCAAACCGCTAATGGGGGCTATGTCAACTTACCCTTCTATTGTTCTTGGGCTCTTTCTCCTTCCTCTCCTCGCGGGAGGCGCCGAAGAGCCTTTCTTCAATGAAACCGCCGCCTTGGCACAAGCCAATACCCCTGCTGCTGCTTCCCAACGAGAGACACTATCCTCCGAAGAAGACGATACTGTGACCGCCGTGCCATCGGACCTCTCCGGCAACGAAGAGAAGAAAATCACACCTCCCGCAGAATCACTGGAGCCAGAAAGAACCACTTCTCCACCGACGTCTCCTCGCCATCCTGCCGGTCCCATCCGTTTTTCCGGTTACAGCACGAGTCGCGCCCAGATTCACCTCGATGCGAAAGCGGAAGAGGGGTCAACCCCCGAAAACTACGGAGATATCATAAACGAAACCCTCATCGAGGCGTCCTACGATGCCTATACGGTCGGTCTGCGCAAGAACCTCGTTCTTTTCTTCCTCAAGAATAACGATCCCGCTGTCAAGAACTACGATTACCGCTACTCTCCCGAAGCCTTCAATCACGGCTGGATGTACTACCTCGATCGGCTCTATGCTTCCGGATCTTGGCGTCTTGGCGGCGGCGATATCACTGTTCGCATCGGCGACTTCTACGAAAGCATGAACCGGGGGCTCTTCTTCTCCATGCTCCGCACTCCGGGAGGCGAAGACAATGCCGTTCGCGGTGGAGAAATCTCCTTCGAAAGGAGCGACTTCCATGTCAAAACATTCGGTGGCGTCGCAAACCCGTTTCTCCGCGATCGCACGTCGCTCGAACGGATGGGCAAAGCCAACGACACCCTGTGGGGTGCCGAAGCGGGATGGCGTATTGCGCAGATGCTCGAGATGGGGGTCGAATACGGTGGAGCGGTATACGATGACTACACAGTGCACCGACAGAACTGGGACAACCCAGATTCGTTTCGTACCTATCAAAACAAGTACTTTCATCTCGTTGGATTTTATGCCGATCTCTTTCGTCTCATCCCACGGACAACCGGTTATCTCGGCGCAACGCTGGTCCCCGCCGGCGCCGATCGCCTCATACAAGAGGCTGCATGGGGTGAAACCCGCTTACGGACAGACCTTTCGCTGGCCAATGCTCTCTACTTTTCTTTCACCAATTGGCACCCCATCGCAAAAAGCCGCCTCACCCTTACTCTCGAGGGAAAACGCTACGAGCGCTACTGGCTCAACTACCGTACGATGGAAGATCCCGACTACACACGGCGTTATTTCAACCCGCCGTCACTCACCTGGGACAATTTGCTACTCCTCAATGACCTCAACACGATGGGGCTGCGGGCGCGTGCTCAACTTACCGACAACGACATCACCGGGCTTACCGCTGCTATCGAGTTCGTCGGCGGACTTTCCGAAAAGTACCGCGAGAGATGGCAGTACAAGAAAGAGAACACGCCTCACGAAGATCACTGGTTTGTTGCTGGATCGCTTGAGAGGAAAATAGGTTCTGCTTCGGTAGGAGCCAAAGCAGGCTACCGCGCAATAAACAGCAGTAACGATCCCTACAACGGCAAAACGCTCTACGCCAACCTCACCGGTGGAATCGGCGTTGCTGGATTCTCAGCGAAGTTCAACCTCGAACTCTACCGGCGCGACCTCGTATGGCTCGATACCGTGGAAGAACAGGGCGCCATCGAACAACGTCACATTCTCGATCTATCGTGGAGAAACTCTCTTTTCCTCTCCTACGTCGGTACTTTTTACCGCAACAAGTTCGAAACGCTCTTCTACGCAAAAGACGAAGAAACGTACTATCCGGGCGGCTCGATAGGCTACGCCTACAGAAATCTGCGCCTCTCCCTCTTTGGCGGCTTCATGCGCGGAGGGCTCACTTGTATCGGCGGCATCTGTCGGAATCTGCCCGACTTCAAGGGAATAAAACTGGAGTTGGATGTGAAACTATGAACGAACGATTCAAACAAGCCACCGGCACCCGCCGGTTCAAATGGGGAGTCATCGGTACCGTTGCTAGTGCTCTTTTTCTTCTCGCAAGTATCCTGCTGAGCGACAGCGCTCAAAACCGCCTCGATCGCATCACGCAGGATCCGCGCTTCTCCGAAACAACATGGATTTCCCTCTCCGTCGAGGAGCAGCAACATCTCAGCCGCGAGCTCATGAGCGCGCGGAACAATCTCGGTCAGATTGCCATGGGAAAAGTCCTCTTCTCGATAACTTTGACTTTGTCTCTCCTTCTCCTTATAGTCTCTTTCGTGCGGATAAAAGACAAGGTGGAAAACTTCATTGAAAAAGAAGAGCGGACAGACAAGTAACTCTCAGTCACTCGCTCAGGTAATTCGCTCCCTCATGGAACCAGATGAACTTGACTTTCTCTACTCACGTATCATTGAAGTAGCAACCGACCTTTTCGGGAGGAGATCCTGTGCCGTGGTGACCTGGCGCAACGGTTCCTTCTGGGTTGACGCCGCCTATCCTGCCCGTGGAACTCTTCACTTCCCTCTCCCTATAGGTGACGATCTCTCCTCTATACCGCTCGAAGGCGAATACCACTACGCCGAGGCGCACCTCCCGGAAATGAATGAGACACGCTTTCTCTTTTTCCCCATCGCCCACCGCAAGGACATGACGACATGGGCCGCAGGATGGTTCTGCATTGACCAAACAATCGCCGATGACTGGAGTCTCCTCGAAGAGGCAAATATCCTCGTCGCCGTTGTCCGCGAGGCGGTCCGCAAGATAGCCAAGATAGAGCGTATCAAAGAGTTGACTATCATTGACGAAGTAACCGGACTCTACAACACCCGCCACCTTTTTTCCCTTCTCGAACAGGCTATCAGCCAAGGGGAACGGTACCTCACCGAGTTTTCGTTGATATTCTTCGACCTTGACCGCTTCAAACTCATTAACGATACCTATGGCCACGTGGTAGGTTCTCGCCTCCTCCGCGAAGTAGGGCAAGTCGTTATCCAACATCTGCGTAAGTCCGACACGGCTTTTCGGTACGGTGGTGATGAGTTTGTTGTCTTTCTTCCCTACACATCCAAAGAGAAAGCCCGGATCGTCGTCGAACGACTGTGGAACGGACTCCGCCGCCACCTGTTCGACATTGACGGCATTTCTGTTCAGGTTACCGCAAGTTATGGGGTTTCCGGGTTTCCCGACGATGCTCGGAGTGCAAAAGAGATCATCGCAAAAGCCGACGAAGCAATGTATCGCGTAAAGAAGCGCTCACGAGACGGTTTCGAGGTTGCCTGAATGCTCGGACCATTTCGCGACATCTTTCCCCGTATTGACTCTTCTGCTTATGTGTTCCGTAGTGCAACGGTTGTCGGTGATGTCACGATCGGTGCCGAAACGAGCATTTGGCCTGGCGCAGTGCTTCGCGGAGATGTCAACTTCATCCGAGTGGGGAAGCGCAGCAACATTCAAGACAACGTAACTGTCCATGTGACTACTGCACGTTTCCCAACGACCATCGGAGACGAGGTCACGGTCGGACACAATGCGGTGGTCCATGGTGCAACCATAGGGAACCGCGTCCTCATCGGAATGGGGGCTATCCTCCTGGATGGCTGTCAGATTGGCGACGAGGTACTCATCGCCGCTGGATCGCTTGTGCGAAGCGGAACTATTATTCCTGTTGGCGTTCTCGTGGCAGGCAATCCGGCGATCGTCAAACGAGCACTCACCGAGGATGAACGGGAGATGCTTGCACGATCTGCGGACACTTATGCGAAATGCGCTCGCGACTATTTGACTTTTGCCCCCTACCTACTATATTCTTCCGAAGAACTACACAGCGGTGGTAGACAACATGAAAATAAAGGGGTATGACATGAGAAAGATTTTCGTGATCTTGCTGATCCTCCTGTGTGCGTTTACTCTCCCTGCCCAGGAGAAGGAACACCTTCTCACAGTGCTTTTTACCAACGACATACACGGTATGGCATGGCAGTATGATGAGCCGGGTAACCCTGGCATCGGCGGGCTTGCCGCAATGAAAACTCTCGTAGATCAGATCCGCGCAGAGGTACAGGGGAAGGGGGGTGACATCCTCGTTCTCATGGCGGGCGATACCGCGCTCGGCGACCCACGAAGCAACGTGTGTCACAACCTTCCAGTCACCAAAGGAATGAATCTCATCGGCTTCGATGCGTCGGTGGTCGGCAATCACGACCTCTTCTTCGGCATTGACGTCTTCAACGAGATGAAACAGGAAGCGAAGTTCGACTGGATATCGGCAAATATCTATATCTACAAAGACGGGGGCACCAAGCCGCTTGCAGACAGAGAATATATTGAAAAGCACTTCGAAAGCGGACTCAAGGTGGGGATACTTGGTCTTTCAACTCGCGAGATCGAGCAGATAACCACCGCTGGTCTCGAGGGAAAGATTATCGTCACCGATCCCATCCAGGAGGCGAAGACGCGTGTTCCCATTCTCCGCAAGAACAACGATATCGTCATTGCACTCACCCACCTCGGCTACTTCGACACTGACCGTTCGTATGACGGTTTCGAGGGAGACAACTTCCTTGCAAAATCGGTTTCCGGGATAGATCTCATTATCGGCGGCCACACGCACCGCCTCCTGCAAGCACCGGTCAAGATTGGAGATACCTTCATTGTCCAAACCGAAGGAATGGGGCGTTACCTCGGCCGGTTCGACTTCGTTGTCAAAGGGGGAAAAATCATCAAGACGAACTTCAAACTCTACCCCATAAACCTCAAGAAAAAGGTTGTTGTCGACAACAAGGTCACCTATGAGTTCGTGGAGAAGGAAATCAAAGAGAATAAGGCGATGCTCGAAATGCTCGCCGGGTTCAAATGCGACTTCTCAGAAGAGGTGTTGGGAACAATCGAGACACCTCTCGAGGGCTCCCGCGAGGAAGCACGGTTCAGAGAAATCGAACTGGGTGATATCATCGCAGACATCATGCGCGAGCGAGGGAAGACTGATATCGCCTTCTTCAATGCCGGTTCGATCCGTCAAGGATTGCCGGCAGGGAAGATAACGGAGCGCGAACTGTATACCATGTTCCCCTTTATGGATACGCTCGTGATCGGGAAAATAAAAGGGAGCGAACTCCAGGAGGTGCTCGACCACTTCGCCGAAAAGGGTGAGGGGGCAGGCGGCTTTCTACAAATATCTGGCTTCAGTATGAAGATATACAAAGGGATGGCGCTCGACATCAAAATTGGCGGGAAACCGCTCGACAAGAACAAGGTTTACACCTTCACGACAAATAGTTTCCTTGCAAACGGCGGCGATGGCTATACGATGCTCAAGAATCTCAAGAACAAGAAAGACACCTTCATCGCCTTGCCGGTTATCCTCGTCGAATATCTCAAGAAATACAAGAAGTTCCCCAAGCCAGAGATGGGACGCCTCTCCATCACCAAGTAGCGGCCTAGTCGTAATGGCTGCTATCGTCGGTATCGGCAATGCCCTCGTAGATATTCTTGTCTCGTTGCCCAGCGATGATTTTCTCGCAAGGCTCGGACTGCCACGTGGAACCATGAACCTCGTTGATGAAGAACGGATTTCCGTTCTTCTTGCTGAAACAGAAGGACTCCCACGCACCGTCGCTTCCGGTGGTTCTGCAGCGAACACCATCCATGGCCTTGCCGGATTGAGGGTTTCTTGCGCCTATATCGGCAAGATAGGCGCCGACGAGACCGGCCGCTTTTTTCGGGACGATCTTTCTACCCACCACATCGATGATCGCCTTTTTATTGATGCCGCCTCTCCCACAGGACGCGTACTGGCTCTCATTTCTCCCGATGGCGAAAGGACCTTCGCGACCCACTTGGGAGCCGCGGTTCACTTGAAGAGCGAAGAACTTGTTCCGCCGCTCTTCGATGGTGCCCGTTTCGTCCACATCGAAGGATTTCTCGTACAAGATCATGCGCTTCTCCGTCGTGCAGTCTCTTGCGCCCGCGAACGAGGCGCTCTCGTTTCGCTCGATCTGGCCAGCCACAACATTGTGCGAGAAAACCTTTCCTTTCTCCAGGGACTCGTCGCCGAACGGCTCATAGATATCTTGTTCGCAAACGAAGAAGAGGCGCGTGCCTTCACCGGCAAGGAACCCGAAGTAGCACTCGATGAACTGGCTTCCCAATGCACAATCACCATCATCAAACGAGGGAAAGAAGGTTCGATAGCCTGCCGGCAGTCAGAGAAGGTCTCGGTACCTGCCGTTGCCGCTCCCTGCCGTGACACCACCGGGGCAGGCGATCTCTATGCTGCAGGCTTTCTCTACGGGCTGTTGCACAACCTGACATTGGAACGGTGCGCTGCGGTGGGGTCACTCCTCGCGGCACGCGTTATTTGCCGCATCGGAGCAAAACTGTCCGCCGAGGACTGGCGTGCGATTCGACGGGAGATTGCCTTATGAAGGCGCCGGTTATTACACTCTTCCTGGCTCTCTTCTTCAACGCTTTCGCCAACATCATGATGAAGTACGGCGTCCGTGAACGTCCGGTAGTCACCGACGCTGGTATCAGAACGCTCGTCGTTTCCTATCTCACCAATGGGCATCTCATGCTTGGCATCCTCTTTTTTGGTATTGCACTGGTGTTCTACTCCAAAACACTCGAACGGATGAATCTGAGCATAGCATACCCGATAATGACCTCCAGCGGTATTCTCATCGTAACGCTCTGGTCACTCTTATTCTTCGGAGAACACCTCTCCCCATGGCAGTGGGTGGGAATCGGACTCATCATCGCCGGGCTCTGGCTGGTCAATTTGCAGTAAAACGGTAAAGGGGAAAAGGTGGGACGGATTGTTATTCTCGATCTTTCCTCGTACCTCTTCCGTGCCTACCATGCCTTGCCCCCGATGACCGCTCCCGACGGGAGTCCCGTCAACGCAATATACGGATGTACCACCATGTTCCTCCGTGTTGCAAAACGCTTTGATTCCTTCCGCGCTGTTGCAGCGCTCGACAGCGGACGTGACACCTTCCGCCGCGAACGGTACCCGGCCTACAAAGCGAACCGCAAGGAACTCGACGAAGATCTGCGGCGCCAATTCGTACATATCCCTGCGATGCTTGAGGCGCTTGCACTAACACCAGTCTGTATCTCCGGTTACGAAGCCGACGATATTGTAGCGGGAATCCGCACCGTTTATGCAAACGACGAGATTGTCATCATCAGTTCAGATAAGGATCTGGCACAACTGGTAGATGAAAAAACATTCCTCTACGACGGCGTGAAAGATCGTCTCATAGATGCAGCGGCAGTAACGGAGAAGTTCGGCGTACCGCCGGCAAAGATGCGCGACTTTCTCGCACTCACTGGCGACAGTTCTGACAACGTACCGGGAGTACCAGGCGTTGGACCGAAGACGGCGGCAAAATTGCTCACCGACTTCAGCGACATTGATGGCATCTATCTACATCTCGATACGTTACCGGCAAAACTGCGCGAGAAGTTCGTCACCTACCGGGATCAACTCATGCTATCCCGTGATCTGGTGACACTTGTCCGCGACATTCCCGTGCCGGAATTTCCTGCGGATATCTGGCATGGTCCGCATCCCGAGAAGTTTCGTTCTTTCATTGAACATCTTGGTTTTCGCTCACTGGAAAAACACCTCCCTTCCTCGGTTGATTCTTCTGCTGGGCACCCTCTTCATCCCCCCGCGGTACCACCACTACCAAACTCTCCCACAATCTCTTCGCCGCTACGGGAAGAGTTCCTCTTTCTCCACGAAGGACACCTCTACGCAACCTCCGGGACATCTCTCCACCCCCTTACGGCGGCATCCCTCGATCCTGCCATTCACTGGATCGGCTTCGACCTCAAAAAGACACTTCCCGCTGACACTGACGAAAAAATCAAGTGTACCGATCTGCAACTTGCTTACTTTATTCTCGACAGTGGGCGTCACCGCTACGAGCAGGAAGATGTAGCAACATACCTCGGTCTAGGAGGGTCCCCTCCTCGAACGCCCGAAGCAACTGCAGACCTCCTCCGCCGAATACGGGACACGATTATGCCTCAGATAGCAGCCGATCAGCGGAGGACCCGTCTCCTCTACGAAATTGAAATGCCCCACCTCTGGGTGGTCCGCGAAATGGAACATACCGGGATTACCGTTGACCTTGCCCGTCTCGAAGCACTGCGTACTGAGTACGCCTCCACCCTTGCCTCGCTTGAACAAAAAGCCCGTGAGTGGGCGGGGGAACCAGTAAATCTCAACTCGCCCAAACAACTTGCCCAGGTGCTCTTTGCGAAACTGGGACTTCCCATACGCCGCAAGACCAAAAGCGGGCCCTCGACTGACAGTGATGTCCTCGAAGAGTTGGCTCCGCTCCATCCTCTGCCGGGACTCATTCTCGAGCATCGAAAGTTCCAGAAACTCCTCTCGACTTACCTCGAGCCTATCGCCGCCAAAGTCTCCCCCGATGGTCGCCTGCGTTCGAACTTCATTTTGACCCATGCGGCAACAGGACGACTTGCGAGCCGCGACCCGAACCTCCAAAACATCCCGGTCCGCACCGAAGAGGGGCGGCGCATTCGTTCTCTTTTCCCTGCTGCGCCGGGGCATCGGCTTGTTTCGCTCGACTACAACCAGATCGAACTACGGGTTCTTGCGGCGCTTTCGGGGGACGAGGAACTCGCTGGCGCCTTTCGGCGCGGCGAGGACATCCACCGGCGCACTGCCTCGGTCATCTTCGGTGTCTTTCCCGAGTTCGTTGACGAAACAATGCGCCGGCACGCTAAAGCGGTCAACTTCGGTATCATCTATGGTATGCAGGCTTTCAAACTGGCACAGGACACTGGCGTCGAGATAAAATTCGCCAAAGAATACATCGAGCAGTATTTCCGCTTCTACACTGGCGTCAAACAGTTTATTGATACGACGATTGCGGAAGCATCCCGCAATGGATGGATCGAGACGATGCACGGACGGCGGCGCTATCTCCCCGAACTGTCCCACCCCAACAAGAATATAGCCCGTTCAGGAGAACGTATCGCAGTCAATACGGTCATTCAAGGAACAGCGGCCGAGATTATGAAACGGGGTGCAGTGCAGGTGCGCGAGACGCTGCAGAAAAAGGGAATCCCGGCACGAACACTCCTTGCCATTCACGATGAACTTGTTCTCGAAGTGCCAGCAGAGCAGGCAGAGCAGTGTGCGTCGGTTGCCGCTGATGCAATGCGTAGGGTATTACCCAATTTATCGGTGCCACTCGATGTTTCTGTTTCTGTGGGCAGCCGGTGGGATGAACTCGAGTAACTGTTTTCTCTATTATCGAAGCCGACAACAAAAAATTGTTGTATTTCGTTTTTTCCTGTACTACACTTCCTTCGTTCGGCATACGAAAACTTTTTTACAGGAGGGAAACGATGCGTTTGTTC
>Ga0209101_1002891_pt1 | contig 10786 bp, 5 predicted proteins | sample ConPoolayeCmetaG_FD_185481 | JGI IMG/M metagenome (GOLD analysis project Ga0209101, IMG submission 185481) | Hot spring microbial mat communities from California, USA to study Microbial Dark Matter (Phase II) - Cone Pool mat layer C metaG... ... | reverse complement strand
GGGTGGAGATCGAGTCGGCGGAGGGCCGTCTGACCGTTCCCTGGCCTCCGATGGCGCGGGATTTTGCCTTCAAAGTGAAACGGCGATCCGACTGAACAACGCTCAAACGTGCGAAACGCTCAGGCGGTGGCAGGGGCGAAGAGGGATTGCAGCAGATGCAGACTCTCTTCGACAAGCCGCTGACCGCTCTCCGGCCCCACAGGGGCGACAACGGGATGGGCGCTGTAGTGGCCGCCAGCGACGGCCCGTTCGGTGGGCAGATAGAACCCCTGACCGACAAGTTGCGCGACGACGGTTTGAATGGCCGGACTTCTTGCTTTGATCTGATAGCCGTAATCGAGAAAGAGCTCGAAGGGATTGGTGATCACGGCGAGATCGCCCAGGCGGAGGGCGTGGATTTCCGCCGGTTCGGGTGGCAGAGCACGGCCCTGATCAAACGCCTCCAGAACGCTCTGCAATCGAACGGGCCACCAGAGATCGGCAGCCATGCCGCGCTTGAGGGCGGCTGTTCGCTCCTGTTCGGCCCAATCGCGTTCCGACCGCGTGATCGTTCGCGGAGGAAGCAGAAGCCGGCAGACCCGATGGGAAAAAACGATCGGATCCATAGAGGGGTGGCTGCACAGGAGTGCGCGCGCGACGGCGTCCCCGACGCGCGCCGCGATCTCTTCCCGTTCCGTCAAGCCCCGCCGCCGGCGCATTTCGGCCTCTTCGCGGCCGTAGAGCAAGAAATGAGGCGATTGATCGCCAGCGGCCCCGCACAGGGGGATGACGGTCAGGTGTCGTCCGAAGCGGCGACGGAGATCCACGCGGATCTCATGCCAGAAATCAGCAGAGAACTGCGTTATTCCTTCATCCACCTGGGCGGGGCAGGGGATGGCAAGGGCAATGGCATCCAGCACGCCGTCCGGTTTCCAGAAAAAGAGCATATCGAGCGAATGATCCTCCGAACCTTCGAGGGCGCGAAAATCGGGCCGGTCGGTCTTGCCATACATGACGGAACGACCATCGGCGTACACGGCGCGTCGGTTGTGCCCCACGACGGCATGTCCGAAGGCGAAGTGGAACCGATGAGGTTCCCGCCGCTGCCACGCCTCGACGGCGACGGCGGTGGCCTGCGCGATCGTCCATTCGAGTCCCTCCTGCGCCGTCATGACGTCGCCCCCGGGGTGGGGGTAAAACTGGGGGTCAATGACAAGCGACTCGTGCGTATGGGTTCCGGCCATCAGGATGTTGTCGGACGGCACTTCGGGCAGCGCGGTGCGGAGTTTCGCACGGACGCCTTCCCAAAGGGAGGCGGGAATCATGGGCAGATCGCATGAGATCAGGAGCAGACGCTGATCCGGCGTTGGCCCTCCCTCGAGGGCGAGAGCGGTGAGAAGAAGCGGGTCGCGCGCCTCGTGAGCGATCCGAACGTGCATCTGCCCCTGCAGCATGGCCGGCCGGCGTGGCGTAAAATCACGGGTGGCGAGACCGACGGTAATCATGATTCCACTCCCGAGCGCTGTCGGGGAGAGGATAACCCACGAACACCGATGGGGCAAGCGATGAAGAACCCCCACCGCGGAAGGGCGCGATCACTGCGGCGGACGCGCCTCGAAAGGAAACGTCATGGGGAGTCTGGAACCTCAAGGTTTGGCTCCGGCCGTCCATCGCGTCTGGATGGAGGGGCGGCCGCCGTGCCAGAGGGTCAACAGCCCGGCCTGCCCTGCCTTGAGCGGAAGGCGGATCGTCGTCCGGGCGGTATAGTTGTCAACGGTCGGCGGCGGGTGGGGGACAGCGACCCCGTTGAACTCGATGCGGTCCAGCGTTAGATAAGCCGAAAGGTCCACCTCCGCAAGACCGTCCCCTTCCGTCGGCGCCTGAAACACCACATGCGCGACGTAACGTCCAGCGCCTGACTCCGCAGCGGACAATCCCCGCCCGGGCACGTATTGATCCATGGCCCAATCCCGGCCCACCACTCGAGTCACCGCGGCTTCGGCCGCCTGCTCCATCGAGGGGAGCGGGTCCTTGAGAAGAACGACGATGGCGACCGGCTGAGTCAGTTGAAAATTGATTTGCCACTGGCCGGTGGTCACAGCCATGGCCTGGACGGGGCTTCCATTGACGTAGACGGCTTTGGGCGCCGAGGGGGCGTGAAGGATCACCGAATCGTACTGGATGATATTGAGAATCTCTTCGCGCGCCTTGATAACGGCATAGAGGAAAGCGTCGTCCACGAAGCCTTCCTCCACGTACCCCTCGTAGAGGCTTGGCGAGAACGGGTTGTTCGACGACAGGTAGGCCGGAGGTCTCGGCAGATTCGGATCGAGCACATAAAACCGGCGAGGGTGAAGTCCTGCGGGCCCTTCCGCATTGTAAAAAGGCCACCCGAAGATGCCACCTCTGACCCGGGCGTAGGGTGTGCCATGGATTCGGCCATAGAGCAGGTTCGTCGTGGCCCCCGCCATCTCCACAAACGCCGAACCCCATTCGGTTCGAATGTAGCGGACCTCTTCGCCCTGAGCGCCCCGGAAATAGCTTACGACGTGCCGATCCCACTCCTCAGGGAAAATGGCTCGCAACCCCTTCCGCACAAAGGTGTGACTGCGCACCACATCCATCCACCGCTCATTGACCAGGCCGTTGGTCCGGGCCGCATCGGCCGACTGAAGCGCCGCATAGGGCAATTCGCCGCGCCCTTCCGAAATATTCATTCCCCAGTGAATCCGCTCCAGGTTGGCGGCGGTGATCCCGGAGAAGTGCGGGAAGGCGTATAGGGCCGCATAAGGCCAGTGCAACGCGTTGCAGATGGGCGAGGGATGGTCAATCCGCCGTCGGCGCATGGATTCCGCGGTTCCCCACAGGATTCCGCTGCCGATGCCGAGCGAGGCGCCCACCACGTTGACCTCTGTCAGATGTTCGGTGCCGTGTAACGCCTGAGGATTTTCGGACTGCGCCTTGTAAAAGTAGTCAGCCATGCCCTGCGGACTTGTCATGCCGGCCACACTCCGGCCGCGGACATCCACGGGACAGTGATACGACTGGTCGTGATAGACCGCGTCGGCCCCATAGTCCTGGATATACTCCCGGACCCAGTCCAGAAACCACCGTTGCCATTCCGGCTCTCCCAGATGATGCTGGTCAATCATGGAGACCGGCTTAGCCTCCCCGGGTTTTTGAAAAACGGTGATCGTGGTCGCTTTCCGACTGGCTTCGACCCCTCTCTTTTCCCGCTCCGTCTGTGGATTCGGCGACCACATGATCATGGGTTGAAGATAGGCCATCAGCTTGGGCCCTTTTGCCTTCCAGGCTTTCATGTGTTCGCGAAACTCGGCGTAGGGCACATTATTGGCGTGATTATTGTCGAAACGTTCCGCGCGAATGGTTGCGGCAAAGGTGATCGTCCGCGGCAGGAACTCGGCGCCGATATACTGCTCCAGATGCTCCAACCACATCGGAGCGGCATTGACCCCGCCGTTGACAAAGCTGATCTGGGAGGCCCAGGACGGCCGCGGAGCGATGCGAACGTGGCGCTCTCGCCACGAGCGGTACCGCGCCACCGCTTGCGACCATCCTTTCTCGAACGCCTGCAGGCGCCAGGTCACCGTTCCGGCCTCCGTCAACCCTTCGAAGGGCGGCACGTTGAAGGCCGTGAAGGAAAAGGTCAACCCCTCATCGTTGACCAGGTAGTGAAGATATTTGTAGATCGAAAGCTCGGCGTCCTCCGCCCACACCGCCACAGCGCCCCGTCGTCGTCCGTTCAACGCTAGGAAGGCATAGTCCCAGTATCCCGCCCACTGATTGACCCACAAGGAGGGCTTCATCGCCCGGTCCAAGCGGATTCCATCGAAGATGGGGGCTTCAGCGGTCACGGCAGGCGCCAGCGGACCGATGACCAGCGAACTGGAGAAGACGCCGGGCCGTGGACTTGCGGCCTTGGGCGTGACCAGCAGATCGCCTGTGTCGGAGTCCACGACCAGATCCAGGACAAAGGTTTCGTCCGGATAGGTTCGGGATCCATCGGTCAGCCCCGTGTACGTTATCGTTCCGGCACTCTCCCCTCGGGATTCGAACGTGCATCGGCTTTCGGGGGATGGGACATGATGACAAGACCATGTGGTTGTGGCTGGATGTTCCCACCAGGGCCAAAGATAGAGCTTATAGGCCGCTTCCCGTTCAGCCTCGGTCGCCTGCGTGCCGAGACCAGCGGGCAAATGCGGCCGGATACGGCTCCAGTCCCCATCGGGATCCAGATACTCTTCGCCGGTGAGGCGGTTGACCCAGCTGACCAGCACGCCGTCGCGAAACTCGGCCGCATACCGGTCGGTTTCCACTCTGGCCCCCCGCTCGGTGCCGATGATGCCGGCCTGTGCGGCCAGTATCCATGAACCCGTCCACGCTCCGACCATCAGGCCACACCGGCACCAAGACGCGATACTCCTCATACGCTACTCCTTTCGTTCGTGAGTCTATTTTCTGCCCTGTGGGAATCCCTTTATCGCACGACCATGATCGTCCCCGCCGGAGGGGGAGATTCGTAAGCCCCCATGTCCACCCCGCCAAATTGAACCCGCGGTTTGAGGTCCAGATCCCGCCAGGTGGTCATGCCGGGCAGCAACACCCCCGTATCCCGGCAGGGCGAAGCAGGCGAGAGCCGATAGTTGCCCACCAGGGGATCCTTGAATGCCGGCGCATTCGTAATGTTGCCGTTGACGCCGTGAGTCAGATCCGGCGCGCAGGAGTATCCGACGGCGGACTGATCACCGGAATAGTTATGCGGTGCGCTCGCCGCCGTGTTGTAGTAAATGATGCAGTTGGTCACGGTTCCTGCGAGACGGTACAGGCCAGCACCGCTGCTGACGGCCGATTGATTGTGGGCGATCGTGCAATTGATGACTCGGCCGTTGTTCAAGTAGACTCCGGAATAGTACCCATACGTTCCATGGGTTGTCCTGTTCGACGCAATCAAGCTGTTCCCCAACCAGGACCCCCCCTCCATATGCACGGTACGGCCGTAAACGGACGTGTTGCTTATGATCTGGCAGCGGTCCATCACTGTTCCATTGAGATATACAATGGGCGTGTAGCCTGCGGTGCAGTGTCGAACGATGGTATCCACAACAGTCCCGCCCAAGGCATGGATCCCCACGGAGGACCACGTTTCGCATGCCTCCACAAGACAATTGCTCACCGTTCCGCTGGTCATGAAAATACCGCCTCCCAGGGCCGAGGCTTGCGTGCATCGGCGGATGGTGCAGCCGAGGAGATGGCCTCCGGACATGCGCACACCCATGCCCTGGTCGCTATTGGACCCCGTGCAGTGCGTGATCAGCGTGTTGGTAACTATTCCGGCCACCAAACGAATTCCGCCCCCGCCTTCTGTGCTCAAGTTCGCCGATGTGCGGCAATTGGTTACCACGCAGTCGTACACCGCGCCGTCCCACACATACACCCCGCCTCCGGAGGTTGGCGAATCGCCATCGGCCAGTGTCACCCCGCGCGCCACCGCACCCTTGTCCAAGCGCAAAAGTCCGAACGTGCCAGCCGCCGGATTGCGCCGGATGGTCACGGCCGATGCCCCATTCTCCCCCCGTAATGTCACTCCCGCTAGTTCCAGTCGGCCGGTCGTCATGTAGATTCCGTCCCAAACGCGGATCGTGCAACCGGAGACTGCCACCGCCACTGCGTCATGCAGATTCGTTGCCGCTGTTGTCCAGTCCCCATAGGGAAAGTGGGAAGAGCCACTCAGCGAGACAAAGAGGTTGGTTCCCACGACCGAGACGTAGTCCCACTTGGTGGTGCTGGCGCTCTCCCCGATCTCGTTCGTCACCACCAGCCGCACCGAATACCGACCCGGCGCATACACATTCGTCACAACCCCAAGGCCGGGACCGGTCAGTTCAAACGATCCATCATTGTCAAAATCCCATCCGTACCAGGTAACGGTGATATTAGACCCGACTGCCGAGGCTGTGAACACCACGCTCAGCGGCGCAAGGCCTGAGCGGGGAAGTCCTGAAAAGTTCACTCCGAAGGGAGGCGGGGGAACATCCGGCGCTTCGTAGCAACCCATGTCGTACTGGGCGCCGCCGCTTCCATCCCCGTTCTGGGGGCGGACGTTTCCCGCCAGATCCCGGGTAAGCCCCGGAATTGTTCTTCCGGAATCGATGCAAGGCGAACCCGGCAACAGGGTATAGTCCGGCGCCAGCAGAGGATCATCCGTGATGTTCCCGTTAACGCCCGGCGTCAAATCGGGAGAGCAAGAATAGCCCACACTCGAGATGTCGCCGTAGAAATTTTGGCCGGCGATGAGGGCCGTGTTGGCGTAGATAATCGTGTTGGTAACCCTACCGGCTGTGCCGGCGGCATTGTAAATACCTCCCCCCAGTCCAACCGCCCAGTTGTGAGCGATCGTGCAGTTGATAATGGTCGCTCCACTGGAATCAATCCAGATGCCTCCGCCGTGGCCTGAGTTGTAGGTGTTGATTGTCACACGGTTGGATATGACCAAACTGTTCATGAGCACAGCGCCGCCGGATAGGCGAATACCGCCTCCCATGTAGTAGACCGAGTTGCTGATGAATTGGCATTGGTCGATTGTGGCGGGTCCATTGACATAGGCTCCAGAGGTGTAGGTTCCGGTACAGTTCCGCACGGTCACCCGCTCGATCCGCTGGTCGGCCGTTGCGCTGCTCAAAGAAAAGCCTACCGCCGAGTATCCGTTGCAGTTTTCGATAAGCGTATCATAGAGGCTGAAACGGAACCCCCCAATGCCATTGGAGCAGTCCCGGATGATGCAGTTGGTAATAATCGTATGACCCCATCCGGTCACAATGGCCCTTCGGTTCCAGGCGGTGACGCCGCGAATGGTCAGCCCTTCGATCCACGGCGCACCTGATACTTGAATGGCGTCAATGTCGCTTACGGTAACATTGAGGATCGTATTCGAGGGTCCGTTGACTCCCCGGAGTGTCACATTGGCGCCAAACGTCAAGGTATTGGTCACTGGAAATGTGCCACTGCCCACCAGAATCACATCGCCATTGTTGACGGCCAGCGCGACCGCCTCGTGAATGTTCGTGGCCGCCTTCTCCCAGGTATCGAAGGGGGCTGTGTGCGACCCATTGGTCGCCACATAGTAGGTTGCGCCTAGGCCCACTCCCTTTCCCACAACCACGGCCGCTACTGTCAGAACTGCTCTCAGGCTTTTCATGAGGGCACCTCCTTTTTCCTCAACACCACACCTCGCCTAACCTACTGATATGGAAAGAAAAAAATCACAAAGAGTCAAGAATTTTGTTGTTTTTTTTCTTCCTATCCGTATCATACGGTCTGGGGAATGAAAAAGGTGGAAGAACGCGGCGAGCGTTTTGCGAAATCTTGGGAGTGACGAGAGATGAAAACGGATCGGACGCAAGGGGGGAGCGGCAGGCGGCTGGACCATCGCCTGGCCGAACGCCTTCGGGAGGAGATATGCCGGCGGACTCCAGGCGACAAATTAGAAGGCATGCCGGCTCTGGCGGCTCGCTATTCCACGAGCATCAATACCATGCGGATGGCGCTGGCTCATTTGGAAGCGGAAGGGTTGGTGGAAATCCGCCCTGGCAGTGGGTGCTACGTGCGAAGTCATTCTGCCGCCGTGCCCACGCGTCACGTGGCGGTTCTGACGGAATACAACCTCCTGCTCAGTGGTTCGCGGGCAGACTTTTATCGACATCTCATGAACGAACTCCGGCTGTTTATTCGGGCCAAGGGGCGTTCTCCGCGCCTCTACATCGGGCACCAGACGAGCGATTCGATCGCGAGCGAGACGTTGACCTGCACTGAGTTCATGGAGGATCTGACGCTTCGCCGGATCGAAGGCATTATTGCCATGGCCGTCAGGCCTCTCTACCATTGGACCCACGAAGCGCATGAGCGAGGCATTCCAATCGTCGGCATGCGTGGTTGCGCAGATCGGTTTGATGCCTCTGTGGATCCCGATGTCGAAGGAGGAATTCGACTGGCATTGAATCTGTTGAAACGACACGGCCGGACAAGGCCTGGCTTTTTGGGATGGTGGCCGGAAATCCAAAAACGGTTTATGGCCATCGCTTCCGAGTTGTCTTTGGGCGCTCGCCCCGAATGGGTGCGAGCCACGATCCACCCGGCCCAACCGGGGGCTGGATGGGCCCAGCTCCGGGAAATCTGGGCCAGCTCCAGCCTCAAGCCCGATTCTGTTGTTTTTGGCGATGACGTCCTTTTTCAAGATGCCGTTCCGGCGCTCCTCTCGCTCGGCGTTCGAATCCCTGAGGAGTTGGAGGTGGTGGTGCTGGCCAATTCGGGGATTCCCTTGCCAGCGCCCTTCTCCTTCACTCGACTCGACTGTGACATTCGTGAAATCGCCTCCGCCATGGTGTCGTGCCTGATCACCCTGATGAGCGGAACACCGGTTGCTCATCGAGAGATCAGCATCCCCTACCGGCTGACGCCCCCGGCAGCCGTGTTCCCCAAGGAAGAACCAACGGGACCTCAAACACCCTCTCTCGAACCCGCGCCTGGAATGCTTCGGTAGTGGGCATGGTATCGCTTATGAAGTCTGGTGCTGACGAAACCCGCCAGGTCCGAGGGGGAACACGACCCGATACATGCAAACGAAAAGGGAGACCGCACGCATGAGAAGCCACAACATTCATCGGAGACATGGCCAGTTAAGGATCGCCTGCCTGTTCTGTCTCGCTGCGGCCACACACTCGATCTTCAGCGATACTCCCGGGCCGGTGCTCTTTCAGGTGACGGAGCGAGGCTTGTCGTCGCTTGTATGGCAAGGTGCCGAATACGTAGACCCCGAAGGGCCAGGTCAGGCAGGGTTTTCCGGAGAGACGCCCCCACCCGCTCTTCCGGATGGGTTCTCCCCCGAACCGGTCGCTCGCGCCCTCGATGGAACGACCCTGCAGCTAGGCTATCCGTGGGGAACGGTACGAATCGCCTATCTCGGCCATCAGGGGGATTTGACGGTGACGGTGGAGCTCCACAATACCTCCGACACGCCCCTTCCCTGGTGGCGTCTGAAGGTCGCGCAGCTCAATGATCGTCTGGTTTTCGATCCCACGGGGCGGACGATGCACTGGACCTACCGAAAGGATCGTTTTGGAGGTGGCCAAGACCCTTACGATCACTGGAATTTTGCCGACCCCCATGTCTATTGGTGGCATGACCGGGACGTCAAAATCCTGTTTGTGGACTTGGATGGTCGGTCCGCCACGGCCACTGGTGTGTGGCGCCGCCGCACGGAAAAGGGCGATCGGTGGCTGGTGACGCTGGGGTTGGACGGCGACGAGCAGCACCCCTCCGTGCCGGCCGGCCAGTCCGTTCGTGTCACGTCAGCGATCCGATTCCGATCTGTCTGGTCTTCCCATCTGGAAGCGGCGGCCGACGCTTACGAAGCGTGGGGAAGAGCCAATCCCCGTCAGGTCCGCTGGACCGATCGCCGGCCCATCGGAACGTTTTTTGTGGCCGAATCGGCAAGGGGTTGGGAAAAAAACCCGAATGGATGGTTCAACGATCCATCCGTAGATGTGACGACAGAGGAGGGGCGGGACGTTTTTGCCCGCCGAATGATCGAGCGGGTCGAGGCTTCGATCGCGATTCTCAAGGAGGTGAACGCACAGGGCGTCATCTGGTGGGATGTCGAAGGGGCACGCTATCCCCATCCCATCACCTATATTGGCGACCCCCGCGTCCTTGATCCCAACCACCCGGACCATGCGCGGTATGCTCCCGAGATGAACCATCCGGTCAACTACCGTGGCCGGACCATGCCCCTGGTGGATGCCTGTATGGCCAAGTTTCGCGATGCCGGCCTGGTGGTGGGACTTACCGTCAGACCACAGGAACTCCGATGGGGCGGGCCGGCGCCCGAACAACGATGGGTCAATACCCCCAACGAGCAAGTCCTGCCAAAGGTCGAATATGCCCGCCAGCGGTGGGATTGCCGGATATTTTACATCGACAGCGTGGTGGACTGGTTTGCGGTCTGGTGGTACGATGCCGCCGTCCGGAAATTCCCCGACGTGCTCATGATGCCGGAATGGGCACGAATGAGGACCTTCGTGAACAGCGCGCCCTTCAGCTACACCCAATTCACCGGCTGGTACCGGGGAACGCCCCCCGAAGTCCGCGCCTGCTGGCCGGATGCCTTCATAGGAATGTCCCACTTCGATCTCGAGACGCCCGAAGCCCGCGAGAACGTTCTCCATGCGGTCCAGCAGGGAGACGTTCTGCTCTTCAACTGCTGGTTCCGCTCTCCGCTCCTCGACAAAATGAAGGCCCTATACGATCTGGCGGGCGTCCGCCGGACTCCCGTCGCCCTCGATCAAACGGCGATGGTCCTCAGAGATCAGCCGGTGGAGATCACCTTGAAGGCAACCGACGAGGACGGTGAAACCCTGACGTTCCGATTGCTGGGAGCGCCCCAGCATGGCCAGTTGAAGGCGTTCGATGCCGCGACCGGCCGGGTGATATACCAGCCCGAGACCGGTTATCTCGGCCACGATCTGTTTACCTTCGCGGCGCGCGACCCTTCGGGGCTCTCTTCGGCGCGGGCCACTGTCCGCCTGCGGGTGGTTGCCTCCCCGGACGAGTTGACCGAGGACGGGGATGACGCCCTACTTCTGCCGTGATGCCTCCCGACGTCGCTGCGAAGGCCGTTGGAAAGGCGTGTCCAACGATGCCGATCATCCGGCGGAGCATGGAGCAGCGGATTGTTTTTACACGCCCAATCCGGTAGTGTGATCAGAAGGAAAACGTGGTTTTGAACCTTGAA
>Ga0209101_1002890_pt1 | contig 10787 bp, 6 predicted proteins | sample ConPoolayeCmetaG_FD_185481 | JGI IMG/M metagenome (GOLD analysis project Ga0209101, IMG submission 185481) | Hot spring microbial mat communities from California, USA to study Microbial Dark Matter (Phase II) - Cone Pool mat layer C metaG... ... | reverse complement strand
CGTTCGGCTGAGTAATTAAAATGAAAGTTTGTGCCCGTGCCGGGTATAAAGCAGTCAGAGGAGATTATTCGATGATGTTGATGTTTTTGCCCTCGATGTGCAAGCGGAACGTCCACGGCTGGTTGTTGGGATTGGTCACACGGATATAGTAGGTGCCGGCAACCGGAAATGCTCCCACCCATACCAGATCGTTACCTGTACATTTGCCCTGTTCGCACAGAACGGGCTGAGGCATCCCGCGACCGACGAACTTGTTTTCGGTGAAACGTTGCGCTTGTTGGGGATCAAACACCGCGAACCAGAGTCCCGAGACGTTGCCGTTGTACAGCACAATCATCACACGCGAACGATCGCCGCCGTAATCAAACTTGTACCACATTTCTGACTGAGCGGGAATTTGCTGATCGCGATTGTCGCGCACATAGATCGCCGTGTACGGCGAGTCGTTCTCGACAAGGCGCGCCGGGGTAGGCGTCGGCACAAAAAATGGTGGAACGATGACAGGTGGCGGCGCAGTGACGACCGTTTCGGTCGTGGTCGTGGTTGGCGTGATGTCGACGGTGGTCGTGATGGTTGGAGTAACTACGGCGGGAAGAGTGACCAGCGGAGGCAAGGTCACCAATTCGGGTGTAGGCGTAGGGATACCGTGCGCTACATTCTCACCCGTTACAAACAGCGAGAAAATTCTCCAGACATTTGTTGGATTGATGACGCGCACATAGTACACGCCGGGCGCGTGGAACGCGCCGGTCCACGTCAATTCGGGAGAGGCGCACATTCCTTCTTCACAACGCACACGTGTTCGCGTACCCCGTCCAACGAACTTGTCCTCCAGCAGAATGTTCCGAGCTTGCTCTGGGGTGTACACACGAAACTCAAGCCCCAAAAGGCCACCGTTGGGCATAACGATATGGATAGGCTTGTTTCTACCACCATAGTCGAACTTGTACCACAGATGTGCCCCAGCGGGAATCAAGTGTTCGCGAAAATCCGCATACACAGCGGTAAAGGGACTGTCGTTCGTGGGAGTTGCCAGCGGACCTTGCGCGGCAGAAGGTAGGGAGCCAAAACTGATGACGAGTGCCAGCGCCAGTGCCACAAACGTTCCAATCAAGATTTTGACTTGCATCTGCAATCCTCCTTGACTTGTTCTCTGAGCACAGTATAACGCATTTGGGGCAAATCTACAAAATTTTGATTGAGCGGATGCATTGCACTTGGGGACAAGAGTAGCAGCATTTCACGCTCATCCCTCTCACGGCAAAGGGTGCAGAGGGATGAGAGGTTGGTGGCGGACGACAAAGCCGTCCGCCACCAACCCGTCCACTTTTATACTCCAAACGGCTAGGTTTTTAACTTTTAACCACCCCGCCTCTGAGTTTCGCTGGCCGTCGGTAGGAAACTGACGGCTCACGCGAGCAGATGGCACAGTGTAACATCGTTCCCTGGGAACAACCCCACTCATCTCCCTGCCCCCCTGCTTTCCCCGCTTTGCGGGGAGAGCAGGGGGAAAGATGGGAGGAGGGGTGGTGGTGGGCGGCAAAGCCGCCCGCCACCACCCCGTCCTTTGACTCCCCCTCCCCGTTGGGGCGAAAAATCTTTCGCCCTCACCAAGCGGAAAAAAACTTTTGCATGGTTAGTCATCGGGTTGCAACACCAGGCGATAGCCGTTCGATTCGGTGAGTAGATAGCGCGGGTGGTCAGCATCGTACTCGATTTTCTCACGCAGGCGTCGCACCGCCGCGTGCAGACGCGTGATCTGGGTTTTGTCGCGTGCATCGAATTGCTCTTTCAAGGCATTTTCGATGATGTCGCGCTGTGTCCGCAATTGATTGGGTGGATCGGCAAGATACTTGAGGAGGTCAAGACTTTGGCCGCGCACCGAAATCCGTTTGCCGTCTCGCTTGACCCCATCCTTGTCCACGCGCAGCCCGCGCTCGCCCTTCACTGTCACCTCGCGCTCCATCTGTCCTATCTTTTCCGCAATCCGCGCCATCGCCAGCAGTGCGTGCACCAGGCGCGCACACACTTTGGGTGTAGGGGTCATCGCAGGATCGAAATCGGCAAGGCGACGCGCCGCATTAAAGAAGATGCCGAGGTGATATTGCCAATACTCTTTGCCAACCGCGCGCGCGGCATAGCGGCGAATCGGTTGAATAAAGCGCACGGCCTGGCGCGCCGCCGCAGATTCAACCTCTTGCGCATCGGGTCTGCCAAAGTGACTATCTTCTAAAAGACACTCTTCGACTTCTTTCAAGCGCATCAATTCTCGTTCGTCAAGCCAGTCAAAGCGGATGGCGGACTCGAGCGCGACGAAATTCCAGAACCGTGGCACGTCGCCCGCCTCAGCAAAATCGGTGAGCCATGCGTGACCGTTCGCATCAACGAGAATATCGTCGCCTTTCAATGTCCCAGGCGATTTAATCGTCAGCGTGGATGGCTCAGCGCCAGCTGCTTGCAAGAGCGCGGTGATTGGCTCCGGGTCTGGAACGACTGTCTTGAGGTCGGGAACGTACTGGACAAGTTTCTGCCAGCGCGCGCGAACCGCTTGCGGCGCGACGCGTTCTGTCGTCAAGCCAAGCCGCGCGCGATACAACTCTTCCAGTGCGCGTTCGGCGGGCACAGGTGGACCCGCCTGCCATGCGGCGAGCGTCTTTTCAAAGAGCGTCTCCACTGCTTTCGTAAAGAGTTTCCTATCGCCTGCGCGGTACACCTCCTCAAGCGAGCGAACCGTTTCGAGGTCGGCTTTGAGCGCGTAGGCATTCGCGGCATAGTGCGTGGTTTCGGCTTGGTGGGCAAGTGTGGTACTGGTTTCGCCCTGCGCTTTGGGTGCAAAGGTGTGCCAGCGATTGGCTTCCTCCATCACGCGCGCGTTCTCACCGCAAACGACGACGAACGCATCCATCGCCGCGCCTTTGAACGCAAACACGGTGAGTGCGACGCGCCCCTCGCGTTGCCACAGCACACGGTCAATGCGAACGCGCCCCCAATCGTAGAACAGGCGGCGGAAGAGGTCTTCTAGTTCTTCGGCGCGGTTCACCAATCTCTCGCGTTCGCTCTCCACGCCAGGTTCAAGGTGCAAGATGAGCGCAAAGGGGTTGGTGGCTTGCCAGTCGAGGGTGAGAGACCAGTTGATGCGGACGTGGTGGGCGAAGGCATTGTTGACAGCATCAATAAGCGCTTGTGGACCTTCTCCTTTGATGACATAGTCTATTGGCTGTGATTTGAGAACAGTGCGAAAAGTCGAAGTACCTGGGAAATTGGTCAGGAAAATCTTGGGAATATTACGAAGAGATTCTTGGGCTAAGAGTATCCCGCTTATGTCCTTTTCATCATCATCGTCTACTAGGCGGATATCCAGAATTGCCAGATGAATATCCATTTCCTCAAGCAAGCGCTCTGCATCAGCAGGAGAAATGGCTTGCAAGACCTGAAAACCCTCTTTCTCTAGAAATTCTGCCCGCGTTTCAAGGAAGTCGGGATCGTTATCAGCAAACAGGATGATCTTGCGTTGCATCTTTTATCAACCTCACTTCTCTTTCCTTTGTAACTCTCTCTTGAGAATAAGTAGCAACTCTTTGTGAAACTGTTCTAAACGTCTGTTGGCATCTTCAGCAGGTTTGTCCATAAGACGCCCCAATGTTCCCGCGATCAATCCTCCAATTGTGCCAATAATACCAACATCTCTATAACCAAGTATCACAGTGATTATCCCAGTAAGAAATATTAACGCCCCACCTACTATTAGCCCTAGCCGTGCCCAACCAATCCAACGAGCCTGTTGCCGTGCCAATTCATAGTCTTGGCGCATTTGCTCTGAAACATCGAGTAGCACAAGGTCACGTTTATAGTCTACGGTAGTCTTGCGTTCCTTAGTGATTTTGAGCCCCCGGTGTATCGCTGATAATAATGCCATTGGACCATCTTGTTTTGAAATAAAATCCTGGGCGATCCGAGTTCCATTAATCTGAAGTCGTAGCGCCTGCCGCATATATTCAGTGGAAGAATACCCTGTTAGTATTATGACCGGAATAGCATCAGCCACGCTTTTTGCAAATTCCAGACCGCTGATGTCCTTCTCATCATCATCATTTAGCAAGCGCACATCTACAATAGCCAAATCTATGTTACCCTCCTGTAGTTTTTTCTGTGCGTCTATTGGGGATGAAGCGGTTACCACGGCATAGCCCTCTCTTTCCAAAAACTCGCGCCGTGTTTCAAGAAAATCGTTATCATTGTCAGCGATGAGAATTTTTGCCCGTGCCATTGACGTAACCCTCCTTATTAAGATGATACAATCCGCTGAATCAATCTATGATAAGCAAATGCCATTTGCAAGCAAATCACACGAGTCCAATATCTCTTGTGGATTCGGACTCTTCCTATTCCAAAGGCAATGAAATAACCATTGTGGTTCCGGTTGATCCTGTCGCGAGACAGGAAATCGTACCTCCGTACGTTTGCACAATCATCTGCGCCAGCAGCAACCCAATTCCCTGCCCTTTTGCGCCTTGTGGCTTTTTAATCGGTTCACGGAAAAGGCGTTCCAACACATCAGGCGGTATGCCATGACCATTGTCGGCAACCGAAATTTCGGCACAGTTGCTGCGCTGCTGACTGCCAATCACAATCTTTCGCTCAGGTAATCCTGTCGTGGCTTCAACCGCATTGTCAATCAGGATGTCCAGTGCTCTTCGTAACCATTCTGGGCTAGCGCGCACCGTTACCCGTTCATCCAGTCCCAAATTCATTTTCAACGAAACACTTTTGTACGGTTCATGTGTCCACAACTGCCTTGCGCGCTCGCGGAGAAAGTCGTTGATCGGAAGCGAAACCACGCCTTCCTCTACGCTTAACGGTGGTGTGATCGGCTTCTTGAGAATTTGATCCGCAAGCCGTTCAATCATCGAAAATCGTTTTTCCAATGACGCTATGGGAGATAACCGTGCTGCATCGGAGCGCAAAAGTTGAATCTGTTCGCGAATCGTAAGCGCGTGTTTTTCAACAGCGTGTAGCCATGTTGATCCAATCATCCCTGTCCACGCCAGTACCGTACGCGCTGCAAGTTGTTGTGCCATTTCCCTGTATCGCTGCGCATTTTCAACCGCCACTGCCGCCTGCGCTGCGAGCAATTCGATATTCCGCACGTCTTCATCACTGAACGCGGCAGGTTGGGGATGCTCGATGCTCAAGACGCCGATGACGCGCTCGCCAATCTTGAGCGGTACGGAGAGTTGGGACTGTGTTTCTTTGACTACGATAGAATCTTTCTCCTCCTGACTATGAACATCATCCACTTTTTGTGGTTTTCCCTCTTTCACGCAGCGTTCCGCAATGCCAATTTTGTGCTGACCTTTCAAGTCAATTTCAAATTGTTGTAGCAAGGGCGCGAGCATATCAGGGGGCCAAGTGGCGACAAAGCGTAGTTTGTCTCCTTCGCGTAGTGCGATGTGACTAAAGCAGCCCACGTTTGGGCAATTTGCACCGACAACATGCAATGCCTGTTCTGCCACCTGAGCAAGTGTGTCCTCCAGCGCCAGTGAGCTGGTGATGGCTTTACCTGCTTCGTACAACCCCTCCATCACCTCCGCGCGCTTGCGTACCTCATCATGCAATTGTGCATTGCGGATAGCAACGGCTGCCTGATTGGCAAACTGTAGCGCATCTTGAATCTCATCTTCGGTAAAGCGGTGGGATGTACGATAGTTGATGAACATAATGCCAACACGGTGCTCACCTATGCGGAGTTGAATGCCCAAAGTGGAGCGAACTCCTTCGGCTTGCACAAAACGGCCTTTCAGCCACTCATCGTTGAGGGCATCCTCCGAGAGATGATCGTTTTTGTCTCCTGCAGGGCGAATAATCCTCCACAGCACTGAATCGGGAGCGATTTCGGAGGGTGGACGCATATTTTTCACGTCCCTGTATCCCACACCGACTGCACGAACAAACCGTTGTTTCTCTTCGTCGAAGGTGTAGAGAGTGGCAATATCACAGCGCAACACAGTGCGCGCGCCTTCTACGGTTTGGTTGAGTGTCTTGTCAAGGTCTCCCAACGTGCTGGCTTGCGCAATTGCCCGCGCCGCTTCCTGCGAACGCCGCACCTGTGCATGCAAACGCGCCTTTCTGAGCGTCAGTGCGGCGTGGTTAGCAAAGTTTTCAAGAATTCTGCGATCTTCATCTCCAAACCCGCGCGTGCGTTTATGGTTCACGAACAGTACACCCAACGACTCACCCGCAACATCCAGACGAATACCTTGAAACGACTTGACCCCAAGTTTCTTTAAAAAGCCGCGCGTTGTCTCACCTACAAAGTTTGCCTGTGCACTGTCCAGATCTTCAATAGCCACGTATCCTTTTTGAAGCACATGCTCTGTCGTACTACCAGGGTGCGGTTCTTCTTTCCGAAACTCTGCCAGCAAGTTGTCTGGGATACCTTCTGCAACCAGGTCTTCGGGGAAGAATATGCCTTTTTCGCCTCTCTCCGCGTCATAGGGCCAGATAAGCGTATAGTCCGCCTCCAGAACCTCTTTTGCACTCCTGGCGATTTCTCGCAGAACGTCTTTCCATTCCGCCTTGCTTGCCATTGCATTCGAGGCAATACGCAACTGCTCCAGTTGGCGTATCCGTCGCGCATTGTCGTAGGCAATCGCGGACTGGTTGGCATAGAGTTGCAAGGCGTGTTGTTCGGTTTCAGAAAACGTACGCCTGTCGCTGAATTGAATCCAGAGTACGCCGATGCCTTTACCCAGCAACGTCAGGGGTAGGCAGGCAGCAGCTTTGACACCCTGGGCAAGCATTGCAGGATTTACTTTGTCCGCCATAGCTTCTGTGTCAGGAATGAATTGAGGCTGACCCGAACGAATCACCTGGAAGGAAATCCCGTTGGGACGCACACTTTCAGCCAGGTCCAGACGGTGATCAAAGCCAAATGTTGCAATAGCCCGCGGCCGCCCGCTCTCCTCAATTAACAGGACAACCGCGCGCCACGCACCTGTGGTATGACAGGCGGTCTCGACAATGTGTTCGAGAACCTTGTTGGGATCGCGCTGTGCAATGATTTCAGTCGTTGCCTGATAGAGCGAGCGCAGGTACTCGCGTCCTTGGTGCGTCTCTTCGTAGAGACGTGCGTTTTTGATCGCTACTGCCACCTGATTTGCCAAACTCTGGCACAGTTCGATTTCATTGGGGTAGAATGTACGCTTGTGACCAATCGCATCCAGGCTGAATGACGCGACCACTTTGCCCTCTAGAACGACGGGGACAATCAGGATAGATTGAATACCAAAACTAAGCAACGTATCCCGCACTGAGCCGAGAGAATGTTCTGCTTCCACCTCGGGAATATTCAACACCTCCTGCTGATAGACCAGACGCTCCTCAAGTGGTACGCCGCGCACCTGGATTATACATCCTAACGTGCCTTTGTCTGGAAATTCCGCGACTATTTTGCCCTGTTCATTACCTTCAAATCTCACCAAGCCGCTATGATCTACCCCAAAGAGTTCTACCGCTGCCTGGCACGTGCGCTTGAAAATCTCTTCAAGGTCAAGCGCGGAACTGATTGCCGTGGCTACCTGCTGAAGGGCAGTCAGGATTTTGCGCTCGCGGCGCGCTTGACCGTACTCTGCCGCAAAGCGAATCGTCATCGCGATTTCGTCTTTGTCGAACGGCTTGGCGAAATAACGATACGCGCCCGCGCGCAATGCTTCGATGCCCGCCTTCATCCCCCAGCCCGTAAAGAGAATCACCTCAATCTCTGGATACCTGGCTTTGATTTCTCTCAAAACGTCCAAGCCACCAGGTGGCTCTGCGAGTATCTCATCGAGTAACACCACATCGTAGCGCCCCTGCGTCTCGGTAATCAGGCGTAAAGCATCGCTGCCGTTCGCAACAGCGTCCACGCTAAAGTCATATGTATTGCGCAGGTATTCTGCCAGCGGTTTGCGCAAACTATCTTCGTCATCAAGCAAAAGGACACGGATTGGTTGTTTGTTCATCTGGACAAAATCCTTTCAGCAGTACAGAACAAGTAACCTTTCACTCTGGCGATTCAAATCGCGTCTACAACTACCCCAAACCTGCCTGCGCAGGTTGAAGCCGCCACAGGGCGGCTTTGGGTGTTGGTTGCTGCGAATTCATTCGCCCGTTACGGAAATAATTTCTTAAAACCCATTGAAACTTGTCCTACGCTGGCAATTTGACCAAAAACGTGGTGCCGAGTGGCACCGCACTCTCTTCCACCTTGATCTCCCCCTCAAACATCTCGGTAAAACTACGCGCGATGAAGAGTCCCAGGCCGCTACTGCCGCGCGTGGAAAAGCCCAGTTCAAAGATTTTCTCCCACAGTTGTTTGTGAATGCCAGGACCTGTATCGGTAAAGCGAATCAAAAGCGGACGCTTGCGGTCGGGTTGGTACGAGGTGGAAATTTCCAAAAGACGATGTTTATCTGGCTTGCACGCCATCTGCTGTACCGCATTCAGCATGATGTTGAAAAAGACTTGTTGGAGCGCAATGCTGTTTCCCGTAACCTGTGGCAGGTTGTCTGCAAGATGCCAATCAATTTTGACGCCCTCTTTGCGCGCCAGCGGATGGATGAGCATCACAGCACGACGCACCATATCGTTGACATCAAACGTGGTTGGTGTGTCTTTTGCTGCCATCAATTGCTGAAACGAGCCCGCAAGCGTTTTGAGGTCAATCGCCGATTTGTGAACATCGGCGAGACGAGTTCGTAAATCTGTGGAAGAATGTGTGGGAGACAAGAGATTGGAGAGTTGCAATTCCAAACTAGCCACTTTGTTGTACACCTCGTGCGCAAGCCCAACCGCCAATTCGCCGCTCAACAAGAGTGGACTAATCGCGCGCAAGCGCGCATGCACCGCTTGCTCTTCCAGAATCGCACGGAGCCATAAAACATCCAACTCGACGTATTGTGGACGCACGCGCGCAAACGCATCGGGCTGGCGATGAAACAGAAAGAGTGCGTGCCGCACCTCGCCCATCGTCTCAATCGGCGCGCCGATACAGGATTCAAAGTCCAACAAGCCAAACAATTTGGCAAAGCGTTTGTTCGCTTTAGCATGCCCTTCAAACACGGAATCGTTTTCGGTAATGACATCTTTGACGGGGCTGTCTTCCAGGTCATAGAGCGCTTCTTGGCGTAACGGCAATGCACCCGCTTCTGCAGCAATCGAGAACACCTGCGAAATCGCATCCTTGACAAAGACGATACCTTTTTCCGCGTGTGCCATCTCGATGATTTTTTCCAGTGCCACTTGCAACCGACGCGACGGCGCGACATCGCGCAGGGCAATATTCAAGGCTTGCGGTTCGGTTTGCTCCTCCCTGCGACGCGGCAGGGTTTTCCAGACGGGCTGCGCCTCGCCGCGTGCCAGACGGCGCAGGAATCGGTCAAGCTCCTCCTCGTGCAGTGGTTTCTCAAACGCCTGCCAAACCCTGGCGGCACGAATCTCTTCCGAACGTTCCATCAGCCATTCGGGACTGCTCATCACACACACGACTATTCCATCGCCATCCACGCGCAAACGCCGAATCAAGTCCAAGCCATCGTCTTCGGAGAGATGAATGTCAACGAGAAGCACGCCACATTTCTCCGTTCGCATCAACGCTTGAATATCGTCGAGTGTTCGCGCCGCGCTCGCGCGATAGCCGCGTTGCTGTAACCACTCGACCAAGCCATTGCGAATGTCATCATCGTCGTCTATCACGATGATTTGCCCGATTCGTTCGCGTTCGTCTACCGTGAGCGGCGGTAATTCTTCGGGCGGTGCCGTCAGCGCGCGCGCTTCCTTTTGCTCCGTGAATTGCTCGATGAAGGTGCGCGTCACGTGGGCGCGCTGCTCCAACCGCGCCTTGATGCTCAGCGTGAGTCGTTTGCTGTGCGCATCAAGGCGCGTGATGATTGCTTCAACATCGTCGCCTATCCATAGCAACTCGTCGGGCTTGGCAATTTGCCACGTTGCCAGTTCGGTCAGTGGCACAAAGCCGCTGATGCCTGCTTCAACGCGGATGAACACACCGTCAGGTCGCAGTGCGCGCACCGTCCCGCGCACAACGGCGCCTTCACGAAAACGCCGCGCAAACTCGTGCCAGGGATCTGGCAAAGTGGCGCGGCGGCTCAGTTCGATATGCTTGCCTGTTTTGCCGAGTGCAATGACCTCGGCGGTGATGGTGTCTCCTTTGCAAACGACGCGCGCGGGGTCAACGTCGGCATCCAAATCCAGTTCGCGGCGGCGGATGTACGCGCGCGTGCCATCCGCGAGGCGCACAAAGACGCCGTACGGTTGGATGCTCTCGACAATCGCTTCGACTCGCTGGTGAAGTTGATATTTGCACATACGACACCTGCATTATAGTTGGTGGCTGGCGATGCGGGGCTGACAATTGGCTTACAATCGGCTAACGCGTGGCGCGTTCGGCGTAGCAGCGCGACGGCAACCTGCAAGCGGTTATCACGCTGAATCTGCATTGGTAATTGATGTGTCCGCGCAGGTGGACCTTGCTTTTTGGCACGTTTGGCGTATTTGGCACATCTGGCACGTTTGGCGCATTTGGCATATTTGGCACATTTGGCATTATACACCCACTTGTGCAGTTCACCCATTTGGAGTTATAATGACCGTGCCAATTCGAAAACGAACTACTCAGCCCCGGCATCGCTCGCTGTCGTTTCTACGGGAATAACCCCACTCCCTTAACTAATTCCCCCTCCCCACGCTGCAGAGCGGCGTGGGGAGGGGGCAAGGGGGTGGGGCTATTTCGC
>Ga0209101_1002889_pt1 | contig 10793 bp, 10 predicted proteins | sample ConPoolayeCmetaG_FD_185481 | JGI IMG/M metagenome (GOLD analysis project Ga0209101, IMG submission 185481) | Hot spring microbial mat communities from California, USA to study Microbial Dark Matter (Phase II) - Cone Pool mat layer C metaG... ... | reverse complement strand
CCTCCGCAGCCCGGCAGAGTTAAGAACAGAGCGTATGACAGCGCGCAGCAAAGAGCTACGCTTTTTACAAATTTCTGCAGCAAGGTTAACCCACCTTTAATTGTCGAGCGAAGGTCCTAATAGAAAAACACTTAGCGTAACGACAACCGCTACGGTCCTAGAGAACCGCCGCTTCCTAAACTAACACTTTATTTTACCTTTTCCGGCGCACTTTGGTCAAACGGTAACTTAGCGTTTTTGAAAAGAGTTGGGGGGAATACAGACCACCAGTTGAAGTCACTCTTTCATTATGAGTATTAATTTCTTATTTAGCGTTAGCAGAAGGCTGCTTGGGAAAGATGCGATATAAGGCAAACCTATAATTAGATTCTGTTTTTTCGGCAAGGAGAGTATAGTCATAACGTTTCAGGATGTTTTGACAGAACTCAATCTGCTCTGGAATGGGCAGATTGCACCAGTAATTCCAATGGAAATAAACGCCGCCGTGGTAGTTTGCGAATGCGGCATGGACGCGATCCGAATTAGTCGTGGCCAGGTGAGTTTGCGCGGCGTTCTTGCCCCAAATCAACCATGCGCTTGGATTATGAGTGAGAACCAAGGAATTAGTCGGAATTAAATCAACGAATTCCCGGGAGTGTCTTATATCCAGCCTTGACCAAATCCCCTCCTCCCCTTCAGAGCGAATCAGTGGCAAAAATGTTACAGCTGCCCAAAGAGATATGATGAGTACAAAGACTTTGCCTCTTGCAAGGCCGAACAATCGGTCGAACCGCTCACCCGTCCAAACAGCTCCCTGGCCCGCCATCAGGGCAAGGGGAGCGGCTGATACCAGCGAATACCGCACGTCAGCACCATACTTGTAACTGCCGGCGTAAAAAAATAAAAACACTCCCCAGAGGAGCACAAACCAGACAGGCAAAATATGTCTTAGGTTGCTACCTCTGCCGAAAAGGCAACCTGCCACACCAAGGCAGGTGAATAGGGCCGGAAACCACTCATTGTTAAAATAGAAGGAGCCATTGACTCTCAAATTCTGCCATGCAAGCTCGAGCGAGAATCTCTCGCCCGACGACCCCCACGGGTCATTTCGTACACAGAAGAGATGCCATAGTTCCGCCAGCGAAAGAACTAGCACCAAAACTACCGGCCAAAGAATCTCTTTGACCTTCAGCTTATGGCCGTCATTTATGAAAAAGACCAAGCTTATCGGAGCTATTAACAGCAGGGACTCGGGCCTAAAGTAAAAGGACAAGCTCGTTAAAGCGATGAATATAAGAAGTCTTCCCGCGCATGGCTTAGCCTTGTATGACACCGCTCCAAGAACTGCTAAGGCGCCGAAGGTTGCTGTGGCTGGTTCTGCCGCAGCGGTGTTTGACCAAAGAACTATCTCCGGCGTGAAAGCAAAATAAAGGGAAGAAAACAGCGCGGCCGTGGTGGATTCAAAAAGTAGAATCCCTAAAGCGAAAACTGCCAGCACGCCGGCGGCGTAAGCAATGTTGTTGGCAAGATGAGCCGCCCACTCTTGAACCCCTGCCAACTGAAAGATGAGGGACAAGTAATAGGGGAACCCAGCCGGTTGTTTGTTAAAATGAAACTGCGAGACAGTGTAGTTCCCGAATTCTGCCTTTCCATCAATGACAAACCAGGCTTTACCTAGGTAGGTGATTGCCTGGGCTATGTTTTGATAAATATGCTCGTCATACATGATGCGATTTAGGCGGGGGGCGGCAAAAACGACCATGCTCAATCCGGTTAGAAGAATGGTTCCTATTGCTAGTTTGGTTCTTCTAGGCAAGTCTCGTGCATACTGGACTAAGGAGTTCGATTCTAAATAAAGCCCTGCGATTAGAAAAAGGGTACATAAGTGCAAAGTCAAGGGCGCTAAACGGGCGAGGAGATTTTGCAGTTGAGGTATAGGCAATATCAGCGGCACAAGAATTCCGCCGACTATTGTCAGGGTCAAGAGCAGAGCCGGCACAACCGCCGGGTTGATACGGTTATGTGTGATGCTGTTATTGACTGGCATAAGTACCTTGGTGATAGCACATCCGGCAAAAACTTAAATAGGGCGCATCCGGGAATTAGGTTTGCTGATACGCTTTAGGCAGGCCAAGGAACGTCTGCCAGCGGTGGAAGATGGGCTTCGGCCCTTGTAGCACGGCTTTCGCGGGGCTTGTGTGGGGTCCTAGGTAATGCATCGCGCGTTCCAACGGGGGAGGGAGGCCTCTTGGGTCTTTATGGTATATAACGTCTAGGCGTACAGTCATCAAAAAAAGGGAGCCGCAGTATCACCCGGTTTTTTGGCGAAAATCGAAGGGTTCCGACTGGAACCCTGGAATTTGGAGTGGATGGGCAGTAACGGCCGGGCTTTTCTTTAGGGATATGGTCGCGGCCGGGATCCTCTCCCTGGCCGGGCTCTTCCAGCCCACGGGCGGTTTGTTCAGTGCGATCAACCGTCTTGTCGTCCTCTGGGGTTCGCATTATCAAGCTCATAAGCGCAAATTTGTTAGCAGTCAGTATCTTGAGTGCTTCCGGCTCTGAGACATCTAAAGTGATAGTGTCGGCTACGGGCCGTTTATTGTCAGCCAGTCTCTCCTGTTCTTTAGTGTAACCCCCGTATGATAAAACTTTTGCGTTGTCGGCAATAATAATGCTCTTTAAGTCGCCGTTTGGGTCTACGAATGTCACTACGACATCAACCCGGCTCCCCGGTATGGCATGACCTTCAATGCCAGTTCTTTCGTCGACCCGGATGGAAACAGCGCGCCGACCGGCCTGGACAGGAAGCTGTTCTACTTTTCCTAACCTGTTGGTGAACTTAGTTAAAGTGAGAGGTTGGCCTGCTTCAAGATCATGGCTTGTCACTAGCCCGTCAATCTGACTGAATTCTTGCACAAGCCCGTCTGGAAGCTCTTCTGGCGTAAGGTTGGTTGTGATGATGTCGTCCGCTTTTAGTACGGTGCCGGCTTTTATCGGCTGTCTGACTGTCAGCGCCTTGACCGGTTTTCCCGAGAAGGCTGTACCGTTCGTGGGCCGCGATTTGCTTGAAGAAACGTTTTGTTGGTCGGCCCGGCAGACTGGCGCTGTTGTGATTAGCCACAGCGAGCCCATGATTAAGCTGGCTTGCGCAATAAAACGTGTCCAATGAGCCGTATGCGGGGAGAAGCTAGAAGCTGGAAGCATACAGACGAAAATTTATCATTTTAGCGCTATACTTACCACACCAAATGGCAACCGCCAGCTCCCAGTTATCAAGGTGTTTTGTGCACGATTCTTGCAAATTCCTTATTGGGGCTTAGGCGGGCATCGTTCATCTCTGATGAGCGCTGCTGCTTAGAGCAAGTCAGGAAGGAAATGTGTGAAATTATCAGGGACCTTCGCCGGGGATTGGTTCCGCTGCCCCTTTAAGGAGCTTCCGCGCGAAGCGCGGGTGGGATGGAGACAAATAGTGGTCTCCATAGGGGAAAAAGAACCGCGTCTGCGGCGCGACAAAGACTTAAGATTAGAGGTTTGAAAATAAAGTAAGCGGCTTTGTTAGCGCGATTTGGAGTCCTAATAAAAGGCGATTCTCCCGAAGATTTTTGCTGGGGACCGCTATGAGATCTCTATGAACAATTCCTCTTGGAGCAGGTTTATTTTATGTGGCACAATAGTTGAAAAGTGCCCAGGTCAGCGGGCGGACGACACGGTGTTTGGGGTTAGTTATGGTCAATCAGTCACCTACCTTGGTAAGGAGACGTTCTTCCAGGGTGCTATCTGGGGCGGCGCTTGTGGAATTCGCAATAACCTTGGTAGTGGTGATTACTATAGTGGGTGCGCTTATTGAATATGGCCTCAGTATTCAAGCCGGCCAGGTCTGGGCGGGGGTGGCTCAATTTGTAGGGCGCTCCATTACGCGGGAATTTGAAGGAATGGTGCCCCCCCCACTATGTAGTGAGGTGCAGGAACGAGCACAGGAAAAGCTGGATGAGCTTGTGTCTTCTTTGTCTTCGGTAGGATATCTTTTGGGCAAAGAGGAGAAGTTCAGCGCGGTAGCTTCGAAGGCCACCCATATCGTGGAGAACGAGACCGATCCAAGCTTGTCCAGTTATAGCTTTATTCGCATTGACATAATTCGTGTGCCACCCATGTTTTTTGGCTGGTATGTGTCGGGTAGTCCCAAAATTCATGTAGAAAGTGTGGGACGAATAGATTGTTCATGATGTATTTGGGGCTTGAGAATAGCTGTTTGACGAGGATCTCTGACAGCGAAGATATGTTGGCTAAGCTTAGCTATCTTCGAGCATTAGCGGGCCGGTCCAGGAACCGCCGATGCGTACCCAGACGCAAGCAAACCGGCGCTAGCATGGTTGAATTTTCTATTGTGAGCCTGCTTTGCATAGTGCTTACCGGCGCGATCATAGATTTCGGCCTTTTCATTTTCCACTTTGCTTTGATTAATTACAGCCTCTCTAGGGCAACCAGACAGATAGCGACCATTCCAGACCAGATCCCTGATTGCGGATATATAAGCACTTCCAACGGTATCCCCGGGCTGGCGCAGCGGGTGCGCAATGTGTTTGAGAATGAACTTAACTCCTTGGGCGTTGATGCCGCTATTGAGTTTCATGGGCGGGGCTTTTCCCCGGCTTCGGGCGAAGGACCTCCGTATTGGCTGGAGATTGAAGCCGAGTGGCTTCCAGTTTGTTTTTTCTGTTCGGCTCTGTTTCGGGGGTTGCGGGTTCCCTTGTCGGCGCGGGCCATTCTAGAAAATAGAGATTCATGCTGAGGGTGATGAGCGGTGAGGCGGACTTATAAGCACGATTTTTCTTCCAGGATCTTGAATTTTCGCCAAGCAGGGGTGGTGATAGTTTGGTTTGTTTTGCTGGCGCTTGTGCTTATCGGTATTGTAGCTCTCGCACTGGATATAGGCCTTCAGACGCTTAGGCTTTATCAAGCCAAGGCTGTTGCCGATCGGGCCGCGCATGCAGGTGCGGTTGAGTTGGATGGAACCATCCAAGGCTGGAGGAAAGCAAAGCGCTCCGCGTTGGCTGCCATCCAGGAGAGCAATATAATTGCGTCGGGCGTTAACTTTCGCTCTTTGATTCTGAGAGAAACATCTGCCAAGCAAAGCTTCTCGGATCCTTTGGAGTTGCCGCCGTTCAATGATTCAGCTGATTTTCAATTTAATACAGTTGCCTCTTCGACCGGCAAGCAGACGATGGGGGTTATTGAGCGGGGATCATACTGGTTTGGAAATAATGATGATTTCACCAAGTTTAGCTTTGATAGTTTCGATAATCCTGAGTCTAACTATGTACAAACATGGCAAATAAAGATTAATGGTGGTTTGAGGGAAGTGCGGGTGGTTAGAGTCGGTGATATGCCGGCCTATGCGCTGGCTAATGCCGTTAGGGTTCAAATATACCTGCCGCAGACTCGTACGCTGTTGGGCCATACGCTTGGTATTCCGTATTTTAAGGAAAAAGTTCAGGCTTCGGTGGCGATCAACGACAACCTTCTTCAGTTTCCAACCGCCCCGTTTGCCATACCGGCTTGTTACTTGCTGTTGGATCCCAACTGGCCGGACAACGAGAATAAAACATATGAGACCGACGGTTATCAACCCGAAGCACAATGCCCCCGGGACTTAGTGTTCATGGAAACGAGGTGGAAAGTGCCGGAGCGGAGAGAAGGTGTGGTGAGGAACGATCTTTACCCGCGCCACCCGGTTACCAAGCATTATCCTTGGGAGGATCCAAGTATTCCTCATTTGAAAGGGATATTGGGTTTGCCGGCACAGCCCGGAACCGAAGATGCGCGGCTGAAACCATTAGAGTTGGCATATGAGCTGGACAGGATGACGCAGGGAACAAGTTCATTGGCTGCCAAGCTGGGCCAGCCATTCCGGCCGCTTGATGATTCAGTTAAGGACCCGGATGGCAATCCTGCCATCGGGGAACCGCACCTTTTGGGCAATAATACCCTGCGGGCAAAACTTGCTGACTGGATTAATTCCGGTCCTGCGCTCCTCAATGATGAATTTGGCACGGGCTCCGCCCCGAAGGGTAACTTTCCTCATCTATTAGGCCTTAAAGAAGGCGCCGATCTCTTTATCGAACTTTACAGAGGTGTCCCCTCCGGCTCGTATGGAGTGCTGCGTTTCCCGATGGCCAACTTGATTCCTAATCTTACCGATCCGACCGGCTGGAGCGATACTCTGGATAAAGAACATAGAAAGCCTGAAGACAGAAAAAATGTCTGGACCAATCCCTTATGCCATGAAAATGGAGGCTCTGGAATTGCAGCTGTGCGGCGGAATGATCCGGCTGCCCGCGTCAGGGTCGTCAACGCTATGGTTATTATTCCAGGCCGCAAAGACGAGTTTACGATGTTTAAATATTGTGATTATGTGCATCGTTTTCAGCTCGAGCCTCGGGAGGATGTGCTGCCGACCTGGAATACGCATCCCCGGGTAGTGGGATTTGTGCAGGTTGTGGTCTATGATTTTAACTTGGAGGATTTAGAGGCCAGATATGGCGCTACGCCGCCCGGGGATCGTAACCCAATGTTGGTTCCCTATGAAAAAGAGCTGATTCCTCTTGATCCTGTCGGCGAGCCTTCGGGAGCGGCTGATTGCGCTTATTTTTCGCACTGTTCGTTGAAGCGCGATACCTGTACGTTGGTTGCACCTCCGCGCGGTAAACAGCAGGCCTTGTGGTTTCCTATGACACGGCGGAGCGATTGGGATGCTTGTACGCAGTCTGACTTTTCAGGGGTGCTGTCGCCTCCACCGGTATCAAGGCCGCCCGACCCGGCTATGCCTCCCCACCCTTGCCAGCCGGATCCCTATAAGCCGGATCAATATCCCGAGATTTGGCCTCTTGAGCGGATAAACGACTTCGAATGGAGCAAAGTATCGGCGCACTGTCTTCCCTTTGCGATTGATCCAGATTGCGTGCCGGCACACGAGGACAAGTGCCAATCGATTAAGAACTTGTCGCCGGACTATGGCTGTGGAGGCATTCGCGCCAGATTGAAATGTGAAGACTCTGGTATATTTCGCTCTGCAAGGCCCGGGCGGCGTCCAAGACTGGTCGATTAGAAAATGGTTTACCGCGGCTCAAGTCGGTTGCTCTTATTTAAATGAGGCAGCGGGATAATGTTGCCGAGGATGCTTTGATAGGCTTCACAAGGCGTCCAACAATTAGGACAGCGTTTTTCATGGATGATTTTTCGCAGCTGTGGCAGTGCGCCGGAATCCAGGAGCGGCGCCAAGGAATAACCATGCTGTCGAATATTTCCGAGCGGCTCATTCCAAATACTGCATGGATAAACAGTGCCATCTTGCGCCAAAAAGCAGGAAGCGGAGAGCGCTACACAATCAGCCGGACAAAGTTTGGTATTTAAATACTGTACCATCCCTTTGTGGTAGGCGCGTTCCAGCCACTCAAAAGGGGTCAGCGGTGTTCCTCTTTCTTTTATGAATTCTTGAATTACGGCCAGCACTCCCGTTTGATCAGCGTCCGGCGGGAGCTCATTATGGTAATAATGGCTGGAAGCATGAGCCAGGTTCACATGCAGCTTTCGCAGTGAAAAGCCGGGAATGAGCTGTTTTATGGCGGCGATTGTTTGAGAGACGAGCAAACGATTCTGCGGATACCATGTCATGCCGATGTATGCTGTCAGCCCCCTAAGTGTACTTATGCGCTTGTATGTGTCGATAGCCCGCCTAAAGCTGTTTGGAATGCCTCGTAGTTGATCGTTAAGCTGCGGCGGGCCATCTATACTTACGCTTATGACTAGTTGTAACGGCTTGAGGCTCAGTAACTGCCTGCAAATGTCGAATATTCTTTGTGGCTGCAGTCCATTGGTGGGAAAGTGTATCAGGAGCAGGTCTGGGCAATGATCCATGAAGGCTTTGACAACATCAACAAAGTCCCCTCGATCAGTGGGCTCGCCCCCGGTAAAATCCACCCATGAAAGAAAGGGGGAATTTGCCGCAAACTGCTCTACCTCTGCCAGGGACAGTTCGTTATGTGGTTTAATCTTCCATATATTGCAGTTTAGACAACGGGAATGGCATTCTTGAGTTACTGCGTAAGTTAGCTTAAAAGGCCGCTTTAGCGCATGCAGATTGGAAAGAGCAATCTTATGCGTTAGTCTTAGCCATGGACCTAACATTTGATGGGAAGTATAAGGGACGGTGCTTGGGGAGTTCAAGGGGGTCTTCATAAAGGGCATTGCTAAGAGCGGACGATCCTATTTTAGTGAAAGCCGCTGGCCAAAGAAACCGTGGTTGGAAGGGGAGTGAGTAGTATGTCGGGGTTACTTAAGGAAGAGGATAAACTCAAGGTAACAGTGGTGATCCCGGCTAAGAACGAGGCCTCCACCTTAAATTCGCTGGTTCTTCAGTGTCGCAGCTATGCTGAGACGGTTATTGTGGTTGATGGACATTCTAGTGACGGCACAGCTGCCGTAGCTCAGGCGGCTGGAGCGAGGGTGATCAGCGATGGGGGAAAAGGCAAGGGGGACGCTATAAGGACGGCCGTTCCGCACATCAAGTCGGAGATAGTGGTTTTTATGGATGCGGATGGTTCTCATGATCCGCAGGATATTCCGCGTTTGGTGCAACCGATTCTATCTGGAGAATTTGATCATATTTCAGGCTCACGGCTGATGGGTGGCTCAAGCGAACTGCACGGCGGCTTTGATGAGTGCTTTAGACTAATGGGGAGTTCTCTAATAACAGCCTTTATCAACTGGCGGTTTGGCGTCCGTATCAGCGAGAGCCAAAATGGCTTTAGGGCGATAAAAACCGAGCTCTTAAGAGCGCTCAATCTCCGGGAAAATATCACAACCATTGAACAGGAGATGATCATAAAGACCTTAAAGCTTGGCTATCGTCTGGGAGAGAACCCGACTCATGAGTATGCTCGTGTTCGAGGGAAGTCTCATATTCGCCTGGGGCGTGTTTGGTTTAGGTACATCTGGTGCGCCTTTTGGAATTTGATATGAGTTTGGGGAGCTCGTGAAAAACCTTGCGGTCTGGTTCTAAGTTAGCTTGTAAGATCCAAAAACTCCCCGATTTTCCCGGCCGTTTTTACTCCTATGCCAGGCACTACTGTGAGGGCGCGGTACTTTTGTGCCGGCGGGAATTTGCGCGCCAGGCTGATGATAACTTGGCGCTTACTGACCATCTCAAAAGCCAGGCGGTCAGAAATGCCGGGAATAAGTTCCAGCTCGTAGACTCCGGCACGGCTAAAGGGAATCTTCAGCCCAAGCGCCAGCTTTGTCTCGGCGTTGCCATACTCGGCCAGTTCCTGCAGTCTGCTTAAATCGATTTGCGGCATACTGGAAGAGGGCCAGGCCAGGCGTAGCAGCGACAACACTGAGAGTAAGATTGAAAGACAAAAGTAACGTTTCTGCACTTCTTAGTGTTCGTAAGATCCTAGGGAAAGTTGCCTGCTTTAAGCCACTACGTCCAGATGCCCGGTATTAGGCATGGTATCTTCGCCCTGGTCTTTTTCCTCCTCGGATCTGTTTTTCCCGGCCGTTCGCCGCTGTGGGTCAAGATTAGGAGATTCGATGACTTTTTTCTCGTTGCTGTTGGGAGCCACTTTTCTAGTTTCGGCGGATTTGCGTTTAGCATCGCGCTCATTAGCTTTGATAACCTGAGAGACACTATGCGCTAGAGTTCCTTGTTGCGCTTGCGCCGCGGCATTGGGTGGTGTTGTAGCGCCCGAAGCGGCCGGGCCGACTATTTGTGTTACGGCGGAGGGCATGCGGCTTTTTCCAAATTTAAGGGGGAAATGTTATGTTTTCCCGTGAATTAATATCGGCCATTTTGACTTTTGACTTAATGACCGTTTAATCTGGCCCTGTATAATCAGGCACTTAGAGTGATTAACTTTGACGCGAACGCCAATCATACCCTTCTTCCGGAAGTAAGGGAGGCTTTGCGGCGCTTCCCTAAAGATGCGCTTAACCCAAGTTCCGTGCATCAGGGGGGACAGCGCGCGCGCGCGCTGGTGGAAGAAGCTAGAGAAGAGATTAGGCAGTTACTTAATCTTACACCGGGGGACAAAGTGGTTTTCACCTCAGGTGCCACCGAGGCCAATAATACAGCTGTTCTTGCGCCGTTTTGGAAATACTTCGCAAAATCCAGGGGGATGGAGCCGCTTGGAAATCCTGCCATTGTAAGCAGCGCTATAGAACACCCTTCGGTTCTGGAACCGATAAAACGGTTGGAACGAATGGGCATAAAGTCCGCTCTTTTATCCCCAAATCAAAACGGTTCCTTTGAAGCAGGTGCTTTCTTAAGCGCTTGCAGTACGGAGACTAAGCTCTTGTCGCTTATGTTGGCTAATAACGAGACGGGCCAGATACTGGATGTTGCAGCTATAACGAGAGCAGTTAAAGCAAAATTTCCTGGACTTATCGTTCATTGTGATGCGGTGCAGGCAGTAGGTAAGCTCAAGTTTGAATTCTCCGCTCTTGGAACTGACTTGATGAGCATTTCAGCTCACAAGCTTGGCGGTCTGGCAGGAAGCGGGGCCTTGATTATAAAAGAGGGGCTTCAGAGCGAGGCGCTGCTTTGCGGTGGAGTTCAAGAGCTCGGACTTAGGGCCGGGACGGAAAACGTCCTGGGTATTGTCGCCTTTGGAGTGGCGGCACGAGTGCTGAGGCAAAAGTTATCGGAGAATATAACTGCTTTGCAACAAAACCGCGACTTTCTAGTTCACTATCTTAGGGAAAATATCGCGGATGCCGTGTTCAATTTATATGGGCCGGCGTGTCTCCCTAATACAGTG
>Ga0209101_1002888_pt1 | contig 10795 bp, 7 predicted proteins | sample ConPoolayeCmetaG_FD_185481 | JGI IMG/M metagenome (GOLD analysis project Ga0209101, IMG submission 185481) | Hot spring microbial mat communities from California, USA to study Microbial Dark Matter (Phase II) - Cone Pool mat layer C metaG... ... | reverse complement strand
GAAATCCAACCACGCCTCAAACGTCTGGCCAAACAGGCCGAGCAAGCGAGGGAATATCAGCGGATTGATGAGGAACTGCGCAGCCTGCTTCGAGAGTGGTATGGGTTTCGTTGGCAGGAATGCCAGCATAAATTGGCCGATGCTCAGGCTGCGGTCAGGAACCAGGAGAAACAGGTCCACGCGCGCCAGGACGAACTCGAGGCCCTGGAGCGCAAAGCGGCCGAAATGCGCCTCCGTCAGAGTGAATTGCGCCAACAACTGGGCGAGTGGCATCGGCATAGCAGCCAACTACACAGCCGCTCAGAGGTCATCCAGCGCGACCTGGCCGTCCGCCAGGAGCGTCGCCGCCAAATGGGAATCCAGCGCGAAGAGCTGGCGCGCGAGCTGATCCCGTTGCAGGCCAGCCGCGAGGGGCAGGCGGAGCGGTCGCGGATGGCAGAGAGCGAGCTGGCCCGTTTGCAGGAAGCGATGCGCCGACAGCAGGAATTGGCCTCCGAATTGGAAGCACAGCTCGCCGCCTTTCAGTCGAGGCGTAAGGAGCTGCTCGCGGCCTTGACCGAACACCAGAACCGCGTGCTTCATGTCTCCACACAGATTGCCGACCACCAGAGCCGTATCGCTCAGCTTGCTGACCGCAGGGAAGCCCTTCACGCCGAGCAACATACGCACCGCGAAAGCCAACGCGAGTTAGAATCGAAGCTCGCTGCGGCCAGCGACGCGCTAAGCAGCATACGCCAATCTCTGGACAGCCTCGAAAAAGACATCGCCGCCGCGCACGCTGAGCGAGAGCGGCTCCGCAGCGCGCTGGCCGGCCACAGGGAGAAACTGGCCGCGCTACAAACACAGGGCCGCGAAGCGAAGGGCCATCTGGAACAGCTTCGCATACGTTACGAGGGCCTATCACGCCTGCGCGCCGACATGTCTGATTACTATGCGGGCGTGCGGGCCGTGCTGGGAGCGGCGGCCAAAGCACAGTTCGCCGGCCTGCTGGGTACGGTGGCGGAGCTGGTGCAGGTCGAGCCCAAATTGGAGAAGGCTATTGAGGTCGCGATGGGCAATCACCTGCAGGACATCGTGGCCGAGACCTGGCAGGCAGCCCAGAGCGCCATCGAATACCTGAAGCGAAACCGCGCCGGGCGCGCGACTTTTCTGCCTCTCGACAGCCTGCGGCCTACGCGCCCGATACAATCGCCCCGTGTCGCCGGCGTCATCGGCCTGGCCCTCGACCTGGTTTCTTTTGACGAAAAATTGCGTCCCGTCTTCGAGCTGGTCTTGGGGCATACCATCATTGTTGAAAACCTGGATGTCGCCCATCGCGTGTTCAAACAACTGAGCGGCGGCTTTCAAATCGTGACGCCAGACGGGGAAATCGTCCGTTCGTCGGGCGCCATAAGCGGCGGCAGCGAGGCGCAACGACAACGCGGCCTTCTGACCAGGGAAAGGGAATGGCGCGAGCTGCCCGATCAAATCCGACAGGCGGCAGCACGTTGTGCAGATATAGAGCAACAAGAAGCCGCTTTGGCGCAGGCGATGGCCGATCTGGCGAAGCAAATCCAGGAAAGCGAAGAACGTGTCCGGCAATTGGAAGTCCAGCGCGCCGATTTGCTGTCTCAGCAAGAAAAACGCCGCCAAGACATGGCCCAACTGCGGCGTGAACAGCAGTGGCATGAATCCCTTATCTCCAGAGCTCAGTCTGACCTGGCCGGCCTGGATGCCAAAGACAAAGAACTGCGCGGCGAGCTCGAGGCCCTGGCCAGCCTGCTGGCCGAAGCCGAGTCGCTGGTTGGCCGCTTGAGCCAACAAATCGCTGAGCTGGACAACGACCCCATTCAAGGGCAAATGGCTGAGATACGCACCCGTCTGGCCCTGTCACAACAGACCATTGAAAATCAGAAAGTCGTTCTGGAAAACCATCGCCGTTCACAGCAAGACATAGAACGACAGATCGCCGCCAAAACGCAGCGCGCCAACGAGCTGAGCAAGGCAATAGAGTTGCTCGATGTCGAAATAGCGGGCCTATCCGCGCAGGCCGAGCAATTATCGGGCGAAATTGCCCGGCTGGCAGCCCTCATTCAGCCGGCCGAGGCCGACCTTGATGCACTGGATAAGTCCCTGGAAGATATTAAACGCGAAGAGTCATCTCTGCGCAGTCGGCTGCGCGCTCAGGAGAGCCTGCTTTCCCAGGTGAGCCTGGATGCGCAGCGACGCCGTGATGAGCTGGAACACTTACATCGCCAAATTCAAGAGGATTTGGGTTCTCTGGTTGAGACCGAACCGCTTCGAGATGTCGAGACCCAACAGCCCCTGCCTCTCAAGCCGTTCGTGGAACGCTTGCCGACCGTAACGCAGATAACGCCGGGCCTGGAGAGCGAAATCCGACGGCTGAAAGCGCAAAAACAACGGCTCGGCGTCGTCAACCCGGCTGTCTTGGAGGAATACAACGAGGCCCGTGAACGGTATGAGTTCTTGACTGCCCAGGCCGCCGACCTGGAAGAGGCAGCGGCTTCGCTGCAAAAGATTATCGCCGATCTGGATGAGCTGATGGCTGAGGATTTTGTCACAACGTTCCGGGCTATTGCGGCGGAGTTCAAAACCTATTTCACCGAGTTGTTTGGGGGAGGTGCGGCCAAAATCGTGCTGACTGCGCCGGACGACCCGCTCAATTCCGGCATTGACATCATCGCCCGTCCGCCTGGCAAACGGCAACAGAGCCTCAATCTGTTGTCCGGCGGGGAAAGGGCGTTGACGGCTGCCGCGCTCATTTTCGCCATTCTCAAAGTCAGCCCCACGCCCTTCTGCGTTTTGGACGAAGTAGACGCCATGTTGGATGAAGCCAACGTTGGGCGGTTCCGAGACACGCTTCGCTCCCTGGCCCAGGACACGCAATTCATTCTGATCACCCACAACCGCCGCACCATCGAGGCAGCGCAGACCATCTACGGCGTCTCGATGGGCGAAGACCACACCTCGGTCGTCGTGTCTCTCAAACTGGAAGAGGCCACCGCCTGAGCCATTAAAAATACCTGCAAATTCCCAAACTTCAGTGGCACTGCCTCCCGTCATTCTGAGGCGCGCCAGCGCCGAAGCCATGCCCTGAGCGCAGCGAAGGGAATCTCAATGCCTGCCAGCGCGAGATGCTTCGCCTTCGGCTCAGCATGACGGGATAGGGCGGCGTTTCTTCCCTCATGAGCGGCGCGCTCACGCGCCGTGGGGGAGCTCAGAAGCAACACAGATTTGACGTGCAGCCGCAAATGGAATATAACTCCTGAGTGAGTTCATGGAACCGAGGCAAACGATGGGTCTATTCGCCAAACCAGCTCAACACAGCGACACGGCGGCAGTGCTGGCCGTCCACAACGTCAGCGTGCACTACAATGGCCTGGCCGCGCTCGATGATGTGTCTTTCGAGCTCGACCCCGGCGAACGGGTGGCCGTTGTTGGACCGAACGGCGCGGGCAAGAGCACTCTCTTCAAGGTCATCGCCGGCCTGCTGCATGTGACGCACGGAACGGTGACCGTGCGCGGCCACGAGCCGGGCGGCCATGTCTGCATCGCGTACATCCCACAGCGCAGTCAAATTGACTGGGCGTTCCCGGTCAACGTCGCCGACGTGGTCATGATGGGCCGCATCCGCAAGATAGGCTTTCTGCGCTGGCCCTCAGCATACGACCGTCGCATCGTGCGCGAGTCGCTGGAACTGGTTGACATGGCCCACCTGGCCGGCCGTCAAATCGGCGAACTGTCCGGCGGCCAACAACAACGGGTCTTCATCGCCAGAGCGTTGGCCCAAGAAGCTGAGCTGATGCTCTTGGACGAACCTCTAACCGGCCTGGATGTCAAATCGCAGCAAGACATCATGGATGTGATGAACGTATTGCGGCAACGAGGGGTCACGGTATTGGTCTCGACCCACGACCTGAGCCTGGCCGCCGAGGCATTCGACCGGCTGATGCTGCTCAACCGCAAGCTGATCGGGTTCGGCAAGGCAACAGAGGTGCTCACACCGGAACGGCTGGCTGAAACCTACGGCGGCAAGTTGCAGCTTCTGCCCACCGGTCAAGGCGCGTTCGTGTTCGACAACGCCTGCTGTGGGGACCACACGCATGGTTGATTTGTCCGTGTTTCACTACATCACCGAGCCCTTGCAATATGGCTTCATGGTGCGTGGGCTTATCGCAGCGGTCATCGTCGGCGTGGTGTGCGCCGTATTGGGCGCTTACGTCGTCCTGCGGCGGATGGCCTTTTTCGGCGACGCCCTGGCCCACACCATCTTGCCGGGCGTGGCCGTCGGCTATCTGCTGGGAGGCGGGGCCCATGCTCCTATCTTTTGGGGCGGACTGGCCGCTGGCGTGCTGGCTGCATTGGGCATCGGCGCCATCACCAAAGAAGGCCAGATCAAGGAAGACGCAGCCATAGGCATCATCTTTGCCGGCATGTTCGCCCTGGGCATCGCCATCATCTCCACCGTGCGCAGCTACGCCGTTGACCTGTCCCATTTCTTGTTTGGAGATGTGCTCGGCGTCTCGGCCAACGACATCTGGCTGTCCGGCGCTTTCGGTGCAATTGTGCTGCTGCTTATCTTCGTGTTCTACAAGGAATTCCTGGTGTTGTCCTTCGACCCCATCCTGGCAGCCACCCTGCGCCTGCCGGTCGAGACACTGCGCTACCTGCTCCTGCTGATGATCGCCATTACCATCGTCGTCTCCATCCAGACGGTCGGCGTTGCGTTGCTGGTCGCCATGCTCGTCACTCCGGCCGCCACCGCCTCGCTGCTCACCAAACGCCTCCTGCCCATGATGGTCATTGGCGCCGTCATCGGCGTCATCTCGGCAGTGGGCGGCCTGTACGCATCTTATTATGTAAATATCTCGTCGGGTGCGGCCATCGTCCTGTTTGCCACTGCGATCTTTATTGTCGTCTTTCTGTTTGCTCCCCAACGCGGCGTCATCTGGAGCTGGCTGGTCAGCCGAAAGCCGACGGCTGGCCGTTAACGACATTCCGTCAGCCGCCGTTCTCGCGCCAAGACTACAACTTCACGGCCTGACCTGTCCGCGCCGACTCCTGGGCGGCCAGCGCGAAGCGCAGCACCTCGCGCCCCTCCTGAGCGGTGATCTTGGGCGGCTCGCCTTTGAAGTATGCCTCGATGAAGTGTCGCGTCGAGTTGATGAAACTGTGCTCCCAGCCCACCGGCATATCCGAGTAGGTATGAACCTGCCGGTCGCGATACATCACCACCGGCGGCACATCCATCATCTTGCCATGGCCGCGCGTCACCCAAATCACGCCCTTAGTGCCCGTGATTTCGATGCGGTCATCCTGGGCGTAATGGTTGGTGTCAATCACCATCTCACCCGAGTAAACCGCTTCCAGTGATCCGTAGCGATTGCCGGGAAATTTCCATGAGACGATGGCCGGCACATCGAGAACCTCGCCAGTGGCGATGACGGTCTCGCCGATCCAGGCGTGGACCTCCGAGGCTACCCCGCCCATGAAATGCCAGGCCAGGGCGAATTTGTGATGGCCGTCATCGAACACGATGGGGCCGCCGCCACACTGTTCCGGGTTCTGTCGCCATGCCACGGCGCCAGGCGGGATCTCCCACTTCGTCGGGCTGATGCACGAATTGCTCTTGATGCGGATGGTGAGCGCCTCGCCGATCTCGCCGGCGTCCAGGAGCGCCTTGGCGCGTTGGACAGGGGGATAGAAGATAAAGTTCTCGAACACCTTAAAGATCACTCCGGCTCGTGCGGCTGCCGCAATCATCTCGTCGGCCTGAGCTACTGTCAAGGCCATAGGCTTCTGCAAGGAGATGTGCTTGCCGGCCGCCGCCGCATCCAGCGTAGCCTGATAGTGCAGGTGATGAGGCAACAGGATTTCCACCAAATCTACCTCGGGGAGTGCCAACAGGTCGTGATAGTCGGTGAAAATGCGGTTTTCTGGCACACCCCAGGCCAGACCGCGCCGGCGGGCAATCTCGCCGTTCACATCAGATACGGCCACAATGCGAGCGCGCGGATTGGCCAGATACTCCAGTGCATGTAAGTCCGAAATGCGGCCAGTGCCGATGAAACCAACCCGTAAAACGTCCATAAACTCTCCTCCTATTTGATTGGGTTCTTGAAACTCAGGTGATCCGTGAGGCTCTGAACAACGTTCTTGACGATGGCGGCGAGTTCTGGAATGCGCTCCAGCGTCACCCTGGCCACTGGCCCTGAAATTCCCATCGCGGCCACCATCTCTTTGTTGACATCGTAGACCGGCGCGGCCACGCAGCGCACCCCATATTCAAATTCTTCATCATCTATCGCATATCCGACCTGTCGCGCCTGCTCCAGGTGAATCCGCAACGCTTCAGGGTTGGTAATTGTGCGCGGCGTGTAAGACTCCAGCTCGGCGGGCAGCGGAATGTTCCCGAAGGCGAGCAGCACCTTCCCCAATGCGGTGCAATGGAGCGGCGCCAAAGTCCCAATTCCGGCAGAAACCCGCAGCGACGCTGAGGATTCGACCTTGTCCAGGTAGAAAGCGCGCCCCTGCGACAGGATGGCCAGGTGGGCGCACTCGTTGGTCTCTTGTACCAGCCGATTGAGGTATGGCCGCGCCTGATCCCGCAGCGTCATCCCGTTCAACAGCCGCTGGCCCAATTGCACCACCCGCGGGCCCAGCCGGTAGCGCCGCGTGGAGTCGTTTTGTTCGGCATAGCCATAGCTCGCCAGTGTCTTCAGGATGCGCGACGCGCTGCTCTTGTCCACGCCAAGCCGTTCGGCAATCTCGGTAATGCTCACCCCTTCGGGCGACGCTTCCAAAATATCCAGGATTTGAAGTCCACGGGCCAGAGATTGAATTTCAGACAAAGTGCTACCTCTCAGATATCGCTCATATCACACATGTTGGCTATTATACAACTGAATCCATTTTTTGTCAAGAATCCAATTGAAATCAAGACCGATTTGACAATAGTGCAAATTGATTGTATAATATGCAATATATGACGGATGGGATTTTGCTTTCCATCGGAGACGTATCCTCATAGCGTGTGCTGGTTCTGGTTGGGGAAGGAGGTGATGGCGATTCTTGCCTGTTCGTTCAAATAGACACTTCTTGACTTCCAATTGGCCTGTTGAAGTATCCGGAGATCTGGTAAGGAATTGAAAGAGGAGGTATAAAATGTCAAAGAAAAGTTTCGTATTCAGTCTTTTGCTCGTCGCTGTGATGTTGTTCACCGCCGTGCCGGCCTTTGCTGCAGAGCCAGAGCTACAAGGCGACTTCTCGGTGTCCCACTACTGGAGCGGTGGGTTCGGCATGGACTTCATCGAGAAGGTCATCAACGATTTCGTGGCGATGCACCCCAAGCTCACCCGTGCGGCCAGCCCAGTTGACCATGAACAGTTCAAGACCTCCATTTTGGTACAACTGGCGGGCGACAACCCACCGGATGCCTTCTCCTACTGGGCCGGCGCCCGCGTGCAGTTTATCGTAGATGGCGACCGCTTGCAGAACATCGAAGACATTTGGGCTGAGTATAAGATGAACGAAATGTTTCCCCCCGCGGTGATCGCCAACGCCTGCACGTACAACGGCGAGAAGTACTTCGTCCCCCTCACCCTGCACTGGGTAGGGTTTTTCTACAACACCGCCCTGTTCAAGCAAGTGGGCGCCGAAGTCCCCAAGACCTGGGACGAACTGCTCGCGGTAGCCGAGAAATTCAAAGCGGCGAACATCCCCGCCTTCGCGCTGGGTTCTCGTGAGCGTTGGCCGGGGCAGTTCTGGTTCGACATGATCCTGCTGCGCACCGCCGGCAATGACTACCGCGAGAAGCTGATGACCGGCCAGGCCTCCTACACCGACCCGGAAGTGGTGCGGGCGTTCGAGCTGTGGAAACAATGTGTGGACGCCGGCTACTTCTATCCTGACGCCAATGCATACGACTGGCTCGAGGCGGCAGACCAGGTCGCCAACGGCAAGGCGGCCATGACCCTGATGGGCACCTGGCTCGGCGGCCACTACGTCAACGACCTGAAGCTCACGCCAGGCAAAGACTACGACTATTTTGCCTTCCCGGTCATTGACGAGAACGTGCCTCACGCTTCGCTCGGCCCCATTGACGGCTTTGTGATCCCCAAAAAGGCGAAGAACCCGGCCGCGGCCAAAGCCTTCCTGGTGTATCTGACCGACCCACAGGTACAACTCACTTTCGCTGAGGGCGGTGGACACCTGGCCCCCAGCCTGAAGGCTGATACCAGTGGCTACGACGTGGTGAAAGCGGCCATCGCCAAGGAGATTGCGGCCGATGCCGTGTTCGCCTTCAACTATGACCTGGCTACGCCACCGCCGGTCGCCGAAGTCGGTCTGAATGCTTTCTCCGAATTCATGGCAAACCCGGGCGACTACAAAGCGATGCTCGAGCGCGTTCAGGAAGACGCCGCCGCTGAGTTCGCTGCCCTGGCGAAAGGCCAATAGTTGGCGTCTTTCCCTTGTGAAGGGGCACGGTCCCCGTGTCCCTTCACAGTTCAAATGACGGCCGCAGGGGCCCAACTGTTGCGTTTACCCTGTCACAGGAAGCCCATCTTTTACGAGGAAGGGACATGCGCAAACGGTACAAGTGGATCACACCAGTCACTTTTCTCATCTTGCCAGTGGGGGTTTATCTGTTTTTCGTCATCAACCCCACCCTCAACTCGTTGTTCTATTCATTGACCGATTGGGCCGGCTACGGGGCGGACTTTAAGTTCATTGGCCTCGCCAATTTCCAGAAGATTTTCACCGACCGCCTGTTCCGTAACGCCATCGGCAACACCGCCATCTGGCTCGCCCTGGCCATGGTCGTGCCGACGGTCGGCGGTCTGGCTTTGGCGGTGGCGCTGCAGGGCCAGCGTGTGGTCAACACGGTCTACAAATCGCTATTCTATCTGCCCATTTGCCTCTCACCCGTCATCGTGGGCATCATCTGGACCTGGGTGTACAACCCCGAACTGGGCATCGTCAACCTTGCGCTCAAAGCAATTGGGCTGGGACACCTGACTAAAGCCTGGTTGGCCAGTCCCGACACTGCGTTGTTCGCGGTGTTCATCGCCTGGGCCTGGCAACAAACGGGTCTCAACATGGTCATTTTCCTGGCCGGGCTGACCGCTGTGCCGGTGTCTCTGGTTGAAGCGGCACATGTGGACGGGGCCAATTTCTGGCAGAGCCTGGTGAAAATCATCATCCCCATGCTGCGGCCCGCCACCGTCGTGGTGCTGGCCCTGACGGCGATCAATGCACTCAAGAGCTTCGAGGTCATCTGGGTCACCACCAAAGGTGGGCCCTTCAACCGTTCCGATACTCTGGCCGTATTCATGTATAGCGAATCCTTCCGCAAATACAAAATGGGCTACGGCAGCGCGGTGGCTGTCATCCTCTTCATCATGACCCTGGTTATCATCGTGTTGTATTTCCGTCAGATGGCGGCCATGGAGGACCTGTATGAGTAACACCATCGCCCGAACCCGCCGCCGACCGGTCCGCTGGTACCGTCTTTTGAGCGTCGCCAGCCTCTTTTTTGTGCTCACCGTGCTGGCTATCGGTTTCATCTTGCCCGTATATGGTGTCGTCGTGACCTCGCTGAAGACGGTCGCCGATGTGTCGTTCGGCGGCTACTGGAACCCGCCGGCCAATCCCACCCTGGAAAACTACGTCAGGGTCGCCGGGCCCGGCAGCGACAATCTCCTGCCCTACCTGTGGAACTCATTCAAGGTCACTGTGCCGGCTTCCATCATCTCGATATGTCTTGGCGTTCTCGCCGGGTATGGCCTGGCCAAATACAACTTCCCCGGCAACTCAGCGTTGTTCGTTTTCCTGGTGGCCGGGATGTTCCTGCCGCCGCAAATTGCTCTCATCCCGATTTTCCGCCTGATGAACGATATTGGCCTCTACGACACGCTGTGGGCGGTTATCGTCGTGCACAGTGCGTTTGGCATCCCGATCTGTACGCTGGTGATGCGCAACTTTTTCCAGACCGTGCCCGATGCCCTGCGCGAAGCGGCCTTCATTGACGGCGCCAACGAGTACCAGATTTTTGCCATCATCATGCTGCCTCTGACCCTGCCGGCATTGGCTGTGCTGGCGACGTTGCAGTTCACCTGGATCTGGAACGATTTCCTGTGGCCGTTCATCCTGACTCAGCACGCCACCAGCCGGACGATCATGGTCGGCATCGTGAACCTCACCGGCCAGTATGGGGTCGATTGGGGCGGCCAGGCCGCCGGCTCGATAGTTGGCTCGCTGCCGACGTTGTTCATTTTCGTGTTCTTCCAGCGCTACTTCATTCGTGGGCTGACACTGGGAGCGGTCAAAGGATAAAGCCCTTTTCCCATCAATATCACGAGGAATTTTCGAGAGGAGGAAGCCATGCTTAGAAGTGTTTCGCCCCGTATACAGCGTGAGGTCACCCAGGCCAGGCTGAGTCGCGCCCACCACATCGCCGCCGCTGGGGGCATAGAGGAAGCCCTGGCGTCTGGCGTGTTGCCCCGATACATTGATACCACACTGTCAGAAGCCATCGTGCTGGGATTGCTCCGCCAGCGAGTGACCCGTTTCCTGTGCGTGTTCGGGCATGGCTCCACCGAGATGGGCGAAGTCTTGCGCGTCTACGCCTCAGCCGGGCTGGTGCGCGTCTGCGGCTTACGCAGCGAAATCGAAGCGTCCCACGCCGCTGCTGCGCTGCGGTGGGTCACCGGTGAGAAAGCCGCCGTCGTGACATCCATCGGCCCCGGCGCACTGCAGGCCATGGCCGCCTCCATCGCACCGGCGTCCGATGGCC